>Ga0066709_100004434_pt1 | contig 11204 bp, 8 predicted proteins | sample GraSoiAngelo_158_FD_79665 | JGI IMG/M metagenome (GOLD analysis project Ga0066709, IMG submission 79665) | Grasslands soil microbial communities from the Angelo Coastal Reserve, California, USA - 14_1009_16_30cm | ecosystem: Environmental > Terrestrial > Soil > Grasslands | place: USA... | reverse complement strand
TCCTGCACGGGCGCCACCTGCACCGCCTCCACCACGGGTGCGCACACGATCACCGGCACCGACGCCGCGAAGACCGGCACCGCCACGCTCACCGTCAACGTGCTGGTGGACCACATCGTGATCAGCCCCGCGACGATGACGATCAGCGCCGGCGGTTCGCAGACGTACACCGTGCAGGCGTTCGACGCTTCCAACAACTCGCTCGGTGATGTGACCGGCTCGACCGCCTTCACGATTGCGCCCGACGGCTCCTGCACCGGCGCCACCTGCACCGCCACGAGCGGCGGCACCCACACCGTCACCGGCACCAACGCCGGCAAGACCGCCACCGCGACGCTGAACGTCAACTTCGTCAAGAATCCCGGCTTCGAGACCGACCTCTCGGGCTGGAACACCTCCGGGTCGGGCGCGAACGTCACGCTCACCCGCGTCGCGGGCGGTCACAGCGACAGCTGGGCCGCCCTGCTCACGAACACGGGAACGTCCGCGACGACCTTCGCCACGCTGCAAGACTCGCCTAACTGGGTCACGACCACGATCGCCGGGACGTACACCGGCTCGATCTGGGTGCGCGCTGACACGGCCGGCGCGGTGCTCAAGCTGAAGCTCCAGGAGTACAGCGGGAGCACACTCGTCGGCTCCAATACCGTGCAGGCGACCTTGACGACCTCGTGGCAGCAGGTGACGGTGACGTACACCATCAAGTCGGCTGGGTCGACGCTCGATTTCCAAGCATTCGTGGCCAATCCGGTCCCGGGCAGCGTCTTCTACGCAGACGACGCATCGATTGTCGTCGGCTAGCGACGACGGGAGGCATCTGTGGCAATGGCGGCAACATCTACACTGCACGACTCGGCGCGAAGCACGTCCGCACGGCGGCTGCGTGTCGCGCACATCAACGCGAACTTCGCAGGCGGGTCCGGCGGCATCATGCTCCGCGAAGCAGCGGCCGTCGATAGTGATCGTTACGCCGCTACCATTCTCGCCCCCGGGGACGGCCCGCTGTTCGATCGTGCGCGCGACGAGGGCGTCGACGTCATCCGGTTGCGCCGGATGGGCGGCGGTCGCCATGTCTACCCGGGCGCGGACGTCCGCGCGCTGCGCGAGCTTTCGTGGCATCTCGCCGAGCATGACTTCGACGTCGTCCATACGCACGCGGGCAGAGCCGGTGCGATCGGCAGGCTGGCGGCGCACCGCGCCGGCATTCCCGCGATCGTTCACACGCTGCACGGGTTTCCTTTCAACGAGTTCCAGAACCCTGCGACTCGAGCTGCGCTGAGGGCGATCGAACGGCGACTCGGTCGCATTACGGACTATTTCCTTGCCGACGGATCATTCGTCGCGTCGGAAGCAATCCGGCTGAAGATCGCACCGCCGGACCGGATCCGCGCCGTCATCAGCCCGGTCGACGCCGTTCGGCCGACGTCGGCTTCCGCGAGGCGTGAAGCGCGCCGCATCCTCGGCATCTCGGACGACGCCAAGGTCGTGGGGACCGTGGCTCGTCTGGCGGCACAGAAGTCGCCGCTCGACATGGTGAACGCGATTGCCGGCCTCCGCCGGCCGGACGTCTACATGGTCTGGCTCGGAGACGGAGAGCTGCGAGCAGCCACCGAGCGGCTGATCGCAAAGAACGGTCTGAAAGGTCGGTTCCTGCTTGCCGGTGACCGCGACGACGTGGGTTCCCTGCTGCCGGCCTTCGACATCTTCGCGTTGTCGAGCCTGTGGGAGGGGCTGCCCTGCTCTCTCGTCGAAGCAATGATCTGCGGGATCCCGGCAGTCGCTACGGCGGTTAACTCCGTGCCCGAGCTCGTGCTGTCTGCACGGACGGGCCTCCTTGCGCGACCGGCTGATCCGGCGTCTCTGACACGCGCCATCGCGTACATGCTCGACCACCCGGACGAAGCAGCGTGCATGGCGGAAGCTGCTCGGGCGCACATCGGGCAGCAGTTCCGCCCCGACCGTCTCGGGGCGGACCTCATGCACGTCTACGACACCGCCCTCCGGCTCGCCGCCCCGCGCGTGGCACGCAGCCGATGATCGGCGCTCTCGACACCGCCGGCGAGCGCCTCTCGATCGTCTCCGAGCTCGGGTGGGTGGGCGAGCTCGCCGTCGAGGGTGCGGCAGGCGAGCTGCGTCCTGCAGATCGAGCACGTGGCGCGTCGGTTCACGTACGGGTGGAGTCGAGCAGCTCCGCGTTCGACACCCGCGGCTGGGAAATGCTTACGCGGGGCGCGTGGCGGCGGAACGGCGAGGTCGTTGTCCAAAACGTCTGCACTGCCGGATTTGATCTGTACCTGCGGTGTTCCCCGCTCGGCGCTGAGTTCACGTACCGCTGGCGTCCTCCCGCACGCGACCGTGCGGTGGCGCGCATTCTGCGGTCGCGGTTCCACCTACTCGCCCGGTCGATCCTGCTGCAGTACCCGGTGCTCTGGTGGGCGGGGACGCGCGGGCGCGCACCTCTGCACGCGTCGGCGTGCATCGCTGCCGGAGCGACGCCGATGCTTACCGCGCCCAGCGGCATTGGCCGGTCGACCGTCCTGTTCGGCGAGATCGCCGGGGGCGGACGCACGACCGGAGACAACCTCTCGGTCGGAGACGGTAACGCGCTTTGGGGGCTCGTCGAGCCGCTGCGGTTGAAAGGAGGGAGCGGCCGACGGATGCCGCACGGGCGGAATGAGGTGCGGATGCAGAATCGTCTCGCTTCGCTCGTCCCGGATAGCCTCGTCGTGCTTGCTCGAGGCGGTTCCGAGCGTGCCTCGCTCGCGCGCTGCGACGTCGATGCCGCCCAACGCTCGCTCGTCGCGAACACGTACATGGCGGGCGAGCTCCGGAGGTACTGGTCGTTCGCCGCGACGTTGGCGGCCGCGACGGGGGTCGGACCGGCACATCCAGCTGTCGCCGAGGTCGCCGCGACCTTCGCACAGTCGCTGCCGTGCTTCCGGCTGACCCTCGGGCGCACGCCGGGTGTCAGCCTCACAGAACTTCTCTCGACAGTGGAGGTTGCTGCATGAACGCGGTTGAACTCGTCGGCGCCTCGCGCCGGGAAAGAACGACACGAGACATCCGGATCTTCGAAAGCGTGGACTCGCCCGCAGATCCCCATGCGCTCGCAGTCTTGGAGCGCGGTGTCGCGGACGCGGACCTCGCCGCGCCGGCTGTCGTCCTTCCCGATTTCCACTTGAAGCCCGACAAGGAGATGCCGTCGAGTATCGCCGTCGCGACGCGCGACACGATTCGCACGACGATGACGTGCTGCTCCCTGAATTGCGGCATGGCGCTCGTGGCGCTCGACATCGAGCGCCCGCACGTCGACGCCGTGACCGAGTTCTACCGGCGCGTGCGCGAGCGCCTGCCGTTTCCTCCCACGTACCGACGCGACCTCAGCGTCGAGGAGGTCGTGCGCTGCGCAGCCGACGGAGCGCGTTTTGCCGCCGACAAGTTCGGCGTCGACGGCGCGGCGCTCGCAGGCTTCGAGGAAGGAGGGGTGCTGGATCTCGAGCGGTACGGCGGGGTCGAGCGCGCGAGGCGCGAGCTGCCATGGCTCGTCAAGCACCTCTCACGAATCAGGTTCGGGACGATCGGCAAGAGCAATCACTTCATCGAGCTGCAGCAGGTGGAAGACGTTCTCGATCCCGAGGCCGCGCGGCTTCTCGGGGTCGAGGTTGGACAGATAATGCTCCAGTACCACGGCGGGGGCGGGACGCTGCCGGGCCAGCTCGGGGTCCTGTTCGGCGCACGGAAGCGGTACACAAAGCCGCTGCGCATGGAGATGGCGTTCCAGAAGCCGCTGTATCACCTCGCCCGTGCGCGCTCGGTTCGCCAGCTGAGGACGCGCGCCGGGCTGTACTTCACCGGAGGTGCGAAGCCCGTCGAACTCGAGGGGATCGAGGGCGAGCGACTGATGTTGGCGAACACGATGGCAATGAACTACGGCTTTGCGTTCAGGACGGGGACATTTTCGATCCTGACGTCTCTGCTGGATGAGGCATTCGGTGCGGGAGGAAGCAGGCTCGTCGTGGACTCGCCGCACAACTCGATCTACGAAGAGGACATCAACGGCAGCACTGCAGTAGTTCATCGACACAATGCTGCCCGCGCCTACCCAGCTTCGCGGATGGCGCACCACCCGGTCTTCGGCAGGATCGGCCAACCTCTTCTCCTGCCCGGAACGAGCCGCACCTCCTCGTACCTCTGCGTCGCGCGCGAGGGATCGGCGAACAGCCTCTACTCGGCGCCGCACGGCGCGGGCGCGACCATCAAACACTTCGAGGCGGCAGGGATCTCGCAACGCGATATCCACAGAAGAGTCACGCTGCGCTACAGCTACTCCGGATCGGCGCCGGTCGAGGTGGAACAGCTCGACGATCGTGGCATCGATGACACACTCGACACTCTGCGCGCCGCCGATGTTCTGCAGCCCGTCGCCCGGCTACGACCGTTCGCGGTCCTGAACTGAGGAATCCGAGATGCTCGCCAACGACCGCTGGCGCGACAACTGGCGGACGCTCAGCTCGGACCCAACAGGGACGACGTGCGTCGATATCGGCCTCTCTCGCGCTGCCCGTGCCGCAGCGAAACGCACGGTCAGCGGTCTCCGGCCGGGTGTACCCGTCGTACTGCGAGCGTCGGGCCCGGCGGCGACTACGCGCTGCAGGAGATTTGCAGCGGCGAGCGGGATCGAGGTCGAGCGCGAGTACCTCGCGTTTCCGTCTGCGGCCGCGCCCGCATACCTCGTCGAGGACGCTCCGGCACCTATCCGCGAATTCGTCAGAAGCGTCCTCGTCACGCCGCCAGGGGCGCCGTTCTCGACCGCAATCGAAGCTTGCCTCGGCATCCTCCGTGTCCTCAAGACATGGCTGCTGATCCGCGCCTTCGCACCGGGCGGCGTGATCGTCGGAAGGCGCGCATGACATCCGCTGCAGAGACCGCGACGTTGCGGGAGCTGTGTTGCGAGCCGGCAACACGTCCGCCGTCGCTCTGGGAGTTCGTGCGCGAATCAGGCCTTCAGTCGCTCGTGGCCTGCGCCTCAAAAAACCCAAACGCAAAGTTCACCGTTCTCCTCGTCTCGCCCGCGAGCGGTCGGACCGTGCTGGCAATCAAGGTCCCGACCACAGAGGCGGCGGCGCGCGCGGTCGAGGCGGAGGCGCAGATGCTGGTCGGGATCCACCGCCTCGCACCGCCGATCATTGAGACCGTCCCGCGGATGGTCGAGGCCATCGAGTTCGATGGACTCCGCGGAATCGCGATGACGGCCGTCCACGGCACGCCGATGACAACCTCGTATCTGCGCGGGAAACACACCGCCACGCCGGCCGACGTCGCCGCCGACTTCGCCGCCGTCGGCAGCTGGCTCGCCGCCCTGCAACACGGAACCGCCGGCGATGCCTTGCCCGTCGAGATGGACGCCGGCGTCACCGGCCAGTTGACTCGCCGCTTCTCCGAGTTTGCCGGCCTTAACGACGACCTCGGCCGGCTCGCCGAAATCCACGGCAGGCTCGGCGAAAGCAGTCTTCCCCGCACAGCAGTCCACGGCGATCTCTGGCTCGGAAATGTTCTCGCTTCCGGGGCGCGGGCATCCGGCGTCGTCGACTGGGAGGGCGGCGGCCTTGTCGGCGAGCCGCTCCGCGACCTGGCGCGATTCGCGCACATGTACGCGCTGTTTCTCGATCGGCGCACAAGGCCCGGCCGCCAGGTTCGGGGACATCCCGGGCTGCGAGCTGACGAATGGGGGGCCGGAGTCGCCTACGCCCTCGACGGCACGGGCTGGTTTCCTGAGGTGTTCCGGCGCTTCCTCCGCGACGGGCTCAGTCGGCTCGGCGGCTCGCCGGAGTCCTGGCGCGATGTCGCGCTTGCCGGCATCGCAGAAGTTGCGGCACTCGCCGATGACGACGAGTTCGCGCGCCGTCACCTCAGCCTGTTCCGCCGGCTTGCCCAGCGCCATCCCCGAATCGGCAGTTCGGCAGCCACGGCACGGATACGCGGCCTCCGTGACTCTTCAGGGGGTGCCGGATGTCGGTGATCGCGGCCGCCCCGGCCGGCGCGGCTAACGGCACGCGCGGGGCCTCGCTGCCGTTCGTCGCTCGGTACAGCGGCGAGCGGCTGGCGGTCGGTGCGGCGGCAGCGGCCGTTGCGATGCTGCCGATTGCGGTCCCACAAGGAGCGGCGAATCTAGCGCCCAATGATTTGGGCCTCGCCCTCGCTATCGGTGCCTGCCTCTTCTGGGTCGGCACGATCGGATTCCGCTGCCGCTTTCCGTACACGATCCCGCTTGTGCTGGGTCTGCTTGGCGGTACGGCGGGGGCGCTCGTCGGCCCGGTTCCGGTCACGGGCCTGACCGCACTGATCCAGGACGTCTGGTTGATCGCGTGGTGCTGGACCGTCGTGAACGTCGGTCGCTCGCCTCGCAACCTCGGGATTCTTCTACGCACGTGGGCGTACAGCGGCATCTGCTGGGCGATCCTCGCCTTCGTCGGCCTCGCGACAGGTTCGACATTGCTGACCGGACAGGTGACGCGACAGGGGAGCCGTGTCCAGATCACGCTGGACGACCCGAGCTACGCCGCGAACTACTTCTTCATCTCGTTCATGATCATTTGGGCGACACAGCGACCGCGCCGTCGCGGCGTGCGGCTCGCCGCGTATGCGTTACTCGTCGCCGGAATCGCGACCACCGGTTCGAACAGCGGCCTCGTCGGTCTCACCGTCGGGGTCGTGATTGCAACGACACTCGGAACGTACCGCCGATTCGGTGTCGTGCCGGCGATCACGACTCTTGCCTTCATCCTCGTGGTCAGCTCGGTTGCGGGGTCGACAATCAGCCTCCAGAGCATCCAGGCGAAGGCGCACGATAGTCAGTTCGCCTTCGTCCGGGACGGGATCGGCCGCAGCCCGCAAAGCGCCGGCCAACGCCAGATGCTCCTCCACGAGAGCATCCAGCTGTACGAGCGAGGGAACCCGTTGGGAGAGGGGCCGGTGTCGACAAAGCCAAGGCTGCGCAAGCAGATGGTGGCACTGGTCAAGGAGGCGCACGACGACTACTTCGCAGCGCTAATCGAGCGGGGGCCGGTCGGTTTTATCGGCATTCTCATCCTCGTCGCGAGCCTGCTGCTGCGCAGCTTGTCGACGATCAAGACGACGCTCGCCACAGGATTTTCCGATGTCGTGGTCCGCCCGAATGCACTCGCAGGCGCGCTCGCCGGGACACTCGTCGCTATGACCGTCTACGAGCTCCTCCACGTGCGCCACGTCTGGGCGCTGTTCGGTGTTGTCGCCGCCGTCTCGATCTGGGGAAGAAGACAGTAATGCGTCTGCGTCGTCCGAAGACGCAGTACGGCGTGTTGCTCGGAAACGTCGCCGCGCGCGTTGCTGCGCTGGCCTGCGTATTCGCAATTACGTTGCTCTTGGCACGCGACGGAGGCGCTGCGATCGTTGGGGTCTACGCTCTCCTCCACGTGCTGCCGGGGCTCATCGGTACCGTCATCTCTTCCGGGCTACCGATTGCGGCGCCATACTTCCTCGCCGGCCCGGACCGCGAGAACCCGCGGTTGCCAGCGACGCTGGTATCGATCGCCTTCGTGGGCGGCGCCGCGGGCACGATGCTTTGGGTCGCGGCTGCGCCACTGTTCGGCCCGCTCGTCTTCGGGAGCCTGCGGCTGCCTCTCGTGATGCTCGCGGGCCTCGCCGTGCTGACGCGCCTCACCGTCATCACTGCGAAAGCGTGCTCGCAGGGCACCGACGATCTCGCGGGGTCGAATGCCGTCATTTTCACGGAGCAGTTCATGTTCCTCCCGGCATACGGCTCACTCTGGCTCGCGGGCGTGCATGGCTTCACCGCGCTAATCGGCAGCCTGCTGCTCGCCGACTGTGCCACCGGCACCCTCGCCTGGTCGCGGCTTGCGCGCAGACGTTTCTTTGGCTCGCTCGACCGGCCGTCGCTCCAACTCGCGCGCCGCGTTGCCGCATACGGAATGCGCGGCCAGGTCGGGGGCGTAATGTCGCAGCTGAACCTCAGGCTCGACTTCATCATCCTAAGCGTGCTGACGGGGCCGGCTGTCCTCGGCGTCTACGCTGTCGCGTCAAAGTTCGCCGAGCTGATCCGGATCCTCGGGATGGCTCTCCAGTACGTCTTTTACCCCAAGTTCGCGCGCGAGACGTCTCGAGAAACTGTCGCGACTGCGCGCAGGCTCCTCCCGAAGGCCGGCCTGCTGAGCGCGAGCGCGTTGATCCCACTCTGGGCCAGCGCAGGGTTCGTCATCCCGGAGTTCTACGGATCCGCGTTTGCATCTGCGGTAACACCGACACGGATCATTCTTTGCGGACTCGTATTCGACGGGGTCGCGGGAGTGATCAGCGCGTCGTTGTATGGGTTGGCGCGCCCGGGGCTGAACTCGTGGGCGATGGGGGCCGGCCTCGCCGTCACACTCGCGCTCGACCTCACGCTGATCCCGCAGTTTGGCGCTACGGGCGCCGCGATCGCGTCTGCGGCTGCGTACTCCACGACGACAGGAACGCTCCTCGTGTTCTTCTGGTGGATAGGGCGGATGCGGTCGTCGAAAGCCGCGGTGGATGGCGCCCTCGCGCGAGCCGATGCTGGATCACGGTGAGCTGATGTCACGCGAGGATGGCCAAACGTCTAGCGCACTCGGCGCGGCGCTAGCCGATCGTCGAGGACACGAAACCGCGCGTTGGGCGGTTGCGGCACGAACGCCGGCGTGGAAGTCTGCGTGTATCGACCAAAGCAACCTGGCAGTGATTACCGACCTGACGCGCCTTTGACTGGAACAGCAACGACTCATCGCGCGGATGCGCGCAAGCCGTCCGTCGGCGTCATGGGCGCAGGCTGGGTCGGACTCGTTACAGCCGCGTGCTTTGCCGAGTTGGGTCACAACGTCTTCGTCAGAGATATCGACGAAGCGAGAATCGGGGCGCTCCGCGAGGGCCGCGTCCCGATCCACGAGCCCGGCCTGCCCGACCTCATCCACCGGTACAAGGATCGGCTTCGGTTCACGCTCGACGCGAACGAGGTTTTCGCGGCTGCCGCAATCGTCTTTGTATGCCTGGGGACACCGGCAACGTACTCTGGTGATGCTGATCTCTCGGCCATCTCGCGCCTGCTCAAGGAAATCCCGCGTCTATCAACGCCGCTGACGCTGGTGATGAAAAGCACCGTCCCCGTCGGAACCGGAACCAGAATGCGTACAGAACTTGACGCGCGGGGGCTGGAGCATGTCGGCTACGTCTCGAACCCGGAGTTCCTTGCAGAGGGCAGTGCAGTACGTGACTTTCGGCGACCCAGCCGGATCGTAATCGGCAGCTTCGACGACCGACACGGCGACATTGTCGAAGCGCTTTACTCGAGCGTCGCCGCGCCGGTGAGGCGGACGGACGTCGCTTCCGCAGAGATGATCAAGTACGCGTCGAACGCATTCCTCGCGACGAAGATCTCGTTCATCAACGAAATCGCAAACGTCTGCGAGGAGACCGGCGCTGACGTCACGGTCGTCGCCGACGGAATGGGGCTCGACGAGCGTATCGGGCCTCACTTCCTACAGCCCGGCCTCGGCTACGGCGGCTCGTGCTTTCCAAAAGATGTTGCGGCGCTGAAGCAACTCGCTGGAAACTCGGGATACCATTTCGAGCTGCTCAATGCCGTCGTCGAGGTGAACGAGCTTCAGAAGCGCCGCGTCCTGACAAAGCTGATGTGGCACCTCGGAAGCCTTCGGGGCAAGCGCGTCGCCCTCCTCGGCCTTGCATTCAAGCCACAAACCAATGACGTCCGCGAGGCGGCAAGTCTGGTTCTCGCCTCACGACTCATCGCGGAGGGCGCGCACGTGCGCGCTTGGGACCCGGTCGCGTTAATGGAGGCCGCGCCGCTGCTCGACGAAGAAGTCGAACTCTGCAGCAATGTCATGAACGCACTCGATGGCTCAGACGCTGCCGTGGTCGTCACGGAATGGCCGGAACTGAGGCAATTGGTATTCGCGGACGTCAGACGAGTAATGCGGTACCCGCTTATCGTCGATGGCCGCAACGCCCTCGACCCGGTCGCCGTGCGCGCGGCCGGCTTCGCGTACGAAGCCGTTGGACGGCCACAAGAGTCGAGCACTGGTCCGGCGTCGGCACCATCATGGCACCAGCCTCTCGTAGCGCGACGCGATCGGCGGCCTCGCGTTACCGAGGCTTCTGACACGACCTGATGTGATCGTGCCGGAGGAGTCGCTCAAGGGGCGAGTCCGACCAGCGGCATGCAAAACTTCGACTCGCTTCCGCTCGCTCGACGCGCGGCGGGCGGCTCGGGAATTCCGTGGCGAGCGTCGCAATCGACGGCCGTTGGAGCGCCCGCTCATTATGCCGACGCATCGCGTAGTACCGCGGTCACGCGGGACTGCACTCCGGCCCACACCAGCCGTCGAGGTGTTGGGTGCGTTCGCGTGCGGCGCGCGGTGGGCGGTGGCGCGCTTGGTCGCGGAGGCGGCTGTCGGCACTACGAATGAGCCGACCGGCCGACGACGATGACGGCTGTTGCGCCGGCCGAGTGGCTGGCGCGCGGGACAACGATCCAGGTTGTTACGGGGCGCTTGCCAGCCCACGTTAAGCTCTCCAAGCGGACGCAGACGCCGGTACGAATGGCAGCGACCGCATGGGCGCGCGCGGGAGAGGCCAGAGTTGCCGTCCGGGTTGGGTTGAGGCCCGCGACGACGGCGTCGTCGCATCCTCGGTGCTGGAGGAGGAGCCATTGCTCGCCGTCGTAGGCGATCGGGCTCAGCGCCCGCGCGGCGAGAGCGCCGACCCGCCGCGGCCGCTTCACGCCGAAATCCCAGCGATACCAGCCGCGGTCGAGCGCGTAATACAGGACGCCTGTTGCCGAGGGAACGAGGTCCGGCTGCGGATCTTGTTCGATCCTCATCACGTCGGGGCGCGGCGCCGCGAACGCGCGCCGGACAACGGATGACGTCTCAGAACCGATCGCGCTGCGGACGAACGCGACGCCGTCGTCTGCGAGTGTGACCGCGTCAAGGCGATAACACAGCCCCCCGACGCAGCTTGGCAGATCCGCGCCGGTCCAGGTCTCGTGTCGGCGAAGGTTGTAGACGACGACGCGTTGGCGTGTGCCCGCCGCCTCGGCCCACGCGACGCGATCGCCGCGCCAGGCGAACGGCACTGCGAGCGAATCGGAGAGCACGACGAGCCGACCGCTGCGGCGG
>Ga0066709_100004433_pt1 | contig 11204 bp, 8 predicted proteins | sample GraSoiAngelo_158_FD_79665 | JGI IMG/M metagenome (GOLD analysis project Ga0066709, IMG submission 79665) | Grasslands soil microbial communities from the Angelo Coastal Reserve, California, USA - 14_1009_16_30cm | ecosystem: Environmental > Terrestrial > Soil > Grasslands | place: USA... | reverse complement strand
GTAAACATCGACACACGCGACGCGGGCATATAGGCGAGCGCGTGATAGTAGATCAGGTAAGCGATGACCGACGGAAACACCGCCATGTACGCAAGGCTCCACCACGCGGCCGCGCTGAGGTAGCTCAGCCTGAAGGAGGACCGCTCGAACCAGGCAAGCGGACCAAGCGTTAGCGCGCCCACCCAGTATGCGAATGTGTTGACGGCGATGCTGCCGTATCGCGTGCTAAGCGCTTTTCCGGCGACGACGTAAAGGGAAAAGGCCAGCGTTCCCACAAACGCGTAGAGGTCGCCGAGTGGAGTGGCAGCGGCGGCGCTGCTTTTCGAGACCTGTAATGCGCCGACGCCGGCCAGTGCGATCGTCATGCCGGCGACTTTCGCCGGTGTAATGCGCTCCTGGCCGGCCACGGCCGCCAATGCCAGAACCAGCATCGGCGTAAGGGCGATGATCACGGCTGAGTGCCCGACGCTGGTGCGGCTCAGTCCGGCGATGAAGAAAAACTGATTGAAGGTGATTCCGCAGACGCTCACGATGGCGAGCTGTGGCGCGTCCGCCCAGGTCCAGCGCTGGCGCGGGCCCCGTCGCGCATCCCACAGATAGACCGGAACCAGGCAGAGCGCGGCGAGTCCGATGCGCATGCCAGGGAGCACCATTGCGGGAATCTCGCGCAGGGCGACCTTGCCGATAACGAAATTCAGTGCCCACGAGAGCACCATGAAGAGGATCAACGCGTACAGGCGCGCCGGGGAAGGCCTGGATTCTGCTGCCTGGGCGCGCACAACGCGCTGCGCGCTGTGCGCTTTCAACTCACAATCTCCTCCCGAACCGTGACGTGTTTGAGGAAGTCGTGATCGAGTTCGAAGCCGAAACCCGGAGCGGTGGGCACCATGATGGTTCCGCGTGGCGAGACTTCGACCGGAGGCGAAATGATGTCGCGTGTCCAGTAGCGCTTGCTGGCTGAAACGTCACCGGGCAGTACGAAATTCGGCAATGTCGAAAGCGCGATGTTATGCGCGCGGCCGATACCGGATTCGAGCATCCCGCCGCACCACACCGGAACGCCTTGCGCCTGCGCCACGTCGTGGACGCGTTTGGCCTCACTGAAACCGCCCACGCGGCCGAGTTTGATGTTGATGATGCCGCACGCCTTCATGCGGATCGCCTGCTCGGCGTGGTGCGCGGAGCGAATGCACTCGTCGAGGCAGATGGGCGTCTGAAGCCGGGCCTGGAGCTGGGCGTGATCGATGATTTCGTCGTGAGCAAGCGGTTGCTCGATCATCATCAGGTTGAACTCGTCCAGGCATTTCAGGCGGTCTGCGTCGGCCAGCCTGTAAGCCGAGTTAGCGTCCGCCATCAACCGGATTTTCGGGAACGCCCTGCGCACTTCGCGGATCACATCCACATCCCAACCGGGCTTGATCTTCATTTTGATCCGTTGATAGCCCGCGTTTAGTTCGGTTTCGATCTTTTTGATGAGCTGCGGGACGGATTCCTGAATCCCGATCGACACGCCGCAAGCGATCTCGGCGCGCTCGCCGCCGCCGATCTGCCTGGCGAGCGGCACGTTGTTGCGCCGCGCTTCCAGGTCCCACATCGCCACTTCGAGACCTCCGCACGCCATACGATGGCCGCGGATGTGCGATGTGCGACCGGCGACCTGCGCCGCGCTTTCGAAATTGTGTTTGAGAACGCGCGGCGCTGCGTAATCGCGAACGATCAGCCAGGCGGATCCCGTCCATTCTTCGTTATAGAAGGGGTTTTCGCCGGCGGTGACTTCGCCCCATCCGGAGAGGCCATCGGAGATCACCTCGACCAGCACCATGTGACGCTCCTCGGTCCGGCCGAAGCTGGTCTCGAAAAAGTGCACCAAAGGCATGCGGATCTGGCGCAGGACGACGCGTTCTACTTGAATTCCCATGTTCCCAGGAGATAGTGGCCGGCTTCGGGTGTGCGTTCGAAGCCGACCACAGCCAAGCCTTTCGAAAAATGATCGAGGAACTGATCGCTTACGCGCATCTGGATCTCGCGGGCGCGCCGCGGGTCGTTTTCCTTGATGGCGTAAATGTCTGAAGGGACGGAGATACGCGCCTTGACCGGCGGGCGTTCGGGCGGACGCCCCGCGATAATCGCGGCGACGCGCGGAGCAGACAACCACCACTCGGCGATGCACCGGTCCGTCGGCAGTCCGCCGTGGAGATGGCTCGAAGTAGTGCCGTATTGATTGAGCACGAAGCGCCGTACGACCGCGCCAAGACGTTCCATGTTGAAATAAGCGTTTTTCACTTCGAGCGGATCGAACGTCCATTCGATCAGCTCGATGCCCCGGCTGAGCGCATCCTTGCGCTGCTCGAGCTTCAGCAGGCGCCCGACGCCGGCGTTCCGGTATTCGTCGAGCACGCCCAGCATGTGGCTGTGAAGATAGCTCTTGGCGCCCGGCTTGATACCGGGAATCGATAAACAGAAGCCGATCATGCGTTTCGCGTCGAAGGCGCCGAACGCCTGGCCGCCGGCCTTGGTAGCGGTAACGAAAAGCCTTACCGGGAGCAGTTCGATCTCATCGAATCCCCAGATGATTTTCTGCAAGCGCACAGCCTCGGCGTACTCGGGGATCTGGGTGAGGGCACGGACCCGAATCATATATCCTGGCGCTTGGCTTCCTGCCACAAAGCCTCCATTTCATCGATCGTCGCTTCACGAGGCGTTTTTCCACGGGAGGCCAGGCCGCTTTCAACCTGTGCGAAGCGGCGGCGGAATTTTGCGTTGGTCTTGCGGAGCGCCTGCTCGGGATCGACTCGCAGGAAACGGGCGACGTTGACAATCACGAACAGCAGGTCGCCGATCTCGTCTTCGATTGCCTCCTGTGAACCGGTGCGGCGCGCGGCGTCGAGTTCGGCGAGTTCTTCCTTGAGCTTGTCGAACACCTGGGCGACGTTCTCCCAATCGAAGCCGGCTCCCGCGGCGCGCGAGGCGATCTGTTGCGCTTCGACCAGGGCGGGAAATGAACGCGGAACGTCTGCGAGCAATCCTTTGGCGTTCGGCTTTTCAGAGGCTTTGATCTCGTCCCAGCGCCGCTTCACGTCGTCCGCCGTGCGTGCGTCGCCTTGGGCGAACACGTGCGGATGGCGGCGGATCAGCTTGCTGTTGATCGCCTCGATCGAATCGCGGATGTCGAATCGTCCCTCTTCAGAGGCCATCTGCGCGAAGAAGACGGCCTGAAGCAGCAGATCGCCCAATTCCTCCGCCAGGCTGTGCCAGTCGCGGGCGTCGATCGCGTCCATGACCTCGTAGGTTTCTTCGAGAAGGTAAGGCTTGATGGTGTCGAAGTTTTGCTCACGGTCCCAGGGACAGCCGTCCGGTGAACGCAGGCGCGCCATGATCTCGGTGAGCCGCGCGAAACCGGCTCCGGCGGACAGTTTGGGCTCGGTTGTGGGCATGGGAAAATTTCAGATTAGCATGGGCACGCCGCTGTGTTGCCGCTGGCGGCGATCGCACGCCGCGTCACGCCAGTTTCGGCGTGAGCATCCATTGCAGCACGCCCCTGGGCTCCGAACCGAGCGTCTCGAAATCGATCCGGACCAGCCCGGCTTTCTTGAATTCGACCATGCCGTGGGTTGAGCCGAGCATCCAGGCGACCGTCGCGGAAAAGAGCGGCTCGTGACCTGCCATGAGGATGGATTCTTCCTTTCTGTGGGCCCGCAATTCAGCCCAGATGCCGGGCGGGGAAGCGTCTGGTAGAAGGCAGTCGACACGAACGATCGAATCTTCATAACCGAGTTCCTTCGCCGCGATCTCCGCGGTCTCAACGGCCCGCGTCAAGGGGCTGGACAGAATCAGCGACGGGCGGACTCCGGCCGCGTGCGCGCGCTTGAGAACGCGCCGCAGTTTCTCGCGGCCTTCTTCGGTGAGGCGGCGGTCTGCGTCGCGCCCGCTGGGCGCCTTATCCTCGGCGATTCCGTGGCGAAGAAGATAGATTTCCAGGGCTCACTCGGCTCCTGTCGCGTGTTTTATCGTAACTGCCGGAATGTTGGAATCACGCACCAGCTTGTTGAACGCCGCGATATCCTCGGTCAATAGTTTTTCCGCCGCTTTCAACGGAACGTTCGCCTCGCTCGCCAGTCCCTCATAAACAATGTTGGATTGCTGCGTCGGAGCGGTGTCGGTGGCTTCCACAACGGCGAGCAGGGAAGCGATGCGGTTGTTCAGCTTGATCGGATAGTTGAGCGGATCCTCGTGCGCCTGGTTTCGGACCTGATATAGCTGCTCTTCCACTGCGCTGAGGCGCTTGTTCAGATCGCGCGCCGTATCGACGATCTTCCTGGCAGCCGGGTTGTCCTTCCAAAGCGTGGTGTATTCGTTCAGCTGCTTCTTGGCTTCGCGAATGTCGATGACCGTCTGGTTAACCTGCGAAAGCTTGTCGCGAATCTGCAAGGCCAGCGCAAGCTGCTTGTTGAACTCCTCCGGAGTCGTCTTCAGGCGGGGATCTTTTATTACGGCGAACGATTGCACCTGCGTCTTGCCGTCCGCCGTGAGGCGGACCTGGTACGTTCCCGGCACGGCCAGCGGCCCGCGAGTCGAACCCGCCCACAGGATCATGTGCGGGAACGTAGTGGCATCGGCGTGATGCAGGTCCCAGATGAAGCGGTTCATGCCGGCCTGAGCCGGCGCTCGTTGGGGACCACCGCCGCCAAACGGGGAGAAGGCGGCTTCTTGCTCCGCCATTCCGGTTTCCTCGGCCGTGTGTTCAGGGGGCTTGCTCGAATATCTGTTGATGAGCTTGCCCGCGGAATCCAGGAACTCGAGCGTCAGATCACCCTGTGGCCGTTCTTTCAACCAATACTCGATGACAGCGCCGTTCGGCGGATTCTGGCCGACGGCCGCGAAGCCTCGCAACCCGCCTCCTCCGCGTCCCCCTTCGGAGCGGATGGCCGGTTTCGGTTTGAACAAACGCACGTCCTCCGTCGGGGCCGTGTCCCGTATTTGATACAGAAGCGAGAGATCGTCCATGATCCAGAACGCGCGGCCCTGCGTGGCCACGACCAACTCATCGTCGCGCTTGTGAAACGCCAAGTCGGTGATGGGCACCACGGGAAGGTTGAGTTGGATCGACTGCCAGTCGTCACCGGCATCGTAGGAGACATAAATCCCGAATTCCGTTCCGGCGAAGAGAAAACCCTTGCGGTTCGGATCCTCACGCACCACGCGGGTGAAGTTGTTACCGGGAATGCCGTTGACGATTTTCGTCCAGGTCTTACCGAAGTCGGTGGTCTTATAGAGGTACGGCCGGAAGTCATCGGACTTGTACATCGTCGCGGCGACGTACGCCGTTCCGGCATCGTGCGGCGACGGGTCGATGGCGTTGATCTGGATCCACTCCGGCATGATGTCCTTGGGAGGCGTCACGTTGGTCCAGGTCTTGCCGCCGTCCCGGGTCAGGTGCACCAGGCCGTCATCCGAGCCGACCCAGATCAGTCCCTTCGTGATCGGCGACTCATTGATCGTAAAGATCGTGTCGTAATACTCGATACTGGTGTTGTCCTTCGTGATCGGCCCGCCGGCGGGCCCCTGCTTGGATTTGTCATCGCGCGTCAGATCCTTTGAAATGGGCGTCCAGCTCTGTCCCTCGTCGGTGCTCTTGAAAAGGACGTTGGCGCCGGCGTAGATCAACGTCGGATCGTGCCGCGAAATCACAATCGGGAAGCTCCACTGGAACCGGTATTTCAAATCGGCCGCGCCATGCCCCATGGGATTGTCGGGCCAAGGATTGACATTGCGGACCACACCCGTCTTGGCGTCGAAGCGAGTAATGAGGTTGCCGTAGGAGCCGGCATAGACAACGGCCGTATCGCGCAGGTCTGGAGCGATCCAGCCGCTCTCGCCGCCGCCGACGTCGTACCAGTCCCGCTCTGTAATCCCGCCGCGGCCGCGCGTGGCGGTACGAACGGTGGAGTTGTCCTGCTGCGCGCCATACGCATGATAGGGAAAGTCGTTGTCGAGCGCGACACGATAGAACTGCGCGGTGGGCTGGTTCATGATGGTCGTCCAGGAGCGGCCGCCGTTAGTGGAGACGTTCGCACCACCGTCGTTCGATTCGATCATGCGCATCGGATCATTCGGAGCGATCCAGATGCCGTGATTGTCGCCATGCGGCGTTGGAATCGCCGTGTAGCTCTTGCCGCCATCGGCGGAGCGGTAGAAACCCGTGTTCAGGAAATACACCGTGTCCGAATTCTTCGGATCGGCAAGCAGGTGTGTGTAGTACCAGGCGCGCTGGCGCAGATCATTGTGCTGGTTGACGCGCACCCAGGTGTCGCCGCCATTGTCGGATCGAAACACGCCGCCCTCTTCGGCCTCGATCAGGGCGTAGACGCGTTGTGGATTCGCCGGCGAAACGCTGACCCCAACGCGCCCGATGATGCCCTTCGGCATGCCGGGGGCGCGTGTCAGATCCTTCCACGTCTCACCGCCATCCGTCGATTTCAGCAGGCCGCTGCCGGGCCCGCCGCTCTCCAAGGTGTATGGCGTGCGATAAACCTCCCAGAACCCCGCATAAATCGTGCCTGGATTGTTCGGATCGAGTGACAGATCCACAGCGCCGGCCTTGGGCCCGCGCGTCAGCACCTGCTTCCAGGTCTGGCCCCCGTTGGTGGATTTGTAAACACCACGCTCCGGATTGGAGCCGAACTGATGACCGAGCGCCGCCACGTACACCACGTCGGCATTACGCGGATCGACTCGGACCGCTCCGATTTGCTGCGTCTCCTTGAGCCCCATGTTCTTCCACGTGCGTCCGCCGTCAGCGGATTTGTAAACTCCGTCGCCCGGAGAGGCGTTGCCCCGGATGCAGGCCTCGCCCATTCCGGCATAGACCACGTTGGGATCGGACTCGGCTACCGCGATAGCGCCCACCGAGCCGGAAGCGAGTTGTCCGTCGGAGACCGGGATCCAGGTGAAGCCGCCGTCCGTGGTTTTCCAAATCCCGCCGCCGGTGCCGCCGAAGTAGTAAGTTTGCGGCTGCGAGGAGGAACCGGCCACGGCAAGCACGCGGCCTCCGCGGAACGGTCCAATTGACCGCCAGTGGATGTCCTTCAGCGGCCCCTGGGCCCTGGCTTCTGGCTCGGCCGTTCCTCGCCCGCCGCGGCGCTGAGCTTGGGCGTCCTGGAGCAGAAGGAAGGGCAACACAATGAGCGTCAACTGCAGCGTGTAGCGGTTCATACGGAAAAAATGTTAACAGATCAGTGAAGGGATCGGCGGCGCGGCGGTCCCGCGCCAACGGTAGATGAAGCGGGCGGACTAGTTGCAGGGTAAGCCCGCGTTTGTTATAGTGAAGGTCTCGCATCTCACTTGGGAGGCTTGGAGGTGTTTCACTCCGGGCCGTTTGGACCAGTCACAAAATGAGCCGCAAAACAGGTAAGAAGTACTCCGCTGCTTCAAAACAGGTTGAGCGTAAGGCGTATCCGCTAGAACAGGCGGTACCGCTCGTTCAGAAAATCAAATTCGCGAAGTTCGACGAGACAGTCGAACTGCACCTCCGGCTGGGCGTCGACCCGAAACATGCCGACCAGATGGTACGCGGCACGGTGGTCCTTCCGAACGGTCTCGGCAAGTCCAAAAAAGTGCTCGTGATCGCTTCGGGTGACAAGCAGCGCGAAGCGAAGGAAGCCGGGGCGGACCTTGTCGGCGGCGACGATATGGTGGCAAAGATCCAGAACGAGAACTGGACGGACTTAGATGCCGTGGTCGCGACGCCGGACATGATGCGGTCGGTGGGACGGCTAGGCAAGATTCTGGGACCTCGCGGATTGATGCCGAATCCGAAGACGGGCACAGTGACGGTGGACGTCGCCCAGGCCGTCAAGGAGGTCAAGATGGGCAAAGTGGAGTTCCGCGTCGACAAGACAGGCGTGATTCACGTGCCGGTGGGCAAAGTGAGCTTCGCGAGCGACAAGCTCCTGGAGAACGCCAGCACGCTGTTGCAGGCCGTGGTGAAGGCCAAGCCGTCGGCGGCCAAGGGCAAGTACGTTCGAAGCGTGACCATTTGCTCGACGATGGGTCCGGGCGTTCCGCTCGACGTGACGCCTTACAACCTCAAGGCCGTGTAGCGGGGAACGGAAATGAAAAACAAACCGGAAAAGAAGAAGGACATGGAGGCGTTGCGGGACGAGCTTCTCAAGGCCGCCAACGTGTTCCTTACGGGCTATGAAAAGCTCACAGTGAGCCAGGATTTCGAGTTACGGAAGGCGGTTCGCGGGGCGGGGGCCAACTATAAGGTGATCAAGAACCGCATCGCCGAAAAGGCAGCGGTGGGGACGCCCGCCTCGGATCTGCTCAAAGCGCTGAAGGGAATGTGTTCCCTCGCGTACACGTCGGGCGATCCGGTTGCCCTGGCTAAGGCATTGACGGCTTACGCCAAAGCGAACCCCAGTTTCACTTTCCGCGCGGGCATCGTCCAGGGCCGTGTGGTCAACGTCGCGGCAATTACCGAGCTGGCGAGCCTGCCCTCGAAAGAAGCGGTCTACGCCAAACTGCTCTACCTGATCAATGCGCCGGCGCAGAGGCTGGTCACCGCTATGAATGGTGTGGGGCGGAACCTGGCCGTGGTAGTCGACCAGGGAGTGAAGGAGAACAAGTTTTCAAGTTAGTGGTAGGTCGTCAATGGAATTCACTCACCACTGACTACCGACCACTGACCACTAACCTAAGGAAAAACGAAAATGGCTGACATCAACGTGATTGCGGAACAGATTCAGGGGCTGACACTGCTTGAGGCGTCGCAGCTTGTCAAGTTGCTCGAAGAAAAGCTCGGCGTCTCAGCCGCGGCAGCGGCCGTGGCGGCAGCGCCGGCTGCCGGTGGCGGGGCGGCAGCGGCTCCGGTCGAAGAGAAGACAGAATTCTCTGTCGTCCTGACGGGGGCTGGTTCGAACAAGATTAATGTCATCAAGGTGGTCCGCGAGGTAACCAGCCTCGGGCTCAAGGAAGCCAAGGACCTCGTGGATGGCGCGCCTAAGACCGTCAAAGGGGGCGTCAACAAGGAAGAAGCTGAGGCGATTCGGAAGAAGGTTGTCGACGCTGGTGCCACCGTTGAGGGTAAGTAGGATGCTTGGTTGGGAGCGAGTGGCAGTGCGGAATTCTCTGTCGTCCCGACCGGGGCAGGTTCGAACAAGATTAATGTCATCAAGGTGGTCCGTGAAGTAACCAGCCTCGGGCTAAAGGAAGCCAAGGACCTCGGTGGATAGCGCGCCTAAAACCGTCAAAGATGGCGTCAACAAGAAAAAAGCTGTCGGAAGAAGTTTGTCGACGCTGGCGCCACAGTTGAGGTTAAGTAAAATTTTTGGTTGGCGGCTAGTGATGAGTAGAGCCCCGGGACGCTGTCCGGTGGCTACTGACCGCTAACCACTGCTCGAGACGCCGTTTGACGAGCCAAACGGCGTTTGTTATGCTTTAATTAACCGGAGAGAGCGCCGGACCTGGCTACAGTGATTTTGGTACCCCGCGACCTGCTCGGCAGTTCGTCTGAACTACCGCGTGGCATTGCCCTGCGCGCACAGATATCGCCCGAAGTGTGCCTACACTTTCGGGCCTTTTTATTTTGACTCCGGCGGTCCTCGAAGGCCCGCCGGTAACCGCTCTACTTGAGGATGGAAAATGCAAACCCCCGAAAATGGCGCCATTCGCGAACGAGTTGACTTTTCGAAGATCAAGACCTCGATCCCGATCCCGAATCTGATCGAAGTCCAGAAGAAGTCTTATGAACGCTTCCTGCAGATGGACCTGCTCCCGAGCGAGCGGGACGACACAGGACTGGAGAGCGTTTTTAAGAGCGTCTTCCCGATCTCGGATTTCCGCGGCTTGAGCCAACTCGAGTTCGTCGACTACGCCATTGGCAATTGGGAGTGCAAATGCGGAAACCTGAAGGGACTGCACCACCTGCGCTCCACCTGCCGCAATCCGGCGTGCGGCGCCACCATTAAGACGGACCCGTTCCATTTGGGTGATGTGCTGTGCCACCGCTGCGGCACGTTCAACAAGAACATTGTGACGTTCTGCAATCGCTGCGGCGATCCAGTGGGCCTGCAGCTCAAGTACGAGGTGGCGGAGTGTGAAGAGCGCGGCATGACTTATGCGGCCCCGCTCAAAGTCACCATCCGGCTGACAGTCTTCGACAAAGATCCGGAGACGGGCAACAAGACTATCCGCGACATCAAAGAGCAGGAAGTTTTCTTCGGCGAAATCCCGCTGATGACCGAGAACGGGACCTTCATTATCAACGGCACCGAGCGCGTCATCGTTTCGCAGTTGCACCGGTCGCCCGGAGTGTTCTTCGAGCGGCAGCCGGCGCAGGGTTATTTCCTTGGCAAGATCATTCCGTACCGGGGCAGCTGGGTCGAATTTGAGTACGACAATAAAAACCTGCTGCACGTGCGTATCGACCGGAAGCGCAAGTTCTACGGCACGGTCTTTCTGCGCGCGCTGGGGCTCAAGACGGATGCCGACATTCTGCGAGCGTTTTACAAGTGCAACGACATCCTGATCAAGGATAAGAGGTTGTTCTGGAAAGTTTCCGACGGTTTGATCGGGCACAAGCTGTCGCACGCCATCACCAAAGGCGGCGAGACGGTGGTGACGCAAGGCCGCAAAATCACCTCGAGCGTGTTCAAGGAAATCCAGAAGGCGCGCATCGAGCAGGTGGAGGTGTCGCCCAACGATCTCGACGGCGCTTTTGTCGCGGCGGACGTGATCGACATGGAAACGGGCGAGGTGCTGATCGAGGCCAACCATGAACTGACGGCTCCCATCACCGCTAAACTGATCGAGGCCAAGATCCAGAGCTTCGACGTTTTCTTCCCGGAGTTCGATGAAGTCGGCAACGTCATCTCGGCGACGCTCAAAAAGGACGGCGTGAAGTCCCAGAACGACGCCCTGCTCGAAATCTATCGCAAACTTCGCCCCGGCGACCCGCCGACGGTTGATACGGCGACGCAACTGTTCCAAGGCATGTTCTTCGACCCGCGCAAGTACGATTTCTCGCGCGTCGGGCGCATGAAGTTCAACATCAAGCTGTACGACAAGGCCGATGCCACGTCGCTCGACAAGCGCACGCTCGACCATAAGGACTTCATCGACACCATCCAGTACCTGCTCAAGCTCCGCAGGGGCATAGGGGCCGTGGACGATATCGACCACCTGGGCAACCGCCGCGTGCGCGC
>Ga0066709_100004432_pt1 | contig 11205 bp, 12 predicted proteins | sample GraSoiAngelo_158_FD_79665 | JGI IMG/M metagenome (GOLD analysis project Ga0066709, IMG submission 79665) | Grasslands soil microbial communities from the Angelo Coastal Reserve, California, USA - 14_1009_16_30cm | ecosystem: Environmental > Terrestrial > Soil > Grasslands | place: USA... | reverse complement strand
GTCTCGACTGATGCAGGATCGTTACGGCCATCGGATTTCCTATCTGCGCGTCTCGATTACGGACCGTTGCAATGAGCGCTGCAGCTATTGCATGCCGCAGGAATTACAGGAGTGGTTGCCGCGCCACGAAATCTTGACGTACGAAGAGACCCTGCGGCTGATTCGCATCGCGGCGGAGCTCGGCGTCTCGAAAGTGCGAATTACTGGTGGTGAACCGCTGACACGTCGGGGCATACTCGATTTTGTTAGGCCAATTCCTGAGATCCCCCGGATCACGAGCATTGGTCTTTCGACAAACGGGACCCTGCTCGCACGCGAGATTACGCCCACCAAGACAATGGCGGAAGCGCTGCGCGATGCCGGTGTGCAATCGGTGAATATTTCACTCGATACGCTTGATGCCGCAGTTTATTCACAGATCACCGGTCGGGATTTCCTTGCACAGGTGCTTGATGGAATTGACGCGGCCATCGCCGCAGGATTCGACCAAATCAAACTCAACGCAGTCCTCATGCGGGGCCGTAATGAAGATCAACTGCTGCCGCTAATCGAATTCGCTGCAGAGCGAAACCTTCTGGTTCGTTTTATCGAATTGATGCCGGTGAGCACCACAGAAGTTCTAAACGAGAGTAATTTTATGTCGGTGATGGCGGCGAAACGGTCAATCCAATCGGCTTACGGGAGTCTGATTCCTGAGACGGAGTTTCGAACGAATGGTCCAGCCACCTACTATCAGATTCCGGGACGGGCACAGCGGATAGGGTTCATCGGGGCGATGACGAACATGCATTTCTGCGAGAACTGCAACAAGCTTCGGCTCACGTGCGATGGAAAGTTGCGCCCATGTCTTGGCAGTTATTTGGAGTTCGACATCATGGGACCGCTGCGGGCGGGCGCGAGCGATGAAGAGCTCAAGCAGTTTTTTGTTAACGTGGTCGATCGAAAGCCGCGGGAACACGATTTTCGAAACAATTACCAGCCCAATCGCAAAATGATTGCGATTGGCGGATGACCTCGAGCATGGGCTCGTTTTTGCCTGTCATGTTGAGCGAAGCGAAACATCTCTGAATTTCACCCTGCGTTGGTGCAAAAACCGATCGGAGATTCTCCGCTAAGCTCAGAATGACAAGCAGACCAAAAATGAAGAGACTCACTCACGTCGGCACTGATGGACGCGCGCAAATGGTTGATGTTTCGGCGAAGCCGCTGAGCAAGCGAAGAGCCGTTGCATCCGGAAGGATTCGGCTCCAACGGGAAACGCTCGAGCTGATCGCAAGTGATCAAATCGCCAAAGGCAATGTGTTCGCGACCGCGCGCATTGCCGGGATTCAGGCCGCCAAGCAAACTGCGCAGCTCATTCCGCTTTGCCATACTTTGCCGCTCGGCCAGGTAAATATCGAGATTATTGCTTCAAAGGATGGTGCGGAGGTGAAATGCATTGCGCAGACAATTGCGCAAACCGGAGTCGAGATGGAAGCACTGGTCGGCGTCACCGTCGCGTTGCTGACCATCTACGACATGTGCAAGGCAGTGGACAAAGAGATGATCATCTCCAACGTACAATTGTTTGAGAAGACGAAAACCCGTGTGGCGGCGGCCTGTGATCGCCGGAGCGAAAAAACGCGGCGCTCATAGAAACGCCGGCACAAGCATGCAAATACAAGTTGGTATCATCACGATTTCTGATCGCGCCAGCGCGGGCGATTACGACGACCTCGGCGGGCCAGCCTTAAAACAAATCGCGCAAAAGATTGGCTGGCACGTTCTAGCGGAAGCGATCGTGCCAGACGAAATGGTCCGGATTCAAGAAACGATCCGATCGTTTGCCAGGCAAGGCTGCGGCTTGGTTCTGACGACGGGCGGCACGGGTATCGGCCCGCGTGATGTCACGCCGGAAGCGATTCGTGCCGTGATGCGAGTAGAATTGCCAGGATTCGGAGAAGTGATGCGCGCCGAATCGATGAAGATTACGCCCGACGCCATTCTGTCACGCAACCTCGCCGCGGTCGTCGATCAGGCTCTGGTGATCGCGCTGCCAGGCAAGCCGAGCGGCGCTGTGGAATGTCTCAGCTTTGTGCAAGGCGCAATCCCACATGGAGTCGCGCTTGCGCAAGGCACACCGACGTCCTGCTGAAACTTTCGGCACGTATTAATTCGGCCAGATCAGCAGGCGCATCAACTGCACGCCATAGTTCGTGAGATGCGCGTTTGCTCCGCGGCCGGAAACTACGTCGCGGGTGAGGTAGGAGCACTCCGCCGCGCTGTTTTTTATGTAGCTTACTTCGGGCTGCGCTACGCGTTTGTCGGTTGGTTCAATTCTCAATGGGACACCGGAACGGGCGAATGAGACTTCCCATGATGATCCACCTCGTTTTCCTGCTGCAAGCATCCATGGATAGAGTGTTGGCAAATCGAAATGCCGCGCCTTCGGCAAGGTGACCTTGTAGAACGCCTCTTCCGCGGTGAGAAATTCGGGAATGGTGAGTGCCGGATTCTTTCGAAGCGCCAAATACAGGCGCGCCACATCGAGACCGGCGAGGTTCATCCCGTTGTAGAGGCCATGGCGATTGGGATCGTTCCTAAAAAATGTGTCGTACCAGACTTCGAATTGGCGACTGAACATCAGGCACAATTCCAGATGCAGATGTGCGCGTTCGCGGTTTATGCCCGTTCCGGTGTAACCCATCACGGCGATAGGCTGACCGCGCCTCACCGTCTCCCCAGGCTGCACTGAGATTGAGCTGAGATGTCCGTACAAACTATAGTAGTTCGAGCCGTCCCACCGATGCTCGATTACGATGTATTTGCCATAATTTGAGTAGCCAGGTACGAGATTGACGTGCACGACCTCGCCATCGGCAATGGCTCGCACTTCGTCGAGCGGCTCGCCATTTGCATCGCGGTGCACGGAGCGAATATCAATTCCTTCGTGAAACCGGGTGTAAACCACGCCTCCCCGGGTGCTTTTCGGATCACGGACAAAGCCATATTGGCCGCCCTCCCATGGTGTCGATTTCACGCCGTTGTAGTCTCGGTCGACATATTGGTAAAAAGCAGGGCCGTCTCCCGAAAAAAGGGCATCATTGTCCGTGGGCAGAACAAGATCGAGACCCTGATTTTGTGCCGGCTGAATTGTCATCGGAACAGAGAAAATGAGGACGAAAACAACTCCGGCGAACAATAGTCGCATGGACGATGAACCGCTTAATGCTTTCGCTGCCCGATCAAGCGCCACTGCTTCTTCATTAGCTCAATGTCCGCGGCAGTTAGTCCGGACGGAATGTAAATCTTGCCGTCCGACACTCGCTTGTCGATCTGCAGTTCGGTGATCATTCGGCCATTGATGAATACAAACAGAAAGCCGCCCCGGCGCTCGACACTCAGGGTATCGAGCACGACGCGCCCGTGCTCGTCCAGCTGAAACAATGCGCCAAAGGTCCCGCCTTGGGCGGGGTATGGAGCAAAGGCCATCACATCGCGTTCGGTAATCCACGGCAGTTTTTGGATGGTAATGTCTTTGCCGGAAGACGTCGCGTGCGCGGACATTGAGAACACATCCGTATCTTGAGGGTTCGCTTGCGCATGTACGCGAAACGTGCAGTGTCGTTGCTTCGCTGGTGCATCAGTCAGCGCAAAAGCCAGACAAAACACGAATACATAGACGGTTCTTATGCCGATTGACTGCGAAAACATTCGCGAGTTCATAAAGGGTTTGACAGCAATTTTGCAACCCCGAAAAGTTTCGGCGCTGTTTAGGGGCCCATGAAGCGCTGCCTTCTTTTGCTCGTTCTGACAGTTGTGGCTGGCGCGATGTTCGGCCAGGACGTTACGCCCACGCCCACGCCGGGGCGAAAACGGGGTTGGTTGAGCCGCATTCTGCATCCGTTTTCTCCAAACGTCGTTCCGCAATACAAAGATCCACGGCTACGTGGGCTCGCTCTCGATCTGCAAATCACTCCCCAAACCGTCAAGCTATCTGAAGTCCGTCAGCTCAGCGTGAAAGTAACGCTGGCAAATCTGTCCAAACGCCCCGTTACACTCGATTTTCCGACGAGTCAGCGCATCGAAATCTATCTCATGGATTCTGCGGGCGGGATCCTGACAAAGTGGTCCGAGAACCACGCGATCGCTGAAAAACCTGCGACAATTTTAATTAACCCGTCCGAGCGGATCGAGTACAACGAAACGATCTCGACACGTGAGCTAACGCCCAACAAGGTTTTTGTCGCCGAGGTTTTCTTTCCTCAATTTCTGGAGCTGCGCATTCGCGAAAAGTTCCTAGCGGTGCCTTGAGCTGGAGAGGTGATATTTAATAACTGATAGAGCTGAACGTGGGCGTCGATCGACTTTCAACTACACACTATCGACTCTTTTCCGACTACCACATGCACCCGCAGGGACATCGAGTGCAGCGATACACTCCGGAGTTGCTCCAGCCCTGGGTCGATTCGGCGCGGAGATTGGGGTTAAAGGATATCGCTTTCACCGATCACGATCGTTACCACGCCGGAATCGATTTTCATGAAATCGATCGGTTGCGGGAACGAAATCCCGATTTGCAGATCCGCGCGGGCATCGAGCTGGATAACGATCCTGTCCATTCACCGGCTGGCCGCAAATGGATCGAAAAGAATTGGGACAAGCTGGATTTCGTTCTCGGCTCGGTGCATTTCCTGGAACGCGCCGATCAGATGTTCGATAGCGTACCGGATGGTGCAGCGCAATTGGAGGGCAGGAACATTGACGCGATGTACTCCGAGTACTTTCGCCGTCTCCGCGAACTGATTGCGACTGGGCTGGTTGACTGTCTTGCCCACTTGGATCTGATCAAAATCCATGGATATCGCCCGACGGCAGACATCCGTACGCTGGTCAATAAGACACTTGAATTTATTCGTGCGCGCAATCTTGCGATTGAGCTTTCCACCGCCGGTTGGCGCAAACCGGTGAACGAACTTTATCCTAGCGATTCAATCATCGAGTTGGCGATGGAGAGGGGGATTCCATTTACGACCGCCTCCGACGCGCACTCACACGTCCAACTTGGCGAAAATTTTGTGAACCTCGCGCACAAGATGGCTGAACTCGGCGTTCGCCAGGTTTGCATTTTTAAAAAGCACAAACGTGCCGAGGTGCCGCTACAACTGTAGATCGAGCTGCGACTGTCTCCCTGGAGAAAACGCCTTTTGTGTTTCCGGCGGTAGCGGCAAATCGAAGCCCAAACGCTGGGCGAGACGTTGGCACGTCTCGGGTGCAAACCCTTCGAAATGATTGCCCGCAAATGCCCAGACACTGCGCACGTCTGCAAGATGCCGCTGAATTTTCAGCGACCAGCTATCCAGCGCGGCCTGGCGTTTCCAGAGTAATTTTTCGTAACGATGGATGTGGCCGCCGCCGACGTCATATTTGGTTGCGTAATCGCCAAGCAAACGCAGATAAAGAAAATCAGTGGTGCACGGCAGAAATTCGAAGGGTGCAAGGTTTCGCTCGTTGAGTGGAGTGGTATCGGCCCAGACCCAGGAGATACGGTACTTTTCCACTAGCCGGATAAACTGCGGCCGGTGCCAGCCCGCGTGGCGAAACTCAACGGCAAACCGGAAATCCCGCGGCAGTTGAACGAGGAATTTGCGCAGCGCGTGCTTGCCGCCGGTCGGGGTCAGAGAAGGCGGGAGCTGAATGAGAATCACCTGGAGCTTTGATCCGAGTGGCTCGATTGCGTGGAGAAACGAATTTAGCTCCGCTGCGCAATCGCGCAGACGGCAGATGTGCGTGATCTGACGGGGAAGCTTGCAGGTAAACCGAAAACTCGCTGGAGTCATATCGGCCCAGCGACGAACGCTGTTTTCCGCCGGAGCAGCGTGAAACGTCGAGTCCACCTCAACCGTCGGGAAATAGTTAGCGTAGAATTCCAGCCAGTGAGACTCTGGTAAATCGTGTGGATAAAAGACACGGCGCCAGTCTTCGAAGCTCCAGGCGCACGAGCCGATGCGGATTTTTTGCTGGTCTATTAGATTCAAATGGGAATCGAGAGATTATTCGGTTTTGTCCGTCGGAAAAGATGTCACATCGAGAGAGAAGAGTGCGCTGAAAACTTGACGGGCTGGATAAGTTAACTACCCTGCCACACCCGAATGCAATTCCTTATTCGAGTCGTTTTTGTCCTCATTGCTGCAGTGTTTCTTGTACCCGAACCTAGCGGGGCCTCGATCATTTTCCGACCGGGCCAAAAGGCGGAGTACGTGCCGCCGGGCGAGGAAGCGATAAGCGGCAATGCGGCCGAGGTCTATCAGATCGCGCAGACTGCCGAAAAAGAAGGCAATCTCAAACGCGCGATCAGAGCGTACAAGACCATTGTTAAACGGCACCCCAAAGACGCGCTGGCTCCCGCCGCTCTTTATCGCGCCGCTCAATTACAGGAACAGACCCGCCAATACACACCGGCAGCCGATTCTTATCTTCAGTTGGTCGAAAGATATCCGAGCAGCGCACATTTTGACGACGCGATCGAGGGGCAGTTCCGAGTTGGTGAGATTTATCTGAACGGCAAGAAGTTGAAGCTGTTGGGGATTCCCGTCGCGTCGGCGTTGGATCGTGCGGTGACTATTTTCGCTAATGTTGTTCGCACCGCGCCATATGGAAGATACACGGCGCGAGCACAGTTTAATATTGGCCTTGCGCGTGAGAAGCAAGGAGCGAACGATGCCGCCATCCAGGCTTACCAGGCGGTCGTGGACAAGTTCCCCAACGAGCCGATCGCTGCCGATGCGCAGTATCAAATCGGCTACATCTGGTTTACGGCGGCGCGGTTAGGCACAAACGACGCTGCTGCCACAGCAAACGCGAAAACGGCTTTCCAGGATTTTCTTTTCCACTATCCCAAGAGCGAGAAAACACCGCAGGCGCGCAAGAATCTCGACATTCTTGAGCACAAACAGACAAACAATTCATTCAAGGTTGCGAAATTTTACGATAAGCAAAAGTATTATCGCGCTGCCGTCATATACTACAACGAAGTGATTCGGCAGCAGCCGGGATCAGAGGAAAGCAACGAGGCGAAGAAGCGGATCGACCAATTACGCGCCAAATTCGGCGATGCGGCGCTGCAGCCGGCCATAGCGGTTTCACAGAACGCAAAGAAAAAAGCCGAAGCGCAGCGAGGTGGAACCGCCGGCATTGGAGCCGCCAGGCCAGGTGCACCGAATAACGAAGCGCCCCTGCCTGCATCGGAAGGCGATAGCTCGCTTCCGCCGCCGGCTTCGCTCGCGCCGGATACCACTACTGCGCCTGAACCCGTGTTGCCTCTGCCGGGCACGAGCACAAGCTCCGATCCTTCCGGCGCTCCCGGAGCATCGGCCTCCCCCGAAGAGTCCGCCTCACCGGCGCCTTGAAAGCCCCACTCGCGACAATCCTTTGCCTCGCGATCTCCGGTTGCCTTGGATATCACGTCGGACCGGTAAAGCCGTACTATCTGCGGGACATTCACACCATTGCGGTGCCGACGTTTAAAAATAGCACGCTCGTGCCGCGCGTCGAAGTTTTGGTGACCGATACGGTGATCAAACAATTGCAACAGGACGGTACGTTTCAGATTACAAGCGACGACAAGGCAGACGCCACCTTAAGTGGAGAGATTTCTCGCATCAACCGCTTGCCGGCGCGCTCGGTGCGCGGAAATGTGCTCGCCACAACGGAATTTAACCTCGCGCTAAGCGTAAAATACTCGCTCACTACACGAGACGGCAAAAAGCTGGCCGGTCCCGGCGAAGTAACCGGAACCACCAGTTTCTTCGTCAGCAGCGACGTAACAACAGACGAACGACAAGCTTTGCCGCTCGCCACCGAGGACCTCGCCACCCGATTAGTTACCCAACTAAGCGAGGGATGGTGATCAGATGAAAGGTGAAGAGAAGCTATGGGCCATCCTCAATGAGAAGCTCGACAACCTGCGCGCCACTAATCGCCTGCCTCAGGCAATTCGGGTCGCCGAAACGGCGCTTGAAGTTGCCAGGCGCGCATTCAAAGGAAATCAGACGGCACTCGCCACGAGCTTTGAGAAACTGGGCCAACTGCTCGAACAAAAGGGAGATCACGCTGGAGCCGAGGCATATTTGCTGAAAGCGCACGCGATCCTGGAGAGGGGGACTCCGCCAGATCAACGCGCGATCTACCGCTCGGCACGACGACTGGCCCTACTCTTCGATAGTCTTGGTCAGTCCGAAGAAGCGATCGATTTTTACCAGAAAGCAATAGCTGCTGGAACCGAGGTCGAAGACATCCCGTATTCAGATATCGGAACCATGCTGAACAATGTTGCTCTGATTCTGCGCAAGTCGGGCCGGCAAAAGGCGGCCGAACCGTGTTACCTGCGTGCCTTGGAGATTTATGAGAAGCAACTCGGCCCTGATCACGCTGATGTGGCATCCGTACTGAACAATCTGGCGGTGTTTTACACCAACGAACGCCGATACACCGAAGCTGAGAAATTACATCTTCGGGCCTTGGCGATCAGAGAAAACCTACAACCGCGCCCTATCGCCGACATTGCTCAGTCGAAATGCAATCTGGCGGTGGTCTATCATTCCCGTGGTGACTATGCGAAGGCGGCGGAACTCTATCAATCGTCACTCAAGAGCTGGGAACGAGTCGAGGATAAGCCCTCGAAAGATTACGACATTGTCGTGTCCAATTATGCCGATCTCTTGCGTTCCCTTGGACAGGTGCGCAAAGCGCATCAATTAGAGGTACGCGCGCGCAAGAAACGGTCGGGCTGAGTTACGCCGGGAATCTGTTCGATTCAGCTTGCGGGCACGCTGCCGCCCTCGCATTGTAAGGCCGCGCTGTTTTGCTCGCGTGGCGGAACTGGCAGACGCGTACGGCTCAGGACCGTATGGGGCAACCCGTGGAGGTTCGAGTCCTCTCGCGAGCAGTTGGTGTCGTCGTACAACCGACCCTTTCAATCTACCAGCTGCTCGATGCTGGTAGCGACCGCAGTTGCTTATTTCGCGCCGGCTTTCCTTCTGGCTGCCCAGCGAGCTTTCATTAGCTCGGAAAGCCTCCTTCGGCCGGCAGGTGTAAGCGCGCCTTTTTTCCGACTCGAAGCCTTCTTTGCTCCTCCTGCTTTCCTTCTTGCCGCCCAACGAGCTTTCATTAGCTCGGAAAGCCTCCTTCGGCCGGCCGGTGTGAGCTGACCTTTTCTCCTGGCAGGAGCTGCTCCTCCAGTGCCTCGCGTCCTTGCCCAACGAGCTCTAGCGGCTGCCGAAAGCTTCGCTCTCGTGGCAGCCGAGAAGTAGCGTCCGGGGGCGGTGGGAGCGGTTGGCCTTTGAGGTGCACCTCGCAAAAGAGAGGAAAGGCGTCGTTGCAGATTATCGATTTGCTGGCGAATTGAGATCGCTTCCTGTAGATCTTTAACAGATATGTCCATGACGGTAGATAGCCGTAGTTGCCGCGTATGGCAATAAGTAATTTTTATGGCGAGTTCCCGGTCTTGTTCCTCAACGTTAGCTCGTTAGCTATGCCATGAGTCACAAGACAGAGCGCCTTAACAAATGCGCGCTGGCGTTCAATGAAATGCTGACATGAGTATCAAACCTGCGCACGTTCGCGAAATGTTCGGGTCCATTGCGACGCGCTATGATCTCGCAAACCATGTGCTGAGCTGCGGCATCGATTTCTACTGGCGAGCGCGCGCGGCTAAGATCGTTGGCGGCTGGCACCCACATACGATCGCTGATCTTGCAACTGGCACGGGAGATCTAGCGCTGGCCATGCAAAAGAAATTGCCGCACGCCGAACTAACCGGCGTCGATTTCCTCCCGGAAATGCTGGAGCTTGCGCGGCGCAAAGGTGTGCGGCGGGTGGTATTGGCCGATGCGATGAAACTCCCCTTTGACGATGCCTCGTTCGACTGCGTCACTATCGCCTTCGGCTTGCGCAACCTGGAAAACTGCTCAGCGGCACTGACTGAAATGTGGCGCGTGCTTAACGCCAAGGGTCACCTGCTGGTGCTAGAGTTCTCATTGCCGAAAACGCCAATCTTGCGTGCGGCGTATCGCTTCTATTTGCATCGCTGTCTGCCATTGATCGGCTCGTTTCTAACACAAAAGAAAAGAGCCTATGACTACCTCGGTGATTCAATCGAGGAGTTTCCGAGTGGCAACGCAATGTGCGAATTGATGCGGGGAACCGGGTACGTTTCTCCAAGCTTTGAACCTTTGACCGGAGGGATCGTCACAATTTATACCGCTACAAAACGCTAGGCCCACGGTGACAAGGCAAACAGGGGAAAGTCCCTTGCCACAGCGCGCAAAGAGAGGTACAAACTTGGCGTGATTGATTACATCCAAAAAGGCGGGTTATTGATGTGGCCGATTCTGGCCGGCAGCATTATCTCAATTGCTGTTTTTGCGGAGCGTCTTTTTTATTTTCATCGCGCGACAATCCATGTGGGCGAGTTCTTGAAAGGATTGTCGAACTTAATCCGTCGTCGCAATTTCGCTGAGGCGCTGCACGAATCCGCCGGCACACCGGGCCCGGTGGCACGAGTAATTCATGCCGCGATTATTCGCCACGATGCGCCTCGAGCGGAATTACGCGACATTGTGCAGGAAGCGGCGCAGCTGGAAGTACCAAAACTAGAGCGGTTTCTTCCTGTGCTTGCTACAATTGCTTTCCTGACGCCGTTGCTCGGGTTGCTTGGGACCGTCGCGGGGATGATCGACGCTTTCGGAACGATCGCCTCAGGCGGAGCTTATGCGACGGTGACGGAGCTTTCCGGTGGCGTTTACAAGAGTTTGCTGACGACTGCAGCTGGGCTCGTTGTAGCCACGCCCACATTTGTCGCTTACAGTTATCTATCGTCCCGCGTAAATACCATCATGCATGACATGGAGCGCGCAGGTATTGAGATTGTCCACATGTTGACCGAAAGCCGGCCGATCAGCGGCATCATCAGTTTCCAACAACCTGATGAGACGATGCGTGAGATTGAAGCACGGCAGGACCTTTGAGAGCGAACGGCTTTATCTGGTCGGCTCCCTAGCCGGAAATTCCTAAGGTGTTTAACTGTGAAACTCAGCCGAACAACAAACTATAACTTCGGGTGGCTTTTGCTGATCGGGCTTGTGGATCTCGCTTTCCTGCTCGCTTTTTTCCTGTTGCTGAGTTCGAATTTCATCCTGCAACAAGGCATCTCGATCTCGATGCCCT
>Ga0066709_100004431_pt1 | contig 11205 bp, 12 predicted proteins | sample GraSoiAngelo_158_FD_79665 | JGI IMG/M metagenome (GOLD analysis project Ga0066709, IMG submission 79665) | Grasslands soil microbial communities from the Angelo Coastal Reserve, California, USA - 14_1009_16_30cm | ecosystem: Environmental > Terrestrial > Soil > Grasslands | place: USA... | reverse complement strand
CTACGTGTACCGCGACGCCCTCTGGGGCTTCGGGCTCATGCGGCCCGGCCTTCCTCCGTGTCTGTGAGCTCGCGCTCCTCGTGCATGAGGAGCGCGACGAGCGGCAGGACCGCGAGGATCGGAACGGCGACCACGAGCCACATCACGGCGTAGCCGCTCGTCGAGGTGAAGACGGAGCGCGTGCTGTCGATCGCCGCTCCGACGACGAGCGGCCCGACGATCAGGCCGAGGCCTTTCGTCATCGTGGCGAGCCCCGTAACCGCCCCGCGATCGTGTCGGGGCATCACCTTGAAGAGCAGGCCCCACGCGAGTGTCATTACTGTGCCGCCGGCAATGGCGACGAACGCGATCGGAGCGTAGTACCAGTCGTGCCACTGCCGGGCCGCGACGGCGCCGAGCAGGCCCAGGCCGTAGACGACCGACGCGCCGAGGAGGACTGGCGCGATCCCGAACCGGTCCCCGAAACGGGCCGAAGTGGCCGCGGCGATCCCGTAGCCGAGCGCGACGGGCCCGAGGGCGAGGGACGCCGGCCCCTTCGGCTGGTCGAGAGCGCGAACGAGGTAGAGGACGACGAACGTCCGGACGCCGGCGAACGTGGTCTCCCAGGCTGTGTTGGCGATCAGAAAGCGGCGCACGTTGGTCTCGCGCCGGACGATACGGAGCGGGACGAGCAGCGCCTCGAGCCAGTGCTTCCGGGGAACATGGCCGGGTGGCTCCTCGCGGACGAGCCAGATCACGAGCCCGCAGGCGGCCGCTGTGATGCCGGCCGCGACGACGAAGGGCAGCGGTTGCCAGAGCGAGAGCAGGAAGCCGCCGCCCACGAGGGCGCCTCCGATCGCGGCTCCGCGGAAGACGTGCTGAACGCCCTGCGCGCGGCCGAACACGCGGGCGGGCAGCCGGTCCGGGTACAGCCCACGGTACGGCGGCTCGTACACGTAGTACGCGACGAAGAACATGACGAGCACGAGGGCCATCGACCAGAGGCTGGGCATGAAACCCACCACGGACAGGCCGACAGCCATCGGGACGAGGGCCGCGAGCATGAAGGGGCGGCGCCGGCCCAGGCGCGACCGCGTGCGGTCGCTCGCGGTCCCGACGAGCGGCGGCAGCACCAACGCAACCGCTCCCTCGGTCGCGAGCACGAGCCCGATCAGCGTGCTCGAGGTCGTGAACTGGTGCAGCACCGGCGGCAGGTAGGCGGCCACGGTCGTGATCGACCACGCAAGGCCGAAGGCGCCGAGGCCGAGCATCCAGATCAGCTTCCCGACGGGCTCGTCGAGGCCCATCTGCTCCGTCAGGCGGCGCGAGACGTCGAGTTGCTGCGTCATCCAGCGTCGAGTCCGAGGGCGGCCGGTAGCCCGGCCAGGTCACGGAGCGCATGCTGCTCGGCCGGATAGCGCCCGTCGCGGTCGAGCAGGATCCCACGCATGCCGATCGCGCGGGCGCCCTCGACGTCGTCGGCGAGGCTGTCTCCGACCATGGCCGCGCGTTCGGGCGGTGTGTCGAGCAACTCGAGAACGGCGCGGAAGATCGTCGGGCTCGGCTTCACCTTCCCGAAGGCTCCGGAGGAGATCCAGGCGTCCACCTCGATCCCGAAGTGACGGATGAAGGCGTCGAGGTCCCTGCTGGTGTTCGAGACGAGGCCGACCCGGAGCCCGCGATCCCGCAGCAGCGCGAGCGTCGGGAGAGCATCCTCGTACAGCTCGAAGTTCTCCGACCGCTCCCAGCCGCGCGTGATCTCGACGGCCACGTCCCGGCAGCGGTCGCCCTCCCCGCCCATGCCGCGGACGATGTCCTCCGTGAAGCGGATCCAGATCTCCTCGTCGTGGTCGAGCTCGGGGTGATGCTCCAGGTCGACGAGCGCGGCCGCACGGGCTTCGCCGTAGCGTGCAGGGTCGAGCTCGAGGCCGAACTGCCCGCCCGCCCGCCGATAGCCCTCCGGTCCAAGCAGTGGCCCAGGCTTGGCGATCGTGAAGTCGACGTCGAAGAGGACCGCGCGGAGCCCGCTCATACCTCCGCGGGCCAGCGGTATGCCGCGGGCTGGCGGTTGGCGAGCGACGGGACGCTGGTTCGCACCCGCTCGAGGTACGCGCGGTCGAGCTCGGCCGCGATCACGGCGTCGCCCTCGCCCGCCTGAGCGATCACGACACCCCACGGGTCGACGATCATCGAGTGGCCGTAGCTCTGCTTGCCCTCGGCATGCGAGCCCCATTCGTTCGCCGCGGCGACGTAGCACTGGTTCTCGATCGCCCGCGCCCGAAGGAGCGGCTCCCAGTGGGCCATCCCGGTCCAGAGCGTGAAGGCTGCGGGAACCGTGACGAGCTCGGCGCCCTCCAGCGCGAGGATCCGGTAGAGCTCCGGGAAACGGAGGTCGTAGCAGACCGACAGCCCGATCCGCCAGCCCTCGGCGTCGCAGACCTGCGTCTCGTCGCCGGGCTCCTCGGCCTCCGACTCGCGGTACACCTGCCCCCCGACCTCCACGTCGAACATGTGGATCTTCCGGTAGACGGCCGCGATCGCACCGTCCGTGTCGAACACGACGGAGGTGTTCGAGAGCTTCTCGCGATTCTCTCGCTGCTCGGTGATCGACCCGCCGACGAGCGTGATCCCGTGCTGTCTGGCCCACGCGCTCATCGCCTCGACGGTCTCCCCGCCGTCGAGCGGCTCGGCGGCGGCTCGCAGGATGTCGGCCGTGCCGATCGCGTTCCACTTTTCAGGGAGGACGACGACGTCCGCTCCGGTGGCCGCCGCGCTCGCGACGAGCTTCTCCGTCTTCTCGATGTTGTCCGCCTTGACGCCCTGTGAGTTCAGCTGGACGCAGGCGACCCGAATCCGGTCGGCCATGGCGAAAGGATAGCTTTCGTCCTGCGATGCGGACCCCGGCCGAGATCATGGAGCAGTCGCACACGATCGCGCTCGTCGGCGCCTCGGCGAATCCCGATCGGCCCAGCAACGGCGTCATGCGATATCTGATCGAGGCCGGCTACCGGGTGATTCCCGTGCGGCCGGGCCGCGACGACGTGCTCGGCATCCCCTGCGTCGACTCTCTGGCCGAGATCGATGAGCCGATCGACATCGTCGACGTCTTCCGCCGAGAGGAGTTCTGCCCCGGCGTCGCCAAGGAGGCAGCGGCCGCGGGCGCGAAGGCGCTCTGGCTCCAGCTCGGCATCGAGTCGCCGGAGGCGCGCGCGATTGCCGAGCGCGCGGGCATGGATTACGTCGAGAACGCCTGCACGGCGATCGTCCACGTCTGGGAGATCGTCAACAAGTAGCCGAAACGGCGTTACCCTTCGGATGGTGTCCACGGTCGATCGGATCGCCGAGCGGGCGGGAGTCCCCGTCGAAGGTGTGCTGCGCGTCCTGACGCGGCGGCCTGTCAGCGAGGCGATCGAGCAGCGCGTCCTGGAAGCCGTCGCCGAGCTCGAGCCCGCCGAACAGGAGCTCGTGCAGAGGATGGCGACGATCACGCGACCCGTCGTCGAGGACGGAGCGGAGGCGGAGGGAGGCGAGGCGGCCGTCGACCTGGCCACGGTCGACTTCCTTCGAGACCGCCTGCACGAGCTCATCGACGCGTCCGCGGTGGCCCTCGAGCGCCGCAGCGACGGAGACCGGCCCGAGGGACAGCCGAACGGTGACGCCGCGTTCTCGGAGGCGGTTCGCCACCTTGCGACCGCCCTCTCGGGGCTCGCTCGCTCAGTCGAGGAGCTCCGCCGCGACGGCGATTCCGATCGGGCTGCGCGGGTCGAAGACCTCGCGCTGCTTGTCGACCTCGTCGTCACGGGCTGGCACACGGTCGACCGCCGGTTGGGCCGCCTGGAGCGCCTGGTCGAGCGCTCGGCACATCCGAAGGCGTAAACGCGGCAGCGGCGCTAGGAGAGCAGCGCCGCGATCGCGAACATCAGCAGCAGAAAGCCGCGCCGCGTCGCACCCCCAACTTGACGGCGAAGGAACCGTTCCCACCCTTGGTGCGAATCGAACGGTTAGCCGGCGCGGCGTCGGTGCTTCGGCGCCGGCCGTTCCTCCGCCGGGACGAGTTGCAGCACGAAGTACCCGATCGCGGCGAGGAAGACGAGCGCCTGCTCGCCGCTCATGAGCACTCCGCCGAGGTTCTGGTCCTCGACCGGCGAGAGGCCCCAGAGCCGGGGCCGCGCAACGTAGAAGTCGTAGAAGGGCGTCGTCGCGAACGTGAGGGCGAGGCCGAGAAAGGCCGACGTGACGAAGGCGGCGGCCAGATAGCCGATCCGGATCGCAACGGACACCTGATGCGGCTCGTCGGCCAGCACCGGCCACCAGAAGATCGTCCCGGCCGCGAGCAGGAGCGCATGCTCGACGTTCAGCGCCCAGGGATTCCGCAGCGCGAAGTCGTAGAAGAGCGCGACGTGCACCCCGTACCAGACGAGCAGCCAGGCGGGCAGCGCGACGCGCGGGTGCGTGAGGGCTGCCAACACGCGGCCGCCTCGCCGCGCCACGCCCGCACGCATCGCCGGCGTCAGGCCGAGGATGAGAAGCGGCGGGGCCCAATCGGCGATCATCACGTTCTGGAGCAGGTGGACCACGAGCAGGTAGTGCGTGGCGATGGTCTCGAGCGGCGAGTTCAGTGCGCCGATGATCAGCGCGAGCCCGAGCGCGAAAAGGAATGCCCGCCGGCCCACGCCCTCGGCGCGCGCCGCGCGCCAGTACGCAACCCCGGCGAGAGCGGCGACGGCGAGGAAGACCGGCTCGAACGAGAAGGAGCCCGGCGACGGGCTCACGCCACGCTCGGGGCCTGGAGCACCTGACCGAGCGTCCACAGGCCGGCGAACGTATAGCCGACCATGAGCGCTACGAGCGGCGCCTGCGTCACGAGCGCCGTGCGGGCCCGCCCCTGCGCGCGCAGCGACACGCGATGGGCCTCGAACACGGCGAGCACGTGGCCCCAGACGATCAGCACGACCTGGATCCACCAGACCGCGACCCCCGGCACTCCCGTCCAGGCCCCGTAGTCCGGCACCCAGTCGCGCCCGAATGGGTCGAGCAGGTTCCCGCCCGTGAACTGTCCTGCGTAGATGAGGAAGAGGAAGTAATGGGAGACGAAGTAGACGGCCGCGATCGGGATCAGCGTCGTCGCGTAGCGGCGGGCGGCGTCGCGAACCGTGCTTCCCTCGAGCCGCGAGACGAGCGCGACGACGAGCAGAAAGGCGAGCGCGAACGCAAGCACGATCGCGGCCATGATCAGCGTGTCGAGCACCTTCACGTGCACGGAGAGCCAGTGCGAGCGCTCGAGGAAGAACGCCTCGAGCTGCGCGTACCTGTTCGTCTGCGAGAAACCGTCGTAGACGACGGTCGCCAGGACCGCGAGCACGAAGGTTCCGCCGGCAGCGCCGAGCGGCGGCTCACGCCGGATCCCAGCCCCGTACTCGCGGAGGCGCAGAGCCCGATGCTCCGGCTGGGCGTCGAGCCAGCAGCTCGGACAGTTCGGCCGCTCCGGGTCGAGGCAGCGACCGGCGCGACACTCGCCCGACGCCTCGCGAACGAAGAGCTCGAAGGGTGCGAACCGCGCGAACGTCCGCGCGAAGACGGTGAAGACCTCGCCGCGCGCGAGCCAGACCTCCGTCCCGAAGATGGCCATCGCGGCGAGTTGCGCCACGATGTAGAGCACGATGATCGCCGCCAGCGTGCGCGGCTCCTTGGCCTGATCCCAGATCAGCTCCATCCATGACCAGACGAGCAGGAGGGCAACGGAGGGCCAGACGCCCAGTCGCTCGGGATACGGCCGCGCCGGGACGTCGCGACGCGCGAGCGCGCGTTCGAGCGCCCGGCCGGCCACGTTGAGAGGCGAGACGAAATCCCATGCGTTTCCGACGAGCGCGGACACGATCCCGAGACCGACCCAGAAGTCGACCCAGATGATGATCGTCAGCGGGTTCTCGAAGAACTCCTGCGCGCCGAAGAAGCCCCCGGCGAGGCCGACGAGCAGGAAGACTGTGGAGACGATGAGCCCTGCGGCTCCGAGATGAAGCGGGCGGATCCGCCCGTAGACGTCGCGCTTTCTCCTGGGTTCCCGAAGCTGGACGGCGAAGGCCGCTGCGGGAGCGGACGCAAGCACTGCCGCCCCCGCGGCGGCACCGTAGAGCCAGATCGGGAGCGGGAAGCGGTAGTCGATCCCGGGAACGGCGTGCGCCGCCGCACTCGCCGGCAGCGCGCCCGCGGCGACCAGCACCCCCGAGAGGGCGAGCGTGAGGCGGCGGACACGAGCCCGCCCGAAGCGGATCAGCAGGTCGTCTCCATCCAGCCGCGTGACCGGCCCGCCGCGGCCAGAATCGTGCTCGTCCTCCTCACGGTGATATCGGGGTGCCCGGATTCGAACCGGGGACCTCGCCGACCCGAACGGCGCGCGCTACCAGGCTGCGCTACACCCCGAGCCCGGATAGGTTAGCGGAGTGGGAGACGGTGCGGCCCGCGACGATGTGATCGCCTTCGCGAGCGAGCTCCTCGATCTCGACGCCTATCCCGACTATGGCCCGATGGGCATGCAGGTCGCCGGCGCCGAGCGAGTTCGGAAAATCGCCTGCGGCGTCTCCGCCTCGCGCGAGCTCTTCGAGCGGTCGGGCGGCTCCGGGGCTCAGCTCCTCCTGGTCCACCACGGGCTCTTCTGGAAGGGCGACTCCCCGGTGATCGATCCCGTCGCACGGGAGCGCTTGCGCGCGCTCTTCGACGCCGACCTCACCCTGGCCGCCTACCACCTGGCCCTCGACGCGCACGCCGAGGTCGGGAACAACGCGCTCCTCGCCGGCGAACTCGGGGTCCGCGTCGAAGACCGCTTCGCCGACGTGGGCTGGGGCGGCCGGCTCCCGAGAGCGACCAGCATCGACGAGCTGGTCGGACGGGTCCGCGAGGCCGTCGGCCGCGAGCCGGTCGTCTTCGCGTTCGGCTCGGAACGAGTCGAGCGGGTGGCCATCTGCTCGGGCGGCGCGCCCAGGCTCCTGCCCCAGGCCGCGGCCGAGGGCTACGACTGCTACATGACGGGCGAGCCGGCAGAGCCGAGTAAGCACCTGGCACTCGAGCACGGGATCCACTTCGTCGCGGCCGGCCACTACGCGACCGAGACGCTCGGCGTCCAGGCGCTTGCCGCGCGACTCGCCGAGCGGTTCTCCCTCGAGTGGGAATTCATCGACGTCCCGAACCCCGTCTAGTATCCTGAGGACATGGTCGAGGCAGGAGCGCGGAGCCTTTGAGCTCCGCGCCGAAAATCGAGCCGACTCAAGCGAGCCCGCCCGCGCGCCGGGGCGGGCTTTTTAGCGTCCGGACGTCGGCCTAGGAGCGAAAGGAGCGTCAGTGGGGAACCATCTCACGCCCGAGGAGCTTTCGAAGGAGCTCGGGATCGATCGGCAGGAAGTGATCCGCGTCTGCGTGGAGGAGTCGATCCCGATCTACCAGGGGAAAATCGACAAGTTCCTCTTCCAGGCGCAGCTCCAGGCGATCTCGGCGGGCGACCGAGCCCACTGACCAGAAGCTAAGCGGGAAGTCGCACGAGCAAGACCTCCTAAAGCGGTCGCCGTTCAGGCGTCAGCTAGCGGCTTGCGGCCGCGCGCTTGCGGGAACCACCGCCGGCGCTCTTCTTGGCGCGGGGTCGTGCGTCGGGTCCCTTCTGCTTCTGCGCCTGGGCGACGCTCTTCTTGAGGGCGTCCATCAGATCGATGACCTCCGCGGGCGCGACCGGCTCGGGCCGCTTGATCTCCTTGCCGGCAAGCTTGGCCTCGAGCATCGCGCGGAGCTCGGCCCGGTACTCGTTCTCGAACTCGGTGGGATCGAACTCGCCGACCAGGCTCTCGACAAGCTGAACCGCCATCTCGAGCTCCGGGCCCTTGACGTCGATCTCCTGCACCGCCTCGTCCACCTCGGCCCGGGAGCGGATGTCCTCGGCGTAGAAGAGGGTCTCGAGCGCGAGACCGTCTCCCAGGGGGCGGATCAGGCAGAGGTTCTCCTTCCCCCAGAGGACGAACTTCCCGACCGCCGCGACATTGGCCTGCTGCATCGCCCGCAGGAGGAGGACGTACGGGCGTCGCTGGGCCACGGCGCTCGCCGGCGCGAGGTAGTACGCCCGGTCGAAGTAGATCGGGTCGACCTGCTCGACCGGAACGAAGCGCAGGATGTCGATCGACTGCGAGCGCTGGACGGCGACCGCCTCGAGGTCCTCGTCCTCGACGATCACGAACTGGCCCTTCGCGAACTCCCAGCCCTTCACGAGCTCGTCCGCCTCCACGTCTCGCTCGTGGAAGGGGCAGTAGCGCTTCTGCTTGATCGGCGTCCCGCATTCGCGGTGGAGGGTCCTGAAGGCGACCTCCTTGCGCTGCTGCGCGACAGCCAGCCCGATAGGGATGTTCACCAGGCCGAAGTTGATCGAGCCGTTCCAGATCGTCCGCATAGCCGCCTTTAAGCCTAGCCGAAGACCTGTGATTTTCTGCGCCCAGGGGGCCTTCCCTGCCCGTGATCCCCGAGCCCTTCCGCCCATCGCCGAGCCGGCGGCGGCGCAGCGTTACTCGTTTCCGAACATAAAACCATGGGTAGACGAACCGTGGCCGGGAGGCGGAAACGAGAAGCCGGCGAAGGATGGGCGAGACGAACTCAGCCGAGCGTCTGACACTGCGGGACGAGCCGTCCGCGGCGGCGCAACTTCGGGCGGCTGTCGATCGCCTGGCGGACGCACGGTCGCTCTCGGCCGCGGTGCGGTTCGATCTCAAGGTGGCAGCCACGGAGGCCCTTGCCAACGCGTTCAGAGGGGCTTCCTCCGACGCGCCCGTCGACGTATCCGTCCACGACCACGATGACGTCGTCGAGATCGAGGTACAGGACAAGGGGACCTTCCGCCTGGAGCATCGCACGGACTCGGAGGGCGGCCGAGGCATTCCCCTCATGGTCGCCCTAGTCGACGAGGTCGCGTTCTCGGCCACGGACGCCGGCACGCGCGTGCGGATGCGCAAGCGTGTCGCGAGCCGGCAGCAAGCACCTAGCCGCCGACGAGCCCGAGCCGGGCGCGACTAGGACCTGCGCGCGCCGACGTACGTCGACGCGTACCAGCCGGTGATGCTGGCGATGCTGACGACCGAGCCCGTGTGGGGAGCGTGGATGAACTGGTTCCCACCGATGTAGAGGCCGACGTGCCCCAGGCCGTCGAAGAAGACGAGATCGCCCGGCTGGAGCGCCGCCCGGGAGACGGCACTTCCCATCCCGTACTGGGCGGCCGCGTTGTGCGGCAGGCTGACGCCGACCTGGGCGTAGACGTACATGGTGAAGCCGGAGCAGTCGAAACCCGACGGCGACGCGCCGCCCCACTGGTACGGAACACCGAGGTAGCGCATCGCGATGCCCACGACGCCGCCGTACCTGTTCGGCGGCGGGTCGCCGACGGGATTGCCGGTGATGGCTCCAGACGAGCCGGACAGCCGCGATTGCGCTTCGGCAGCGAGGCGCTGCTGACGGGCCGCTTCGGCTGCCTGCAGGCTGGCGATCTGGCTCTTGATCGTCGACAGCAGCCGCTGCCGCTCGGCGAGCTTCGCCTCGATCGCCTGCTTCTCGGAGGCCTTTTCGGCGACGATCTTCTCCTGGGCCGCGTGGGCTTTCTCGAGCTCCGCCTCGTGTCGCTTGATCTCCGCGCGGAACGAACGGATCTCGCGCACGATGCGCGCGTCCTGGGAGGAGACGCGGTTCACCGTGTCTATGCGGTCGAGCAGGTCGGAGAGGTTCGTCGAGCCGAGCAGCACCTCGAGCGCGCTCTCCTGATGTGACGTGTACAGGTCGAGCAGCCGCTGCGAGAGCTGCGTCTCGGCCTTCGCGTAGTTCGAGCGGGCGATGTGGAGGTTTCGGAGATTCAGCTTCTGCTCGGCGACGATCCGCTCGAGCTTGCCCTGGGCGGCGTCGTAGGCCTCGACGATCTTCTCCATGCTGACGTCGATCTGCTGGATCTCGCCCAGCACGCGCTGCGCCTCGGCCTGCTTGTCGGAAACGGGGCTTGCCGTCGCCGGTATGGCAGTCACGAGCGCCGCGAGAGAAGCAAGAGAGGCGACAAACGCCGCCTGACGCTTGCTCGGACGGGTCACAGCCTCCCGATCGGGGGGGTCGGGGCCGTCACAAGTGCGGCACTCTAGCAAGGCTCCACGACGTTGCAAGCCGAGTGCCGAGAGAGGGACGTGCGACCCCGCCGCCCGTCCGGAGACCTGCTAGGCTCCCGCACTCGTGCGGCGGCGACCCTCTCCGCCACCGGTCCTGGTCGCCCTGGCGGGACTGGCCGCAGCAACGGTGCTGCTCACGGCTTCCGCCGCCGGAGCCGGTGACGCGACGCTCCGTCAGCAAGTCGACCGTCTTCGCGAGTCCAATGCCGCGATTGCCGCACGTTCCAGGAGCGCAGCGCTCGAGCTCTACGCACTCGAGAGCCGGCTTGCGCGCGCCGAACGGCTCATCGGAAAGCTCGAGCGCGAGCAGGCTGCGGTGCAGCGGCGCGAGCAGTCCGCCCGCGAGCGACTACGGATCGCCCGGCACGTGGCCGACGTCGCCGAGGAGCAGCTGAACGAACGCCTGAGGGCGCTCTACATCGGCGGCGACGTGGATCCGTTGGCCCTTCTTCTCGGCGCCCAGTCACTCGACGAGGCGCTCTCCACGCTCGACCACCTGAACAGCCTCGCCGAGCAGGACCGACAGATCCTGGCGCAGACGCGCACGGTGCGCGCGAACCTCCACGCGGCGTTGCGCGAGCTTTCGGCCCGTCAGGCTGAATTGACGGTGCTCGCAGCGAAGGCGAAGGACGCGCGCTCGGCGCTCCTCCAGGCGAAGGCTGAGCGCGTTGCCTACCTCTCGCAGCTTGCCCGCCAGAAGAATCTCAACGAGAGCCAGATCGCCCAGCTGACGGCTGAAGCGCAGCAGGCGGAGTCGCGCAGCACGACGCTGACCGGCTCGTCCGGCGACAGCGGCTCGGGCGGCGGACCGGTCTCCGGAGAGCTGACGGTCGTCGTGACCGGCTACTCTCTGAAGGGCACGACGGCAACGGGCATCCCGGCCGGCTGGGGCGTGGTCGCCGTCGATCCGTCCGTGATCCCGCTCGGGACGAAGATGACCGTGCCCGGCTACGGCGAGGGAGTTGCGGCCGACACCGGATCCGCCGTGATCGGAAACAGAATCGACCTCTGGTTCCCGACGACCGGACAGGCGCTCGCCTGGGGCGCTCGGACCATG
>Ga0066709_100004430_pt1 | contig 11206 bp, 8 predicted proteins | sample GraSoiAngelo_158_FD_79665 | JGI IMG/M metagenome (GOLD analysis project Ga0066709, IMG submission 79665) | Grasslands soil microbial communities from the Angelo Coastal Reserve, California, USA - 14_1009_16_30cm | ecosystem: Environmental > Terrestrial > Soil > Grasslands | place: USA... | reverse complement strand
GAGGACCGGCGCTGGTTCGCCGACGCTCGCGATGGACTCCGGCATCTGCGGCTGCTGTTCGGGTTGGCCGCGCTGGCTGCGTTGGCATGGCGCCTCATCGCCGGCTAACAGCAAAGATGGCCCGGTCGATCGCCGACATCCCCGGCATTCGCGTCGGCCACTGGACCGATCTGGACGCCGCCACCGGCTGCACCGTGGTGCTGTGTGAAGACTCAGCCCGCGCGGGTGTGGACGTGCGCGGCGCGGCACCGGCGACGCGCGAAACGGATCTCCTGCGGCCCGGTAGCCTGGTCGGCCGCGCGCACGCGATCCTGCTGACCGGCGGCTCCGCCTTCGGGCTGGACGCGGCGGCGGGCGTGATGCGCTATCTCGAAGAACGCGGCGTCGGCTTTCCCACCCCGGCCGGCGCGGTGCCGATCGTGCCCGCCGCGGCGCTGTTCGACCTCGGCATCGGCCGCGCCGACGTGCGACCCGACGCCGCGGCAGGCTACGCCGCCTGTCAGGCAGCCACGCACCGCGTGGAAGAAGGCTGCGTCGGGGCTGGCACCGGCGCCACGGTTGCCAAGCTCAACGGGCCCGCGGGCGCGGTCAAGTCGGGCATCGGAACGGCCGTCAGAACCCTGAAGAACGGCACGCTGATCGGCGCGCTGGTCGCCGTCAACGCCGTCGGCGCGATCTACGAGCCACACACGGGTGCGGCGATAGCCACGCCGCGAGGGGTGTCCTCAGATCGCCAGCCGCTGATCGGCACGACCGCGCGGGATGGCACGACCCCCCCGCTTGGCACGAACACGCCGCTTGGCACGAACACGACCATCGGCGTGATCGCGACCACCGCGCCTCTGGACGCCGCTGGCGTGAGCCGCCTGGCGATGCTCGGGCATGACGGGCTGGCCCTGGCCATCCGCCCGGCCCACACCAGCTATGACGGCGATACGCTGTTTGCGTTGTCGTTGCCTGGCCTCGATCCCACTTCACCAGACGTGCTGGAGCTCGAGCAGGCCGCCGTCGAGGTCGTCGCCGAGGCAGTCGTCCGCGCCGTGCGCGCCGCGACCCCGCTCCACGGCATCCCCGCCGCCCCGGTGTGACGCCCGCCGAGCGCAGCGTCCTCGCCGAAGTAGCCAGCCTCACGGACGACATGGTCGCCTTCACCCAGGCGCTGGTTCGCGTACCTACCGTGAATCCCCCTGGCGACTGCTACACGGCGTGCGCCGAGCTCATCGCCGCCCAGCTGCGCCAATTCGGCTACCACGTGGAGAGCCTGCCGGCCGAAGGCGTACCCGAGCACAGCCTCGAGCATCCGCGCATCAACGTCGTCGGCACGCTCGGCACTGGCGGCCCTGTCCTGCACTTCAACGGGCACTATGACGTTGTCCCGCCAGGCTCCGGTTGGTCGGGAGATCCGTTCGCGGCCGAAGTGCGCGATGGTCGCATCTTTGGCCGGGGGACGTGCGACCAGAAGGCTGGCATTGCTGCCTCGATCTACGCGGTCGAGGCGCTGCGCCGCGTTGGCGTGGGATTGGCAGGCACCGTCGAACAGAGCGCCACGCCCGACGAAGAGAGTGGCGGCTTCGCAGGGATGGGCTGGTTGTGCGATACGGGCCGAATCGCGCGCGATCGCCAGCGCTACGTCGTCATCACCGAGCCGCTCGACCCCGAGCGCGTCTGCATCGGCCATCGCGGGGTGTACTGGTTCGAGCTGACCACGCTGGGAAGGGTCGGCCACGGGAGCATGCCCGGCCTGGCAATCAACGCGGCCGAGCAGATGGCGCAACTGGTGCGTGCGCTGGAGGAGCGCCTCAAACCGCGGCTCGCGCGGCGCACGACCACGGTGCCGGTCGAGCCGCCAGACGCGCGGCACCCGACGCTGAACCTCAATTCGATCCACGCTGGTCAGGCGCTCGGCGGATGGCAGACACCGGCCGTGCCGGATCGGTGCACCGCGATCTTCGACCGCCGCTTCATTCACGAGGAGTCGTTTGAAGAAGTTCGAGACGAGATCATCCGCTTGCTCGACTCGGAAGGCGTGGCCTATGAGCTCAGAGATGTGATGCGTGTTGATCCGCTACTGGGCTCGACCGACGGCCACCTCGCGCGGACGACTGCCGCTGCGATCCGCGACGCACTGGATACCGAGCCGACGTTCATCGTCAGTCCCGGCACGTACGACCAGAAGCACGTCGTGCGCAGCGCGGGGATCGACGAGTGCATCGCCTACGGCCCGGGCCGTCTGATCCTCGCGCACCAGCCCGACGAGCACGTGGCCATCGCCGACCTGGTCGCCAGCGCCAGGGTGCTGGCCCTTCTCACGCTGCGCTTGCTGGGCTGATCAGGAACACGAAGCGCGTCACTTCAGTTGTAGACTCTGAGACCTACCTGAGATGGCCACCGCTTCGACCTCCCCTCGCAGCCCGCAGACGCTCTTCGACGACGTCGGCAAGTACTTGCCGGCGCCCGACGTCGACGCGATTCGACGCGCCTACGAGTTCGCGGCCGAAGCCCACGCGCCGCAGTTGCGCGAGTCTGGCGAGCCGTACATCAACCACCCGCTCGCGGTGGCCGAGAGCCTGGCAAGCATCCACATGGACACGGCAACCATCGTGGCCGCGCTGTGCCACGACGTGTCCGAAGACTGCAACGTGCCAATGACCGAGCTCGAAAGCCGCTTCGGGCGCGAAGTCGCGGGGCTGGTCGATGGCGTCACCAAGCTCGACAAGATGCAGTTCCTGCACGTGGATGGCGACGAGGGCCTGCCGAAGCTCAACGGCCAGGACCTGTGGGCGGAGAACATGCGCAAGATGTTCCTGGCGATGGCCGAGGACATCCGTGTCGTGTTGATCAAGCTGGCCGACCGGCTGCACAACATGAAGACGCTGCAGTTCCGTCCGCCCGCCAAACGACGCCGCGTGGCTCAGGAAACAATGGAGATCTACGCCCCGCTGGCGAACCGCTTGGGCATCTGGGAGCTGAAGTGGCAGCTCGAAGACCTGTCCTTCCGACACCTCGAGCCTGAGAAGTACCACGAGATCGCCGACAAGGTGGCCAGCCGCCGCGTCGCGCGCGAAAAGTACATCCAGCGCGTGATCGAAGTGCTGCGCGGCGACTTCGAAAAGCACGGCATCCAGGCCGACCTGTCGGGGCGTCCGAAGCACATCTACAGCATCTACCGCAAGATGCAGCGTCGCGGCGTCGACGTCGACCAGATCTACGATCAGCTGGCGGTTCGCGTGCTGGTCCAATCCATTCCGGACTGCTACACGGCGCTGGGCGTCATCCATTCGATCTGGCGGCCGCTGCCAGGCCAGTTCGACGACTACATCGCCAATCCCAAGGAGAGCCTGTACCAGTCGCTGCACACGACGGTGCTGGCGCTGGATGGCCGGCCGCTGGAGATTCAGATCCGCACGAGCGAGATGCACCAGGTGGCGGAGTACGGCGTCGCCGCTCACTGGCGCTACAAGGAGGGCGTGCGGCAGGACCAGAAGTTCGATGCCAAGGTGGCCTGGCTGCGCCAGCTGATGGACTGGCAGAAGGATGTCGCGGGCGGTGCACAGGAGTTTGTCGATTCGCTCAAGACCGACATCTTCCAGGACCAGGTGTACGTCTTCACCCCGAAGGGGGAGATCAAAGAGCTACCCAGCGGAGCCACGTCGCTCGACTTCGCCTATCGCATTCACACTGACGTTGGCCACAAGTGCATCGGCGCCAAGGTCAACGGCCGGCTGGTGTCGCTGGATACCAGGCTGCGTAATGGCGACATCGTCGAGATCATCACCTCGAAGGGATCGCGCGGACCCTCGCGCGATTGGCTGAACCCGAACCTCGGCTTCGTCCACACCGCCCACGCGCGCGAAAAAATCCGCCAGTGGTTCCGCCGGCAGCAGCGCGACGAGAACATCGTCCGCGGCCGGGAGCTGGTCGAAAAGGCGCTCAAGCGGCTAAACGTTGACGGGGTGAAGCTGGACGATCTCGCCGCCGACTTCAAATACGACAAGGTTGACGACTTCCTGGCGGCGGTTGGCTACGGCGACATCAACCCCGACGAGATCGGCCGCCATGTGCTGTCCGGCGCGGAGGAGCAGCGCAAAGACACCACCACCACGCCGGCGTTCGCTCGACCCAGCTTGCCGATGGGCGGCCTGCGCGTGCTCGGCGTGGGTGACCTCCTGACGCGAGTGTGCCGCTCGTGCAATCCGGTGCCCGGCGACAACATCATCGGCTACATCACCCGCGGGCGGGGTGTCACCGTGCATCGCGCGGACTGCGCGTCAGTGCTCAACGAGGATGAGAAGGATCGCCTGGTGAGTGTCGACTGGAGCGAGTCCGAGCAGCACGTGTTCCCGGTGACGGTGCGGCTGGAGGCGTGGGATCGTGAGGGCCTGGTACGCGACGTCACCGCGATTCTGGCGGACGAGAAGATCAACATCATTGCGCTCAGCGCGGTGGTGCACAAGGATCAGACGGCCACGGTGTGGACCACGGTTGAGGTTCCGCGGCTGGATCGTCTGAGCCGTATCATGAGCCGCCTCGAAAGCATCCGCGACGTCTTCAACGTCGTCCGCGAAGTCGGCTCAGGCGCTCAAGCGGCCAGGGCGTAGCTCCCCCAGCGAGGGACCCCGGCATTCTGCGAAGTCGTCGGCGTAAGCGGTCTGGCTGGCGCGGAAACGGCGCGAGCTGCACTACACGGGCGGATGTCGATCCAATTCATTCATGTTTCGCCCCCGCAAGCGAACGGGCGTCCAGAGCGGACGAGTCGTAACCGTCAGGCGCCGAGCGTGGACCTCGTAGCGGCTAATCGCCAACCAGGCTGATGTTGGCGATCCGCGCGTCGTACGAGTGGCCCTGACCCATCACGGCGAACTCGATCAGGCGGTACGGCACGTTGGACGGCTCGGTGTCCATCAGGTCCACCGAGTACGCCTTCCACTCACCCTGCGGCCACTGCATCCCCACGCCCTCAGGAACCTTGCGGTTGTCCTGATTGGAGTAGTAGAGGCCCACCACCCACGGGATCAGTGTATTCTCGCCCGGGGCCTCGTACTTGACCTGCAGCATCATCGGGTACTCGGAGCCCAGCGTGCCGCCGCCGGATAAGTCCGCGTAATCCAGGCGCACCATCGCCTTCAGCCACAGGTGGCGGAACCCCGACACCTGCTGGTTAAGCTTCTGCACGAGCCCTGTCTCGCCGTGCTCAGCCTTGACCGACTCCCGATACACCCGCAGCGCGATGCTGCCGTCGTCAGGCCCGGCCACCAAGAAGCGTTGGCCATTCACGTCGAGTGGACTGTTGGGTTGTCCCACGCCTTCGTCCCACGCCTGCCAGTTGTCGTAACGCTTGCTGAAGTCCGAATTCAAGAGAATCGGAAACTGGCGGTCCGCGGGCGTCTGCGCGGGGCCCTCACCGTCGATCTCGGTGCGGTGCCCGTCTGTCACGGGGACCGTGACGCCGCCGGCCGACACGCGCGCCTCGCCACCATAGACGAGCACACGCGTCACGTCTCCGTCTAACCAGATGGTGTAGTCGCCGTGCGCGGCTAGCTGCACGAGCCCCTTCGGGACCAGCACATCCATCGGACTTCCGCTCGTCGTGTAGCGGATCGGACCGCCCGTCTGCGTCAGCAGCAGCGAGTGCTGCTTGATGAAGCGGCCGACCTCCATGCGCGTCAGCTCGACGGACGACCCGCCCAGCATCTTGATCTTTGAATCGTCGAAGAACTGCAGATCGGCCGTGGTGGAGCGGTCGAGCGAGAGCTCCGTGCCGACCCCCACGCCTGTGCGATTGCCGAGCAGCGTCTTCTCGGCGCTGCCAGGCAGGCTCAACACCACCTGGCCACGGCTGGCCGTGACCTCGGCCGACTGATCCACCTGGGCGGTGCTGATGAACTCGATGCTGAACTTGATCGTCGCGAAGACGAGCGCGCAGAACGTGGCGAACGCCACCCACAGGATCAGCCACGCTCGGCGCTCAGCCCGCACCGCCGCGGGCACGCGTACACCGACGCGTTCCGCCGCCTGAACGCCAACAGGCCCCCCAGCCGTTGGTGTCACCTGGGCGTCCGTCGCGGCCACCTTACAGGAAAGCTTTCAGGGCCATGAGGCTGTCCAAGCTGCAGTGTAAAGGACTGTTCCGCGCAGATCGTCAAGCACCCTTGCGAGCAGGGTGAGATTGTGCACACTGCCCAGCCGGCAAGCCAGCGGCTCGCGACTCTGGTAGAGGGCCGCCAGTTGGCCAATGGACCAGTGCTGACAGGCCGTGCATGTGCAGTCGGACATGATCGGGCCCGTCTGATGAAGCGCGGCTCTGCGTGACAGGTCCAGTCGGCTTCCGTCGCGATCGCGCCAGACGCTTCCGTTGCGTCCCAGGCGCGTCGGCAGGACGCAATCGAACAGGTCAACACCCAGCCGTGCGTACGCGACGAGGTCCCCGGGGTGACCGACGCCCATCAGATAGCGCGGCTTCTCGGGTGGGAGCGCGGCCACGATCGATTGGAGCATCGCCGCGGTGACGGACTTGGGCTCGCCGACGCTCAGACCGCCGATTGCGAAACCGGGCGTCGGCTCGCGGGCCGCCGCGCGTGCAGCCTCTTTTCGCAGGTCGGCGAACAGGCCGCCTTGAAGCAGCGCAAACAGCGCCTGATCCGGACGCTGGCGCGCGGACAGGCTGCGCCGCCACCATGACTGCGTTCGCTCGAGGGCGGCCTCTGCCTCAGCGCGCGTGGCGTCTGGCGCGAGGCATTCGTCGAGCGGCATGATCAGATCCGCCCCGAGTCGCTCCTGGACCTCAATCACGCATTCCGGGCTCAGGAACATCTGCTCGCCGTCCAGGTGTGACGCGAACGTGACGCCCTCGTCACTAACCTGGCGCAAGCGGTCCAGTGAGAAGACCTGGAAGCCGCCGCTGTCGGTCAGCAGCGGGCCATCCCAGCCCATGAAGGCATGCAGGCCGCCGAGTCGTTCCACGGTTGCCGCGCCTGGACGCAGCGCCAGGTGATAGCTGTTGGCGAGCACGATGCGCGCGCCCGTGTTGGACACGTCGGCGGGCGTGAGCGCTTTGACGCTGCCCAGCGTGCCGACCGGCATGAAGGCTGGCGTTGGCACGCTGCCGTGCGGCGTGTGCAGCACGCCGGCGCGCTGCCTCGACGAAGGATCCACGCCGACGACGTCGAAGCTCATGCCGCTCATGCCGTTAAGGTAGGGCTAGAAACGCGGCCGAAACGTGAAGGATGCCTTCGAGTCTCGGTGGCCGCGTTCCTGGCCAAGTTTGTCAGAAGAAGTTCGGCCGACTGCGACTTGGGTCAAAAAGCGGCTTGTCGGCCGAACTTCTGGCTCGATGCGCCTTTCGGACTTTGACTACGAGCTGCCCGATGAGCTGATCGCGCAGACGCCGATCGAGCCGCGCGACGCGGCGCGGTTGCTGGTCATGAGCCGCGAGACCGGCCAGGTCAGCCATCAACACGTCCGCGATCTACCGGACCTGCTCCGCGCGGGCGACCTGGTGGTGGCCAACCGTTCGCGCGTCCTGCCCGCGCGGGTCCACGCTCGGCTGCGAGGCGGCGGCGCGGCGGAGCTCCTGCTTCTGCGGCGGCTGTCACCAGGTCGCTGGCAGGCGCTCGGGCGCCCGGCGCGGCGCCTTCGGCCCGGTGACCTGGCCACGGTCAGTGATGACCTGCGGCTGAGAGTGACCGCCGCGCTTCCTGGCGGCGTGCGCGAGATCGAGGTGGAGACCGAACGGGCCGATCCCGACGCGGCGCTGCTTGCCGCCGGCTCGACGCCACTGCCGCCATACATCCGCAACTGGGTCGGCGATCCGGACCGCTACCAGACGATCTTCGCCGATCTGGAGGGCTCGGCCGCCGCGCCGACCGCGGGTCTGCACTTCACCCCCGAGCTGTTGCAGCGGCTGGCTGCCCGCGGCATCTGCCTGACGACCCTCGTGCTACACGTCGGTCTGGACACGTTCCGACCGGTGAGCCATCAGGATCCGCGCGTTCATCGGATGCACAGCGAGTGGTTCAGCGTGCCGTCCGAGCTTCGCCAGCGCATCGAGCAGACCCGCTCGCACGGCGGTCGCGTCGTCGCCGTGGGCACGACCACCGTCCGCGCGCTGGAAACGTGGGCGGCCACGGGCGAACCCGAAGCCTGGACCGACCTGTTCATTCTGCCCGGCCACCGCTTCGCGTTGGTCGACGCCCTCTTGACAAATTTCCATCTGCCCCGCTCGACGCTGCTCATGCTCGTCAGCGCGTTCGCCGGTCGCGAGCGCGTACTGGCCGCGTACAGCGACGCGATACGTCAGGGGTACCGCTTTTACAGCTTCGGGGACGCCATGCTGCTGATCTGAGCGAGGCCCGTTTGATACCTGTCAGTTACCTGGCTGTTACCATACTGGTTATTGTCTGGCCGGTGGGCGCCTCGACATACTCGGCGCAGCGTGTTCCGAAATGTCATCAACGAGTCTTCAAAGGTCACGGAGCGTAACGAGCCGACCCGCAAGGTCAGCCGCCGCTCTTGGCCCGGCATTATTGTTCCGCTGTTCCTCTTCGCCACCACCGTCGTAGGCTCTGGCTGCCTGCAGCAGGCCACTCTCAACCGTCCAATCACCCGCGCCCGCGCCACCGCCGCCACACCCACGCGTGGCCGCGTCGACAAGTACGTGCAGCTGGGTCAGGACGATCCTCGGCTGGGCATGAACGCGGTCGCTAGCGGATCGGTCGAGGACATCAGCACCTCGTCGGTGCAGGTGCTCCCGGCGGGCAACGTGCAAAGCGAGCCAACGGCGGACCTGCTCGACGTGCTGCCCACGACCGTTACGCGCTGGGTGAAGATCACCGCGGACGGCACGCTGTGGTCTGGATCGGACGCGGCCGCCTCGGCCTTCACCGATGTGCCCGCCGGCAGCTTCTTCCGAGTCAGCGGGCCCGATCAGGGCGCGCGTTTGCCCGTGTACTACGTGGGCGATGGGCTGCTGCGCCGGCCGGGCAATGGCTGGGTGGATTTCGCGCTCGTCGAGGTCGTCGATGCGCCACCGCCTGGCCAGGACTCCGCGGTCGATGCCGACGCCAGTCAGCCGCTGCCGGTATGGGTACAGGCCCATCGCGCCACCACATTGTGGTCAGGCCCCGACGAAAAAGCCGTGACGCTGACCGACCTGCCGCAGTGGACCTTCCTGAAGGTCGCCGGGCTGGAACGCGGTGGACGTTTGCTGGTGAACTACGCCGGTGATTACGCCAATCGTCAGCCCGGCATCGGTTGGGTGGATCAGGCAGCGGTCGGGCCGGCCGGCGATCCCGGTCGCTGGGTAGCCAACTTCCGAGCCACGCCACTCTGGTCGGGATTCGACGAAAAAGCGGTTCGCTTTACCGACGCGCCGCAGTGGACCAAGCTCCGCATCGTCGAGGGCGCATCCGTGGACGGCGGGCGTGTCCAGGTGGAGTTCTTTGGTGATGGGCGCACCCGCAAACCCGGACTGGCCTGGATTGCGCGCGGCGACATCGGACCGATCACGCCACCTGTGCCGCTGCCGGCGCCAGCGGTGGAAACCAGCGCCACTAGCACCGGCGCTCGCCAGGTCGAGCAGCACACGTTTTCGTCCACGTCGGGCTTCATCGATGCCGTCGGCGCGGCGGCCAAAAGATCCCAGAAGACGACGGGTGTGCCGGCCAGCGTGACGGTCGCCCAGGCGATCCTGGAATCGGATTGGGGCCGCAGCCGCCTGACGCGTCAGGGCAACAACCTGTTTGGCATCAAGGCGCTCGGCGGAGCGGTCGGACCGGCCGGCGTGGTGAGCCTGGCGACGTGGGAGCACACCGACAGCGGTGACGTCGTCGTCCAGGCGCCGTTCCGCGCCTACTACACGCTCGAGCAGTCGATCGACGACCACGGCAAGTTCTTCACCAGCAACAAGCGCTACGTGGCAGCGCTGTCAGTGGCCAGCGATGCGCGCGCATTTGCCCGCGGGATTCAGGACGCTGGCTATGCCACCGACCCGAGCTACGCGAGCAAGCTCATCGGGCTGATGGACCGCTACGATCTCTACCGGTTCGACTAGCGGCGCTACCGATCGAGGGGCCTGCCGCACGTCGGGCAGGCCGCAACGGCGGGCAGCGGCGGCGCCTCTTCGTAGGAGTTGGATGCGCCGCACCTCGGACAGCCGCTCGGCGCACGCCGCGCCCGAACCAGGTTGCCGCAGCGTGTGCACTTCCAGCGGTACGCCAGCTCGCGCACCAGATCGGCACGGCTGATCAACCCGACCAGCTGGCCCTGGGCGTTCACTACCGGCACTCGCTTCAGCCGCTGGCTCACCAGGATCGCCCTGACGCGGTCGAGCGTGGCCGTATCCGGCACCGAAACCACCTCGCGCGTCATCACCTCGCGCACCGTATTCCCTGGCCGCGCGATCAGGTCGTACTCGCTGACGATGCCGACGATGCTGCCGCCTTCGTCGATCACCGGCGCGCCGCTGATGCGGTGCTCGGCCAGTGTCTTCGCCGCCTCGTGCACGGTGGTCTCAGGCCTGAACGTGACGGGGTCGGGCGTCATGATGTCGAGCGCGGTGACGGGCAGCGCGCGCTCGTCCAATGCCTCGATGCGCTCGAGTAGCTGAACCAGCTCGTTGTCGTCCAGCACAACGCCGAGCGTGGCCAGCGCTCCAGTCGGCGCGGTCAGGACCCAGGCTCGCAGGGCCGGCTCACGCCGCAGCCGCTCGAGCAGGCCGGCGATGTGCTCGCTGGCCAGAAAACCGTCGTCCGCGTCGGACGTAGTGGGCGCGGAACTCCCCCCCTGCATGTCACGTTATCCTACATCGGCTTTGAGCCAGCCAGCCTTCCGGTCGACTCACCCGCTGTTGGCGAGTGAGTACGACAACATGCTCGCGTGTATTCGCTGTGGGCTGTGTCTGACGTCGTGTCCGACGTACGTGCTCACGTTGCACGAGTCCGAAGGGCCGCGCGGCCGGGTCGGCATGGCACGCGCAGTGGCCGAGGGCCATCTGCAGGTGACACCCGACCTGCTGGAGCACGAGCTGAACTGCCTGGTGTGCGACGCCTGCTCGGCAGTGTGTCCCGCGGGCGTGCATATGGATCCGCTGCAGGTCGTTCTGCGTTCGGCGATCGAGCCTGAGATCCACCGCTCGTGGGGCGAGCGATTGTTGCGGCGGCTGGTCTTCAGCTGGCTGTTCATGGATATGGCCCGGTTTCGTGTGCTGGCG
>Ga0066709_100004427_pt1 | contig 11208 bp, 10 predicted proteins | sample GraSoiAngelo_158_FD_79665 | JGI IMG/M metagenome (GOLD analysis project Ga0066709, IMG submission 79665) | Grasslands soil microbial communities from the Angelo Coastal Reserve, California, USA - 14_1009_16_30cm | ecosystem: Environmental > Terrestrial > Soil > Grasslands | place: USA... | reverse complement strand
GCTCAAGTACCGGCCGCAGGTGTTCGCCGACATGGTCGGCCAGGAGCACGTGACTCGCGTGCTCTCGCGGGCCATCGAGAGCGGGCGGGTGGCCCACGCCTACCTGTTTGCCGGGGCCCGGGGGGTGGGCAAGACCACCACGGCGCGGATCCTCGCCAAGGCCTTGAACTGCGAGCGGCGCGGCGCAGCCGCAGCCGGCGGGAAGGGGGCCGCGAGCCCTCCCGGCGCCGATCCGTGCAACGCCTGCACGAGCTGTGTCGAGATCACGACCGGGGTGTCGCTCGACGTCTCCGAGATCGACGGCGCCTCGAACCGCGGCATCGCCGACGTCCAGGCGCTGCGCGAGAAGGTGCGCTTCACGCCCACCGGCGGAAGGCGGCGGGTGGTGATCATCGACGAAGTGCACCAGCTCTCGAACGACGCTTTTGCGGCCCTCCTCAAGACCCTCGAGGAGCCGCCGCCCCACCTGGTGTTCATCTTCGCGACCACCGACCCGCAGAAGCTGCCCGAGACCATCCGCTCGCGCTGCCAGCGCTTCGACTTCGCGCGCGTGCCACCCCGCCAGGTGACGGCCCGGCTGATGGACGTCGCGCGGCGCGAGCAGGCCGACCCCGAGGGAAGCCGCTTCACGCTCACCGAGGGAGCCGCGTTCCTCATCGCGCACAAATCCGAGGGATCGATCCGCGACGCCGTCAGCGCGCTCGACCAGGTGGTGTCCTCGGGCGAGACCACGATCGACGAGGAGCTGGTGAGGCGCATCCTCGGGATCGCCGACCGCGAGGTCTTCTTCGCGCTCGCCGATGCGATCGTGCGGCGCGACGCCAAGGCAGCGCTCCACGCCCTTCACCAGGGTTTCGCGAAGGGACTCGACGCGCGCGACTTGGCGGAGGGGCTGGCCGAGCACCTCCGGCACCTCCTGATCCTCAGGGTCGATCCGGAAGGCGCCGATCTGGTGGCGGCGAGCGCCGAGGACCTGAAGCGCCTGCGGGCCCAGGGGGAGGGCTGGTCCGAGGGCGACTTGCTGCGGTTGCTGCGCATCGTGACCGACGTGCTCACCCCGATGCGCGACAGCCCTCAGCCCCTCATCCATCTCGAGGCCGCGGTGATGCAGATGGCGACGCTCGAGGCGGGGGAGACGCTGAGCGAGATCCTGGAGCGCCTGCAAGAGCTCGAGCAGCGCCTCGGCGGCGAGCCGGGCGCCTCGCCGCCCCGGCGGTCGACGCCCGGCTCCGGAGCCCGGTCGAGCTGGGCCGCGCCGGTCTCGACCGGGTCTGCCTCCGCCACGGCGGTGCCGCCGCAGCCGTCGCCGCGCGAAGCCACGGTGGCGCCACAGCCGGCGCCGCGCGAGGGCGCGGGAAGCCAGCCGGCCATGCGCAAACCTGAGTCGGCCGAGGTCCATCGAGCGGCGGGTGCCGTCCCCTCCGCCACGGCGGTGGCCGACGAGCCCCTGGAGCTCGACGAGCGCGTGGAGCAGTGCTGGCGGCAGGCGATCGCCGGGACCAACGCGAGGAAGCGGCTGCTCGGCGCGTTCGTGGAGGAGAGTCGCTTCCTCGGCCGCACGCCTGCCGGCCTCGTGCTCGCGACCGACGATCTCCATCGAGCGGTGATCGAGGAGAAGGAGAACCGCGCGCTGCTGGCCGACGAGGTGCGCCGCGCCTTCGGCGAAGCCCTGCCGGTGGTGTGCGTGCCGCTCGCGGGGCCGCCGCTCGCGGAGAAGCCGAGCATCGAGAGCACGCGCGAGATGGTCCAGCGCGCGGTGGCGTGGTTCGAGGGCGAATCCATCGCGCCCGCCCAGAGAGGAGCCGAGAGGAACCGCGGATGAAGAGCTTCGGAGACATGGTGAAGCAGGCCCAGAAGGTGCAGAAGCAGATGGCCGCGCTGCAGGAGAAGCTCGCCGAGGACCGCTACGAGGCCAGCGCCGGAGGCGGCGCGGTGCGGGCCGTCGTGGACGGGAGGCAGATGCTCAAGGAGATCACGATCAGCCCGGAAGCGCTCAAGGATGGCGACGCCACCCTGCTCGAGGACTTGGTCCTTGCGGCGGTCGGTGAGGCCCAGCGAAGCTCCGAGGCGCGGATGAACGAGAGCCTTGGCAAGCTGACCGGCGGCTTCAACCTTCCCTTCTAGAGCAAGCAAGCAGCCCCTGGCATGTACAGCTCGAAGTATCTCGAGCTCCTGATCGAGGAGCTCGTCAAGCTCCCCAGCATCGGGCACAAGAGCGCCCAGCGGCTGGCTCTCCACCTGCTGCGCGCCCCGCGCGAGGACGCGCTGCGCCTCGCCGAAGCGATCCGGGCGGTGCGCGAGCGGGTCGCCTTCTGCACCGTGTGCGGGAACTTCACCGAGCAGGATCCCTGCCCGCTGTGCGTCGATCCGGAGCGCGATTCCACCGTGGTGTGCGTGGTGGAGCAGCCGGTCGACGTGCTGGCGTTCGAGCGCACCGGCCGGTTCAAGGGGCGCTACCACGTGCTCGGCGGGGCGCTCTCGCCGCTCGACGGCACGAGTCCCGAGGACCTGAGGATCCGCGAGTTGCTCGAGCGCCTGCGGCCGCCAGAGGACGGCGGCGAGGCCGCGGGCGAGATCCGGGAAGTCATCCTGGCCACCAATCCCAACGTGGCCGGCGAGGCCACGGCGCTCTATCTCTCGCGCCTGCTCGAGCCGCTCGGCCTCAGGGTGACGCGGATCGCGCGCGGCGTGCCGATGGGCTCCGACCTCGAATACTCCGATCAGGTCACGCTGGCGCGCGCGCTCGAGGGACGCCGCGAGGTCGAGTAGGCGGCTCCGGCCGCCCTTCCTTCCATGAACGCCAACTGGTTCGACGCGATCCGCGTCCTCTCGCTGCCGCTCCTGATCGGGCTCAACGGCTACTTCGTGGCCGCCGAGTTCGCGCTCGTCAAGGTGCGCTGGACGCGGGTCGAGGAGCTGGTGCGGGAGGGGCGGTTCGGCGCCGCGGCGGTGCGCCACGCGATCGAGAACCTCGACGACGCGATCGCGGCCTGCCAGCTCGGGATCACGTTCGCCAGCCTCGGGCTCGGCTGGCTCGGGGAGCCGGCGCTGGCTCACCGGATCGAGCCGCTGTTCCGCGACCTGCCGGGGCACTGGGGGGTGACGCTCACGCACGGGGTGGCGGTCGGGGTTGCATACCTCTTGCTCACCTACCTGCACGTGGTGCTCGGCGAGCAGGCGCCCAAGGCGCTCGCGATCCAGCGCTCCGAAGACGTGGCGCTCGTGGTGACGGGCCCGTTGGTCGCCTTCTCTCGCGTGTTCCGGCCTTTCATCTCGGCGATCGGGCGCTCGAGCGGATTGGTGGTGAGGATGTTCCGGATCCCGCCACTGCCGCCCGCCAAGGAGGTGCACTCGGTGGACGAGCTCCGCATGCTGGTGCAGGAGACGCAGGAAGCCGGCGTCATCGCCCCCGACCAGGCGAGCTACGTGGAGAACGTGTTCCGCCTCTCCGACAAGAAGGTCCGCCACATCATGGTGCCCCGCGACAAGGTGGTGACCCTCTCGCTCCATGCTTCCGAGGACGAAGTGCTCGCCGTGGCGCGCGACACCGCGCACACCCGCATGCCGGTCTGGGAGGGGAACCCAGACAACATCGTCGGCATCGTCAACACCAAGAACCTGTTCCACCTCTTCAGCCTCAAGGGCGTCGTGATCCTCATGGACGCGATGTACCCGCCGCTCTTCATCGATCCCGACACCGCGGTGGCGCGGCTGCTTCGCATCTTCCGGCGCGAGCGCCGGCCGATGGCGGTGGTGCGCGATCTCGGCGGCAGGTTCCTCGGCATCGTGACCCTGGAGGACATCCTCGAGGAGATCGTGGGCGAGATCGAGGACGAGCACGACGCCCCGCGGCCCACGGTGGGAGCCGCCTCGCGCGAGTAGGCCCGCGCTGGACGCTCGCGGGCGCCAGGTGTGGGCCGCCCCGCCGCGCGTTCGCCGGCGAGCGAGCGAGGCCGTCCGATGCCGCGATCAGGGCGGCGGCGCCAGCCGGCGCCCCGCTTCCAGCACCCGTTCCGCGACGTCGTTGCGCAGCATGCAGCCCGCGTAGCGGACCGGCGTGCCGGGCAGCGTCAAGCCGACCAGCGAGTAGCTCGAAACGATGCGGTCGCGCCAGGCGGGGTCGATGTCGAGGCTCATCCCCAGGTAGTGGAGAGTGTCGCGCACCACCGGATGGCCGAGCAGGATCTGCGGCCGCAAACGATAGAGCTCCGCCTCGGCGAGCACCCACTGGTGGCCGGGGCGGTCCGTGGCGCGCCTGCGGTAGCGCGAGTGATCCGGTGCGCACAGGCCCAAGAGGTCGATGGTGTAGAGCCCCGAGACGTAGGGGATCACGCCGGCGGCGGTGGTGGCGAGGGTGTCGGTGGGCTGGGTCACGCGCTCGAGCATCTCGCCGAGCCTGCGCCAGTTCTCGAGGTCCCGGCGCGCGATCCACACCGAGTTGGGAGCGCCGTTCGGCACCTGCTGCCGCCACGAGGCCCGAAGGTCGAGGCTCACGTACGCCATCAGCGAGACCATCGCGAACGCCCATCCCAGGCGCCTCGCCGCCCGGGATCCGCCGAAGCCCATCCACCCTTCCAGTGCGGCGGCTGCCACCAGCGCGATCAGCGGCAGCATCGGGACGACGAAGCGGAAGAGCGGCATCCAGTCCCCTCCGGTGGCGCAGACGTAAGCGAGGAAGGGGAGAACGATCGCGCCCATGAGCCCCAGCTCCCTGCCGGCGAGCCCGCGCCAGGCTCCGAAGAGCAGGCTGGCCACGATCGCGGGGACGAGCCAGAGGAGGTGGAGCTCCCCGAGCGCGAGGATCACATAGCGGCCTCCTTCCGGCGCCTGCAGGAGGCCCGGAGCCTTGATGGCGAAGCTGTTGGGGAGAAAACGGTGGTAGTAGGCTAGCCGCCAGGCCAGGTGAGGCCCCGCCACGACCAGCCAGGCGCCGGCCCATGCCATCCACGACCGGACGGAACCGCAGCGGAGGAGCGCCAGCGTCAGGAGAAGAGCCCCCACGCAGGCGGTCACGAGGGCGCCCTCCGGGCGGGTGAGCGAGGCCAGGCCGAGGAGAAAGGCGCTGCCGAGGAGCGGACGCGTTCGGAACGAGTCGCCGGGTGCCAGCGCCGCCGCCGTCGCCAGCGTCGCGGACGTGACGAGTAACGTGAACAGCGCGGTCTCGAGCCCGCTCGTGGCGTAGGCGGCGAAGGCGGGGTTCGCGGCGAGGATGGCGCCGGCGAGCAGGGGGCTGGCACCCCGCCGCCGTATCGCCGCCATGACGAGCCCGAGCGTGCCCAGCGAGCAGACCACGCCGAGGCCCGGCATCCACAGCTCCGGCCTCCCGCCCGCGCGAATGACGAGGGAGGCGACCAGCGTCCAGAGAAAGTTCGAATAGCCCTCGACGCGCTCCCCCGGGTTGTAGACCAGGCCAATGCCCCCGGCCAGGTTTCGGGCGTACCGGTAGGAGATGAAGGCATCGTCGGAGACGAACCAGAGGGTCAACATGTGGGCTAGGCCGAGAAGCAAGAGGGCCGCCGCGGCAGCCGCCTCGAGCCTGGGGGAGAGCATGAGCTCGGGCGGGTGCTCGGCCTGGTCGAGATCGCCCCTTCTCGAGCGTTTCATCCCGGCGCAATGTGCCCGAGAGCCGGGGCTCGTCCAAGGCCCCTGATCCTTGCGCGGCCGCTCTTAGCACCGAATCACTTGCCGCCATGAGCTTTAGGTGCTGGGCCTGTAACCCCGTTCGACGCCTCGTGCCCTGGCCTCGCTGGCACGCAGCGTGACTTGCCTCCGACGGCGGCTGTCTTATCGCTTGCTTCTTTCTCCCGAGCCATGCTAAGCATCCCGCCGGAACACGGACGTGCCACGGAGTCACGTGGTCACCTCGAACCGCCGGAGTGCGGGGGGTGCATGCCTCAATGGACTCTGTTTGAAAACGATTTTCACGCCATCGACGCGGTTCTCAACGACTTCCTCGACCGAACCAACGCCCTGTCGGTGCACCTGGTGGATCGCTCCGGCCAGCTCATCACCTCTGCTGGCCGCACCGGAGACTTCGATCCCACTGCCTTTGCCAGCCTGATCGCCGCCGACTTCACCGCCAACGCCGAGCTGGCCCAACTCCTGGGCGAGAAGAGCGCGGACGCCGTGGTGAGCGAGGGCAAGAACCGTTCGGTTCACTCGTGCATGCTGGCCGGGCGGGTCATCATGTCCACCGTCTTCGACCGCCGCAGCACGCTGGGGCTGGTGAGGTTCCGGGCCCAGCGGGCGGTTCAGGCGCTCGATGTGGTGTTCCGCGGCCTGTTCGAGAAGGTCGGCCTCGGCGAGTCGACGCCGAACGTGCTGTCGTCGCGCGCGCCGGAGTTCGCGGCCGAGGCCGGACGCGAGGTGGACGCGCTCTTCGGCGACTGACCTCCCCAAAGCTCCGCATCCCGACACCGGTCGGGCCTCCGGGGGCCCCATGGCGTTGATCAATCATCGAGCGCGCGAGATCCACTTCAAGATCATCTATTGCGGCCCCGGCCAGGGCGGGAAGACCACCAACCTGAGGGTGCTTCACGAGCGCCTCCCTCCGGAGCGGCGCGGCAAGCTGCTGTCGATCTCCACCGACCAGGAACGCACGCTGTTCTTCGATTTCCTGCCCATCGACCTCGGGCAGGTGATGGGTTTCACCACCCGATTCCACCTCTATACCGTGCCCGGCCAGGTCTACTACCGGCTGTCGCGGCGCGCCGTGCTCCAGGGCCTGGACGGTCTCGTGTTCGTGGCGGACTCCCACCCCGCGCGCGAGGAGGCGAACCTCGATTCGCTGCTCGACCTGAACGAGCACCTGTCGGTGCTGGGGATGACCCCGCAGCAACTGGCCCAGATCCCGAGGGTCGTCCAGTACAACAAGCGGGATCTCCCCCAGGCGCTCCCCCTCGAACGGATGCGCCAGGCCGTGAACCCTGGAGGCGCCTTCGAGTTCGAAGCGGTCGCGATCCGGGGCAGGGGCGTCGCCGAGACGCTGCGGGCCGCGTGCAAGGCGGTGATCGCGCGCCTGGTCGAAGAGCCGCTGGAAGACGGGGTAGGGGCGCGGGCGGAATCTGGCGCCGGCGGCGCGCCTCTGTCGCCCGCGGCGCCTCCCGTAGCTCTCGGCGCCGCGCGGGGGTCGGGGCCGCTGGGGTGAGGGCCCTGCTCCAGGCACTCGCCACCCTCGGTCCCGTCGGCTACTTCCCGGTCGCCCCCGCCTCGGCCGCGAGCGCCGTCGTGGTGCTGATCGGGTGGTTCATCCCGCCATCCTCTCTCCCGGTCGCCCTGGCCCTGATCGCCGCCGGCGCGGCCGTTGCCGTCTGGGCCTCGGGCGAGGCCGAGAAGACCCTCGGCCACGACGCCAAGTCGATCGTCGCCGACGAGGTGGTCGGGCAGAGCCTCGCGCTGCTCCTGGTTCCGCGCGCGCCGATCGGATTCGCCGCGGCGTTCGTTCTCTTCCGGCTGTTCGACGTCTGGAAGCCCCTCGGTGTGCGGGGGCTCCAGCGCCTCCCCGGCGGCTACGGCGTGGTCGCCGACGACGTGGGGGCGGGGCTCATCGCCTGCGCCGCGTTCCACGCCGGCTGGTGGGGGATGCGCCGCATGGGCTGGCTGTCGTGAGCGCGTTTGCGCCCCTCGTGACGATGCGGCACATTGCGTCGCGGCCGTTTCTTGCGCTGGGCTCCGGGGCTGCTCGAATCCCTGATGCAGATCGAGATCATCACCGTCGGCAACGAGATCCTCTCGGGCCGCACCGTGGACACCAATTTCGCGTTCCTGGCGCGGGCGCTGGAAGCGGCCAGCGTCCAGGTGGGCTGGCACACGGCGGTCGGGGACCAGAGCGAGCGCATCGCCGAAGCGCTTCATGCGGCGCTCGGGCGGGCCGACGCGGTGGTGATGACCGGTGGGCTCGGCCCCACTCCCGATGATCTGACCCGCAAGGCGGTGGCGACCGCCCTCGGCCGCCCGCTTCGGCTCGACGAGCAGGTGGTCGAGAGCATCCGCGCGCGCGCGCGCACCCTGCGGCGGACCCTCCCGGCCTCGGTCGAGACCCAGGCCTTGATCCCGATCGGGGCCCAACTCTGGCCCAACCGCCTCGGCACGGCACCCGGGATCCTGATCCTGGAGGACCAGAAGCCGGTGATGCTCCTTCCCGGAGTTCCCCAGGAGATGGAGGCGCTGGCCGAGGAGCACCTCGTCCCCTACCTGCGCAAGCGGAGCCGCCGGGTGGTCGAGACCTTCACCCTGAGGACCTCGGGCGTTTTCGAGAGCGCCCTTCAGGAGAAGATCGGCGCGCTGCCGCAGGGCTGGTCCGGGGCGTCGCTGGCCTACCTGCCGAGCTTTTTCGGTGTGGACCTGCGCGTCACGGTCGCGGGCGACGACGCGGAGCCGGTGGAGAGGGTGACCGGCCGCGCGTATCGCGAGCTCAGAGAGCGTGTGGGGCCGGTCGTCTACGCCGAGGGAACGCACACCATGGACGAGGTCGTGGGGGAGATCCTGCTCGAGCGCGGGCTCCGGCTGGCGACCGCCGAGTCGTGCACCGGGGGACTCCTGGCCAAGCGCATCACCGACACGCCGGGCGCCTCGCGCTACTTCGAGCGCGGCTACGTCACCTACTCGAACGCCTCCAAGGTGGAACTGCTCGACGTTCCCGCCGCCGACATCGAGAAGCACGGGGCGGTGAGCGCGCCGGTCGCCGAGCAGATGGCCGCCGGCGCCGCACGCCGCGCCGGGGTCGAGGTCGGCGTCAGCATCACGGGGATCGCGGGGCCCGGAGGCGGGACCGAGGCCAAGCCGGTGGGCACGGTGTTCGTCGGGCTCTCGGCTTCGGGGAGCACCGCGGCGAGGAAGTTCCACTTCGCGGGCACCCGGTACGCGATCCGGGAGCGCTCGGTGCAGTACGCGCTCGACATGGTCCGCCGGCAGCTTCAGGCGCTGCCGCTCGAGCCACGCCTCGACGGATGAGGTTCTTCGGCTCATGAGGCTCTTCCTCGCGGTTTTCCCGCCGCCCGAGGTCCAGCGCGCGGCGTTCGCAATCGAGGAGGAGCTGCGCCGTTCCGGGGACGGGGTGTCGTGGGTCAAGCTCGAGAACCTGCACTACACGATGCGATTCCTGGGAGAGCTCGGGGAGGACGGCGCCCGGCGAGCGGCCGAAGCCGCGGCGGAGGCGGCCGCGGGAGCGCTCGAGTCTCCCGCGGCTCTCGGCGCGCTCGGCGCGTTCCCGAGCTCACGCCGCGCCCGGGTGCTCTGGGTCTCGCTGTCCGAGGGCGCGGAGGAACTGGCGAATCTCGCGCGTGCCCTCGAGGACGCTTTGAAGCGGCGGGGTTTCGGCCGGGCGGACCAGCGCTTCTCGGCGCACCTGACCCTCGGCCGGGTGCGGGTGCCCGGCCCCGACTGGACCGACCGGCTCGCCGCGGTTAAGCTGCCGGATCCGGCCGCCACCCGCTTCACCGTCGATCGACTTCTCCTGGTCGAGAGCCATCTCTCGCCCCGCGGCTCGACCTACACGGTGCGCACCGAGGCGCTGCTCGCCAGCGGTGATCCGAGTCGACTCCCGCCGCGCGGGACGTCGTGAGCGGCCGTGCGGAAACACCTGCCCGCCGGCGAAGCGATCTGCTGGTCCTCGGCGCCATCGCCCTCGGGAAGCTCCTCCTCCAGCTCACCGCGATCACGCGCTACGGGTACTTCCGCGACGAGCTCTACTACCTGGCCAGCACCGAGCACCTCGACTGGGGCTACGTGGAGCATCCGCCGCTCTCGATCGCGGTCCTGGCGATGGTGCGGGCGGCCCTCGGCGACTCGCTCGTCGCCCTGCGCATCGTGCCGGCGCTCGCGGGAGCTGCGACCGTGTTCCTCACCGGGCTGATCGCGCGCCGGCTCGGGGGCGGGCGCTACGCCCAGGTCCTCGCGGCGCTCGGCGCCACGCTCTCGCTCGTCTTCCTCGGCACCGACGGGTACTTCTCCATGAACTGTTTCGATCTCCTCTTCTGGACCCTCGCGGTCCTGGTGCTGATCGAGGCACTCGACTCCGGCTCCCCGCGCCACTGGCTCGTCCTCGGCGTGGTCTTGGGCCTCGGGCTCTTGAACAAGATCAGCACGCTGTGGTTCGGCGGCGGCCTGCTGGTCGGCCTGCTGTTCACGCCTCACCGTCGACGGCTCGCCACGCCCTGGCCGTGGGTCGCGGGGGCGATCGCCGCCGCCCTCTTCCTGCCGCACGTGCTGTGGCAGGCGAGGAACGGCTGGCCCACGCTCGAGTTCATGCGCAACGCGACGTCGCAGAAGATGGCGGCGGTCTCGCTCGGGAAGTTCCTGCTGGATCAGATCCTCTCCATGAACCCGGTCACGGCGCCCCTGTGGCTCGCGGGGCTGCTCTTTGGGCTCTTCGCGCGGGCGGCGCGGCCGTGGCGGATCCTGTCGCTCCTCTATCTCGCGGTGTTCGCGCTCCTCGTCGCGGGGGGCCGGAGCCGCGCGTCCTACCTGGCCGTTGCATATCCGATGCTCCTCGCACTCGGCGGGATCGCGTGGGAGCGGGGTCTGTCGCGTCCGGCTCGAGCCTGGCTCAAGGCGCCGGTGGCGGCAGCGATGGTCCTGCTGGGGTTGCCGCTCATCCCCTTCGCCATCCCGGTGCTTCCCGTGGACACCTTCATTCGCTACCAGAAGGCGCTGGGCCTGCAACCCCGCACCGAGGAGCGCCACCGCATGGGAGCCCTTCCTCAGCAGTACGCGGACATGTTCGGCTGGGACGAGATGGCGGCGCTGGTCGCGCGGGCCTACGGGCGCTTGACCCCCGCGGAGCAGGCCCGCTGCCGGGTGTTCGGGCAGAACTACGGAGAGGCGGGGGCCATCGACGTGCTCGGGCGCCGCCTCGGGCTTCCGCGCGCCATGAGCGGGCACAACAGCTACTGGTTGTGGGGGCCGGGCGACTTCGACGGGAGCGTGCTCATCATCATCGGCGGCGATCGCGCCGACAACGCCGCGTTCTTCGACAGCCTCGAGGTGGTCGGCACGACCGAGTCGCGCTACTCCATGCCCTACGAGCGGGGGCTCGAGGTGTCGATCGCCCGGCGGCCCAAGATGTCGCTGCAGGGAGTGTGGCCGAGGCTCAAGATGTATATTTGACGGATTCGATCGGGCGCGGCCCGGTTCGACCGCAGGAGGGCCGGCATTGAGAGCGCGAAGAAGCGTATGGCCCTGGCCGGTGCTGCTCGCCGTGGCCCTCAT
>Ga0066709_100004426_pt1 | contig 11209 bp, 9 predicted proteins | sample GraSoiAngelo_158_FD_79665 | JGI IMG/M metagenome (GOLD analysis project Ga0066709, IMG submission 79665) | Grasslands soil microbial communities from the Angelo Coastal Reserve, California, USA - 14_1009_16_30cm | ecosystem: Environmental > Terrestrial > Soil > Grasslands | place: USA... | reverse complement strand
GGTCGGCCGGTCGCCCTGGGAGTCGTGCTGCTGGCGCTTGGGTTGGCTTCGCTGGTCCCAATCGAGCAGCATGGGGTAAAAGTCGTGGGCCAATTACCCGTGGGATTGCCGCACTTCCAACTTACTAATGCGAGCCTCGGCGATGTGCGAATCGATGATATTCGGCAACTGACGCGCTTGGCATTTGCATGCTTCTTGCTGGCCTATATCGAGAGCGTATCGTCAGCGCGAACGTTTGCCTTGAAATACCACTACCCGGTGGACCCGCGGCAAGAGTTCTTGGGCCTGGGTGCGGCTAATCTTCTGGCCGGCCTGTGGCAAGGCTTTCCAGTCGCCGGTGGATTGTCGCAGAGTGCCGTCAATGAAAAGGGAGGAGCGCGCACGCCCTTATCGCTGGCTTTCGCATCCGCAGTCATTGGAATGGTACTTCTGTTCTTCACCGGCATTTTCCAAAGCCTGCCGGAGACGGTTCTGGCCGGGATCGTGCTCATCGCGGTCAAAGGTCTGATCGACCTCAAAGAGCTACGGTATTTGTGGCACGCCAGTCGAATTGACTTTGGTGCTGCCGGGGTGGCCTTTGCCGGCGTGCTGCTCATGGGAGTTCTCGATGGCGTGCTCGTTGCGGTTGTGGCCACCGTGGTGATGTTATTATGGCGGGTCTCACGGCCGCACGTGGCCTTCCTGGGCCGTATTCCGGCAACGGACCGATTCTCCGACATGGCTCGCCATCCCGAGAATGAGGCCGTCCCTGGTGTCCTGGCATTCCGGGTCGAAGCTTCTCTCGTATATTTCAATGTGGATCACGTGTTGGAGACCGTGCTCGGGCGCGTCCAGATCGATCCGGAACTACGTCGCGTGGTGTACGACCTTTCAAACACTCCCTACGTAGATGTCGCGGGAGCTCGAATGTTAAAGCGGCTGCATGATGAACTAGCAAGCAAGACGATTGAGTTCAGGGTGGTCGGAGCGCACAGCGAGGTCCGCGACCGTTTGCGCTTCGAGAAACTGCAAGACTGGGTTGGGCCGATTAATCGCCATGTCACGTTGGGCCAAGCCGTGGCGATGGGCGAAGGAATGAAGGATGAAGGAAGTCAATCTCACCTCATCGCATGAGGAGAAACCGATGTCCAAACATGATTCAGAAGAAACGCAGCCCAAGATGAAACGCAAGGAATACGAGAAGGAGCTGCGGAAGCTGCAGACCGAGTTATGTCGCTTGCAGGGTTGGGTGGTTCACAAGGGCCTGCGCGTCATCGTGGTGTTCGAAGGACGCGACGCCGCCGGCAAGGGCGGGACTATCAAGGCAATCATGGAGCGCGTCAGTCCGCGCGTGTTTCGACTGGTGGCTTTGCCGGCCCCGTCCGACCGCGAAAAAACCCAGCTCTATGCGCAACGCTACTTCCAGCACTTCCCGGCCGCCGGCGAAGTCGTCATCTTTGACCGTAGCTGGTACAACCGAGCTGGTGTGGAATACGTAATGGATTTCTGCACTAAGGACCAGTACAGAGCATTCGTTGAGAACTGTCCCAAGTTCGAGAGCCACATTTCCAAGGCGGGAATCATCCTGATCAAATTCTGGCTGGAGGTCGGTCAAGAGGAGCAAGAACGGCGCTTTGCTGCGCGCATGGAGGACCCCCTTCGCCAATGGAAGTTGAGTCCGATGGACATCGAGTCATATTCGCGGTGGTACGCTTACTCGCGGGCACGTGACATGATGCTGGAAACGACCGATACTGAGGATGCACCGTGGCACATTGTCCGCTCGGACGACAAACGCCGCGCTCGCTTGAACTGCATTTCGCATCTCTTGAGCTTGATTCCTTACAAGGAGGTGCCGCGAGATAAGATCAAACTCCCCAAGCGATCTTCCAAAGGGGAGTACGACGATCAGGCGACTCTCAAAGGCCGGAGGTTTGTGCCGGAAAAATACTGAAGCCCACCGCGGTCTGCGGTGAAAGCCTCATCCACAAAAGGTTCTTATAACCTGGGGCCCGCCCTGAGGGAGCGCGATGATCGTTCCACTTCTGTTCGCATTCGGTCTGATCTGCGCCACCGTCCTGATTCACGCTCTCGGAACATGGGAAGCAGTCGTGTATCTGGCTCGTGTATGGTCACAGAGAAAACAGAACCAAGGACCATTGACCACAGAGTTCCAAATGGTCCGAGTGGTCAGCGTCATGCTCCTGCTGCACTTGGCTGAAGCCGGAACCTGGGCGGGGTTTTATCGGATCTCAGGCCTCATCCCTGAATTAGAAACCGCGATCTACTTTTCGATCACGAGTTACACCACGGTGGGTTACGGCGATGTGGTATTGCCCGCGCCTTGGCGCCTGCTCGGACCGATTGAAGCCGCTGTCGGGATACTCATGTTTGGTTGGTCGACGGCCATAATCGTGGCCGCCATCACTCGGATGGAAGGAAATCGGCTGCCTCGTGGACCGGAAGCCCAAGGTAACGAAAGAGGACCTAAGAATGGTGAGTGATAAGTACTTGAAGTGGTAATTAAGGGATTGCCGACCTCTCTTGACCACTCACCGGGTCACGACCTGCCCTTCCAATTGCCTGCCGCCATGATCGATCAACTAATCAACATCCTTGTCACCATCACGCTCATCGAGATGATGGCGGCCATCGGGTTGGGAATCAGGTTCAGGGAGCTGCGTGAAGTCGCGCGCGACAGGCGTCTAGTGTTCCGAGCTGCCCTGGCGAACTACGTTTGCGTGCCCGCGGTCACGCTCGTGTTACTGCTACTCTTTAGTGCCCGTCCAATGATGGCGGCTGGATTTCTCATTCTGGCCGTATGCCCCGGCGCCCCATTCGGTCCCCCCTACGTGAAGATCGCCAAGGGAGACGTGGCCGCCGCCGTGGGGTTGATGGTTCTGCTGGCCGGCTCTTCCGCGATCGTCGCGCCGGTGCTCCTGCACTCTTTGCTGCCATTGATGTCAGGAGATGAAACGCTGCGGGTTGATACGGTCAAGATCCTCCGCACCTTGATGATGACCCAACTGTTACCGCTACTTGTCGGGCTATCGGTTCGCCATTGGAGGCCGGGCTTCGCGGAAAGGCTACTGAAACCAGCCAACCTGCTGAGCGCGGCTCTTAGTCTGTTGACGGTTGGGGTTATCATTTTCGTTCATTTCCAAGTATTAATCGATATCCGCGTGCGCGCCTATCTGGGCATGTTCCTCCTCTTGATGGTCAGTTGGGCAGCCGGTTGGCTGTTGGGGGGACCCGGAAGTGCCATGCGTAAGTCCATGGCACTCACCACCAGCCTGCGCAACGTGGGTGTGGGGCTTGTGATTGCGGCGGGCAGCTTCGCTGGCACGGCGGCCGTGACCGCCGTGGTGGCGTTCGGCATCCTCGAGATAGCCGGATCGTTGTTGCTGGCCCTGGCCTGGGGCCGAGTGCAAGCTAAAGCCAAAGATCAGACAGAAGTCGGAGATCAGGAATTGGAGTCTCTAACTTCCGATCTCTGACGTCTGAATTCAACCAGGAATGCCGAGGACGTACTTGTAATGTGCTGGAACCGGCTCCAGTTCCATGTCCTCGGTAGGGTGGAACGGTTCGCGGTGATCCCACGGGTTTTCGGCACACGGGACGGTCCAAAAATTGCCTTCGGGGTCGCGCACGATCCAGCGCTCCGGGCAAGCCCGGTCCACGAATATGCCCACTATCCGTTTCTCCTTGGCTACCATGTTCCTTTACCTCCTTGGAGTTCCTCCTTGTAATTCGCCAACACAAAATAGCAGGCACACTCGGTGGGCAGTGGCAGAAACGGCACAAGAAGTGTGCCATTTTCCTCAGTGCGGATGCGCTTTTGGCGAATGGCGACTTATATAGTATATGGCTCCTTATTTCGCAAAGTAGTCTGTGACGGATGCGCCGAGCCTGACAGCAAGAATTTCATTTTGAGAGCTTTTTCGGGCAGAATGCGCTTGCAGAGACATTTTCATGGTTCGTAGGCTGGATTGTGGACCATTTCCAGAAAAGAGGTTCTCGCCAATGACTGTCGAGCACGATCGACTCGAACAAGCTCGCGACAACAAATCCCCCTGGAAGAAGTGGGGGCCGTACCTCAGCGAGCGTCAGTGGGGAACCGTCCGCGAGGATTACAGCGAAGGCGGCAACGCTTGGGATTACTTCAGCCACGACCAGGCGCGATCCCGAGCTTACCGCTGGGGCGAGGACGGTCTTGCCGGCATCTCCGACGATCAGCAGCGACTCTGCTTCGCCTTGGCCTTGTGGAACGGCGAGGACCCCATCCTCAAGGAACGTCTGTTCGGGCTGACCAACAGCGAGAGCAATCACGGCGAGGACGTTAAGGAGTATTACTTCTATCTCGACAGCACGCCGACCCATTCGTACATGAAGTACCTCTACAAGTATCCGCAAGCGGCCTTCCCTTACGCCAATCTTGTTGATACCAGCTGCGGGCGCAGCCGCAACGAATTCGAGTACGAATTGCTCGACACCGGTGTTTTCGATCAAGATCGCTACTTTGACGTTTTCGTCGAATATGCCAAGGAGTCTCCCGAAGACATCCTCATCCAGATCAGCATTCACAACCGCGGCCCGGAGTCAGCGGAGCTCCACATCTTGCCGACGCTCTGGTTCCGCAACGAGTGGTCCTGGCAGGGCAGTTCCGATCGGCCGAATCTTCAGGCGTTGCCCGGCAAGCGGAGCATCGTCAAGGCCGTCCATCCCAAACTGGGCGAACGCTACCTGACCTGCGAAGGCCCTGTGCCGCTCCTGTTCACGGAGAACGAAACCAATACTGAGCGGATCTTCGGCGTCCCCAACCGGACCCCATACGTCAAAGACGGCATCAACAATTTCATCGTCCACGGCCAGCAAGACGCGGTGAACCCCAAGAACAAGGGGACGAAGGTTTCGGCCCACTATCGGCTCACGATCAAGCCGGGCGAATGCCGAACGGTTCGGCTCCGCCTTTCCCAAACCGCTCCGATGGGGGCAGGTTTTCAACTTGATCAGGGATCGGCAAACAAGAGACTTGCTGCCGCCAAGGACGAGCTGTTTGGCGACTTCGATGATGTGCTGGAACTCCGACATAAGGAGGCGGATGAATTCTACGACACGGTCATTCCGCGTTCGCTTAACGCCGACCAAGCCAATGTCATGCGCCAGGCATTGGCGGGCATGCTCTGGAGCAAGCAGTTCTACCACTATGACGTGGACAAGTGGCTCGAAGAGCGCGGCTCCGACCCGTTCAAAGAAACTCGCAAACAGGCGCCGCGCAACGACCACTGGCACCATATGTACAACGGCGACATCATTTCCATGCCGGACAAGTGGGAATATCCCTGGTACGCAGCCTGGGACCTGGCCTTCCACGTCATCGCCCTGACTCTCGTTGATGTGGATTTCGGCAAGCAACAATTGCGATTGATGCTGCGCGAACGCTACCTGCACCCCAACGGCCAAATGCCTGCCTACGAGTGGAACTTCGGCGACGTCAATCCACCGGTGCACGCCTGGTCCACCATCTTTACATATCGTCTGGATAAGGCGCGCAGGCAGGGGGACGGGGACACCAAATGGCTCAAGAGCTGTTTCCAAAAATTGCTCCTCAACTTCACGTGGTGGGTCAACCGCAAAGATCGATTCGGACGCAACGTGTTCGAAGGGGGCTTCCTGGGCCTGGACAACATCGGCGTGTTCGACCGCAGCGCCCAGCTGCCGACCGGCGGCTATCTGGAACAGGCCGACGGCACCGCCTGGATGGCCCTGTTCGCCGACAACATGCTGGAAATCGCCATCGAGCTGGCCATGACCGATGAGGACTACGCGGACATGGTGCTCAAGTTCCTCCAACACGATGCCTGGATCACGTCGTCCCTGGTGCAATTGGGCGGCGGCACCGGCATGTGGGATGAGGAGGATGGCTTTTTCTATGATGTCCTGCGGCTTCCCGACGGCACGGCGCAAAAGCTTAAGGTTCGGTCGATGGTGGGCTTGCTGCCTTTCTGTGCGGCCACGCCCTTTGAACCGGACCTGTTCGACAAATATCCGGAAATTACCGAGCGGTTCGAGCGGTTCCTGAATGCTCGCCCGGAGTTGATCGCCACCTTTCATGACCCGAGAAAGATCGGTGTTGGCGGCCGCCGCCTTTTCTCGGTCCTGGACGAAACCAAGCTGCGCCGCGTTCTTGCCATCATGCTCGACGAGAACGAGTTTCTCAGCCGCTACGGCATCCGCTCGCTGTCGCGCTGCCATTTAGACCGTCCGTATGTCTTCCGCGCCGGCGGGCAGGAGTATCGGGTGGAGTACCTGCCGGCGGAGTCCGACACCGCCATGTTCGGCGGCAACTCCAACTGGCGCGGGCCCATTTGGATGCCGGTCAATGCTTTGATCATCCGTGCCCTGATGAATTATTACGCCTACTATGGCAATGATTTTACCGTTGAATGTCCGAGCGGCTCAGGGCGGCGTATGAACCTTTATCAAGTGGCCGAAGAGATCGCGCGCCGCCTGGTTACTATCTTCCTCCGGGACAGCCAGGGCCGGCGTCCCGTCTATGGCGGAACGCAAAAGTTTCAGGATGACCCGCACTGGCGTGACCTCGTCTTGTTCTACGAGTATTTCCACGGTGACAACGGCGCCGGCTTGGGCGCGAGCCATCAGACCGGCTGGACGGGAGTCATCGCCCGAGCGATGCACCTGTTTGCGACCACCACGTCAGACCAGGTGCTCGAACTCGGCCAGAGGGCCGCCATTGTCGAGACGGAATCCGCCTGGGGTCACGAGTTGGCGGCGCGGTAATGAACGGACTTGGGTGAGAAGATAGTCCGCCCTGACAACACCGGGGCGCGACCTCTCTGCCATGAGAGAGGATGATACCGTTTCGCATCGGGGCGAAACATGGAGAACATTATTGAACAGGTTGAAGCTTGGCTGATTCCGGCCGGATTCGCCGTCGCCATGTCGGGCGGATGGGCCCTGGGCCGGCTCTGGGGGCGGCGTTTTTCCGGCGAGACCGGCGAGGATCCGGGGACCAAATTCATCGATGCAAGTACGGCGCTTCTCGGCCTCTTGCTCGCCTTCACCTTCGCCATTGCCCTGGGTCGGTACGACCAACGACGCTTGGCCGTGGTTGCCGAAAGCAACGCCATCGGCGATTTCTATACCTGCGCCAGCCTGCTGCAAGAGCCCTTCCGTTCTAGACTCCAGGACGTGATACGCGATTACGCTCAGGAGCAACTGGACACGCCTCATGAAACATTGATTGGAGCGGACGAGAAAAGGGCAACCCAACAGTCTCGGGAAAAGTTCGCCCGCATGACGGACATCACCAACGAGGCGATTGCGGCGGGTACGCCGATTGCCCTTTCTTTGACGACTGACTTGAACAATGTCACCAGCAGCAATGCTTCGCGCCTCGCTGTCTATCAGGAAAGGCTGCCCTGGTCGATCGTATTCCTGTTGTTTCTGGCTTCGGTTGTCCCAGCTTTTCTGGTTGGTGAGAAACAGAGTGCATCGCAAAAAGTGCATGCCTCCGGAACGATTAGCTTCATTGTTCTGGTTACCCTGGTGGTTTTCGTCATACTCGATTTGAATCAACCGCATAGTGGCATCATTAAGGTCAGCCAAGACTCGCTCGCGCGCGCGATCCAATCCATGTCAAAGTGATGGATGAGAAGGTGAGAAGAGTATGGGATCCGCTCGCTATCCATCACTTTACCAGATCAACACCCGTGTTTGGCTGACGGAACTATCTCAAAAGCTGGGCCGGCCGGCGACTCTGGACGACATTCCCGATGCCGATTTGGACCGGCTGGCCCGGATGGGCTTCGACTGGATCTGGCTCCTCAGCGTTTGGCAGACCGGCCCGGCGGCGCAGCAAGTTTCGCGAAGCAATCTGGAATGGCGGCGGGAATTTCATGAAACGCTGCCGGACTTGCGCGAGGAGGACATCGCCGGTTCCGGTTTCGCCATCACCGGCTATACGGTGCATTCCAACCTTGGCGGAGATGCAGCACTGGCCCGGCTACGCGAGCGGCTCAAGAAGCGCGGCCTGCGACTCATGCTTGACTTCGTCCCCAATCATATGGGGCTCGGGCATCCCTGGGTCGAGGATCATCCCGAGTATTTCGTGGGCGGCGCCGAGATCGACCTGGCCCGCGCCCCAAAGAATTACATCTGGGTCAAGCGCACGAAGGGCGACCTCCTTTTGGCCCACGGTCGCGATCCGTACTTCCCCGGCTGGCCCGATACTCTTCAGCTCAATTATGCCAATCCGGAGACGCAAGAAGCGATGATCGGCGAGCTGGTGAAGATTGCCGGTCAATGTGACGGCGTGCGCTGTGACATGGCCATGCTGGTCTTGCCCGAAGTGTTCGAGCGAACCTGGGGCCAACGCGCGCCGCTCTTCTGGCCGAAGGCAACTCGGCGCGTGCGTGAGCGCGTTCCGGGATTCACTTTCATGGCTGAAGTCTACTGGGACCTGGAATGGACGCTGCTGCAACAGGGATTCGATTACGCTTATGATAAACGCCTCTACGACCGCCTTCGGGAGCATCACGCCCGACCGGTGCGCGAGCATCTCCGTGCGGGGCTGGACTACCAGGATAAACTGGCTCGATTTCTGGAAAATCACGACGAACCGCGGGCCGCGGCAACGCTTTCTTCGGAAGCCCACAGAGCCGCGGCGGTGATCACGTTTCTTTCTCCCGGCTTGCGATTTTTTCACCAAGGCCAATTTGAGGGCCGAAGGAAACGAATCTCGCCCCATCTCGTTCGCGCTCCGCAGGAACCCATCGACCAGAACCTCGCGCAATTTTATGAGAAGCTGTTGGCCGTGCTTCGGCGGCAGACCCTTCGTGATGGCCGTTGGCAGTTGCTTGAATGTTCTCCAGGTTGGGAAGGCAATTGGACCCACGATTGCTTCCTGGTCTTCGCTTGGCAAGGCGGCAATGGCGAACGCCTGGTGGTTGCTGTGAATTACGCCGCCAACCAGAGCCAGTGCCATGTCCGTCTCCCCTTCGCGGGCAAGAAGTGGCGACTCGAAGATCAGCTCACCGCCGCCGGCTACGACTGGAATGGCGATGATTTGACAGCACGCGGCTTGTTCTTGGATATGACTCCTTGGCAGGCCTCTGTCTTCTCATTGACGAAAGGAGACCTAACATGAACTGGCGAGAGTTTGCCAAGAAGCTGTTGTTGGCCGATGGTCGGATTACTGAGCACGAGACGGCGATGGTCCAGCGCGCTATCCTGGAGGATCACAAGGTAGACCGGGAAGAAGTCGAACTTCTCGTGGAACTGAAACGGGAGGCGACCATGGTTGATCCGGAGTTCGACGCCTTTTTGCTGCGCGTCCTCAAATCGGTCGTCATGGCCGCCGGCGTGATCAGGGACGCCGAGGCCCGCTGGCTGCGGAAGATCCTGTTCGCGGACAACCAGGTGGTGCGCGCCGAGACCAAATTCATCGAAGACCTCCGCCGCGAAGCGAAGTCGTTTGGCAAGGAGTTCGAGCAATTGTGGAAAGACTGCACGCAATTGCAGCGCTCGCAATTCTATGGGTGAGACCCTATATTTCCCTTCCCTTAAGTCCCTTGAGTCCTTTAGGTCCTTGTATAGCATTTACCCGTGACACTAAGAATGTGGCAACGTTGCCCAGAAAGGAGAGTCCTTATGACACCGTCTCGTAAATGGCTTTTGACGGCTCTGCTTTGCTTGCTCGCCGTCACCCAGAGTCCGGCGGCCGGACCTTATGATGATCTGCTGAAATGGATTCCCGACCAGGCCAACACCTTGCTTCTCATGGACATCTACGAGCTCCATAAGAGCCCCTTGGGCAAGCAGGAAGACTGGGCGAAGAAGCACACGCGCACTTCCTTGGGTGGCATGTCCAGCATGTCACCCAAGATCAGTAAAGTGGTCGTGGCAGCCCAGTTAAATCCCTCCACGCTGAACTACGCTTGGGAGGCAGGCGTCTTTCAGCTTGATCTGGGAATCAAAGAGAAGGAGCTATCCCGGTTGGTTTCGGGCACTCCGGATAGCGTGAGCGGCAAACCGATCGTCCTGTCGCCGCGAAATGCCTATTTCGTGCAGTTTCAGCAGTGGATCATCGGCATGATGAAGCCCGCGAATCGTCAGGCGATGGCCCAGTGGGTTCGCTTCGCCCGGCCGACCGGGCGGGTCGTCCTGCCTCCGTATCTGACGCAAGCCCAAGAAACCGCCGGTAATGAGCCGCGACCCCAGATCGTCGCCGCCGTTGACTTGAGCGACGTCATGGATCCCGAGGGATTGCGGAATCGTCTCAAAAAAGCCAAAGCCCTGGCCGGACAAGATATCGACATCGAGGAAGTGACTAAGCTATTCACCGGCCTCAAGGGTGTGACCCTGGTCATTCGCGTGGTCGATACCGTTCAGGGGGAGCTTCACGTGGATTTTACCGACCGGCCGGACGTGATTAAGTCGGTCGCCAAGCGGTTGCTTCTGGACGCCGTGGACTCAATGGGAATGGCCATTGAAGATCTGGATAACTGGGCGGCCAAAGTGGACGGCAAATCGATCGTCCTTTCAGGTCCTCTCACCGAGCGCGGCGCTCGATTGATGCTAAGCCCTCTCCTTCATCCGACAACGACAGCCAGCATCGAGAACGAACAGGTCGCGTCTTCCGGATCGAAAAAACCGGAGTCGGCGGCCGCTGCCTCGCAACGCTACTTCAGCTCCATCAAGACCATGCTTGATGACCTCCAGCAACAGAAAGTCAAGACCTACAAGCAGCAATCGTATTGGTACCACCAATTCGCCGAGAAGATCGACGAGCTGCCGATGCTCAATGTCGACGAGGATCTCCTAAAGTATGGTTCATCGGTCAGCACGACGCTGCGCGGTATGTGCAATCTTTCGACGAACGTCGACGTCGCTCAACAAGGCATCCGCATGAACATGGGCGAAACTATGGTTTCGGTGCCGCCGAGCAGCTCCTACTACGGTAACGGCAATGGCTGGGGATATGGCTATGGCACCCCGGGCTACACCACCAGCGTCAATAATTACGGTATGGCGAGCAACATGATTGCCAAGTCGGCCGGCGCGGCCAATGCGATAGTCGCCAAAACCTGGCAGAATATCGAGCAGGCCACCAGCCAAGTCCGCCAGCAGATGACGCAGAAATACCAGGTCGAGTTCAAATGAATGAAGAGTGAGCGGTGAGTGGTACCTGGTGAGTGGTGAGTGGCCC
>Ga0066709_100004422_pt1 | contig 11211 bp, 5 predicted proteins | sample GraSoiAngelo_158_FD_79665 | JGI IMG/M metagenome (GOLD analysis project Ga0066709, IMG submission 79665) | Grasslands soil microbial communities from the Angelo Coastal Reserve, California, USA - 14_1009_16_30cm | ecosystem: Environmental > Terrestrial > Soil > Grasslands | place: USA... | reverse complement strand
GGCATCCGGCAGAGTTTATTTGGTCTCTACTATCAGGACGACATCAAAGTCACGGCGAACTTCACGCTCAACGCCGGTTTGCGGTACGAGTTCGTCACGGCTCCTATCGAGGTCAACGGAAAGACATCGAACATCAGAGACCTTTCTCCCGAACGCCTCCGGACGGTTCGGCCCGACACGATGGACGTAGGCGGCCCGTACATGAAGAACCCCTCATTGAAGAACTTCGCTCCGCGCGTTGGTGTGTCCTGGGATCCTTTCGGGAGCGGGAAGACCGCGCTCCGGGCCGGCGGTGGTGTTTACTTCGAACAGATCTTGCCCTATCTCTATTGGTTTGAACTGGCGAATGCACCACCCTTCCGGTCGGGTTCAAGTCTCCTGAGGCAGAACGTTGCCATCGACTTCCCTGACGCTTACACGACGCAGCGATCGATCCTGATCTCGGGTGCTGGTGGTTCACTGACCCAGGTTGATGGAAAGGAATACGACCCAAAGCAGCCGACCGTATACAAATGGAGCATGGACATTCAGCAGCAGATTGGTTCCGACACCACAGTGGATATCGGCTATGCCGGCACGCGTGGAGTTCACCTCTTCCGGCAGGTCCAATTCAACACGACGCCGTCGGAAATAAGGAATGGACGGCGCTATTACCTGATCGATCAAAATCCCCCCAATCCGTACATGAGCCGTATGCGATGGAGTCTTTTCGATGCCGAGTCGGACTATCACGGGCTGCGCATAGGTGTGACGAAGCGGCTCAGCCGCGGTTTGCAGTTGCAGAGTTCGTTCACCTTTTCCAAGTCCATCGATGACTGGTCCACGTGGGTGCGCGCGACTGACTTAACATCATCCAATCGCGATGGATACGGAACTGAGAAAGCCCACGGCCTGTCCGGGTTCGACGTGCGCCGGGTTTTCTATACCAACTTCGTGTACGACCTGCCGGGAGAAAAATGGAATGGGGCAATTGGCCGGATCTTTGGCGGATGGAATTTGAGTGGCATCCTGCGCTTCCAGGATGGATTTCCAATCACGCTCAGCGCAGAACAGCCTAGATCGGGAACCCTTCAACTGCAGCAAGTCGGCGGAAGCACGCTGGATCTTGCTCCGGGAGCGGATCAGAAAAAGGCGATCCATCCGCGGAATCCGAATCAGTATTTCGACACGTCGGTCTTCCGGTATCCAACGCCCTTCTACCAGGGCAATCTAGGAAAGAACACGATGACTGCTCCGGGCATCGCTACTACAGATGTGACCCTCACAAAGAACTTCAAACTTCGCGAGTCTCGAAATCTGCAGTTTCGCTCGGAATTTTACAACCTCTTCAACCGTGCGAATTTCGGACTTCCGGCAGTTACGGTTTTCGATCGAAACGGCAGATTGCGGAGTGATGCTGGTCAAATTACGAGCACGTCGACAAGTGCACGCCAGATTCAGTTTGCACTGAAGTTCTTGTTCTAATGCGCTGGAAAAAACAATGACAAAAACACTCTGTTACGTGTTCGCGAGTTGTATTGCTTTGCTTTTCTGGCTGGCTCCCCGCCCCACTGCGGCTCAGGCGCAGCAACAAGCCACGCTGGTGATCGACGGTGGAACCTTGATCGACGGCAGCGGAGGAGCGCCTGTTCCGAATGCCCTCATCATCATCCAGGGAAACAGGATCACCAATGTGTCACGAAAGGGCCAGATTTCCTATCCGTCAACAGCTCAAGTGATTCATGCCGATGGGAAGTTCATTCTTCCGGGTTTTTGGGAAGCCGAAACCGTGTACGGCTGGTTCGGAGGGGAGTCGGAGCTCATACATGGAGTAACGTCCATCTCTGACATCGCGACGAAGTCCGAAGTGGCAATGCTACATAAAGAGGCTGTCAACCGGGGAAAGACGGGTGGCCCTAGAACGTTCATCGGAACGGGGTACCTCGGTTCAGAGCGTGTCACAGGTTTCGAGACTCCGTTTGAGAGAGCACAGGTTCCGAAATCCGCGGCGGAAGCGCGGGATGTCGCAAAGCGCTTTATTGCTGCGGGGTCCGACATGGTCATGTTCTTCGACGGGGGACTACCGATCGAGTATTATCAGGCCGCCTTTGATGAAGCAAAGAAAGCAGGACGGGCCAGGGTCATTCGCCCAACGGCGGCTGTGGGAGTAAAAGAAGCGGTATTGGCGGGAGCGGATCATATCTCGCACTCGTCGGGCATCGATAGAGCGATCGTGAAAGACGGATCGAGGTGGACGAATGAACTCGATCGATACGCCGATATGGATGAGGCGAAGGCCGCAGACCTTATTAAGTTTCTCGTGGAACGCAACGTGAGTTTGTCTCCGACTCTGATTCGCAAGGGAATGGGTTTTCATGAGGCAACGGCTCGTTTCCAGGAACAAGACCGCGAGTGGTGGCTGTCCAATCCGAACCTTCGCGCGTACTACCCCGAGCACCTGTTTGAGAGCGCCCTGATGGAAAGTACTCCGCCGCCTCCGGAGCCTGCCGTCCGGGAACGCAGAATGAAAGGCTACAAGAACATGCTGCGATTCCACGGTGACTTCGTCAAGGCGGGTGGCCGCATGCTCGCGGGATGCAACTCGCCTTTCATTGTTCCCCCAGGCTTGTGCCTTCATCAGGAGTTGGAGGTGTTCACTGCGGCCGGACTGACATCAATGCAAATGATTCAAGCAGTCACAAAGTGGCCGGCAGAGACCTTCAAGGTGGCCGATAAACTCGGAACCATTGAATCGGGGAAACTGGCAGATTTGGTGATTGTCAATGCGGATCCTACGCAGAGCATTCGAAACCTGCGGCAGATTCATTCGGTTGTTTTTGACGGCAAGGCGCAGGATCTGATGTATCACGCGTCGTATCGCACGCCGTTCTTGGGCGGCTCCGGACTCGATGGCAACAGTGTCGTGGAAGACCTCGCCTGGGTTATCGCGATGAAAGCCGGAACTTCCGGACCGCAAGAGGGAGGAACGGGACCAGACCAAGTGCGAGTAGGCCCGCCGGGAATCCTCAGCATCTCTCCTTATATCGTGACGGAAGGCAGTCCGACGACTACGCTCACCGTTAAAGGAGCAAATTTCGTGAGAAGATCCCAGGTTTACTTCGACAATAGCCGTGTTCCGTCTCGATGGATCAGCGCCACAGAGTTGCAGGTGACCCTCGATGAAAACGTTCTTCGACAGGTTGGACGATTCGATATCTACGTCAAGACTCCGGGTCCGCTTATAAACCCGATTTGGCATGCGCGAGATGGTGTCTCGAACACAGCGCATTTATTGGTGAACTTCAAACACGATTGAAATCAAAAATGGTACGTATTTCTAAACTCGATGGAGGCATCAAATGAAAAAGAGCACGGTTCTCTTACTTGTGCTGGCAGGCCTTCTTATGATTCCGGGCTGGTTGATCGCGCATCACTCGGAAGGCAATTACGATCACGATAACCTCTGGGTGATGAAGGGAACGATCACGAAGATGGACTTCGTGAACCCCCACGTCATTCTTTACTTCGATGTCAAAACGAAGTCTGGCGACGTCGAGAGCTGGTCAGGGACCACTTCTTCTCCCAACGCGATGCGCCGGTATGGCTGGACTCCTAACGTGGCCAAGCCCGGGGACTCGATCGTCGTTACCGGCTTTTTGGATAAAGAAGGGAGAAAAATAATTCAGATGGCGGAAAATGTCATCAACGGGAAGAGCCTCGCGATATCAACCACGGCGGAAACGCAGTTGCACGACTACTATCAGCGTAATCCCAACAAGCCACCAAAGAACTACAACTGAAACCCGCGGTAAGGGAGTACAAAATGATAAATCGATTCGAGACTTCGATCTTTTTGCTACTGCTGGTTCTCTCGGCGGCTGTTGTTTATGCGCAGACAGTCCAAACCGTTCCCAAACCCAGGGCGGATGCGGTCAAGCCTGCGCTGCGTGCGCCCGATGGAAAGCCGGACTTGTCCGGCGTCTGGGGAGTCGTGGATAGAGCTCCGGGTATCAATACCACGGCACGTGAAGAATCAGTCTTCTTGGAAAAACTCTACGGCCGATTGCCGAACGAGCAGCCCTCGCGGACTCCATGGGGCGAGGAGCGGTACATCTATAACAGGGATCCCAGAAAGTCTGAGGGTCGAGATCAATTTGGCGCAAGAGAAGAATTAAATCCTGCGGAGCACTGCGTTCCTTACGGTCCATCGATGTTGATCATCGATAACGGCGCGGTCGGTGTTGGCGGATACGAAATCATACAAACGCCCCGCCGCGTGCTTATCTTCTACGAGCGGGATCACACCATACGGCAAATCTGGACCGATGGACGAGGACACCCGCCGCAGGAAGAGTTGGAATATTCGTTCATGGGCCACTCCATTGGCCGTTGGGACGGAAACACCCTCGTCGTCGACACGGTGGGTCTGCGCAGCGAGCCCTGGCTCGATGGCGCGGGTAACGTGTCGAGCAAGCAGTTGCACCTGGAAGAGCGATACCAGCGCCTCGACCATGACACATTGAAAGTTCAATTGACGCTTACCGATCAGATAGCATTCACCAAGACTTGGGTTCGAAACACGTACCGCAGATTGCGAAATTGGGACCTGGTGGAAGACGTTCGATGCTGGCCCGGGTCCGAGCAGTTGCGCAATCAGGAAGATCTATTTCATTTCCGATCAGATAAATAGCAAAGATTCTGACTCACGCGAGAGGAGATTTGAAATTGGACGAATCCTGCATCTCAAATCCGAAATCCGAAATCTCAGATTGGACTCGCATCAGGCAGTCCAATTTGCGATTTCGGATTTCGGATTTGAGATGCAGGATTCGTCCAATTTCAAAATTGTCCCGTCTGAGCCCGCGATTCGTCGAGTATCTCGGCACTCATGTGTTGCGCAGTATAGGAGGAACTATGGACAGCAGAATCGCAGGCATTGCCGTTTTTTTCGCCCTGGCATTTTCGTTGGTGGGGTTCGCTCAGCTCAGTACCGGCACTATTTCAGGAACAGTTACGGATCAAAGCGGCGCAGTGATACCAGGAGCAGCAATTACGATCAAGGACCTCGATACTGGAGCTTTGCGTAAGGTCGTGGCAAACGAAGCTGGACGCTACTCCGCGGATGCGTTGCCTGTCGGGAATTATGAAGTCACTGTCTCCCTGACAGGTTTTCAGTCCATAGTCAGAAGTGGAATCGAATTGACCGTAGGCCGCAACGCGGTCGTGGATATTGCGCTCTCGCTCGGCAATGTGACCGATACCATCACCGTCGCAGAAGCCGTGTCGCAGATAGAGACAACCACAGCAACAGTCGCGAATCTTATCGACGAGAGGAAGGTACTGGACATTCCATTGAATAACCGCGATTTGACGCAACTGGCATATTTCACCCCGGGCGTGCTTCGAGTTCCTTTGACCATAACTCAGGGCAATACCAATACCGCGGTCGGTGGTTTCGGCGACAAGCTTTCTGTAAACGGAGCCCGATCTCAACAGAACCTCTATCTGTTGAACGGAATTCCGAACTCGGATGCTTCCGGAAATGCGCAGGCCGCTACCGGCGCTTACTCGGGCGCAGAAACCATTAAAGAGTTTCAGGTCATTACGAACAGCTACTCTGCGGAGTATCCCAGCGTTGCTGGAGCGATTCTTAGCGCCGTTACGAAATCGGGCACGAACGCGGTCCATGGAACGCTGTTCGAATTTCTCCGAAATGACAAACTGGACGCGGCAAAGTGGGAAACCAACGCGTTCGGCACTCCGAAGCCCGCGTTTAAAAGGAATCAATTTGGCGGGTCAGTCGGCGCTCCCATCGTGAAAGACCACACCTTTTTGTTCGCCAGCTACGAAGGTCTGCGTGAAAGACAAGGAACCACCACCACTTTTACAACGATCACTGCGGGACCGCGTACGGGAGCATTTGGGCCTGTAAGTCCTCTGGTGGCTCCCTACTTAAGTCTGTGGCCGCTACCCGGAGAGGACGGAACTAGGCTCGTAACGGATTTTGGCGATGGGAGAGCGCTCGTCGCGGGCACAAACCAAAGACCGGTGAGTGACGATTACGCCTCCCTCAAGCTGGATCACCAATTTAAGGGTCAGAAGAAAGGCATGCTTGCCTTCTACTACAACAGGGACGAGGGCAAGGTCGACAACATTAACGCGCTCAAAGCGTCAGGCAACAGCGTTGGACAGAGAAGCCGCACGGAGTTGATGTCCGTGCAGCACACCAGCATCCTTTCAGCCTCGCTGCTGAATGAATTTATCTTTGGGTACACAAAAACGAAGCCGGAGGGAGCTATTCCGATAGGTCCGATCAATTACAAAAACTTCAACGGCGTTGACCTTCGTTTTTCTCCGGACAGAGAACGGATGGGTTCCCTCAGCATTTCGAACATCACAGCCGTTGGATATGTCGATGACTCGACGTCGCCGGGTCACAACAGTCTGATCTTTAAGGATGGCGTATCGCTGACGCGCCAAAAACATGCGATCAAGTTGGGGGGCCAATTCCAGCGGTCGATGGACCATATCAAGACCATCACGACCCAAGGCAATGGCCTTTACAACTTCACCAGCCTGCAAAATTTCCTGGCGGCAAAGCCGATGAGTCTGACTATCAATCTACCGAATGGCGCTCCCGTGCTGGGAATGAAGGTGCAGCAGGATCCGTTTTATGACCTGCGGCAGAACAACTACGCCATGTATTTCCAGGATAATTACACGGCGACTCCATCACTTACCTTGAACTTCGGTCTGCGGTATGAGGTCAGTTCCAACCCCACAGAACTCAGGAACCACCTGAACTCGCTGCGCAGTGTGTACAGCACTCAGGTGTATTACGGGCCACTCTACGAGAATCCAACACTCAAGAACCTCAGTCCCCGCCTTGGCTTTGCGTGGTCTCCAGGAGCTCACAAATTTTCCGTGCGAGCCGGCGCTGGCATTTACTATGAGACCCCTTCCTTATTTAGTACGCAGTTCAATTTGCAGGCGATGTTTCCTTACGGAGTAGCTGGATCCGTGACGGACACGGCGTCGTCTGGACTGATTCGGTTTCCTGATGCGTACACGGCTCAACCGCAGCTGCTAACTGTCAATCCACAGGCCCGCTATATGCAATACGACATGAAGTCAGCCGCCATTTACCGATGGAGCCTGACGCTGGAACGAGAGTTCGGAGCGTGGCTGGTTTCCACCAGCTACACTGGATCGCGCGCACTGCATCTGCTGCTTCAATTTGAGGCCAACACGACGCGGTGGGACGGTTTTCCAAATGATGTTCCGACACTTCAGAAGAATTTCCGATTGGCAAACGGCTATATCAATCCGAGTTTCGGGCGTCTTACGGTTCAGGCTCCGGTGGGCAACTCTTTCTATCACGGGCTGACTGTCAACCTTAGAAGGAGACTGGCGAAGGGACTTCAATTCCAGGGCGCCTACACTTATTCAAAGGCCATTGATCAGGGCGCCTCATCCGTGAATGTCCAAGACAGCCTGGCTCAAACCGTGCGAACCAGCTACTACTTCGATCTCGGAATGACGAAGGGACGTTCATTGTTTGACATGCGCAACAACTTTGTCGGAAACCTGGTATACGATCTTCCGAAATCGAGGCTGACCGGTTTTGCCGGAGGACTGATAAATGGATGGCAGCTTAGCGGCGTTCTAACCTTGGCGGCTGGATTCCCATTCAGCTTGTCGGATGCCGGAAATACAGCTCAGCGAGCGGAGTTCTTTTCCCAAGATGGGCTGAGGCCAAATCTCGTGCCCGGCGGCAACAACAATCCGATACTCGGCAGTCCGAACCTCTATTACGACGTGACCCAGTTCGTTCCATCGACTTGTAGCGGAGCAAGAGTATGCCGGCCCGGTGATCCGGACTACCGAACGGGGCACTATGGGAATCTGGGTTATAACACTCTCACCGGCCCGGGATATCGTACGTTCGATTTTTCCATCCTGAAAAATATTAGCGTTACAGAGGCGTCACGGTTTCAGTTCCGCACGGAATTCTTCAACCTGACGAACCATCCGAATTTCTTCATCCCCAATGCCGGTCCATTCCTGAGCAACGGCACTCGTGATCCTCAAGCCGGCAAGATTACACAGACGCGCGGCACCGCCCGCCAGATTCAGTTTGCGCTGAAGTACATCTTCTAGAAAGAGGAAGAAATGAATACTTGGTCGTTGAAGCTGACATCGATCGTGGCAGTCGTGTTGGCTGGGAGCGCAATACACGGACATGCTCAACAAGCACAACAGGACCTGATACCGCTGCGGCTCACGCCCGGCCTTGTTTCGATTTTGCGAATGATCAACTGGGTGGCATTAGACCAAGGTATTTACCGGAAAAATGGACTCGACGTTGATCAGTGCATGCCTCAAGGTGATGTCGAAGACCTGAAAAGAATTCTCGGCATCGAAGCACCCGCGCAGTATCGTTGCAAGCCCGGCGGTTCGCCATCTCCGATCGGGCTTTCCGGTGGGCAGCCGGCCTTCCTCGCTCATTTCGAGACCAGTAATCCGGCTCCGCGCAAGCGAGTGATTCTCGCGACGCTTCAGGACCGCACCAATTATGTGATCTTTGCCAAAAAGGACATTACCTTACCTGAACAGCTTCGTGGAAAGCGGCTGGCAATTACCTCGCGCTTTAACATTTTAGGATTCCAAGCTTTGCTCTTTTGCCGGGCGATGGGCTGGGAACCGGATAAAGACATCACATTTGTGATAGACCCGTCGGGCACGAATGAGGGACTGCTCAGCGGAAAATTCGACGCCTATATTGCCGGGGAAGGCCTTCCATTATGGCAAGCGGTTCAGGCGGGCCAGAAGCCGCTAATTGAATTCAAATATTGGAAGGTCCCAATGGCATCGAGCAGCGTCCACGTTGAGGAAACATGGTTGCAAAACAACCGAGAAACTGCGCGCCGGTTCATCAAAGCGATGGTGGATACAATCGCAATAGTAAAACAGGATAAAGAAGCCTTTTACCGCGCCCTGGCGAAGTATTACAACATCAAGGATCCGAAGATGCAGGAATTTTTCTATAACACATGGGATTTTCCTGCCAAACCCTATCCGGCGGTCGAAGGACTCAGGAATGCCAAGGTCCTGTTCGATGGACAATCGGGGTTGCGCACCGAGCAGTTCCGCACCGCCAGGGTTGAAGAGTATGTCGACGATAGTTTTGTTCGTGAATTGGATCAAACGGGATACATCGACGGCCTCTATAAGAAAAGATAATTTTCCTGCGCACCGCTGGCACAAATACGAATCCAATCGATCGAAAGGGCGACTACACTCTTCAAGCACCGGCGGCATGATTTTCGCATGAGCGGCTCGTTTGCACTGCCTTTAGGGCCGAACCGGCTACTCTTCAGGACTGGGGCCGTGGAGCAATTTTGCAATGCGTTCTTTGGCTGAGGCGACGAGCGTTTTTTGTTGAGCCCACCACATCAGGACTTCAGGTTTGATCCGCGCGCCGGCTTTGATGAGAGTGGCGACAATTGGAACATAGTCAGCGTTTGGGTCCCAGTGCACGGCGCCATATAGCGCGGTATTAAGGACTGTGCCTCCCCAAACGTTCTTCAATTCGAGAGGAGCTTCATATTGAAGGAGCAGTTCAACGGTATCCAGATAACCCGCTAACGCAGACAGGTGGAGCGCTGTCATTCCATTTTCGCCTTGCAACCGAATGTCAACGCCGCGTTTGAGCAGGAAATCGGCGACGGGAGTCCGGCCGTATTCACAAGCCCACATGAAGGCCGATTGCACTTCCGGCTTGGTCGTGTTCGTCTTCAAAGTGCCGTCGGAATTGAAAAAATTCGTTACAAGATCGAGCCGTCCCAATGCAGCAGCTCCGACAATTCCTTCCGTGCCGCACTTGCCATCGATGATCGCGCCCGCGCTCACCAAAATTTCCATGAGCGTTCTTCTTAGTCCCGCCTGTACAGGATATCCGCTGGTTAGGAGCAAACCCAGCGTCGTTGCTCCGCCACCGTAAAGACTGCATGTCGCATTGACGTCTGCACCACGCTCGAGTAACAGCCGCGCAATCTCCGGAGCGTTGGCGGGAGTTCGCTGCCGTGGAGACTCGACGCCGTTCGCGCCGCAATAGTGAAGCAGCGTCGCCCGATGCGGCCTTGGCGAACGCGCCTGGATAAGCGCGGGTTCGTCGTCCAGCAATTCACGCAACATGTCGAGATCGCCAAACGCAACAGCATCGGCCGCCCGCTCGAATAGAGCGTTCATTTCCTCGCGCCCGGTTTCAGTGTCTTGGGGCGTCGGACGTGCGCCTGCGGCGATAAGGCGCCTAATCACATCTTCATGATGATGCGCAACGGCGACATCGAGAGGCGTTTCACCTTCGAAGTTACGCATATCGAGAGCCGCTCCCGCCCGCAACAAAGCATTGATAACCTCGATCGCATTGACGCGCACTGCGAGGTGAAGCGGTGTTTCACCATCCTTGTCGGAAACGTTCGGGTCGAGCCCCGCCTCAATCAGTAGCGGAACTGCATGATCACGGCGCGTCCGGATTGCCCACGCCAGTATTCGGTGATCGTCTTCGCGGAGCACCAACGGATAGGCCGACTGCTGGAGCAGACGGTGCAACTCGCGGCCGTTTAGGTCCAGGCAGGCTGCAATGACTCGATCCACATCCGTGACGGCCGACTCATCCGTCCCGCGCCGTCGAAGCAGAGCGGCGGCGCCATGCTGGCCATAGCGTACAGCGGCGCGGTACGCGTTTTTCGGTACGTTCCTCAGGGCTTCGTCGTCATTTTGGCCAAGCAAGATGTCAATCAGCTCCGGATCGCGCTCGAGCCGGATCGCTTCCAGTACAGCGGGCTCATTCGTGGCCGCCGGCGCAATGTACCGAGCCAGTAGTGCTGCTAGATTCTTTCTGTCGAGCACCGCGCATGCTTTTAATGCCCAGATCACTTGCCAGGCTGGAGGAGAGGCGGCTAGCAGAAGCTCAAGGACCTCTGCACTGCCGCCTTTCACAGCTTGAGACAAAACTTCACTGGTCTTGTTCAGATCGGCGCCACTTTCCAGGAGGAGGCGCACGATCTCCGGTCTGGCAAGGCAGCCTGCGGCAGCTTCAATTGGATACCACTCGTGCTCATCGTACGTCTGCGTGACATTCGGAGAGGTGTAGCCCGGTTCCTTGCCGGCAGCATTGACATCGACGCCGAGTTCGATCAGACGGCGCGCGATACGCATGCGCGCCGC
>Ga0066709_100004421_pt1:0-10000 | contig 11212 bp, 4 predicted proteins | sample GraSoiAngelo_158_FD_79665 | JGI IMG/M metagenome (GOLD analysis project Ga0066709, IMG submission 79665) | Grasslands soil microbial communities from the Angelo Coastal Reserve, California, USA - 14_1009_16_30cm | ecosystem: Environmental > Terrestrial > Soil > Grasslands | place: USA... | reverse complement strand
GCGCCGCTCGTCGAGTTGAGCACGCCGTCGCCGGTCTTCACCGTGCCCGAGTAGACGCGGAAGAAGGTCAGCTTGCCGACGTAAGGATCGGTCATGATCTTGAACCCCAGGGCCGCGAACGGCTCGTCGTCCGCGGGTCGCCGCGTGACGTGCGTGTAGGTGGGCAGCTCCTGTCCTTGCACAGGCGGCTTGTCGAGCGGCGAGGGCAGGAAGTCCACGACGGCGTCGAGCAGGCGCTGCACTCCCTTGTTCTTGAAGGCGGAGCCGCACAGCACGGGCTGGATCGCGCCCTGGAGCGTGCCGCTGCGCAGCGCGCGTTTGAGGTCGTCGGACGTGTAGGGCTTCTCGTGCAGGTAGTCGTCGAGCAGGGGCTCGTCGTACTCCGCGATCGACTCGAGCAGGTGGTGGCGTGCCGCGGTCGCGTTCTTCATGAGGTCGCGCGGGATCTCGTGCTCGTCGAACTTCGTCCCCATGCCGTCCTCGTGGTACGTGATCGCCTTCATCTCCACGAGATCGATGATCCCCATGAACTGCTCGCCCACGAACATCGGGATGTGAATCGGCACCGGCTTGGCGCCCAGCCGGTCGGTCATCATCCGCACCACGTTCTCGAAGTCGGCGCCCACGCGGTCCATCTTGTTCACGAACGCGATGCGCGGGACGTTGTACTTGTCGGCCTGGCGCCACACGGTCTCGGACTGCGGCTCGACCCCGCCCACGGCGCAGAACACGGCGACCGCGCCGTCGAGGACGCGAAGGCTGCGCTCGACCTCGACGGTGAAGTCCACGTGGCCCGGCGTGTCGATGATGTTGATCCGGTGGTCGCGCCACAGGCAGGTGGTGGCGGCGGAGGTGATCGTGATGCCGCGCTCCCGCTCCTGCTCCATCCAATCCATCGTGGCGGCGCCTTCGTGGACCTCGCCCACGCGGTGGATGCGGCCCGTATAGAACAGCACGCGCTCGGTCAAGGTGGTCTTGCCGGCGTCGATGTGGGCCATGATCCCGATGTTCCGGTATCGTTCCAGTGCGAACTGCCGCGACATGTCTGAAGTATTCCCCGGTCTTGTGATTGCCTGCGGTAGCACCACCTGCCTTTCCATCGTAGAAAGCGCGGTGATGAACTTGTCGCCATTCCGATCGCTCAAGTCTCCGCCCGGCGCTTCCACGCGCCTCCGAGCAGGACCCAGGCCGGCTGGACCGGCCTTGGACCCGGAATGGGTCTACCAGCGATAGTGGGCGAAGGCCTTGTTGGCCTCCGCCATCTTGTGCGTGTCTTCGCGTTTCTTCACGGCGCCGCCCTCGTTGCGCGACGCCGCCATCACCTCGGCCGCCAGCTTCTCCCCAAACGTGTGTTCGGTGCGCGTGTGTGCATTCAGGATGATCCAGCGCACCGCCAGCGCGTTCCGGCGTTCCGGCCGGACCTCGACCGGAACCTGGTAGTTGGCGCCCCCCACCCGGCGCGACTTCACCTCGAGCGCCGGCTTCACGTTGTTCATCGCCTGCTTGAGGACCGTCATGGCATCCTGCCCGGTCTTCTGCTCGACGAGGCTCATCGCGCCGTAGAACGCCCGCTCGGCGATCGAGCGCTTGCCGCGCTTCATCGTCGCGCTCACGAACCGCGTCACGAGAACGCTCTCGAACTTGGGGTCGCCCACCGCCTCACGGCGCGCGACCTGACCTTTGCGTGGCATGCCTTCGTTCCTCTAGATGTCCACCGCGCGTCCGCACCGCGCAGAACGCGGGCCCAGCACCCCGGACCCGGGACGCCGCCCGCGCGATGGTCTACTTCGACTTCGTGCCGTACTTCGACCGGCTCTTCTTGCGCCCCGTCACGCCGCTCGCGTCCAGCGTACCGCGCACGATGTGATAGCGCACCCCCGGCAGGTCCTTCACGCGCCCGCCCCGGATCAGGACGATCGAGTGCTCCTGCAGATTGTGCCCCTCACCGGGGATGTAGCACGTCACCTCCACGCCGTTCGTGAGCCGAACTCGCGCGACCTTGCGCAGCGCGGAATTCGGCTTCTTGGGCGTGGTGGTGTACACGCGCGTGCACACTCCCCGCTTCTGTGGACACGACCGCAGCGCCGGCGCGCCGGTCTTGCTCCTTACTCGCCGCCGCCCGAAGCGGACGAGCTGGCTCAGAGTCGGCACAGATTCCCTCCAAACTCCTGTTGAACACGGGCTTGCGCGGCATGGCAGGCCACGGCATCCACGAAGGAACAACATGCGCCGTAACCGCGCAGAAGGGGAAAACTACTCATCGGGCCAAGTCCTGTCAAGCGGTTTTAGCCCCTTCCGATGCCTCCGGCTCCTCGAGCGCCAGTGCGGCCTGCTTCTCCGCTTCCAGCTTCAACCGGCGATAATTCGGCATGCCGGTCCCGGCCGGAATCAGGTGGCCGATGATGACGTTCTCCTTGAGGCCCCGCAGGTAGTCCACCTTGCCCTGGATCGCGGCCTCGGTCAGCACGCGCGTCGTCTCCTGGAAGGAGGCCGCCGAGATGAAGCTGTCGGTCGAGAGCGAGGCCTTGGTGATGCCGAGCAGGAGCGGCTGGAACGTGGCCGGCTGCTGGCCCTCCTTGACCATGCGCTCGTTCTCCTCGAGCACCAACAGGCGGTCCATGTGCTCGCCCTCGAGGAACGTGGTGTTGCCCGGATCCTCGATGCGCACCTTCTGCAGCATCTGACGGACGATGACCTCGATGTGCTTGTCGTCGATGCGGACGCCCTGGAGGCGGTAGACCTCCTGGATCTCGTCCACCAGGTACTCCTGCACCTCCTCGATGCCCTTGATCCGCAGGATGTCGTGCGGGTTGATCGGGCCCTCGGTGAGGCGGTCGCCTGCGCGCACCGGACTCCCCTCCTGCACGTAGCGCAGCTTGCCCTGCGGGATCTGGTACTCGCGCACGTCGCCGTCGTCGCCCTTGACGAACAGCTTGCGCATGCCGCGAGAGACGCCCCCGAACTCGACGCGCCCGTCGATCTCGGAGACGATCGAGAACTCCTTAGGCCGCCGCGCCTCGAACAGCTCGGCCACGCGCGGCAGGCCGCCCGTGATGTCGCGCGTCCGGGACTCCTGGCGCCGGATCTTGACCAGCACGTCGCCCGCCACCACCGCCTGCCCGTCGCGCACCTCGAGGCGCGCCCCGGTCGGCAGTGGATAGTGCGCGAGCTTCTGGCCCGCGGCTCCCAGGATGTCGATCGCCGGCTGCAGCTCCTTGTTACGGTCCTCCATGATCACCAGGAGCTTGAGGCCCGTTGTGTCGTCGACCTCGTCGCGGACCGTGATCTTCTCCTTCACGTCCGCGAACCGCACGGTTCCCGCGCGCTCCGTGACGATCGGCTTGTTGTAGATGTCCCATTCGAACAGCGGCTGGTCGGGCTTCAGCGCCTGACCGTCCACCACGAACAGGTGGGCGCCGTAGGGGACGTTGTAGCGCTGCCGCGAACGGCCCTGCGCGTCGTGCAGCTCGAGCTCGCCGCTGTGACCGACGCACACGCTGATCCCGTCCCGGTAGGGCACCGACTCCAGGCTCACGAAGTGGATGGTGCCCGCCTCCTTGGCGGAGGCGCGCGACTGCTCCACGATCCGGCTGGCTGTGCCGCCGATGTGGAACGTGCGAAGCGTGAGCTGCGTGCCGGGCTCGCCGATCGACTGCGCGGCGATCACCCCCACCGCCTCGCCCAGGTCCACCGGGCGCCCGGTGGCGAGGTTCCTGCCGTAGCACTTGGCACACACGCCGCGGCGCGCGTCGCAGGTCAGCACCGAGCGGATGCGCATCTTGTCGAGCCCGGCCTTCGCCGCGTCGTCGATGCGCAGCGCGATCTCCTCGTCGATCAGCATGCCGGCCTCGACGATGGTCTCGCTCGAGATCGGGTGGACGACGTCCTCGGCCGCCACGCGGCCCAGCACCCGGTCGCAGAGCGGCTCGATCACGTCCTCGCCGTCCTTGAGCGCGCCCACGGAGAGCCCGCGGATGGTGCCGCAGTCGTCTTCGTTGATGATCACGTCCTGCGCCACGTCCACGAGCCGCCGCGTCAGGTAGCCCGCGTCCGCGGTCTTGAGCGCCGTGTCCGCCAGGCCCTTGCGGGCGCCGTGCGTGGAGATGAAGTACTCGAGCACGGTCAGCCCTTCCTTGAAGTTGTGGATGACCGGTGACTCGATGATCTCGCCCAGCCCACCCGTCACCTTCTTCTGCGGCTTGGCCATCAGGCCGCGCATGCCGGCGAGCTGGCGCACCTGCTCGCGGTTTCCGCGCGAGCCGGAGTCCGCCATCATGAAGATGGGGTTGAAGCCCTCCTTGTCCCGCGACAGCCCGTCGAAGGTCACCTGCTCGACCTCGGTCATGACGTGCTGCCAGGTGTCGATCACCTTGTTGTAGCGCTCGCCTTCTGTGATCACGCCGCTGCGGTAGTTCGCGTTGATCTGCGCCACGTCCCGCTGGGCGCGCTCGATGATCTCGTGCTTCTCGGGCGGGATGCGGACGTCGTCGATCCCCACCGTGAAGCCCGCCTGGGTGGCGTAGGAAAAGCCCAGGTTCTTGAGCTCGTCGAGCAGATCGGACGTCACTTCGGGACCGAGCCGGCCGTAGCTGTCGCCGACCAGCGTCTCGAGCCGCTTCTTGTCCATGGTCTCGTTGATGAAGCCGAGCTCGCGCGGGACGACCTCGTTGAACAGCACCCGCCCAGCTGTGGTGATGACGTAGGGCCCGGGGTTGGGCCGGGCCAGCGCCACGCTCGAAGCGCGCAGCGCGATCAGGCCGTGCAGGTCGACCTCGCGGTTGTCGTACGCGGCTCGCACCTCGGACGGGTCGTAGAACATGCGCAGCCGCCGCGGGTCCGAGGGCTCGACTTTCGCGGCCGCGCCGTGCGGGTTCAGGATCTCGCCGCGCGGCTTGGTCAGGTAGTGGCAGCCGAGCACGATGTCCTGGTTGGGCGTGGCGAGCGGCCGGCCGTTCGCGGGCGACAGGATGTTGTGGGTCGAGAGCATGAGCAGACTGGTCTCGATCTGCGCCTCGAACGAGAGCGGCACGTGCACCGCCATCTGGTCGCCGTCGAAGTCGGCGTTGAACGCCTGGCACACCAGCGGGTGGATGCGGATCGCCTTGCCCTCGACCAGCACCGGCTCGAAGCCCTGGATGCCGAGGCGGTGCAGCGTCGGCGCGCGGTTCAGGAGCACGGGGTGGTTCTCGATGATCTCGCCCAGGATGTCCCACACCTCGGGCTTCTCGCGCTCGACCAGCCGCTTCGCGCTCTTCACCGTCTGCACGTAGCCGCGGTCCTCGAGCTTGCGGATGATGAACGGCTTGAACAGCTCGAGCGCCATGTTCTTGGGGAGCCCGCACTGGTTCAGCTTGAGCTCGGGGCCGACCACGATCACCGAGCGGCCCGAGTAGTCGACGCGCTTGCCGAGCAGGTTCTGGCGGAAGCGGCCCTGCTTGCCCTTGAGCATGTCGGACAGCGACTTCAGCGGCCGGTTGCCCTGCCCGCGCACTGCGCGGCTGCGGCGTCCGTTGTCGAACAGGGCGTCCACTGCCTCCTGCAGCATGCGCTTCTCGTTGCGCAGGATGACCTCGGGCGCCTTGATGTCCATGAGCTTCTTGAGCCGGTTGTTGCGGTTGATCACGCGCCGGTAGAGATCGTTGAGATCGGAAGTTGCGAAGCGCCCGCCCTCGAGCGGCACCAGGGGCCGGAGGTCAGGGGGCAGCACAGGGACCGCCTCGAGGATCATCCACTCCGGGCGGTTGCCGCTGTGGCGGAACGCCTCCACGATTCGCAGGCGCTTGAGCTGCTCCTTCTTGCGCTGAACCGAGGTCTCCATCTTGGCCTGCGCCCGCAGCTCGGTGGACAGCTCCTCGAGATCGAGCTCTGCGAGCAGGTCGCGGATCGCCTCGGCGCCCATCTTGGCCTTGAGCCCGTTCTCGGGCTGCTCGTCCATGACCTCGTTGAACTGCTCCTCGGAGATGATCTCGCGTCGTTTGAACCCGGTCTTGCCCGGGTCGATCACCACGAAGGACTCGTAGTAGAGGATGCGCTCGAGGTCGCGGATGCTCATGTTGAGCAGGTGGCCGATGCGCGACGGCACCCCCTTGAAGAACCAGATGTGCGACACCGGCACAGCGAGCTCGATGTGGCCGAGCCGCTCGCGCCGCACCTTGGCCTGCGTCACCTCCACGCCGCAGCGATCGCAGATCACGCCACGGTAGCGGATGCGCTTGTACTTCCCGCAATTGCACTCCCAGTCCTTGACCGGGCCGAAGATCTTCTCGCAGAAGAGACCGTCCTTCTCGGGCTTGAAGGAGCGGTAGTTGATGGTCTCGGGCTTGGTGACCTCGCCGTGCGACCAGCTGTGGATCACGTCGGGGGACGCCAGACGGATGCGGATCGAATTGAACGCCGCGCGACGGCGCTGATCGCGCTCGTCGGTGCGGGAGAGCCCCAGCCGGGCTGCCGTCACACCCATCGCCGTCTGCAGTTCGGTTTCCATTCTCTCGTTCTCCTTCGGAAGCGGCCGATCGCTCGTGGCCGTCAGACTTCCTCGAACTGCACTTCCAGGCACAGGCTCTGAAGTTCCTTGACCAGCACGTTGAAGGACTCGGGCACGCCGGGCTCGGGCGGGTTCTCGCCCTTCACGATCGCCTCGTAGATGCGCGACCGCCCGGCCACGTCGTCGCTCTTCACCGTGAGCAATTCCTGCAGGGTGTAGGCCGCGCCGTAGGCTTCGAGCGCCCAAACCTCCATCTCGCCGAAGCGCTGGCCGCCGAACTGCGCCTTGCCGCCCAGCGGCTGCTGGGTGACGAGCGAGTACGGGCCGGTCGAGCGGGCGTGAATCTTGTCATCCACGAGGTGGCTGAGCTTGAGCATGTAGAGGTAGCCGGCCGCGATCCGCTGATCGAACGGGTCGCCGGTGCGGCCGTCGCGCAGCTCGATCTTGCCGTCCTCCGGCAGGCCCGCGCTCCGCAGCTCGGACTTGATCTCGTCCACCGTGGCCCCGGCGAACACCGGCGTTGCGCAGTGATAACCCAACGCCTGGGCGGCCCACCCGAGATGCGTCTCGAGCACCTGACCGATGTTCATTCGTGACGGCACGCCGAGGGGGTTCAGGACGATCTCGACCGGGGTGCCGTCGGGCATGCACGGCAGATCCTCCTCCGGCAGGATCTTCGCCACCACGCCCTTGTTCCCGTGGCGGCCCGCCATCTTGTCGCCCACCGAGAGCTTGCGCTTCTTGGCCACGTAGACCTTGACGAGCTTCACCACGCCGGGCGGGAGCTCGTCGCCGCGCGTCACCTTCTCGATCTCCTTCTCGAGATCCTTTTCGCAGCGCGTGAAGGCCGCCTGTGCGCCCTCCATGATCTGCCAGAACCGCTCGTTCACGCGCTCGTCCTCGGTGACCGGCGTGCCCCACGCCACGTCGTCCAGATCGATCTCCTGGAGGAACTCGCGGCTGAACTTGCGCCCCTTGCGCGCCAGGGGCTCGCTGTTCGAGGCGGTGCGCAGCACGTTCACGGTCAGCTCGCCCAGCAGCTCGGCCACGCTCGCCAGGCGCACGTCGGCGATGCGCTCGCGCTCCTTCTTGCTCTCGCGGCGCAGCTTCTCGATCTTCTTCTTCTCCTGCTGCTTGGTGGTCTCGTCCTTCTCGCGGCGCGAGAACACCTTGATGTCGATCACGATGCCGTCCATCCCGGGCGGAGCCTTGAGCGACGCGTCGCGCACGTCGCCGGCCTTGTCGCCGAAGATCGCCTTGAGCAGGCGCTCCTCGGGCGACAGCTCCTGCTCGCCCTTGGGCGTCACCTTGCCCACCAGGATGTCACCCTGCCGCACGCGCGCGCCGATGCGGACGATGCCCTCCTCGTCGAGGTTCTTGACCGCCTCCTCGGAGACGTTCGGGATCTCGCGCGTGATCTCCTCGACCCCGCGCTTGGTGTCGCGCACCTGCAGCTCGAACTCCTCGATGTGAATCGAGGTGAAGAGGTCGTGCTTGATGAGCCGTTCGCTCACGAGGATCGCGTCCTCGAAGTTGTAGCCGCCCCACGGCATGAAGGCCGACAGCACGTTGCGCCCCAGCGCCAGCTCGCCGTCGCGGGTCGCGGGGCCGTCTGCGATCACCTGGCCCTTCTTGACCTTCTGGCCCTCGGCCACGATCGGTCGCTGGTTCAAGCACGTGTCCTGGTTCGAGCGCCGGAACTTGACCAGCCGGTAGATGTCGAGGTTGGGCTGGTCGCTGTAGTCCACCGGCACCTCTTCCGGATCGCGCTCGTAGCGGATCGCCATCATCTCGCCCGAGACGAACTCCACCACCCCCGAGCGCCGCGCGAGCAGCAGGGCGCCCGAATCCTCCGCCACCTTGTCCTCGAGGCCGGTGCCGACCAGCGGCGCCTCGGTGACCAGGAGCGGCACCGCCTGGCGCTGCATGTTCGATCCCATGAGCGCGCGGTTCGCGTCGTCGTGCTCGAGGAACGGGATGAGCGCGGCCGCCGGCGACACGAGCTGGATGGGCGACACGTCCATGTAGTCCACGCGCGTCTTCTCCACCGTCGGGTACTCGCCGCGGAAGCGGACGGTGAGGGACTCGCCCGCCAGATCGCCGGTCTTCTTGTCGAACGGCGTGTTCGCCGGAGCGATGTGCGAGCGGTCCTCGACGTCGGCCGCGAGGAACTCCGGCTTCTTGCGGTCCACGGACCCGTTCTGGACGCGGAAGTACGGGGTCTCGAGGAACCCGAACTCGTTCACCTTGGCGTAGGTCGAGAGCGACGAGATCAGTCCGATGTTCGGACCTTCGGGCGTCTCGATCGGGCACACGCGGCCGTAATGGGTGTAGTGGACGTCCCGGACCTCGAAGCCCGCGCGGTCGCGCGTGAGGCCGCCGGGGCCGAGCGCGGACAGGCGCCGCTTGTTCGTCAGCTCGGCGAGCGGGTTCGTCTGGTCCATGAACTGGGAGAGCTGCGAGGAGCCGAAGAAGCTCTGGATCACAGCCGAGATCGTGCGGGAGTTCACCAGGTCGGTCGGCGTGATCTGCTCCTGGTCCTGGAGCGACATGCGCTCGCGGATGATGCGCGCCATGCGCGCCAGGCCGATGTTGAACTGGTTCGCGAGCAGCTCGCCCACCGAGCGCACCCGCCGGTTTCCGAGGTGGTCGATGTCGTCTGTGATCGCCGCCTCCGACCCACGGTCGGTGACGACCTCGCCCCCGACCCGCAGCAGCAGCAGGTACTTGATGATGACGATGAAGTCTTCGCGGCACAGCGTGGTGTGGTTGAGATCGGGGATCCCGAGCCCGAGTTTGCGGCGCACCTCGCGCGAGGGAAGCAGGTATTCGTGCGGCAGCTTGTAGTTGAGCTTGTAGCGCCCGACCCGTGCCAGGTCGTAGCGCTTGGGGTTGAAGAACAGCTTGTTCAGGATCTCGCGCGCCGAATCCGCGCGCGGCGGCTCGCCGGGCCGCAGCAGGTTGTAGATGCGGTGGAGCGCTTCCTCCTGCGACTTGGTCGGGTCCTTGCGCAGCGTGTTGCGCACGACGTCGGCCTCGTCCTGCTGCGGGATCACGAACACCGCGAGCGATTCGAGCCCGGCCTTCTTCACCACCTCCACCTTCTCGGCGGTGATCTCGTCGTTGGCCTCGAGCAGGATCTCGCCGGTTGACTCGTCGAGGATGTCCTGGGCGCACACCCGCCCCAGGGCTCCCTCCGCCTTCTTCCCCTTGACGTCGAGGGTCTCCTTCTCGAAGAACAGCTCGAGGATGTCCCGGTCCCCGACGAAGCCCAGGGCGCGCAGCAGCACCGTCACCGGCAGCTTGCGCTTGCGATCGATGTGCACGTGCATGACGTCGTTGACGTCGAGGCTGAACTCCACCCACGAGCCGCGGTACGGAATGATGCGGGCGGAGTAGAGCTGCTTGCCGTTGGGGTGCGTGAGCTCGTCGAAGAACACGCCGGGCGAGCGGTGGAGCTGCGAGACGATCACGCGCTCCGCGCCGTTGATGATGAACGTCCCGCTGTCGGTGATG
>Ga0066709_100004419_pt1 | contig 11214 bp, 10 predicted proteins | sample GraSoiAngelo_158_FD_79665 | JGI IMG/M metagenome (GOLD analysis project Ga0066709, IMG submission 79665) | Grasslands soil microbial communities from the Angelo Coastal Reserve, California, USA - 14_1009_16_30cm | ecosystem: Environmental > Terrestrial > Soil > Grasslands | place: USA... | reverse complement strand
TCCGTTCAAGATGCAATCGCGCTGCGACCTGATGACGCGCGATACCGTGGGCGCACTGCGGCGGGCCGGCTGTGTGGAGGTCTGGATGGGCGCGGAATCCGGATCCCAAAAGGTCCTGGACGCCATGGATAAAGGCACCCGCGTCGCGCACATCTACGAAGCGCGCGCGAACCTTCGCCGCCACGGGATTCGCGCCTGCTTCTTCCTCCAATTCGGCTATCCCGGCGAGACCTGGCGGGACATCGAGCACACGATTCAAATGGTGCGCGAAACCGGCCCGGATGACATCGGCGTTTCGGTTTCCTATCCTTTGCCCGGAACAAAGTTCTACGAGCGTGTGGCGGCCGAGCTCGGCGAGAAGAGAAACTGGTCCGATTCGGACGACCTGGAAATGATGTTTCGCGGCGCCTATTCGACCGAGTTCTATCGCGAGCTGGCCGGAGCGCTGCATGAGGAAGTTCGCGGCGGCAATCCGCGCTGGGACCGCGTGCGCGAACTGGAAAAAGCGTCCGCGAGGTCCGCGCTGCCATGGACCTCCTGCTGACTCACGGCTATTTCCTGGCAGAAGATCCCAAAGAGCGCGAGATCATGAAGCCATATGCGCCGCTGGGGCTTCTCTATCTCTCCTCGCATCTGCGCGCGCGGGGCTTCGATGTGGAGATCTACGATTCCACGTTCGGGTCGCGTGAGGATCTGCTGCGTTTGCTCGAACGCGAGCGCCCCCCGGTGGTGGGCGTATACGGCAATTTGATGACGCGCCGCAATGTGCTGGCCATTACCCAGGCGGCGAGCGCCAATGGTTGCCGCGTGGTGCTGGGAGGACCGGAGCCGCCGAATTACCCGGACGAGTATCTTGACGCCGGGGCCGACGCGATCGTGACCGGCGAAGGTGAAGTCTCGCTCGAAGCGCTCTTGCGGGCGTTCGCCGGCAGCGGCAATCTGGCGTGCGTGCCGGGCATTCACTACCGTGACGGAAACGGCTCGGATGCGCGCACCGAGGCCGCGCCCTTGATTCCCAATCTCGATGCTCAGCCCTGGCCGGATCGTGAGCGCATTGACATTCCCCGGTATCTGGCGGCCTGGCGCCAACGGCATGGCATCGGCTCGGTATCCGTGATCACGGCGCGGGGCTGCCCTTATCACTGCCGCTGGTGCAGCCACTCAACCTACGGCAAGACGCACCGCCGAAGATCGCCCGCCGCCGTCGCCGAGGAGGTCGCTTGGATCGCAGAACGCTACCAGCCCGACATGTTGTGGATGGCCGATGATGTCTTCACAATTCATCCCGGCTGGATCCAACAATACGTTCGGCAAATGGCGCGGCGTGGACTGCGGATTCCTTTCGAATGCATCACCCGCGCAGACCGGATGAATGCTCCCATGGCGGAGGCTCTGGCGGCGTTGGGATGTTTCCGCGTCTGGATAGGTTCGGAAAGCGGATCGCAGAGAATTCTCGACGCGATGCAGCGCGGCGTGCGCGTGGACCAGGTTCGGGAAGCTGTGCGCCTGCTACGTGAGCGTGGCATCGGCACCGGCATGTTCCTGATGTGGGGGTACGAGGGCGAAGATCTTTCCGATATCGAAGCGACGGTTGAACACGTGAAAGCGTGCCGGCCGGATGTATTCTTGACCACCGTGTCTTATCCCATCAAGGGCACGCCGTACTTCGATGAAGTTGCCTCGAAACTGGTACGCGTCGGCGAGTGGTCCGCTACAACCGATCGCGACCTGCGCATTGCGGGGCGGCACTCCAGGAGGTTTTATCAGTATGCTGACCAGCTTCTGAAGAGCGAATTCTCAGGGTCGGTAACTGAGGCCGATGCTGCCCGCCGCGGATTGCGTGAGACGTTCCATGAGGTCGACGCCGTCGAGGAGGTTGACGCCTGATGCTTGCTGCGGAACGGCAGCGCTTCCTTGAGGATTATTCGCGTATCCGCCAGGCGGAGGGGCGCGGCTCCGACGACCCGGCGTACTATCTGGCGTTGCCGTACCGCGATCTGAGCGGCCGTCTCGCCTCGCAGTGGTCCATACGCGGGCGTACTTACCGCTATTTCGAGCGGCATATCCTGCCTCGGATGGAAGGCGAGACCCGGCGGCCGCTCGACCTGCTCGATCTGGGCGCCGGCACCGGATGGATGTCCTATCGTCTGGCGCTGCGCGGCCATCGTCCCGTGGCGGTCGATATCCTGACAGATCCGCGCGACGGGCTCGGCGCGTCCGCGCATTTCCTCGCGCGGCTCGAGAGGGGATTCCCGTGCATCGATTCCGATTTCGATCGGCTTCCCTTCCCCGATACGCGGTACGATGCGGCGCTCTACAACGCATCGCTGCACTACTCCGCCGATTACAGCAAGACGCTCGCTGAGGCGCGGCGCTGCCTGCGGCCAGGCGGGCGGATCCTGGTCTTCGATTCGCCGGTTTACCGCCTGCGCGAGCATGGGGAGCAGATGCGCCGCGAGCGGCACCAGCAGTTTCTGGCGCAGTACGGTACTGCCTCCGATCACATCTCGAGCATCGAGTACCTGGATCTGGCGACAATCGCCGCTCTCGCCCGGGAAATCGGCCTCATATGGCGCGTCCATAAGCCCTGGTACGGTCTCCGCTGGCATCTTCGTCCCTGGAAAGCGCGGCTCAAACGAGCAAGGCCGCCCTCCCGATTCTGGATCCTTGAAGGTAAACTGATCGACCGATGATCCTGTTCTTCAATCCACGCGCCACAAAGCCGAAGAACCGGCGCTACCCGCTTTCTGTCCTCGCGCTCGCGGCGATGATCGAGGGTAAGGAAGAATACGCGATCATCGACGGCAATATCGATGATGATCCGCGCGCATCCATCGATCGCGTCATGCGCGAGCGGGCCGCCCGCCTGCTTGCCGTCACGGTGATGCCCGGGCCGCAAATGGTCGCCGCGCTTCCGGTCTGCCGCTGGTTCAAGGACGCGTACCCGCAGGTGCCCGTGGTGTGGGGCGGCTATTTCCCGTCCCTCTATCCGGACGCCGCCCTGAACGCAGGCTATGTCGATTTTGTCGTGCGCGGCCAGGGCGAGGATACATTTGTCGAGCTTCTCGCCTCGCTCGAAAACGGGCGGCAATACACCGGCATCCGCGGCCTGTCGTTCAAGGACCAGTTCGGATTGCACGTGCACAACCCGGAGCGCCCGCTGCGCTCGCCCGGAGACTTCCCGGCGATGCCATATCACCGGCTTGATCCCGAACAGTATCTGCGGCCCACTTTCTTGGGCTCGCGAACCACGGTGCACCAGGCGAGTATCGGCTGCCCGTACCAGTGCAATTTCTGCGGAGTCGTGCCCTTTTCCGGTGCGCGCGAAAAGGTGGAAACGCCGGCCCGTACGGCGGCTATCCTCGGACAGCTCCGTCGCGACTACGGTGCGAACGCGGTGCAGTTCTACGACAACAATTTCTTTCTTCGCGAGGACCACGCCCGCGAACTGGCGGAACGGATGATCCCGCTGCGCATGCACTGGTGGTGTGAAACTCGCGTGGACGCCGTGTTGCGCTTCTCCGATGACACGTTGCGCAAAATCCGCGAATCCGGATGCGTGATGATTTTCTTCGGCGTCGAATCGGGCTCCAACCGCAAGCTCAAGGAGATGAAGAAAGAGATCACGGCGGAGCAATCGCTCGAGCTTGCGGCGCGCATCCGGCAGTTCGATATCGTCCCCGAGTTTTCGCTGATTTTCGGCGACCCGCGCGATTCCGAATCGGATTTCCACGAGACCGTGGCGTTCGCGCGCAGAGTCAAGCGTATCAACCCGGACGTAGAGATCGTGGTGCAGACCTATGTGCCCGTGCCGCAGCGCCGCGGCCAGATGTACGGCAACCTGGACGGGTTCGAGTTCCCCACAACGCCCGAGGAGTGGGCCACCGAGCGCTGGTTCAACTTCGCCATTCGAAAAGACCCGGAGCTTCGCTGGCTGCCGCCGGAGTTGCGTCGCAAGATTCAGGGCTTTGAAACCGTAATGAACGCCCGCTGGCCGACCGTGCAGGACTGGCGGCTGCCGGCGTGGGGACGTTGGATGCTGAAGGGCCTCGGAAGCTGGAGGTATGCGCTGGGCGCGTTCGATAATCCGTTCGAGTTACGTTGGGCGCAGAAGCTGGTGCGCCTGCGCCAGCCGCGGCTCGAGAGCCTATGAGGCAGGTCATCTCGCCATGCGAAGCGTACCGGCGTTGGGCAGAGTCTTTCGATTCGACTGACAGCCCCATCATCGCTTTGGAATCACGGCATCTTGCTTCTCTCTTGGGCGACGTCGCGGGGAAGCGACTGATCGATGTCGGCTGCGGCACCGGACGGTGGCTGGTCTGGACCAGCGAGAGAGGCGCGCGTGTCGCCGGGGCGGATTTCTCGCCGGAGATGTTGCGCGCCGCCACGAATAAGCCGGGAATCGCGGGTAGGATCGTTCAGGCTGACGGCCGCCGTCTTCCTTTCCGCGATGCGTCGGCCGAAGTCGTACTGTGCACGCTCGCTCTCGGCCACATGCAGCCGGTGCGGGAGGCGATGGCCGAACTCGCGCGCCTGGCGGCGCCGGGAGGCATGGTCATCGTCTCCGATTTTCATCCCGAAGCGTTGCGCCGCGGTTGGAAGCGAACATTCCGCAGCGGTCCCGAAATTGTCGAGATTGAGAGCGAACCCTATGCTCTGGCGGATCTTGCCAACGACGGACTCTGCCTCGTGGAACTGCGGGAGTTTCGATTCGGCGAACCGGAGCGCCCGCTGTTTGAAAAGGCTGGAAAGGGCGCGATGTTCGCCGAAGCATGCGCTTTGCCGGCGATAGTGACAGCGCGATTTCTGCGGCGAGCGCCGTGATTCTCCGCGGCGCGCGGGTTGCGATCGGCCCCCGGCAGTCCGCGGAGCTCGATGTCGAAATCGCTGGGCGCGCGATTCGGAAGCTTGGCCCGGCCCGAGGGAAGGATGCGCTCGATCTCTCGGGCCACATTCTGCTGCCCGGCCTTATAAACGCGCACGACCATCTTGAGTTCAATCTGTTCCCCCGCCTGGGCAGGGGCCCATACCCAAACGCCACGGCCTGGGCCCGCGATGTCTATCGTCCCGACGAGCCTCCCGTGCGCGATCACCGCCGCATACCGAAAGCCGTGCGGCTTTACTGGGGCGGCCTCAAGAACCTCGTTAGCGGTGTGACCACGGTGTGCCATCATAACCCGTACCAGCCGGCCGTTTTCAACGCGCGCTTCCCCGTGCGTGTCGTGCGCGAGCTGGGGTGGGCGCACTCCATCCAGTACAGCCCGGACCTCTGCGCCCGTTATCGGCGAACCGCAGGCGTCCAGCCCTTCGTGATTCACGCCGCGGAAGGCACGGACGCGTCGGCTCGTGAGGAGATTTTCACGCTCGATCGCCTGGGCGTCCTGGGGTCGCGCACCGTGCTCGTGCATGGCGTGGGATTGGACCGTTCGGGTTGGAGATTGATTAAGAAGCGTGCCGCCTCGCTGATCGCGTGTCCTGCATCAAACCTGTTCACCCTCGGCCGGACGCTCCCGCAGAGCGCCTTCCGGATGGGCGTGCCGATCGCGCTCGGCAGCGACTCGGCCGTCACGGCGAGCGGCGATCTTCTCGATGAGTTACGCCTCGCCCGGCGCTTGTGGCGTCTGAGCGCCAGCCACCTTTATCGGATGGTTACAGACATCCCGGCATCCATTCTGCGCCTTGGCGACGGACAAGGCGCCCTTCAGGAAGGCGGTGTCGCGGACCTCATCGCAGTGCGTACCGGCGCGGCTACACCCGCCGAGGCGCTGCTCGCAGTCCGTGCCATCGAGTTGGTTGTGATTAGCGGGCGTGTTCGTCTTGTGTCGCAGCGCCTGGCTTCGCGTTTACCGCGGGAAATGGTAAGCGGATTGCAACCCCTGCTCATCGAAGGACGCGGGCGCGCGCTGGTCGACGCCGATGTACAGGCGCTCTACGGCCAGGCGGCGCCGGTATTGGGTAGCTCTTTGCGGCTCGCCGGAAGAGCGGTTCGATTTGTGACGGTGTGACAGTGTCCGATCAGCGCTTTGATGAACCGTGAACATCCGTGCGCGGTAGAAAGAATGAGCATGTCATTTATTCCCACTGCCCAGCGGAAATTAACTTCAATAGCGGGATCGTATCATGGCAGGACCTGATTCTCGCAAGGTAATCCTGTTTCTTCCCTCCTACGACGGAAAGATCTTCGGACCACCCTTAGGGCTTCTAAGTCTCGCCGGTTCAGTTCGCGACGCAGGTTACAATCCGGTCATCGTTGACGGCGCGCTCAGCAGAGACTACCGCCACATAATTAACAAAAACCTTGCCGGCGGCCTGTGCTTCGGCGTCTCATTACTGACGGGACCAATGATCAGCGATGCCATCGAGATTGCATCGCTGGTAAGGAACCTGCGTCCAGAAGTGCCCATCGTTTTCGGAGGCTGGCACCCGAGCCTGCTCAGCGGCCAAACGTTGCGTGAAGACTTCGTCGATATTGTGGTCCGCCATCACGGCGAGAAGACGCTCGTCGAGATTCTCCAAAGGCTCGAAAGCGGCGGCGGCTTGGAGCGGGTCGACGGTTGTTGGTTCAAGCGCAACGGGCAGATCATTCAGAATGCCGATCGTCACACCATACCGTTATACGCCTTGCCGCCTCCGGCATATGACCTGATCGATTTCGACGCCTACGAGCGCGCAATCGGCGAGCGCAAGCTCCCGTTTGCGACGAGTATCGGCTGTCCGTACGCCTGTAGTTACTGTACTGACGCGGTGTTCTACAATCGGCGCTTCAATCCATACCACGCCGAACAGGTGGTGCAAGAGCTCGCCGATCTGGCCGGGCGGCATCGCATCACGGAAGTTTCCCTGGTCGATTCAAATTTTCTTGTCGATGTGCGCCGGGCGCTCGCCATCGCGCGAGGCATTATCGAGTCTGGCGTGCGGTTTCGCTGGACTTTCCAGGCCTCTACCGACCTGCTCTGCCGGATGACGGACGAAGAAGTGGAGCTGCTCGCGGCGAGTGGTGTGAGTCACATCGGTTTCGGCACTGAGTCCGCCTCATCCGAAGTCCTGCGGTTCATGAATAAAGGTCATCAGCACATTCCCGACATGTATGAAGCAGCCCGAAAGTGCGGGCGCGCGGGAATTCGGGTGACATTCAATCTGATCTTCGGGTTTCCAGGCGAAGAGGACCGGCACCGCCGCGAGACGCTGCGAGTCATGAGCGACATCGCGGACAAATTCGAAAACGTGAGCTTCTCGCCGAATATTTTCACACCGTATCCCGGCATCCCTGTGTGGCCGCAACTGCGTAAAATGGGTCTCCGCGATCCCGAGTCCCTAAAAGCCTGGGCCGATTTCGCCCTGGGCAGTAACCACCTGCCCTGGCTCCATGGGAACGTTTTCGAAACGTTGCAACGCAGCATTTCATACTTCCTCCTCGACGCGCAGATCAGCCGCGCGCAACGCAGATGCCAATCCCGCGCTCTAGGAAAGCTGCTGCGGTTCGCGCGGAAGCCCGTGCACTGGCGCCTCAAGCATTCCTTCTTCGACTGGCCGCTCGAGCTCTGGCTTTCGATGGTGAAACGCTGGCTGGTGGTCCGTCGCTCGCTCCTCACAGGACAGCCGCTCGGCCACCAACTTGGGGGAGCACGGTAATGAGTAATGCGGATGTTGTTTTCAGCCGCCTGGCCTCGCGTTACGACGAGCTGTGGACTCGCACCACGATCGGCCGCCTGCAGAGGGAAGCCGTGTGGCGGCGTGTCGACCCCTTGTTCCAGCCTGGCGATTCCGTCCTGGACCTCGGCTGTGGCACGGGCGAGGACGCAATCCATTTCATGAATTCGGGTATCCGCGTGCGCGCGATCGATGCTTCTTGCGGGATGGTACGCATCGCTCGCAGTCGCGGCGTGGACGCGAGCGAACTCAGGATCGAAGAACTCGAACTCCTGGAAGGGTCCTATGACGGCGTAATATCCAATTTCGGCGCCCTGAATTGTGTTGAAAAGCTGGACGCGATCCGCACGCCTCTGGCAAGACTGGTTCGGCCCGGCGGTCATTTGGCCGTCTGCATGATCGGAGGTTTTTGTCTTTGGGAAACGGCCTGGTATCTCTTGCACGCGCAGCCAGGGAAAGCCTTCCGCCGATTGAATCAAGGCGGCGCTGTTTCCTCGCTCCGTGTGCGCGTGTATTACCCATCTATTAGCCGCATTTCGGGCGCGCTTCTGCCGGATTTCGAGCTCGTGCGATGGTATGGTGTCGGTATTTTCGTGCCGCCTTCCTACGTCAACGGATTACCGGAGCGGTTATTGACGTCATTCGCGAATATCGACCGGTATATCGCGGACCTGCCGCCGTGGCGGGTACTTGCCGACCATCGGCTCCTGATATTCGCCCGGAAATGACCGAGCCCGGGCCGTCGCTCCCGCCTGCATCCCCAACTTCGGCTTGCAATTCTTAGCCAAATGGCGTACGCTTAATAGCCAAGAGGCCAAGATGGAAATACAGGCGATTGCGGAGATACTGGGCGGGCGGAAAGTGCTTGGGAAAACGATCAAGCATGCTGGCGACCTCGCGCATCTCGTTCGAAAAGGTCTACCAGCCGGATCGGTCACGGCACTTGCCGAGAAGCTCCATTTGGGCCACAGTGTCTTATCAAGAAAGCTCGGCATTCCGCAACGCACGCTGACTCGCCGCCTCAGCCAGGCATCCCTTTTGACGCCGGCCGAATCCGATCGCACATTCCGTATTGCGCGAGTATATGCGCACGCCGTCGAGATGATCGGCGACGAGGATAAAGCTATTGAATGGATGAGCACCCCGAACCGCGCATTGGGTGGCGAAAGGCCTCTCGATCAACTCGACACCGACATGGGCGCGCGGATGGTTGAGGACGTTCTCGGCCGCATCGCCTATGGCGTCTACAGTTGATGCGGTTCTGGAGGATCTGCCGCCGGCGCTTTGCTGCCGAGGCTGCGAGTGGGGAAGGCGCTCGTCTCTACGGCGGTCGCTGGAACAGCCGAGGGGTGCGTGTTGTCTATGCCTCGGCTTCACTGGCGCTCGCCGCAGTGGAGACCTTTGTGAATCTGGAACCGAATCTCCGGCCAGCAGATCTCGTTTCGATCGAAGGCGAGATCCCTGAGGCGCTTGAGATTCGCAGACTCGAACCGAAGGTTCTGCCAAAGGCCTGGCATGAAACGCGAGATGAATCACTGCGCCGATTCGGCGACGATTGGATTCGCGGTGGGCAAAGCGTGGCTCTGCTCGTTCCATCCGCGGCAATACGCGGAGAATGGAACGTGCTGCTTAATCCGGCTCACGTTGACTTCTCCAGGGTCGAATTCCACGATCCGGCGTCTTTTGAATTTGATGTCCGCATGTTCCGGTAGCCCTGTATACATCGGCGCCGCCTCCAAATTAAGCCGTCATTTGTGGCCGGCATTGGTCGAAAGCGCAATAAATCATTTCCCTTTACGGGCCGGGCGCACCATCGCATGCTCGCCGCTTGCGGGCCGCGTTGTAGGATTGGAAGTGAACCGCTAGTGATCCAGTCGTTGCCCATCCTGGTTCTATACCCCCACAGCCGCTGCAACTGCCGCTGCGTGATGTGCGACATCTGGAAGACCGATCGGGCCGAAGAGATCAGCGTGTCCGAACTCCAGCGGCATCTCGCCGATATCGAGCGTCTCCGCGTCGAGTGGGTGGTATTCTCCGGCGGCGAGCCTCTCATGCATTCCGATCTGTTTCGTCTCGCGGATTTGTTGCGCTCCCGAGGCATCCGCACCACCGCGTTAAGCACGGGTCTGCTGATCGGGCGGCACGCGGAACAGATCTGCGAATCCATCGACGACATGATTGTTTCGCTCGACGGTCCTCCCGCGCTTCACGACGCGATTCGCCGCGTGGCCGGCGCATTCAATATGCTTGCCGCAGGCGTGCGGGCGCTGCACGCGTGCCGCCCCGGCTATCCGGTGGCTGCGCGCGCCACGGTCCAGCGGGGAAATTTCTCGAAGCTCCGCCAGACCGTACAGGCCGCGCGCGAGATCGATCTTCAATCCATTTCGTTCCTCGCTGCGGACGTTACCTCGGAGGCGTTCAACCGGCCAGGAGGCTGGCCGCCCGAGCGCCAGGCCTCGGTCGCCCTGGCGGTGGACGAGCTTCGCGTCCTCGAAGCGGAGATCGAGGCGCTCATCGCGGAAGAGTGCGGCCGCGGATTCGTCGTCGAAACGCCGGAAAAACTCCGCCGCATCGTGCGGCATTTTCGCGCCCATTTGGGCCTCGAGGAGCCGCAGGCGCCGCCCTGCAACGCGCCGTGGATCTCCGCCGTCGTCGAATCCGACGGTACGGTACGCCCCTGCTTCTTTCACCGGCCGATCGGGAACGTGCGCGAACACTCTCTCGCAGAGGTTCTCAACAGCCCCCGCGCGATCGAGTTTCGAGCGGCTCTTCGCGTATCGGAAAATCCGGTTTGCCGGAGATGCGTGTGCTCGCTCTATCGAGCGTGAAGGCCAGCTCTGCGCGCAGCCGCAGCCATAAGTAGGCCAGCGCAGCGACCTGAACGAGCGTGGTCGAAAGCGCGATGCCGGCGATTCCCATCCAACGCATCAGAAGCACATCGAGCACCAGGTTCAACGCTACGCTCAATACCGCTGAGCGCGGCAGGAGATAGTTTAGCCTCATCGAAGAAATCAAGCGCAGCACCAGCGCCATCACCAGCGCCGCGGGAATCTGCAGCAGCGAATAGCGCTGTACCGTCGCAACCAGTCCGGTGGCGGCGCCCGTGAACTGGCCACGCTCGAAGAACAACCGGACCAGCGGCTCGGAGAATGCAATCAGGAAACCGATCACCGGCAACGCCACTCCAACAATAATCACGGCGTAGCTGCGCAGGCTGCCGCGCACGTGGTCCCAGTCCTGGCTTGCCGTCAGCCGCGAAAAGTGCGGCAGGATGGCCGTGGCGACAGCTCCCGGTCCGATGGCGATAAGCACCATCGTGACCCGCGTTCCATAATTCAACGCGGCCACGCTTCCCGCGCCGAGCATGGTCGCCATGGCTTGGTCGATCAGCGTCACGCCGCCGAGCAGCAGCGTGCCCAACACCACTGGGCCGTACTGTGCAAGAACGTGATCGAGAGCGGCGTTGCGGCCATACCAGCGCGGTACGACCGGAAATCCAAGCCGCGAAGCGCCCGCGCCGAGCAGAACCGCCTCGAGCACGCTTCCGGCGAGCGTTCCAGCGGC
>Ga0066709_100004417_pt1 | contig 11215 bp, 8 predicted proteins | sample GraSoiAngelo_158_FD_79665 | JGI IMG/M metagenome (GOLD analysis project Ga0066709, IMG submission 79665) | Grasslands soil microbial communities from the Angelo Coastal Reserve, California, USA - 14_1009_16_30cm | ecosystem: Environmental > Terrestrial > Soil > Grasslands | place: USA... | reverse complement strand
GTCCTTCCCCTGCGAGCGCTGGTCGCCGTCCAGGCGGCAGCCGGGCTTCTCGCGCTTGAAGAAGCAAGCTAGTCCGTTAGCTAAAGGCGCACGGCAATTTCGGCTTGACGACGGACCTCGGCCGGGGGCGACCATCCCCCGGTGCCGAGCGCCCGCGTCTTCATCGCAGGCCTCGTCTTGCTCGCCGCCGTGGCGGTTCGGGCCGACGGCCCTCCGCTTCCAGGGAAGCGGGGCGCAGGGGAACGTCCTCCACCGCGTGCATGCGCGAGACGTGCGGCTCGCCTTCGGCTCGAAGCCCGATCAGAAGGACCCCTACATCTGTGACCCCGCCTCCGTCGAGCACAAAGGAAGGAGCACCACGCTGTCGCGCCGAAGCGTCTTCGGCTGGACAGTCATGAGATGATAGGGTGAGCCGCCAATCCTGGAACATCCGCCGATCCCTTTATTTTGTGCGCACGTAATCCAGATCGTCACCGAACGCTTCCTTGATGCTCAGGTGGTGCAGGACGAAACTCTGAAGTTCCTTTGTCGATGCGGTCAGAACCAGCTTCCGGTCCACGATTTCGTGCCTGAGCGCCGCCGGCCTCTTCTTTAGGTACTCCTCCAGCCACTCTGGCTTGAAGATGCGAACTTTGAGCATCGGCTCGATCTGAGACACAAGGAAGAACATGTGCACAGGCCAGGATACAGTACGGCAGTGGACGTCGGGGTCATCGCTGATATCCAGGAAGAGCTTGCCACCTAGCCTGACGAGGTGGGCGGTGTAACTCGACGTTTCGCCGTCGTCGACCACCGTCAGTTTGTACTGTTGGTCAGCTCCCCTGGCGAATGTAAGGGTTGATTTGGCGCCGCTGGGAGCCTCGACCCATTCGCCGAGCAAGGCCGGGTCAAATACGAGGTCGGTTTCAGTGTAGAACGGGTGCAGGGACGGTACGCACGCTGAAAGCACTACCGCAAGGAGAAGGCCTGTCGATGCTGGAATATATTTCATGCTGCCTCCCGTGAAGAGCTCTATACAGTACGGCGTGCAATCTCTGATCATGCCCGTCCGTGTCTCCTCCCGCTTTGGGGGAGACGGAGCGCATGATCATACCCGAAACCCGAGGATCCGGTCCGCGCCGTGCTCGCGACGGATCTCCGCAAAGCGCTCGAAAGTTTCGGCGAGGTGACCGCGGCCCACCGTTGCGATCCCGTGTTCGTCGACCGCGCCGGCGCGGATCGCGGTGAACACCGCCTCCTTCATGAACTCACGGAGGAATGCGGGCGTGACACCGCCCGTTCGTTCGACGACCCATTCCACGTCCGTATCGTCTACGCCGGCGGCGCCGGCGTAGAGCCTGATGAGACGACCTCGCAGCGGCGCTTCTGGCAAGGGGAAGCCCACGATCATATCGACCCGTCCCGGGCGCTGGGCCAGGGCTTCCTCCAGAACGTCAAGGCGATTGGTGGTGAACACGACGTAGATCAGGTCGCTCCGAGGCAGCCCATCGAGCTCGTTCAGCAGCCCGCCGAGGGCCATGGGACATGGAGTGCCGTCCCGATCCTTCGCTACGAGGTCGACGTCCTCGAAGAAGAGCAGCGCCGGTGTGAGGCTTCGGGCCAGCGCGAAGGCCGCTTCGGGGCGTCGCAGATTGTCGCCCGTGATCAGCACGCTGGTGAATCCGCGAAGCTCCGTCGCCAGGAGCTTGCACATGAACGTCTTCCCCGTTCCTGGTGGCCCGTGGAACAGTACGCTACGCTTGGGCGGGATGTCATTCGCGGTAAGTCCGTCGGCCGTGCGAATGTACTGTAGCACGTCGCGCTCGATCCGATGGCGCAGCTGTTCCGGCAACACGACCTGATCCCATCCGACTCCGGCGGATGGGAGGATCTCCGCCTGGCTCACGCGGTCGCCATAGTCGATCTCGGGGCGGATGAGACGTCCGCGGAAGATACTGTGGGCTCGGTCGTGCTCAAGGAACGCGTTGAGCACCCGCTGAGCTCTCATAATATCTCGTGCAACTATCGTGAGCCCGTACTCTTCATGCACACCGTCGGTTCGCCGGCAGCACGCGAACATCGGCACCTCCTCGAACCGAAACAGTATGACTCCCTCTCGCAACCCGAGACGCGGCGACAACCCGTCAACCCCGATCTGATCGAAGACGGGTGCCGTTGGGTCGTACCCTTCGAAGCGCCCGAATCGGTCGATCGCAGCGGGCTTGAGCAGCGTCAAAGGATCCACCCCGCCACGGAACCCTGTGAAGTCCAGCCCATGGGCAGCGCCGATGCCCGTGAACTCCGCGCCCAAATGGTCGAAGAAATCCCTGATCTGAATCGAGATGTTCGCAATCTGATACTCTGGGAACGCATGCGTGAGCACGCTCGGTGTCTCCCCGTCGCCCAAGTGGGCACGCAAGCGGGCGTTCAGCGAACCCGCGACACGCGCGAAGAGCGCAGACGTGATCGCACGTCGGCTCTCGGCAAACGCCGAAAAGTCGTTCAGCACGTGCTCAGCCGGGTTGAGATCGCGGGCCAGGATGTTGATGGAGTAATGTTGAGGGTGGGCGGCCTCCCACCGACAGTAGGCAATCATAGGCACGCCTTCGAAGCGGAAGAGGGCGAGGCCCTCGCGCAATCCCTGGCGTGAGCGCTCGCCAGGAACCTCGACTTGCTCGAGAATGGGGGAGCCGATCAGCTGCACCGACCGACTCCGACCCTGGAACAGCGTCAAGGGGTCGCCCGAGAACCGGACCACCTCGGCCGCCAGCCCGATCAAGTACTCCTTGCTCGCGATGGCGACGTCCCCCGCCAGGTACTCTGGGAAGGTGCGGTGGATCACATGGGGCACCTCGTTACCACCGAGATGCGCTCGGACGCGCGCGTTAAGTGTTCGCCTATGCATAGGTCTCATCTACCCGTCCTCGCAGGTGAGACGGTCACGCGGAACTGGGGTCCCGCGTATCCCGACCACCTTTCCAACTTCGCCTCCGGCGCCGGCCGCTCCGGAATCACGTCGGCAGCCGTCTCCGCGGCGGCGTCGCTGACTGTGATCGAGGATGCCTCATGAGGTCCGGCCTCCCTTGACATCGGACGCTACAATGTCGTCGAGCGTGAAATGTCTCCGTTCGACGATCCGAAGGTCGGGACCTGTGCCACGGTGGATCGCGACCGCGCACGTCGTGCCTGGGGTCGGCTCGTGGATGTGAAGCTGCCAATCCGACGGATGCAGACACGGGACTTGTGAGGGTGCTACCTGCGGCGTCCCACGTACATCCCGCACGAAGTCATATTCCACCTGGAGGTGCGCTAAGACTTCGGAGAACGTGAGCTCATGGGGCCCCACCCCAAGGGCTCTTCCGCATGCGCCTTGCAGCGCGCGCCGTTGCTGGTTCCACAGCATGTCGTCCCGCGCGAGCACATGCTCACCCATCGGGCCGGCGGAGAAGTCTTCGGCACAGTACAACGGCTCGAGGTGTACACCGACGGGAACCGCCCAGCACAGCGCGCCGGCGGCGACACCGTCGCCGGTGGAGACGCTCATTCGAAGCGGCATGCCGGGAGGAAATGCGACCTCAGGTTCCTCCGTGGCCTCGCGTCGGAAACGCCAGCTTTGCGGGCGAATCTGCGGGAAGAAATACGTCAGCATTTGCCTGAGGAGAGCCCGACCGAGGCCGAACCCCCATCCGGCCTCGTCCCGCCGCTGGACCTCGCCGCGCTCCGCCGCGTCCAGCGTCCTTGCGATCCCATCTCGCCGTGACCGACCAGATTCGTCGTATCGAACTGTCCAGAGGTGGACCTCGTCTCCCCGGAGGCCTCGGCGCGTCTCCTCGCCCAGTTTTGCCGGGCCCTCCTCGCAGGGGGCTGGGGTCGTACTGGTGACCGGGGGTGGGGGCGCGGCCGCTCGTCTCGGCGCACTCCATCTCGGCGGCTGCTCGCACAGCTCCGCGAATCTCGTTCCATCCGTCCAGAGCGCGTACTGGCTTCCCGTGAAAGCGAGCCGCCAGTTCTCGAGCGCTGGGACCGGATGCCCGCTAGCATCGACCAGGCACCGCCCTTCGTGCGCCGTTGCCCTCTCGCCCTCCCGATTCTTCAGACGAACGGTCACCGTGCCCCCTCCGACCTCGCAGTGTCGGGGCGCGACTTGTTCTAACTCGATCAATCCGGCCAAAGGGTTGTCCGGGGGCGACGATTCCCGGAGACAGATCCCCGTGTCGGCGAAGAGCTTGCCGCTGTCGCGCCAGCCGTGGCGTTCACCGGGACAGTCCAGGAACGACACCTCGTGAGCGTGGGAGATGTCGACTCCATCGGGCGCCCCCACGATCGTTCCATGCGCGTGCGACACGTGGATCGAGGTACCGCTCAGGAGGACGCTTGCACCAGCCGACCCCGCGCTGCCGCCGAAGTGGCCCTCGTGGGCGACCCGCAGGTGGTGGCCGGCGATGAGCACGGAGGCGCCGCAATGGGCGACGTCAACCGCTCCGCGCGCGACCACGAGGCTCCCGGCAAGGAAGCCGACGTGCACTGACCCGTCAACGAGCAGAATCCCGGGCCGCTGAAGGCCGTTGATGTCGATCCGATCGGCCTTCGCCACGAGCAGTGCGCCCTCGTCGACCCGTGCCGCCCGCTGTGGAGTGGTCCGCGCAAGCCGTCCCAAGTCCAACGGCACGTTGGCCAAGATCCGCCCTGTCGTCGCCCGAATATGGGACAGTAGCGCCTCGAGGAGCGCGTGCAGTTCGGGGTCGTACCACATCACGCCCTCCCACTGGTGACCACCGGCAATGCGGCGCACGCGGTCGAGAAGGTCGCCAAGTTTAACGATAGGAAGAGGCTCCATGAGTGAATCGTTCCTCTTGGATGAAGCTGAAGCGTCCGCGGGCTTTTCGGCTCGTCGTGCCACGAAGTGCTTGAGCAGAACACCGAGCGTCTCGGAGTGCGCGTTCGGTCGCGAACGACAGTCCCCGTCACCGATCCGGTCGGGCCTCGAACACGTCACGTCCGCAGAGCGGACTACAGTCGTCCCCGATCTTGAGTCCTACGGTGTAGGGGGGGAAACACTGGAGGTTGGATCGCATCGAGCGCGCGGAAAGCCGATAGATACCCCTGGCAGGATCCACGTCGCAGAGCCTCAACGCGCGGAGCCCCGAAGAGGTGAAGTCCGTCGGCGTGTATCGCCAACATCTCCCGATCCGCCGAGGTGTCACCGTCTGCGCGAAGCAGACCGTCGGGCAGGGTTCCGAGTCGCCGTGGGCGAGGAGGAGCTCCACGCCCTCTGATCGGGGATCGATGCCGTCGGACGCCGCGCCGAGGGTTACAAGGCATCGGAGGTTGAAGGGGTTGCGCGGCTCGGGTGTTCCGACGAATTTCACGCGAACCTTGCAGTCGCTGACGGCCACTGGCACGCAGGTCCCCGGCGCCGGGAGCGTCGTCGTCGTGGTGCCCGTCGGAGAGCACGGGACCAGTGCACCATCCGCGGCGCTGCGGCGCTCGATCCGCCACTGCGTGTCGCTGCCGGCGATATCGTCGAAGCCCGCTACCCAGAGGGAGCCTCCCTCGATGGCCATGGCGTAAGCACCGCTGTAGAAGCCCCCGCTCGTCACTACGCCGCCGCTGCCGAAGCCCTCCACGAACGCGCCATCCGATAGGTTGCGCTTTTCGATCCGCCACCGTAGGTCCGCCATCCCGCCCACATACATTGAGCCCGCATCGAGCGTGATCGTCTGCCCGGCATTGCAGTCTCCGCTACTAGGGAGGCTCTGGCTGAACACCAGCGACCCGTCGACGATGTTCCGCCGCTCGACGCGCCACTGCCCAGCGGCCTCGCCCACGACGTATATCCCGCTGGCGTCGGCTGCGATGGCAAAGATGCCCTGGTACCCGCAGCCCACGTCCGGAAATGTCTCGGGGACGGCGCGGAGAAGCGCGCCGCTCGAGGGATCGCGCTTCTCGATCCGCCAACTATCGAAGCCATCCGATCCCGCGACCCACAGCGCGCCGCCTGCGACGGTGATCGCGTAGGCCTCTCCGCTGCCGCTCGTCACGAGGCCGCCGCTGCCGAAGCCCTCCGCGAGCGCGCCATCCGAGACGTTTCGCTTCTCAATGCGCCAGCTGAAGCCGACCGCCCCAACCACGTACATGAAGCCGCCGTCGACCACGATGGCGCTCGCTTTGTCGTAGTCACCGCTGGAGGAAACAGTCACTTGGCCGGCGGTGCCGAAGCCCGGCACGAGTGCGCCGTCGGACAGACTCCGCTTCTCGATCCGCCACTCATCGGCGCCGAAGCCGGCGCGTCCGTCCTGGCCCGCGATGTACAAGAAACTCGCGTCGACAGCGATCGCACGCGCCACGTCCCAGTTGGAGCTCGGATCGCTCGTCACGACCCCCGCATTCCCGAAGCCGGGCACCAGCGAGCCGTCAGCCAGCCCCCGCTTCTCGACGTGCCACTCACCGTTGCCCGGGGCGCTATCGTCGCCGGCGACGTACAGGAAGCCAGCGTCGATCGCGATCGCAAACGCGTCCTGGGTGTCGGTGTCGCCCATGATGAGACCGTCGCCCGCGCAGGTGTCTTCGGCTTGAGCCCGAGACTGCAGGCCCAAGGCTAGTGCTGCCGCCACAAGGTGGACAATCCGCCATTTCCGGCTTATGGTCATTGATGCTCCCCTCCGCACCGCACCATTCGGTGGCGCTGCCGTCGTGTTACCCGTCCTGCTCGTGTGTGCCACGCCGCACCGGCGCTGGAACAGTGATGCCTGTGCTGAAGAGCACGATTCGAGGCGAAATCAGGTGTTCTGGAGCACGGCGGCGGCCTCTGCTCTCTGGAACCTCGGTGTCCCGACGTTCCTGGTTGGTCCGGACGGATCGGGAAGGAGCACCTCATCGACACCGTCATCGACTATCGCCACCCCGGCCTCGCCGCGAACGTCTGGTCGAACCCCGCCGACTGCAATGGTGACGGGGTGGGTGACGACGGCGACGGATCCGATGCCGCCGCGGTCGCGTAGGGCCTGCTCTAGCTAGCGCCGACCACGACGACGTCGCGGCGCCCGCGGGTGATGTCCCAGGTGCGGACGGCGTCGATGTCGGCGCCCGAAGTGCCACCTGTCTGACCGGTGTTCCGCAGGTTCCAGAGCTCCGACAAGCCGGGCGTCGGGGACGTCGAGGGCGTGAACGGTGGCATCGACCTCGGCGTAGACGACGTCGGGGCGGGCGGGGTAGGCGGCTAGCGTTGCGGCAGCGCTGCCGCTCGCGGGAACATCGACCAGCTCGAGGCCTTCCAGCGACCGGAAGCGTCGGGTCACGCTCGTGCCGAGGAGGCGGTGCGAGCGGCCACGCGTGACGCTCATGCTGTCGGAGGACAAACGAACAAGGAGACGCGTCGGCTCGGCGCTCGGGCGGTATTTCCTCCGCTGCCGGCGTGGGCAGGTCGGGCCGGGTCCCAAATGGCAATCGCTACGACCAGCAGCGCGACGAACCACGGAGCTCTACGGGGCGACGGAGACATCCCTTCCTCCTTGTGTCGGGATCCCGACGCCGCCCCCTGGCGCGCCGGGATTTCCTCACAACCCTAGAAAGGGACCGCTGATGGAGGTTCGTGGCAGGCGACACAGCGGCGCACGGAGGCCGCCGGCGCCGGCTACTTGCTCGCGCTCAACCCAGGTACGGACGCCTTCAGGCGGGCCTTCGCCCTCGGCGCGCGCTTCGAGGCCGAGGTCATCCGCTGGGCGGCGGAGGCGTCCGTCAGCTTGACCGCTTGACCGTTGTGCTCTGAAGCCGAGGCTCAGCAGACGACTGGACCGAGCCATACTCCGGCGCACCGCCTTATGCACATGCGTCCCGGCCTCTGCTCGTCGCCGATCGGCTCGGCGCCGCCTTCGGCGATGCTGATATATCTGATACAAAGGTGAAGTCGCGGTGGTCGCGTTGGGTACTATTCAGGTAGAAGTGAAACGAATAAACTCCGGGATCTGGGATCTTGCCCCAGGAATCCAGGTCCCACGCGAGATGGTATGTGGTTCCATGCGCAATGAACCGATCCACGGATCCGCCACCTTGTTGACCTGACCCGGCTGAGAGTGGTTCACGGATTGTTCCATGTGGGATGTATACCGGGTGTCCATTCCGAACGACCTCGAATTTTACATTGTACTCGCGATTTGGGTTTAAGTTCGAGAGGGTGACACATACAACGAGAGTTTTTCCAAGCTCAAGCTCAGTTGTGGGTTCCCCACACCGAGGCGGTTGACCAGGCAGGTGCGTTTCTGAGAATGTCAGAATCGCTACCGGCTGCGGCCGTGGCCACATGTATATTATTAGTGCCGCCACCAACAACGCGACCATGCCCCAGCGCGAAAGCCGCCTTAGTGATCGCTTCTCGGCAGGCGGAATTGTGGGCTTGGACGCTTCGGGCACTAGGGCAGCTACGGGACCATCGCTTGTGAGTGCCAGCATGGGGGAACCGTACAGCACGAACGATAACCACGTGGGTGAATGGGGCGCCACCTCCCGGCACCGCGACCGTGCGCCCCGCAAGGCTTCGCCTAGCGACTGCCCGCCGACGATCCGGCGGTAGAACTCGGTAGCCAGCAGGGCCGCATGCCGATCGCTCACGTCAGAGAGTGTTCCCACGACGGCGCGCGCACCGCCGAATATGAAGCCGTAAGCGACGCTCGACAGATCTTCCTCCCACTGCGTTGCGGTCGCGCTGTCTGCGCCCCGAAAGCTCGCGCACCCGTTCAGAAAGACGAGCGGCCGCCGCGGGGTCTCCCTGAGCGTGCCCTCGATGTCGTCGGCGGAGAGGAGGCGCTCATCCGCGAGAAGCAGCCCCGAGGGTCCTGCCCTGCTTCGATCGATGTGCCCGCAGTAGTGGATCACGTCGACCTTCGGGAGTCGCGCCACCACATCCTCGAAGGCAGCCTGCGCCCCCGTGAGAAGGAACACGTCGGCGACCGGCTCCAGCGCTTCGTAGATGGAGTTGGCCTCCGACTCCACAAACGGGAGATTGCCTCGTGGATCCGACCCGATGATCAGGATCTGGAGTCGATCCGGCGTACGAAGGGCTGTCTCAGGGGGTATCTGTCGTGACATGACGAGACGGCGTCCGACAGCGGAGCGCAGGCCGAGAAAGTTCTGGCCGTCATGGAACAATTCCAAGGGGAGCCCATAGAGCGCAGTGCTGACGAGGATGGGTCCGGTTAGAGACTCGAGCTGCACGCGCAGGCGTTCGGGAACGAGATCGCAGTAGAGCCTTGACCCGAGGGCGCGCGCTTCATGGGCGAAGCCCGGGGCTTCGGCGCGGCGGAGCAATGCGCTAACTCTCGCCTGCAGCTCGGATACCGTCGTGTCGGGGATGGCGTGGTCGAACTCCTCTTGGAGGAGCCCGTAACGGTCAGGCGTGTCTAAACGGTAGCGTAGGCGGCCAGGCGCCTTTTCCACGTGCAGTGTCGCGAGCGCCATCATGACCTCCGCGCCTGCATGGATCGCCCGGCTACCTTCAATCGTTCCGCTCGATTGACAGCCTGATCCGATAGCGGACCGGCGTTTGACGCTCGCGCACCTCGAGCTGGTACCTTCCAGGCTGCAGCTCGGTTGCTACGAACTCCTCGGCCGTCGCAGTACTCTGGGCGGCAACCACGTACTCGCGGTCTCCTTCAATCCGGCGAAGAGCCACGGCAATTGGCCGGTCCCCGCGCACGGCAAGCAAGGACAACCGCACCCGCTCACCTTGTGGCTCGATCACGAGGTTCACGGAAAGATTGGTGTCGCCGAGGTCGAGCTCGAATCTCCGTTCGGGCGGCTCGCCGCCCACCGGCGGGATGGAGTCGTCCGGACCGCGCTTGCTGTCCTCGGCACCGCGCATCGGCGCGCCGACCACGCCCACGGGCACCGGCTCCATGCCTGGCGGCCATTGCGCGAGGGCGGCCGCTCCCTCCCGCACGCGCACGACAAATTCGCCCACGACCTCCAGCAGCCGCTCGCCGTGCGTGGCGGCGACAGCCACCCACCGCGGCCGGTCCGGTGTCGTCGCCGGAACCGCGTCCCACGTTTCGGTGCAGACTAGAAGATCCAGGAATTGCTCGCGGCACTGCGTGCAGCGCTCCAGGTGGGCAGCGATCTCGGGCTCCCTATGACGGATATCCGTCAACGGGATGTCTACGACCGACGGTAGTCGAGGGCGGATGCGCCCGCACCCGTACAACATCGCCAGGGATTCGGCTTCGGGGAACGGCTCGCCGGTCACGAGCCGATAGACGGCGTGCACGGTGTTCCAGCAATCGACGCAGCCGAGGAGGTGGGCCTCCGCTTCCTCCGCCGCCCCCGTCGGAGGTGACGACCCCTCTCCCCGTCCGCGGGGCAGGAGAATACGCAGGGCCTCGTCATGGGTCATGGGATCCCCCTCGCCCTGAGGATGTCCTGGGGGTTCGAATTGTGTCGGCCCGCCCCTCGCCTTTGGGCGGGTCGCCGTCCTCGCGCCTGAGCTTCTCCAGAACCCGCCGCACGATACCCTGGACCTGGTCGTGGTTGAGACCTGTGCGACGCTCGATCTCCTTCTCGGGTAGGTCCTCCACGAGCTTCCAACATGCGACGGGAGAGCGCTGGATCGGTGCCAGGGCTTTCTCCAGCAGCTCTCGCATCGCAGCCAGGTCCTCGGTCGAGCGACCACGATACGGAAGCGCGGTGCCCAAATGCCTCTCCAGATCGGCCCGCTGCGAGGCGAGCTCCGCCCGGTGCTCAAGCTCGCGCCCCTGGTCCCGCAGCAGCGCAAGGAGTTCGTTGACCGCCACCCGCTCAGCATAGGCGTCGAAGTCTCGGATGTTCTTGAGAGTAGTGCTTGTGAGTAGGTTGAGGATGGCGCGCTGGGCCGCATCCTCTACTAGGTCGATAAGTTTCGGGAACTTGCCCCGGAGGAAGCGCAGCAAGGACTCGCGCAGGTCGCCGACCATCGACTCGACACGCGGGTCCTTCCCGCTCCCAGACTGGCCCCCGAGACCTAAGCGAAGCCCGGCGAGGACCTCATCCGGTGTGCAGTCCCTGACCAGACGGGAGCGCTTCGGGCGCACGCGGTCCCCATAACGCGACTCCACCCTGAGGCGTCATGTGGTTGAACCGTGCGTATGACTCCGCCCCGCGGCACGCCAGCGCGGCCCAACCAGGGCCCCACCAAGCTCCAGACCACCGATCTGGGCGCCCCCCCCCAACACGTCTCCGGCCGCTCAGGGAAAAGGCCCACACATGTGAC
>Ga0066709_100004416_pt1 | contig 11217 bp, 10 predicted proteins | sample GraSoiAngelo_158_FD_79665 | JGI IMG/M metagenome (GOLD analysis project Ga0066709, IMG submission 79665) | Grasslands soil microbial communities from the Angelo Coastal Reserve, California, USA - 14_1009_16_30cm | ecosystem: Environmental > Terrestrial > Soil > Grasslands | place: USA... | reverse complement strand
GGATTCTAACCCTCTCATCCGCATTGCCATTCCTTAATCGAAGTTTTACGAGACCGTGTGCGCGATAATGAAATCGGATCGGAAACGCGGACACCTCCTCTCCATGATCTATCTCGACAACAACGCATCCACGCCGTTGGATCCGGAGGTCCGCGAGGCCATGGCGGCCTCGCTCGATCTGTACGGAAATCCGTCTTCGGTCCATTCCGATGGACGCCGCGCCCGGCGGGCGATCGAGGAAGCCCGCGACGAGGTCGCCCTTCTCGTGGGCGCTCGGCCCGAGGAGATCTTCTTCACGTCCGGCGGGACCGAGGCGAACGCTCTGGCGATTCTGGGGTCGGTCGCGCGGGGCCCGGGCCGGGTCGTGACGTCCGCGGTCGAGCACCCTTCGGTCCGCGAAGCGGTCGCCCGGCTCTGCGAAGAGCGCGGGCTCGAGGCCGTCTCCGTGGCCCCGGACGAAACGGGCCTCGACCCCGGCCGGATCCTGGAAGCCGCAGTCCCCGGCACGAAGCTCGTCTCGGTGATGGCCGCCAACAACGAGTACGGCGGCGTTTTCCCGATCGCGGAGATCGCGAGAGGTCTCACCGCGCGGGGAGTCCTCTTCCACACGGACGCGGTGCAGGCGGCCGGGAAGATCGGGGTGGGCGTCCGCGAGTGGGGCGTCGATCTCCTGACCGTCTCGGCCCACAAGCTCCACGGCCCGAAGGGGGTCGGGGCGCTCTACGTCCGCCGGGGCCTTCCGCTCCAGGCGCACACGCCGGGCGGGGGACAGGAGAAGAAGCTCCGCGGCGGCACCGAGAACACCGTCGGGATCGTGGGGTTCGGCGTGGCTGCCCGGATCGCCCGGGGGCGGCCCGCGGACGAGGGCCAGGCCATCGAGCGGCTGCGCGACCGTCTCGAGCGGGGGATCCTCGAACGGATTCCGCGGACGGACGTGGTCGGCGGCGCGGGACCTCGACTGCCGAACACGTCGACCGTCGTCTTCGAAGGAGTCTCGGGCGAGACGCTGCTCTTCCGGCTCGACCTCGACGGGGTCGCGGTGTCGGTCGGCAGCGCGTGCTCCAGCGGGACCCTGACGCCCTCCCCGGCGATCCTCGCGCTCGGATTCCCGAAGGAGCAGGCGAAAGGAGCGGTGCGTTTTTCGCTGTCGCGTTTCACGAGCGCGGAGGAGATCGATCGGGTCCTCGATCTGCTGCCGCGGGCGGGCGCGGACGTCCGCGGCGCGCGCGACAGGGTTCCCATCCCGATTTCGGTTCCGGGCTGAGCCGGCCGGAGGAGACCCGTTGATCGTCGTCGAATGCGACCACTGCTTCGCCCGGCATCGCTACGACGAGGCGAAGTTCGAAGGCAACCCGTCGAAGAAGCTTCGGTGCGCGAAGTGTCAGGCGGTGTTCGAGGTCTACAACACGCACGCCTGGCAGACCCTGTCGCCGCTCGCGGACACCGCAATGCCCGACGTGGAAGGGCCCGACGCGGACGGGGATTTCGACCGCGCCGATCACGTTTTCGGACGGCGCCCGGGGACGGACTCGCGGCTGCCGGAAGGCGTGAAAGCGTCGCTCGTGGTCATTTCGGGGCCGCAGGCCGGAAAGATCTTTCCGATTACGAAACGGCGCGTCGTGATCGGCGGCGAAGGCGCCGACGTCCTTCTGGAGGACGGACTGGTCTCGCGCGAGCACGCGGCGCTCGAGATCGCGGAAGAAGGAACCTGGCTGCTCGACCTCCGCTCTTCGAGCGGCACGTTCGTCGGGGGCCGCCGGGTTCGGGAAGTCCTGATCGACGACCGCGGAGAGTTCACCGTCGGCGGCTCGACGCTCATGTTGGTCGTGACGGATGCGGGTTAGCTCGACGCGGCTCGCGTAGAATCGCACGATGCGCCTGGCGGTCGCGATGTCCGGCGGGGTGGATTCCTCCGTCGCCGCTCTCCTGCTGAAGGAAGAGGGGCACGACGTCGTCGGCCTTTCGATGCAGCTCTGGGACCATGCCGCCGACACCGGCCGCACCGGCCGCTGCTGCACTCTCGACGACCTCTCCGACGCGCGCCGGGTCGCCTGGAGCCTCGAGATCCCCCATTACGTCGTCAACCTCGAGGAGGAGTTCCGCGAGGAGGTCGTGCGTCCTTTCGTCGCGTCGTACCTGGACGGCGAGACGCCGATCCCGTGCTCGGCGTGCAACGCGAAGGTGAAGTTCGCGACCCTGTGGGACCGGGCCCGCGCGATGGGCTGCGAAGGCGTCGCGACCGGCCACTACGCGCGGGTCGGCATCGACGGCGCGACCCGCCGGCCGGTTCTGAAGAAAGGTGCCGACGCCTCGAAAGACCAGTCCTACTTCCTGTACGACCTGACGCCGGAGCAGCTCCGGGCAGCGCGGTTCCCGGTCGGAGAGCTCACCAAGGAGGAGGTCCGCGCGCACGCCCGCCGCGCGCGTCTGCCGACCGCGGACAAGAAGGAGAGCCAGGAGATCTGCTTCGTGCCGGCCGGAACGCGCGCCGGCGAGTTCGTGGAAAACGCCGCGCCGGCGTTCGGCCTGCCGCTGCCGACCGTGCCGGGCGTCGTGGAGAACGCGGCCGGCGAGCGTCTCGGAGCGCACGCCGGACACTTCCGCTTCACGGTCGGTCAGCGGCGCGGGCTCGGCCTGGCCGCCGCCGAACGGATGTACGTCATCGCGATCGATCCGGAGGCGAACCGCGTGGTCGTCGGCGGAGGAAAGGAGCTCGAAACCTCCGAAGCCGACGTCTCCTCGCTCCGGTTTCCTTCGGGCGAGACGCCGGCCGCTCCGTTCCGGGCGGAAATCCGCGTGCGCCACCGCGCGCCCGAGGTGCCCGCGACGGTCCACCCGTCCGGAGACGGCGACGCGCGGGTCGTCTTCGATCGGCCCGTGCGGGCAGTTGCTCCCGGCCAGTCCTGCGTCTTCTATCGGGGCGATATCGTCCTGGGCGGCGGCGTCATCGCGAAACACCGGAACGGCGGATCCGACAGGGAGCGCCGCGGCGCATAGTTCGCGCGGCATGAGAAGGCTTCTCGCCGGGCTTCTGCTCTCGGCCGCGGCCCTGGCCGCTTCCGCGCAGTTCGTCCCGACGCCGGACTACCGGCGCGACACGCTGTTGATCGGACCCAATCCCGTTCTCGCCGCGGGGGACGCCGCCTGGTCGCACCGGGATCAGGGCCGGGTCGGCACTCGGGCGAGCGCGCAGCGGATCTCCGAAGCGATCACCGGCTACGAAAGGGCGGCCGAGGCGCCGGGAGAAGCCGAGCCCCGGTGGAAGCTCGCGCGCGCCCTGTTCTTCAAGGCGAAGTTCACCGGGCTCGATCGCGACCGGCAGCTCGCGCTCTACGAGAAGGCGCGCCGGGTCGGCGACGAGGCGATCGCGATCGTTCGTCGCCGCGTGTCCGGCGAGAGGCTCTCTGCCGACGCTTCGCCCGCGAAGGTAGCCGAGGCGCTCTCCCGGGAGAAGGATGCCGCGCCCGCGTACTTCTGGACGGCGGTCGCGTGGGGCGAGTGGGCGCTCGTCGCAGGAAGGGTTGCGGCCGCGAGGACCGGGGCGGCGACGAAGGTCCGGGACGATGCGGCGACGGTGATCGCGCTCGATCCGGACTTCGAAGAAGGCGGGGGATATCGGATCCTGGGACGTCTGCACGATCGGGCGCCGCGGATCCCGTATCTGACGGGCTGGGTGTCCCGGTCGGAAGCGATCCGGAATCTGCGCCTCGCGGTCCGGACCGCGCCGCGCAACTTCGTCAACCGACACTTTCTCGCCGAGGCCTTAGCCGAAGGGAGCGCGGCAGAAAAGGCCGAAGCGGTCCAGATCGAAAAGGAGATCGTCTCGGACGCGCCGTCTCCCGGCCGCCTGGTCGAGGACCTCTCGATCCAGGACGAAGCGAAGCGGAACCTAGCGGCGTGGAGAGCGCGCCCCTGAGCGGCACGGAGCGATTCGTCGAACCCGTGGCGCCTTCGGCAGCGCCCGGAGCAGATCGGCGACCCCGCGACCCGAGCGGGGATCGCTCCACGACGGGTTGATCTCCGCCAGCGGGGCGAGGGCGAAACGGCGCCCGGACAGCCGCGGGTGGGGAAGGATCGGATCGCCCGTTTCGCGCAGACGGCCGGCGAAATCGAGAATGTCGACGTCGATCTCGCGGGGGCCGTTCGCGAACGTGGACGTCCGTCCGACCCGGCGTTCGACCCGGCGCGTCTTCTCGAGGAGCCCGCGCGGCGTGCCGCTCCACGAGATCTCGACGACGACGTTCCAGAAGTCGGGCTGGTCGCGGAATCCGACCGGCTCCGTCTGATAGAAAGAGGAAACCTTCCGCAAAGGAGCGAACCCGGCGATCTCGCGCAGCGCGGCCTCCAGATGGGCGCGGCGGTCGCCGAGGTTGGATCCGAGGCCGAGGTACGCGACGCGGGCGCGTCGTCGTCCGCCGCCTTTAGAACTCTTCCTCTTCCTCCCGGTCGGCTTCGACGATCTCGTCCTCGTCGGCCTCCTCGTCTTCTCCGCGCTCTTCCTCTTCGACCGGCGCCGGCTCTTCACCGAACTCGTCCGGGTTGCCTTCGGGGGGCGGCTCCATGATGACCGCCACGCGCCGCGGAGGCCGCGGGGCGACGACCGGCGCATCCTCGGACTTCGCGTTCTTCTGATTCGCTCCGCACTTGGGGCAAATCGCTTCGGGACGACCGAGGTTGTAGAACTTCGTCCCGCAGTTGTAACACTCGAATTTTTTCCCGAGATCCGGCATCGCTCTCCGCTGACGGCGGCCAAACGTAGCACGCGCCTTTCGAAAGGGCAACCGGCGCAAAGTACGGCAAGACCAGACGTTGCGTCTCTGCTAACATCGCGCGCTCTTGCGGCGAACGATCCCTTCGGCAACCTTCTGCCGCGATGTCTGACTCACTCTTCCGGATTCTCGCGCGCGATCCGGATTCCGCCGGACGGACGGGGATCGTCCCGACGGCGCACGGCGCGATCGAGACACCGTGCTTCCTTCCCGTGGGCACCCGGGGCGCCGTCAAAGGGATCGAGTTCGACCGGCTCGAAGAGTGGGACTGCCGCGCGATCCTCGCGAACACGTATCACCTGATGGCGCGCCCGGGTCGCGAGATCATCCGGCGCGCCGGAGGTCTGCACGCGTTCCTCGGATGGAATCGCGCCATCCTGACCGACTCCGGCGGCTTTCAGGTCATGAGCCTTTCTTCGCGGCGCCGCCTGACCGAGGAAGGGGTCGAGTTCCGGACGCCGGAGGATGGAACGCGGCATTTCCTGACGCCCGAGCTCGCGGTCGAGCTCCAGTCCGAATTCGGAGTCGACATCGCGATGACGCTCGACGTCTGCCCTCCGTTTCCCGCGGAGCGCCGGCAGGTCGAGGAAGCTTGCCGGCTCTCGCTCCGCTGGGCGGAGCGGTCGCGCCAAACATGGAGCGGAACGGGACTGCTCTTCGGGATCGTGCAGGGAGGAACGCACGAAGACCTGCGCGCAAGCTCCGCCGGTCCCTTAGTCGACCTCGACTTCGACGGTTATGCGATCGGCGGGGTGGCGGTGGGGGAGCCGAAGGAGGCGATCCGGCAGATCACCCGGTTTTCGGCGGCGCTCCTCCCGGAAGAGAAACCGCGGTACCTGATGGGAGTGGGAACTCCGGCGGACCTCGTGGCGTCGGTTCGCGCCGGCGTCGACCTCTTCGACTGCGTTCTACCGACCCGGCACGGAAGAATGGGCCACGCTTATACGCGCGCCGGCGAGGTCACGATCAAGCACGAGCGGTTCAAGGAAGACCTCGCGCCGCTCGATTCGGAGTGCGCCTGTCCCGTCTGCCGGCGGCACACGCGGGCATATCTCCGACATCTCTTCGTGCTCGGCGACTTTTCCGCTCCGATGCTGCTGTCGATCCACAACGTCTTCTTCTACCTGGAGTGGATGAAGCGGATTCGAAACGCGATTTCCGAAGGCGAGCTCGCCACGCTCCGCGCGCCGCCGGAGGGAAAGATCGAGTAGCCGGGTGGTAGCCTCCGACGCCGTGCGAGCGCTCCTTCCGATGCTGCTCCTGGCGGCGGTCGGCGCAACCGCGCCGGCGACGAAGGGCGAAGACCTCCACTCCCGCGCGATGCGCATCCACAAGAGCGCGATCGTCGTGGACACCCACGAAGACGTGCCGGAGCAGCTGGAGAAGGAGTGGGTGGACATCGGGGTCCGCCAGAAGACGGGGCACGTCGACATTCCCCGCTGGAGAGAGGGCGGGGTGACGGCTCCGTTCCTCGCGGCTTACGTCTCCTCTTCTTACGCTGCGTCCGGCAAGTCGGCGAAGAAAGCGCTCGAGCTCATCGATCTGATCCGGCGTCTCGTGGAGTCGCACCCGCGGGACCTCGTGTTCGCGGACTCGGTCCGCGGAGTCCGCGTAGCCAAGAAGGAGGGCAAGATCGCGGTCCTGATCGGCATCGAGGGCGGTCACGCGATCGAAGACTCGCTCGCCGCTCTTTCCGCCTTTCACCGTCTCGGCGTCCGCTACATGACCCTGACGCACACGAACACGAACAACTGGGCGGACTCCGCCGGCTCCTTCTTCTCGTTCAGCTACGACCCCGCGAAGACAGCGGTGCACAACGGCCTGACCGATTTCGGCCGCGAGGTCGTGCTCGAGATGAACCGACTCGGCATGCTGGTGGACCTCTCCCACGTCTCCGACAAGACCCTGGCGGACGTCCTGGCCGTATCGGCGGCGCCGGTATTCGCCTCCCACTCCTCCTGCCGGGCGATCGCGAACATGCCGCGCAACCTGACCGACGACGCGATCCGCGCGATCGGCGCGAAGGGAGGAGTCGTCATGATCAACGTGAGCTCGACGTTCGTCGATCAGAAGGTCGTCGACGACTTCGTGGCGCGCAAGAGAGCGCTCGCGCCGAAGGCCGCGGAGATCGCGGAGCGCTACAAGGACGACCCGAAGAAGCGGGACCAGGAGACTACGGCGCTGCTCGAGAACTTGCGGAGGCCGCGGGCGAGCTGGACCGCGGTCGTCGACCACATCGAGCACGTGATGAAGATCGCAGGGGCCCGGGCGGTCGGCCTCGGAACGGACTACGACGGGATCGAGGATCCGCCGGACGGTCTCGAAGACGTATCGAAGCTACCGGCCTTGACCGAAGAGCTCCTTCGTCGCGGGCACTCCGAGGAAGAGGTGCGCGGCGTCCTCGGAGAGAACTTTCTCGGGTTCTGGGAGCGCGCGGATGCGGCCCGGGCGAACGCGCCGCCGGGAAAGGAGCCGATGCCCTTCTCCAAGCCGTGAGTGAGACGAGGCAGGTCGCGGAGGTCTTACGGCTGACGTCTTCGGTCCCATTCTCGACGCGGATATGATCCGGCCGCAATGATCTTATCGATGATCGATCTTCTGCAGACCGCGCCGCGACAGCCCGGCGGGGGACTCATCCAGTTCCTGCCGATGCTCTTCATCTTCGTCATCTTCTATTTCCTGTTGATCGCCCCGATGCGCAAGAAACAGAAGAGACAGCAGGAGCTGCTCGGGCAGCTGAAGAAAGGGGACGAAGTCGTCACCGGCGGAGGTCTCTTCGGAAGGATCGCGGCGTTCGACGAGACGCGCGGGGTGGTCATCCTCCAGGTCGCCGACAACGTGAAGATCAAGGTCCTGCGCACGTCGATCGTGGGACTGGCGGGCGAGTCGGAGGCGGCGGTCACCCCGACTTCCTAGCCTCTCCGGGCCCTTTCTCGTATACACTCCACGGTTCTTTTTCGAGGAGCAGGAGGAAGCCTTGTCCAAGAGAGTTCGCTGGCGGGTGGTGCTGATCGTCCTCGTCGTCGCCGGGATGATCACGGGCTACATCGCCATGGGATACGCCAACGCCCGCCGGGAGTGGATCGGCCCGGGCAAGCCGTCGCTGTCCGAAGCGCTCAGGAAAGGCGTCAAGCTCGGTCTGGACCTGCGCGGCGGTATCCACCTGGTTCTCCAGGTCAACACGGCCGACGCCGTGAAGGCCGAACGGGACGACGCCGCCGAGCAGCTCCAGACCCAGGCCCGGGAGCAGGGGCTGACCCTCGGAGCGGTGGAGTTCCCGAACGAACGGGCGTTCTCGGTCGCCGTGACGCCGACGACCGACGAGAAGAAGCTCGAGGAGACGGTGAAACGGTTCCTGCCGGACTGGACGGTCTCGACCGCCGGCGGCAAGTGGATCTTCACTTTGAAGGACCTGGCTCGCCGGCAGATGGAGGACAACTCGGTCTCCCAGGCCGTCGAGACGATCCGCAACCGCATCGACGAGTTCGGGGTCGCCGAGCCTCTCATCGCGAGGCAGGGGTCGGATCGAATCCTCGTCCAGCTTCCCGGTATCGACGACCCGAAGCGGGTCAAGGACCTGATCAAGAGCACCGCTTTCCTGGAGCTGAAGCTGGTCGACTCGGGCCCTTCGGCCGACCGCAACGCCCTTCTTTCGACCCACGGCGGCCAGCTCCCTCCGAACCTCGAGCTCGTCGAGATGGCGGCCACGGCCGGGCAGCGGGAACAGACGTGGTACCTGGTGCAGAAGTCGGCGGTGATCACCGGGCGGGACCTGAAAAACGCGCGGCCCACGCAGCGGCAGCTCGGCGGAAACGCGGTGTCGTTCTTCCTGAATGCCGCCGGCGCGGAGAAGTTCGCCAAGGCGACCGGCGAAAACGTCGGCAAGCAGCTGGCGATCATTCTCGACCACCGCGTGAAGTCCGCTCCGACGATCAACGAACGTATCCACGACCAGGGCGAGATCAGCGGCAGTTTCACTCCGGAGGAGGCGAACGATCTGGCTCTGGTCCTGCGCGCGGGCGCGCTGCCCGCCGGCCTGACTTACCTCGAGGAGCGCACCGTCGGACCGTCGCTCGGCCTCGATTCGATCCGCAAGGGAGTCTCGGCCTCGGTCGCCGGCGCGCTGTTCGTTTTCGTGGCCATGACGGTCTACTACCGGCTCTCCGGTCTGAACGCGGTTCTCGCGCTCATCCTGAACGCCGTCATGCTCCTGGGAGCGATGGCGCTCTTCAACGCGACCCTCACTCTGCCCGGAATCGCGGGCTTCATCCTGACCATCGGCATGGCGGTCGATTCGAATGTGCTCATCTTCGAGCGCATCCGCGAAGAGCTCCGGGGAGGTCGCGCACCGAAGACCGCGATCGAGAACGGCTTCTCGAAAGCGTTCGCCACGATCATCGACACGCACTTGACCGTCATCATCTCGGCGATCTTTCTGTTTCAGTTCGGCACCGGCCCGGTGAAGGGATTCGCGGTGACCCTGATCCTCGGTCTCCTGATCTCGATCTTCACGGCCGTCTTCGTCTCGCACACGATCTTCGAGCTGACGTACGGCCGGCGCCAGCACATCGACGCCCTTTCGATCTGAGGAAACCGGCATGGAACTCTTTCGACAGACCAACATCGATTTCCTCCGGTACAAGTGGATCGCGATCGGCGCGTCCTGGCTCATGATCGCGCTCGGGCTCTTCGCGATCTTCGTGCAGAAAGGGCTGAAGTTCGGCATCGACTTCGCCGGCGGAACGCAGATCGCGGTGCGGTTCACGCAGCGCCCCGATCTCGACCACCTGCGGAAGGTTCTCGACGCCGCGAACCTCGGCGACACCGGCATCCAGCGCTACGAAGATCCGTCGAAAAACGAGGTTCTGATCCGCGTCCAGCAGCAGAAGCGGGAAGGACGGGACGTTTCCCACGACGTGCAGGACGCGCTGCGGTCGGGTCTCGCCCCGCCCGGCGCCGCCCCCTCGAAGCTCGACCTGAACCGCGAAGGGAGAGATTCGCTCGGCGGCCGCCTGACGGCGGCGGACCCGGATCACGTCTCCGGACGGCCGGACGTCGTTCCCGCGGACTACTACGGAAAGATCGCGGAGCGGATCATCGCTTACCGCTCCGCGGCCGGGATCTTCCGTTCCACGGCGGATTTCGACCGGCTGCCGGACGTCTCCGCGACCGTCAAGTCGTGGCTGAAGGCGAACTGCTTCGCCGGTCCGTTCGTGCTGCTTTCCGCCGAGAACGTCGGTCCGCAGGTGGGCGCGGACCTGCGCAAGAAGGCGCTGCTCGCAGTCGTCTGGTCGATCGGCGGAATGCTTGCCTACATCGCGATCCGCTTCCGGTCGTTCCCCTTCGGAGTCGGCGCGGTGGTCGCGCTCATCCACGACACGCTCATCACGGTGGGTCTACTCGCGCTCATGGGGCGCGAATTCAATCTCGTCGTGGTCGCGGCGCTCCTGACCCTCGTCGGTTACTCCGTCAACGACACCGTCGTCGTGTACGACCGCGTGCGGGAGAACCAGCGCACTCCGAAGAAAGAGGCGCTCGAGTCCGTCATCAACCGGTCGATCAATCAGACGCTCTCCCGGACCGTGCTCACATCCGGGGCGACAATGCTCGTTTGCGTCGCCCTCTTCTTCCTGGGCGGCGAGGTGCTCAACACGTTCGCCCTCGCCCTGATCATCGGCATCATCGTCGGGACCTATTCCTCGATCTACGTTGCGGCTGCGATCGTCGTCATCTGGAAGGACCTGCGCACCCGCCGAAAGCTGCAGGTCGTTCCGGCCATCAGGCCGGCGCCGCCTCCTCCGCCCGCCGCCGCCAGGAAGAAGAAGTCGGGGAGACGCTAGAGGCCCGACCCGCGCTTCGGCGTTAATCTAAGTCGGTCGTGATCCGCTTCGAGGACATCCTCGACCGCGTCGAGGCCTACAACCCGCAGTCGAACCTGGACCTGCTGCGCCGCGCGTACGTCTTTTCCGCGCTCGAGCACAAAGGGCAGGTCCGGCGCTCCGGCGAGCCGTACCTGGTTCATCCGCTGCACGTCGCGGCGATCCTGGCGGAGATGAAGGCGGACGACGTCTCGATCGTCGTCGGTCTGCTGCACGACGTCCTCGAGGACACGCTGACGTCGAAGCAGTCGATCGCGAAGCAGTTCGGCCCGGAAGTCGCGGAGCTCGTCGACGGGCTCACCAAGATCGGAAAGTTCTCGTACGTGTCCCGGGAGCAGGAGCAGGCCGAGACCTTCCGCAAGATGATCCTCGCGATGGTGTCGGACCTCCGTGTCGTGCTCGTCAAGCTCGCCGATCGGCTCCACAACATGCGCACGCTGCAGCATCTCCCGGAAGGGAAGCGCCGGGAGATCGCGCGAGAAACGCTCGACATCTACGCCCCGATCGCGAACCGGCTCGGCATGGGCCTCGTCAAGGGGGAGCTCGAGGACCTGGCCTTCATGCACCTC
>Ga0066709_100004415_pt1 | contig 11218 bp, 9 predicted proteins | sample GraSoiAngelo_158_FD_79665 | JGI IMG/M metagenome (GOLD analysis project Ga0066709, IMG submission 79665) | Grasslands soil microbial communities from the Angelo Coastal Reserve, California, USA - 14_1009_16_30cm | ecosystem: Environmental > Terrestrial > Soil > Grasslands | place: USA... | reverse complement strand
CCGCCGCGCCCTGCTGGCCTTCCTGCACGATGTCGCGATGGCGGCGCTGTCCTTTGCGCTGGCGCTGTTCTTGCGGCTAGGCGAAGGCATTCTGCAGTACGAGCCGCAGTTGATGGTGCTGTACGGCGCCGTCTTTACCGGCATCGCCGCGCTGGTCTTCCTAGTGACCGGGCTCTATCGCGGCATCTGGCGCTACGCCTCGCTGCCGGATTTGTTCAATATCGCCCGCGCGGCGACACTGACAGAGCTGATTTTTTTGCCGGTCATGTTCGTGCTGACCCGGCTGGAGACGTTGCCGCGCTCGACATTTCTGATCGACTGGCTGGTGTTGATCGCGCTGCTCGGCGGGCCCCGCCTCGCCTACCGCCTGTTCAAGGATCGCGGCTTCGGCCGGATCATCGAGCCCGGCCGGGCCCAGAGCGTGCCGGTGCTGCTGGTCAGCACCAAGGAGGGCGCCGACACCTTCATCCGCGAGACGGTGCGCGACCGCAATGCGGTCTACCGCGTTGTCGGCATGCTGTCCGATACGCCATCGCGGGTCGGCCGGCAGATCTACGGCGTGCCGGTCCTCGGCACGATCGATGCCCTCGAAAGCGTGATCGCCGATCTCGACCGGCGCGGTCGGCGTCCGCAAAAGCTGGTCCTCGCCGCCCAGAACCTCGGGGGAGCCGAGATCCGACGGCTGCTCGACCGCGCGGATGCGCTGGCGATCCCGCTGGCGCGGCTGCCGCGCCTGACCGAGTTCCGCCAGGATCTCGAGGACCCGCTGCGGGCCGTCGAGCCGATCGCACTCGAGGATTTGCTCGGCCGGCCGCAGGCGGTGCTCGACCGCGAGGCGATGGCGCGCCTGATCGGCGGCCGGCGCATTCTCGTCACCGGCGCCGGCGGCACGATCGGCTCCGAGCTCGCCCGCCAGCTCGCCGCGCTCGGCCCGGCCCGACTGATCCTGGTCGATAACGGCGAATTCCAGCTCTACTCGATCAACAGCGAGCTCGGCGAGCGCTACCCCGAACCGGCGATCCGCCCGGTGCTTGGCGATGTGCGCGACCGCGGCCGGATCGAAGCGATCATCATCGGCGAGGACCCGCAGATCGTGTTTCACGCCGCGGCGCTGAAGCATGTGCATATCGTCGAAGCCCACCCGATCGAGGGGGTGCTGACCAATGTGATCGGCACCCGCAACGTCGCCGAGGCGGCGCGCGCCCACGGGGTCGGGCTGGTCGTGATGATCTCGACCGACAAGGCGGTCAACCCGGCAAACGTCATGGGCGCCACCAAGCGTCTCGCCGAGAGCTTCTGCCAAGCGCTCGACCTGGCCGAAGCGCGGCGGCCAGCCGCCCCGGGAATTGGCGCGATCGGCGCGATCGGCACCCGGTTCGTGACGGTGCGGTTCGGCAATGTGCTCGGCTCGACCGGATCGGTCGTGCCGTTATTCACGCGCCAGCTCGCGGCGGGCGGGCCGCTGACCGTGACCCACCCCGAGGTCAGCCGGTTTTTCATGACGGTGCGCGAGGCGGTCGAGCTGGTACTCGAAGCCTCCGCCACGCAGCCGGCACCCGAAAAAGCCGCCGCGGAGGCGCGCGGCAAAATTTTCGTGCTCGACATGGGCGAGCCGGTCAGGATCGTCGATCTGGCGCGCCAGATGATCCGGCTGGCCGGGTTGCGCCCGGAGCGCGATATCGAGATCCGCTTTATCGGGCTGCGGCCCGGCGAAAAACTGCACGAGGCCCTGTTCCACGCCGCCGAGGCGCCGGTGCCGACCAGAAACCCGGCCTTGCGCCTGGCGGCGCCGCGCACCGCCGATTACGCGGTCATGGCCCGCTCGATCGACGAGCTCGAAGAGCAGGCTCGCGCCGGGCACGAGGCGCGCGTGCTGGCGCTGTTGGAGCGGCTCGTTCCGGAGTACCGCCGCGCCGCTCCCCCGGACAGAGGATCCGCCGCCGCGGTGTGACCCTCCGGCTAAGCCCGGATTTTCGTCGCCCCCTTTAAAGAGCGGCTGCTCGGTCGGGCTGTCCGGGGGCATAAAATTTATTGCCTAAAGTGTGACACAGTTCACACCTCCGGTCAGAAGCAAAATGTAAACTGCACTCAATCGCTCGCAAAGAACGGCGAAACGTAAGGACCAGCGCAGGGAGAACGCCGATGCCGGGGGCCATCGCGAACGAGGATGCGGTCCTCAATTACGACCCCGAATCTCCGCAAGAGCGGATCCGATCGGCGGGTATGGCGGCCGTGTCGAAAAGCTCGAACGGCGCCTGCCCGACCCGGCAGTTTCCCGTGCCAGCTCACCCTGACGCGCAGAGGGTTTCACCCAGGGAATTTCGGTTCCCTTAATCGCGAAGGAGTACCGTCAGATGTACCGGTTTGGCAAACACCCGCCGAAGAACGATTATCGGACACTGCGCTTCAAGGACTATCTGGCAAAAGACATCGCCGCGCCGCCAGCCGCCTTGAACGTCCTCGACCGCGTGTACAAGAACCTGCGAACGGCCGACCCGGCCAAGCTGTTCCCGATGGACGGCAACGACCGGCTGGGCGATTGCACGATTGCCGCGCTGGCGCATGCGATCACGGTCTACCGCGGCTTCGTCGAAACCCAGCGCATCATGTCGCAGCAACAGGTCGTCAAGCTGTACATGCACCTGACCGGCGGCGTCGACAGCGGTCTCGTGGAATTCGACGTGCTGAACTACTGGCGCCAGCACGCCGTGGACGGCGACAAGATCCTGGCCTATGCCAAGATCGACCGGCGCAACCACACACATGTGAAGCAGGCGATCCAGCTGTTCGGCGGCGTGTATCTCGGTTTCCAATGCCAACAGAACTGCGTCGAGGACTTCAATGCGAGAAAGCCGTGGACGCCGGGCCCGCTGACCCAAGACGGCCACGCGGTCTTCGCCGTCGGCTACGACCAGGCCGGCGTCACCGTGCTGACCTGGGGCAACACTCAGCAGGCGACCTGGGATTGGTGGGATGAATGCGTCGACGAGGCCTACGCTATCCTGCCGCCGGAGGCGAAGGACCAGCGGTTTGCGCCCGGTTTCAACATCGCGCAGCTGCAAACGGATCTGAACGCCGTCGCGACGTCAGCCTGAGCTCGGCAGGCGCGCTGCGAGTTGCGGCGCCGCTTCTGCGGCGCCGCGACGCCTATGCGATGACCTTGGCCTGGCGCAATTCGTCGAGGGTGGCGCGGTCGTAGCCGAGCAGCGAGGACAGAACCTCGTCGGTGTGCTCGCCCGGGGTCGGCACATGGCCGACCCGGCCAGGCGTCTTCGACATCTTGATCGTCGCGCCGGGCAGGTACATCTCGCCGGCCACCGCGTCGGGCATCTTGACCAGCATCTCGCGCTCCCACAGATGCGGGTCCTCGGCCGCCTGCGGGATCGACTTGACCGGCGCGACCGGGATCTCGGCGGCGAGCAGGGTCGAGACGATGTGATCGACCGTGTTCTGCTCGCACCATTTGGCGACCGCCACCTTGCGCGGGTCGTCCTGGCCGACCCGGCTGGTGTAGCCCTCGGCCTTGGCGCTCGAATCGCCGGTGGCGATCTGGATCAGCCGGCTCGCCATCTCGCGCCCCGAGGCGGAAATCACGACATAGCCGTCCTTGGCCTTGTAGGGCGGCCGGCCGGCTTCGCCGCCCTCCTGGCCGGTCGCGAGGTAATAGGAGAGCGGGATCTCGACCATCGTGAAGGCGGAATCCAGAAGGCAGCAATCGACCACCTGGCCCTCGCCGGTGCGGTCGCGGTGCCTGAGCGCCGCCAAGGTGCCGATCGTCGCGTGCAAGGAGGTGTAGCGGTCGACCAGCGAGGTCGCAGCGCCGAGCGGCCGCCCGACCGGCGCGCCGGTCAGGCTCATCAAGCCGCTCATCGCCTGGCCGAGCGGGTCGAAGGCCGGCCGTTCGCGATAGGGGCCGTATTGGCCAAAGCCCGATACCGACACCAGAATGATGTCCTTTTTCAGCGCGCAGAGCTGGTCATAGCCGAAGCCCATCTTCTCCATGACGCCGGGGCGGAAATTCTGCAGCACGATGTCGGCGGTCGGCACCAGCGCGGCGAACACCTCCTTGCCGCGCTCGGCGCGCATGTCGAGGCAGAGGCTCTTCTTGCCGCGGTTGTAGACCGAGAAATAGACGCTCTGGCCGCGCACCACCGGCTCCGAGCGCCGGGTTTCCTCGCCGCCGATCTTCTCGATCTTGATGACCTCGGCGCCGAGATCCGACAGAATCATGCCGCCGCGCGGGCCCGCCTGATACCGTGCCAATTCCAGAACCCGCACGCCTTCCAGACTTCCGGCCATTGTCTATCCTCCCAACCAGGCGCCGCATCGGCGCTTCATATTGCATCTATCCTTTGCCTTTGACGAATGCGTTGAGCAGGTCTTTCCACGGCGGGTTCTCGCCGATGAAGGTGAACGTGCCGCGCTCGGCCATCTCGCGGGCCGCAGTCATGAAGGCGTTGAGCGCGAACCGCGAGCCGCTGCCGCCGATACTGATGCGCTTGACCCCGGCCGCGGCGAGATCGGCCGCGGTAATGGACGGGTCGGCATGGGTCATCACGACGTTGACCGGCTTCGATACCGACGATACCACCGTGCGGATCGTATCGAGGTCCTTGAGGCCGGGCGCATAGAGCACGTCGGCGCCTGCCTGCTCGAATGCCTGCAGCCGCTTGATCGTGGCGTCGATATCGGTGCTGCCGTGGATCAGCTGCTCGGCCCGTGCGGTCAGCAGAAATGGGATCGGCAGCTTCTTTGTCATTTCGACCGCGGCATGCACGCGCTCGACCGCCAGGTTGAAGCCGTAGATCGGGTTCGCGCGGTCGCCGGTGAAATCCTCGATCGAGCCGCCCGCCAGACCGGCTTCCGACGCGCGCCGAATCATCTGGGCCGCTTCTTCCGGCTCGTCGGCGCCGCAATTTTCGAGGTCGCCGTTCGTCGGAAGGTCGGTCGCCGCGGCGATGATCCGCGCGTTGTCGATGATCTCGTCGGCGCTGACCGTCCCACGGCCCCAGATGTTCGCGAGACCTAGACTGGTCGTCGCCAGCGCCTCGAAGCCGAGCGAGGCCAAGAGCCGCGCGGTGCCGGCATCCCACGGGTTGGGAATGATGAAGGCGCCGGGCCGCCGGTGCAGTTCCTGAAAGGCTTCGGCTTTTTCCGCTTGTGTGCGCATTGCCGTTCTCCCTGGTGCCGATTTGAGGAGCGCAGCATTGCGCTGGCGCGCATATCCTCGGCGAGCGCCTGGACGGGTGCGCGGTTATCACGCTGAACCGCCCGGAAAAATTGAACGCGCTCAGCTTCCCCGCCGGACCGAGCTAACATCCGCTGTGACGACCCGTCAAACGGCGGCGGCGCGCGCCGCTGCAAGCGCCGCCGGCCGCAGGATGATGGGCGTCAGTTGGTCTTTCTCGGGTCGTCCGCGGCGTTCACATAGGTGATCGCGAATGGTCCGGTGCCGTTCACCTGAACCACGGTCGGTTGGAAGACCAAACCATAATGGTGCGTCCCTTTCGGCATGTGAACATAGCCGCCGGCCGCCAACGCATCTCGCTGCTTCGGCTCGATCTTGTCGCCCATGGCAAGCTGGATAAGGCCGGAAATCACGGTCACGTTCTCGTCACTGGGATGGGAATGTGGGGGTACCTTGTACCCAGCCGGAAACTTCAGCCGGATGACGAACGGCCCCTCTTTGCCCGGATCGCCGTATAGCACTGCCAGCTGCGCCCCTTTCGGCAATGCCGGCGGAGCGGCCGCCCATTTGACGGCACCGGCCTGCACGGCGACGTGCTGGTCCTGGGCCACGGCGCCGAGCGGAACGAGCGCTGCTATGGCGACCCCCAGCGGTAAACCAAAGCGTTTCATGGACATCTCCCCGTTTCAATTTGCCGGCACATAGTAACGAAATAGGAGATGGCGGGCAAACCGGGATAGGATTGACCGGTTGTCCGTGAGCGGAAGGAGAGTCGAGCGATGGCCTACGAATATATCATTGCCGAGCACCTCGACGGGTGCGCGATCATCACGCTGAACCGCCCGGAAAAGCTCAATGCGCTGAGCTTTCCGCTGATGACCGAGGTCGAGGCCGCGCTCTGCGAATACGAGGCGGATGAGGCGATCAAGGCGGTCATTCTGACCGGCGCCGGCGACCGCGCCTTTTCCGCCGGCGCCGACATCCACGAAATGGCCGGGCTGAGCAGCGAGGAATTGGCGGTGCGCGGCGAGACCCGCGGCCGGATCAGCTGGCACATCGCGAATTATTCAAAGCCGCTGATCGGCGCGATCAACGGGCTGGCCTATGGCGGCGCGGCGCTGCTGTCCTCCTCGCTCGATCTGCGCATCGGCTGTGAGAAGACGCAGTTCCGCTTTCTGGCGGCGAGCTACGGGCGGGTCAACTCGACCTGGTCGTTGCCGGCCTTGGTCGGGATTCCGAAGGCGAAGGAGCTGCTTTACACCGGACGGGTCGTTGCCGCCGAGGAAGCCGAGCGGATTGGCCTCCTCAATCAGATCGTGACGTCCGGCAAAGTGGTCGAGGCCGCCGTCGAGCTGGCGCAGATGATCGCCAAGAACGATGCGCGCATGGTGCAGGGCATCAAGCGCTTGCTGCACGAAGGCATGGGGCTGGATTGGCAGGGCCGCTACGACCTCGAGGACGAGGCGCGCGCGACGTATCTCTCCGCCGGCCATCCGCGCGAGGGCTTCAAGGATTTCCTCGCCCGCAAGCCGGTGCGCGCATAAGCAGATTCGGGCATGACCGCGAAGATCAATCTCGACGAAAAGTTCGATCTGTTCACTGAGCACTGGCGTCCAAAGATCATCGCCGCCGCCAATGGGCAGGAAGTCAAGATCGTCAAGGTGCAGGGCGAATTCCCGTGGCATCACCATGAGGGCGAGGACGAGTTCTTCATGGTGTGGAAGGGGCGGTTCCGGGTCGAGTTCCGCGACCATGTCGTCGAATTGGGACCTGGCGATTGCGTCGTCGTGCCGCGCGGCATCGAGCACCGCACCTGTGCCGATGAAGAGGCAGAGATCTTGCTGATCGAACCGACGGGCGTGGTGAACACCGGCAATGTCACCGATGCGGAATTCACTGCTCCGGCCGGCGTGACAATCTGACCGGATAACGTAGTTCAACCCGCCTTATACGGGCAGAAGCGCTCTGCTCGGCCGTAACGGTGTCTTGCAGTGTTCGCTCGATTGTCACGATCACGGCTTCTGAACCCACGCTTACCGGTGGCGCTGTGGGTATATGGCGCGCTCGGCTGGCCTCTTGCGGTCGTGATTACTCTCGCGGTGATCGCCTATGCGACCTGGTTTGATTTCGCGTTCGTGTCAGTGCTTCCTCTGGACCAAGCGATTGCTTGGGGACTCCTCGTCCAGTTTATCGTATCGCTTGTCGCGATCTTCTGCGGGTTTTACTTCTATCCTGCAGTCGCCGGATTTTTGATCTGGCGTGCTGCGCGGACGTACCCAGGCCGACGAATTTGGCGACTGCTGTCGTATGTCGTCGCGGCCGCATTCCTGCTCATCTGCGGGTACGAAAATCTCAGTGACGCACATACAAATCCGGCCAAACGGTTTTCATATCGGCACTCGGCCTCCGACCACTACTCCCCAGCGATATCTGTTTCCATGGAGCGGGCGCGTATGATTGGCCCTAGCGTCAGGAAAATCCGTTCTCCAGCGTACGCTTAATATGACCGGCGTCCATGCCGGCGAGGCCCATGCGGTCTGGGGTACGCGCCGTCTCGGCGAAATCGGTGCCGGCGAGGATCGCGGCGAGACGGATCACGCCGTCGATCGCCGGGGTCGGCACGTGGGCAGCATGCCCGAGCGCGCTCATCGGCATCAGCCCGACCGGCACGTCCTCGGCGATGTATTTGTGCGCCCAGGAATTGGGGGTGCCGGTCGCCTGGTAGGGGCCGTCGCTGTTGCTGGTGAGCAGCCGGCAGGTTTCGGACAAATCGGCGCCGCGCACGCCATAGACCTGCTCGAACCAGTGTTCCAGTGTGGGTACCGAGGCACCATAAGCTGCGGCAACCGCGACGCGCTCGGCATTGATCGCCTGATAGAGGCGGGCGACAGATGGCGTCACCCCTTCGGCGTAGAATTTGTAAGACTCACCGCGATCGATCTTGCCGGCATTGGCGACGCAATTGGCGACATGCAGCATCGCATTGGCGTTGGTGAAGCCGGTGTAGATCGCATTGGGCGCGGCCACCGCATGCGGAAACAGCGGTGATAATCGGGGAAACACCGCGCCGATCCGGTTGCCGGGAAATGTCGCGATCTGCAGCCAGCGCTTCTTGACGATCGGCTCGATGCGGGTGGGGCCGCGACGCCAGCAGGAGTAGGGATAGTTGTCCATCTCGGCGATATCGATACGGGCGCGGCAACCGGCCCGATCGAGCGCCCGGCGGACCACCAGCGAGCCGCCGGTATTGCCCTGGACCAACAGGATGATCTGGCCGTCGCGCAGCAATGGCGCCAGCCCGCTGGCGACGGTTTCATGGGCGTTGCCGCCGGTGACGATGATGATGATGTCGGCGCCGTCGATCGCAGTTGCGAGATCGGTCGTCACTCGCTCGATCGCGGCAAAGCCGCTATTTGCTCCCTCGACGTCGATGCCGCCATGCGCCCGGATCTCCGTCAGGCGGCTGTCGTCGCGATCGTGCAATCGCAGCTTGCAGCCGAGCATCCCGAGCTCGGCGGCGAGATAGATGCCGCCGATGCCGGCGCCGATGATCGCAACGGTCGCGTCCGCCATGGCCGTCTCCTAGCTCTTGCCGCCGACCGGCGGGGTGGTCCGCCGCCGCGGCGCGATCGGCATCGCCGGGATGGCGCCGAGATCGATCTCCGGCATCGGCAGGTCGAGCATCGCGGTCACCGCATGGGCCAGCTGGTTGTAGTCGCGGAAATTCTTGCGCAGCCAGCCGCGCCAGTTCGGCATGCCGCCGCTGGCGTGCAATTCGAACGCCGACTCGCGTCCGTCGAGCGCGGAGGAGACGTGATCCCATGCCAATTGCAGCAGCGCCGAGCGCTGCAACGCGGTGTAGCCGCCGCCGCCAAACGACTCTTCGAGGCCGGCGGCGAGCTCCGGCGCGGCGAGGTCGCTGTCGGCCGGCGCAACGACCAGTGACGAGCCCGGCAGGATGCGCAGGATTTCCGAGATGCGCTGGCGCGCCTTGAACAGCGCAATGCCGCTTGGCGCGAGGTGACGATGATCGGGGAAGCAATAGCCTGCGGGAGTGAATTCGGGATCGCGTTCGGCCGCCGTCAGGCAGCTGCGCACGGTCTGCACTTCGACGATCAGATCGACCAGGTATTCGACGGTCTGCTCGTGCTCCTTGAGGCCCATCGCGTCGGTCAATGCCAAGGCCAAGCCCAAGGTAAATTCAGCCTTAGCCAGCCAACCATAGAGGTGATGCCAGCGCAGCCAGCGCGCGATCGGGTCGGGATCGGCACCGATAAAGAACACGTGCTCCCACGGCACGAATACATCGTCGAGCCACATCTGTCCGTCGAGCTCATCGTAGCGCAGCGACAAGGGTGCGACGAACGCGTTGGTCTCGCGGGTCGCCGGCTTGCGGCACAAGGTCGTGATGCCGGGCGCGCCGACCGGCACGATGAAGCCGGCGCGATGGCCGTCGATGTCGATGCCCGACATGCCGCCGACATAAACGTCCTCGGCATAGGCGGGGCTCGTATGCATGCCGAGCCGGCCGCGGATGATCACCCCGGCATCCGTCTCGCGCACCAGCTTCAGCGCGACCCTGTCGGCAGGGTCCGGCTGCATACGCTGACCGATAATCGGCGCGCCGCCGCAATAGGTGATGAAGCGGCCGGTGCGCGCGATCTTGTCGCGATAGGCGAGCGCGTTGTCGATCTGCTGTTGGGAGACGTTCTGGGTCTGGACCGTGGTCAGGATGCCGAGCGCGATCAGATTGCCGTAGGCCGGGTCGTGTGTGATGTTGCCGGCGCTCAGGAACATCGTTTTGGCGAAGGACCGGCCCATGCCGATCAGGTCGTCCTTGGTGCGCGGCAGGGTGAAGGCCCACGGCACCCGCTCGCCGCCCGCCGGCGGGGCCAGCAGGATGTCCTGCCATTGCGGATCGCGGTGGCGGTCGTACCAGGCGACGTATTCCTCAACCATCGCCCGCGTCGCCGAATGCGTCGTCACATCGTCGACCACGCCGGCGCCCATGACCCAAACCTTGCGCCCGTCGCGCAGGGCCTCGCGGTATTCGGCGCCGCTGCGCATCAGCTTTTTGGGAGCGGCGTGGCGGCCGGCGCCGAGACGACGCGGCGCGGCGCCAGCGGCGCGGCAGGGATGTTGTTGACGTCGATCTGCGGCATCATCGGCGTGTCGATCGCGCGCAACACCGCATTGGCCAGCTCGTTGTAGCTCGGGAAGCGCTGCCGCAGCCGGCCGCGCCATGCCGGGACGCCGCCGCTGGCGTGCAACTCGAAGGCTGACTCGCGGCCGTCGAGTCCGGAGGAAACGTGGTCCCACGCCATCTGCAAAAGCGCGGAACGCTGCACCGCGGTGTAGCCGCCGCCGCCGAACGATTCCTCGAGCCCCGCCTGCAATTCCGGGATGGCGAGATCGCTGTCCGACGGCGCGACGACCAATGACGAGCCCGGGATGATGCGCAGCAGCTCGGCCATGCGTTGCCGCGCCTTGAAAATCGCGAGGCCGCCGGGCAGCAGGTGCAGATGGTTCGGCACGCAATTGCCGGCCACGGTGCGGCTGGGGTCGCGCTCGGCGGCGGTGAGGCAGCTGCGCGCGGTCTGCACATCGGCGATCAGATCGACGAGGTATTCGACGGTCTGCTCGTGCTCCTTCAGGCCCATCGCATCGGTCAGCGCGAGGGCCAGGCCGAGGGTGAATTCGGCCTTGGCGAGCCAGCCGTAGAGGTGGTGCCACAACAGCCAAGTGGCGATCGGCTCGGGCGAGGGCTCGACCAGGAACACCCGCTCCCACGGGATGAACACATCGTCGAGCCACATCTGGCCGTCGAGCTCGTCGAACCGGCTTGAGAGCGGCGACACGAAACGGCTCGGGTGGCGGGATGCGATCTTGCGGCACACTGTCGTGACGCCGGGATGGCCCACCGGCACGATGAAGCTGGCGTTGTGCTCGCCGATTTTGACGCCGTTCAGCGCACCGACATAGACGTCCTCGGCATAGGCCGGGCTCGTATGCATGCCGATCCGGCCATTG
>Ga0066709_100004413_pt1 | contig 11219 bp, 9 predicted proteins | sample GraSoiAngelo_158_FD_79665 | JGI IMG/M metagenome (GOLD analysis project Ga0066709, IMG submission 79665) | Grasslands soil microbial communities from the Angelo Coastal Reserve, California, USA - 14_1009_16_30cm | ecosystem: Environmental > Terrestrial > Soil > Grasslands | place: USA... | reverse complement strand
CTGGATGAGCCGACTGCGGCGCTCGATGCCCGCAGCGAATATCAGGTTTTCCAGCGATTTGCGGAGCTTACGGCTGGGAAGATGGCGTTATTCATTTCGCATCGTTTCTCCACGGTACGCATGGCAGATCGGATCGTGGTGCTCGAAAACGGGAACATAGTGGAAGAAGGGACGCACGAGAAGCTCACGCGGATAGGCGGCCGATACGCTGAGATGTTTGAATTACAGGCCGCTAATTACCGTTAAGGACTGGAATGCCGCAGAATACGCATGTGGAAATGGCCGATATCGAGGCCGCGCGAATCGCGCAGGAGAAGAAGGAGCCTGCTGCCGATTTCGCTGCACTGCGCAAGAATGCGGAGGAAGTCTCGCGCTGCCTGGCCTGGAATCCAAGCGTACACGCCTCGCGTTTTTTTTCTGCTCGCTGGAAGGCCATGGCCGCGACTCTGCGTCCGGTGCTCGAAAAAGTAGGTCGCGCCAAACGCAAGCAACCGGAACCGGACGATCTCCGCTGGCTCCGCGAAAACCTGCATCTGCTTTGGGCCCAACTGTGGAATACGCGAAACGCATTCAAGCAACGGCCCCGGCTTCCGCACGTATTGACGCCGCGGGGAACCACAATTCCGCGCACAGCCGCAGTTGCTGAGGCTTATCTTTACGCGGCCGAGTTCGATTTTAGCCATGCCAGCTTTACGGCCTACATCGGAGTGTTCCAGGAAAGCACGACATTAAAGTTTCGCGAACTCTGGGCTCTGGTTCCAGCGATGGAACTGGCGCTGTTGGAGCAAATCACCGCCCGAAGCAGGAACGTCTTCGATGAGACGCAGCCCTCCCAGTCCATTGGAGTTTGCATTCGCAGCCTGATCGAAATCAACCAACTGCACTGGAAGGAGGTGCTCGAACCACAGATCGCCTTTGACCAGATTCTCCGTCAGGATCCCTCCGGAACCTATCCGAGAATGGATTTTGAGTCCCGTAACCTTTATCGCGAAAAACTGGTATTGACTGCGGAGCGTTCGGACTCCACTGAAATGGAAGTGGCTGGGCAGGCACTAGAACTGGCCCGGCAGGCACAGCAAACGCCTTCCGATGATCCACGCATGGCACTTCGTGAGTCGCATGTCGGCTTCTATCTGGTTGGGGCAGGATCCAACGAACTACGCGCGCGGATTGGCTTTCACCCCTCCCTGGCCCAAAAAATAAGAAGCTTGCTGCGCCGCCATCCCGACGAGTTCTACCTGCCGGGGATTGAAATTCTGACGTTCGGTCTCATGTCGCTGATCGTATTGCTGCTCACCAGCACGGTCACTTCTCCGGCGTTGATTCTGCTTTCCATGTTGGTGCTGCTGTTGCCATGCTCACAGAGCGCTGTGCAGCTGATGAACTATCTCACGACGGCCCTGCTTCGCCCGGAAGTACTCCCGAAATTCGATTTCTCGAAGGATATTCCCGAGGACTGCACAACCCTGGTTGCGGTCCCGGCGTTGCTGCTGAACGAGAAACAGGTTCGGCGGTTAGTGGAGAATCTGGAAGTGCGGTTCCTCGGCAATCACAACCGCAATCTACATTTTGCCCTGCTGACTGACCTTCCTGATTCACCAGTACCGTCTCGTGAGGATGATCCTTTAGTGGATCTGTGCGGCAATCTAATCAAGGAGCTGAACGAAAAATACTCTGGGAAGCAGATGGGCACATTCCTAATGCTGCATCGGCACCGCATTTACAATCCCCGGGAAAAAGTGTGGATGGGATGGGAACGCAAGCGCGGCAAGCTGATGGATCTCAACAAGCTTCTCACTCGAGAGCGAGACAGCTTTCCAGTCAAAGTAGGCGATCTCGCGGTGCTGGCAGAGGTCAGTTTCGTCATTACGCTCGATGCCGACACCGAGTTGCCGCGAGGCTCAGCTCATCGCATGATTGGGATTTTGGCACATCCGTTGAATCGGGCAGTGATTGATCCGGAAAAGAACATCGTGGTTGCGGGTTACGGAATTCTTCAACCGCGCGTCCGGATCAGCGTTCACAGTGCAGCCAGTTCACGGCTGGCAAACATCTATTCGGGCCAGACCGGCTTCGATATCTATACTCGCGCGGTTTCTGACATTTACCAGGACCTTTATGGTGAAGGGATTTTTGCCGGCAAAGGCATTTATGAAGTCAATATCGTCCACCAGGTTCTGGATCGCCGTTTTCCTCAGAACGCTCTTCTTAGTCATGATTTGATCGAGGGCGCTTACGCACGTGTAGGGTTGGTTACGGACGTTGAAGTCATCGAAGATTATCCATCTCATTACAGTGCTTACAACAGACGTAAGCATCGCTGGCTGCGCGGTGATTGGCAGATCACGAGTTGGTTGTTTTCCCGAGTTCCTGACGAGACTGGCCGGTTGGTCGCGAACCCAATCTCGCTGGTGTCGCAGTGGAAGATCCTGGACAATCTCCGCCGCAGTCTGGTAGAGCCGGCCACATTCCTGCTGTTCGTGCTGGGTTGGCTGGTGCTTCCTGGATACGCCCGAAGTTGGACGCTGGCGACCCTGTTTATTCTGTTCATGCCAGTCTGGTTCGAGTTTCTGTTCACCCTGGTGCGCTCGATAGCGGAACAGAAACTAGCTGTGGCGCGTGAAGCCATTTCCGCTCTGTTCAGCTCAAATGCCGGCACCCTGCTAAATATCATTTTCCTGCCGCATCAAATGTTGGTTTCACTAGACGCGGTCGTGCGAACGGTGGTTCGGCGCGTTTTCACTCGTCAACGCTTGCTCGAATGGGAGACAGCTGCCGAAGCCGAGGCCGGAGGCAGTAAGCGCACTCCCGTGGACGCGTACCTGAACTGGATGCCGGTAATAGCCATTCTGCTTGGGCTGATTGTCTTTCTCGTGCGCCCGCATGCGATGGTTGCGGCCGCGCCGATCCTAGTGCTGTGGGCGTGCAGCAAACTGGTCTCGAAGTGGCTTGACAGCCCGGCATTCCTGTTTCAAGCGGAAATGTCCGGAAAAGAGCGCCAGTTCCTGCGACGCTCTGCACTACATACCTGGCGCTACTTTGCCGAGTTCAGCACCAAGGAACACAACTGGCTCATTCCGGACAACGTTCAGGAAGAGCCTTATCTAATTGCTGCGCGCATTTCGCCCACCAACGTGGGCTTTCTGCTGAATGCGCGACAGGTCGCGTGCGAATTCGGCTATTTGACGCCGGCCGAGTTTGTGGAGCAGACATCGCGGACGCTGAACACCATACGCAAAATGCCTCGTCATCGCGGGCATCTTTACAACTGGTATGACACGCGCACGCTTCAGCCACTGCCGCCGCTCTTTATTTCTACGGTCGATAGTGGAAATCTCGTGGCATCGCTCTGGACGTTGCAGCAGGGCTGCCTGCATCTGCTCGATCAGCCGATCTTGCGACGGGGGCTGGCGGAAGGATTCCTCGATCATTTGCAAGAGTTGAGCGAACTGGGCACATTTCCGAAGCGTTTGCTGACCAGGATTCAAGCCAAGTCTCGAACCGACGATTGGACCGTCGCCGTGGTGAAATTCCCTGCCGCGGCCCTGGCGCGGATCGGGGCCAACGAGACGGACCCAGCCGGCAAGGCCCGCTGGTTCGCCGAGCAGGCTCTCGTCCGTCTCAACCAATTTCGTCGAGTGCTAGTTCGATTTGCTCCGTGGATGCTGCCGGATTTTGCTGAACTCCGACGGGATGACTCAATCTCGCTTCCGCGCCAGGATTTGAGTCTTAAAGAGCTGCCGGACGTGCTCACCAGGCTCGCGGCACGGCTCCATCTAGCGCTTGAATCCAATCCACCAAGATCGCAAGTAGCACAGCGAAATTCTTTGGAGCGGCTCCTTTCGTTGGTTTCCGGTGCCAGGATGGATTCTGTCCGGCTGATTCAGGACCTGCAATCGCTGGCGGCGGAGGCGGGAAAACTGGCAGAGCAAATGGAGTTTGGCTTTCTATGGAGTCGTCGACGCAAATTGATGTCCATTGGCTTTGAGACTGAGAAGGACCAAATCCACTCGGCCTGCTACGATCTGCTGGCATCGGAATCCCGTCTGGGCACCTTTGTGGCCGTTGCTAAAGATGAAATCCCGTCGGAAACCTGGTTCCTGCTCGCCCGTGCCCACACCACGGATCGAGGCCGCCCGGTATTAATTTCCTGGACTGGGACTATGTTCGAGTATCTGATGCCGACATTGTGGATGAGAAGTTATCCAGGTACTCTCCTCGACCGCTCTCATCGCTCCGCGGTACTCTCGCATCAGGAATTCACCGCTCCCAAGCGCGTTCCATGGGGAATTTCTGAGTGTGCCTATGCAGAGAGATACGCAGACGGCAATTATGGGTATCATGCATTCGGCGTCCCGCAACTGGCGATATTCCACGGTAACGTGGACGCGCTGGTCATTTCCCCTTATTCCACGTTTCTGGCTCTGAACGTGCTCCCGACAGCGGCACTGCAGAACCTGCGGCGTATGCACCAAGATGGATGGTTCGGCATCTATGGCTTTTACGAGGCAGCCGACTTCACTTCGTCCCAGAGTCGGAGCTGGCGTCACAACCCCGAACTGGTTCGATGCTGGATGGCGCACCATCAAGGCATGACTCTACTCGCTCTTGCCAATGTCCTGGCCGATGGAATCGTGCAAACATGGTTTCACTCTCACCCGCGCGTGCAGGCGACCGAGCTCTTGCTTCATGAGCGGCCCGTGAATTATCTGCCATCTACGGCCTCAGTCGCCGTGTGAGACTTCGTATCCGCGAACTCATTGTGCTGGTTCGCCGTGACTTGGGTGCGCTCGTTACCACCGGCAATTACCCAATTCCGCCAATCCGTTTATAATTTTTGATCGTGGCGCAGCGTTACGCTCTTGTGGCCTATGTGAAAGACGCGATTGGGGAGTTCGTGGAGTCTCTCCGGCGCGAGCTCCATCCCCAACTGCCTCACCTTGGCGCCCACGTTACCTTGCTGCCTCCCCGTTATCTCACAGGCGACGAACCCACCGCCCTCGAAACCATGGAGACTCTTTGCAAGAGCGTGGAGCCATTTGAAGTGTCCTTAGGAGAGGTTGAGACCTTCATCCCTGTAACCCCTACGGTTTTCATCCGCGTCGCCCATGCGGCTTACCGGATGCGAGAACTTCACGACCTGTTGAACGTCAATGGACTGGCCTGTAACGAGGAATGGCCTTACATGCCTCACTTGACGATCGTAAAAATGGGCGCCGAAGATCAGGCGCAGCATGCTTATCGCGTGGCCCGGACCCGCTGGGCGGAGTTTGATGACGGCCGATGTATTGAGATTCGAGACCTGACGTTCGTCCGCGAAGTGGCCCAAAATCATTGGGTTGACTTGGCGGATATCCCGCTGGGCCAGCGACTCGCCAGAACCCCTGCCTACCGCCGCTGAGAGCACCGACCCGCAGGTACTCTACCGGCCCATTACCTGTCCTTTTTCTTGCCGTACATGTCCCTCCTGTACTCTGCCCAAACAGCACTCGACAGCGTAAATAAAAGATAGGACGGGCGAGCTGTTTGCCGGCCCTCGGAGGAACGATGCAGATCGGCGTTTATGGAGCAGGGTATCTAGGCACGGTGATTTCGGCCTGTTTGGCGGATTTCGGTACCCCGGTGACCTGTTGCCATCCCGATAGTTCCCGCATGGTGGAAATGGCCCAAGGTAAGGTGCCGTTTCACGAAAAAAACCTCTCCGAAGTCATCAAGCGGAATGTGCGTTCAGGCCGGCTGGCATATTCCACCGATGTTGAGTCTTTTGCCCGCAAGTCGGGCGTGATTTTCCTGGCCGAAGATACTCCGCAGCACCTCCCCGATCTGACATTACGTATTTCCAAGGCAGTCGCCAAACCACCGATTCTTTGCATTGTGACCCCAGTTTCAGTGGGCACCGGCGAAGCCCTCGAGAAGAAAATCCATGACGCTGGGCTGAAGGCGGTGATTGTTTCGCAGCCCATGTTCTTCACAGCGGGATGTGCCGTTGAAGACTTCAACTGGCCGGATCGCATCATCCTCGGCAGCAATTCCAACGATGCGGTCCAGGCGATCAAGCAGATCTTTCATCCCCTGGTGATGCGTGGAGTGCCGGTAATTGTGACCAATCACGCGACTGCCGAACTGGTGCGCGAATCGGCAACGGCATTTGTTGCCGCGAAAATTTCCTTCATCAACGAACTGGCCGGACTGTGCGAGCGGGTGAATGGCGATGCCGTGCACCTTTCTTTGGCTCTGGGGCTGGATAAGAAGATTGGACCGCGCTGCTTGCAGGCGGGCGCGGCCATGGGCGGTCTATTCGCTCAGTCAGATATGGATTCCCTCGCTCGACTGGCGGAACAGAATAACGTCTCTCTGAAAATTCTGAGCGCTGCCCGCGAAGTCAACCATGCTCTCGCCGATGGCATGGCCCAAAAGATATCTGCCTGCCTCAAGTCGCTTCAGAACAAAGACGTAGGCATTCTCGGCTTGGCTTTCAAGCCGAATACCAACTCGGTCGCGGGATCAGCATCGGTAGCGCTAGCGCAAAGTCTGGTTTCGCGCGGGGCTCGGGTACGAGCCTATGACCCGGTTGCAATTCCGGATGCGAAGCTGGAGTTGAACGGCACGGTCCACTACTGCGAGTCGGCTTACGCGGCGGCCGAAGGAGTTGAAGCCCTGATCCTGGGGACCGGCTGGCCAGAGTTCCGTGGATTGGACTTCGCGAAAATCAAGAACCTGTTGCGTCGCCCATTAATTGTAGATACCAAAAACATTCTCGATGCCGTCCGCCTGCGCGCAATGGGATTTGAGTACGTGGGCGTGGGGCGAGTGTAAGCCGAGCAGAGGCCGGTCCACCACGTGGATTGTCGGCATACGCCTCAACAATTTTCGAAGCCTATCGGCAAGCTGAGCCTGCAAAGCTGGCGGGCTTCAGTCGTCCCTACGGGGCTCGGTCATCTGTGCCCAGGTTCCCGGCATTGAAACGCCGTTCGTACTGAAGAGAAGCGCTGGTTGCGATGACAGATGATGTGTCTCGGTACTCCTCTGTGTGATTGTTCCGACCACAAATGTGAATTCGAGTAGCCAGGCCAAATCGAAAAGACCTTCAAAAAATCTTGGTAACACCTTCCGTCAAGACGAGCACTCGGTCCTGAACTCCGGCTTGACGGGCGGCGTGGTCAAGAAGCTGCAGGGGTTCGTCTATAGGCTCGTGCGACAAGCGGAAAGTGCCGTAGTGCATGGGGACCATCCAGCGCGCATTCAGATCAACGAAGGCTCGAGTCGCGTCGGCCGGATTGGTATGAACGTTCCGGAAGGAAGGCGGGTTATAGGCACCGATTGGCAGCAACGCAACCTGCGGGGCCAGACGCATCCCGATCTCGCGAAATCCCGAGAAATAGGCTGTGTCGCCGGCATGGTAGACCGAGTGCTTGCCATCGCGCAAAACGTATCCCCCATAGCCGCGATGCGCATCGCGCAGGACACGTGCTCCCCAATGACGCGAGGGCACGTGGGTGATGGTCAGGTTTCGGTGGCGATAGCTGTTCCACCAGTTCAGCTCGACCACGTCACGAAACCCCAGGTCCGCAACCAGATCAAACACATGCTCCGGAACCACGGCGGTTGGCGCCGATCCGCGCCAGCGTTTCGTGTGCTGCACCAGCGCCCGAAGCGATGGCCTATGAAGATGATCGAAGTGCGCGTGCGTGATGAGAACCAAGTCAATAGGAGGCAGATCGTGGATCTTCACGCCTGGCTGCCGCAATCGCTTTAGCACAAACAGCCAGCGCGCAAAGTTCGGATCAACCAGGACGTTCTCTCCGCCGATCTGGACGAAGAAGCTGGCATGACCGATAAATGTGACCCCCATTTCCCCGTCTGGCACCAGTTTTGGTTTATGCGACTGGCCGCGGCGAGGGGTGACCGCAGAATGCCGGATCAGCTTGCCAAATGCTCTGGCACGCTTGCGAAGCGCCGGGTTCTGGAGCGCCTGTTTCAGCATGGGAAAGCAGCTCTGAGCTGTTAGCTGTTAGCTGTTACGTGTTAGCTTTTGGCCAGAAACAAATTGTGCCGAACGGTTTTGGCTAAGCGCTAAAGGCGAAGAGCTAACGACTGACTTTCTGATTCTACCAATCTCCCATCATTTGCTTGACCCATGGCGATTACGTCAGTTCTAATTCTGAAGACTATTCGTAATCAGGAGCGTGTAATGCGAGTTGCATTTCTAGGATTGGGGATTATGGGCCGCGGGATGGCCACGAATCTGGCGAAGGCCGGTCACGAGGTCTCGGTCTGGAACCGCACGCCGGGGAAGGAAGTGGAAGGCGCGCGTCTGGCAGCTTCGCCTGTGGACGCTGCACAGGGCGCCGAAGTCGTATGGCTCTGCGTTTCGGACACCACGGCCGTTGAGAGCGTGCTGTTTGGTCCAAATGGAGTCGAGCAGTCGCTGACTGAGGGCATGATCATTGCCGACTCGAGTACGATCTCGCCTTCGGCGACCCGCAATTTTGCGGAACGTGTCGCCAAAAAAGGCGCGCAATATGTGGATGCGCCAATGACAGGATCAAAGCCGGCAGCTGAGGGCGGCACGTTGCTGTTCATCGTGGGTGGCAACGAGCAGACGGTCGAGCGCCTGAAGCCGCTCTTTGCCGCAATGGGTAAAAAGATCTTCCGCATGGGAGACGTGGGCAAGGGGCAGTCCGCAAAACTGGTGATGAACCTGCAGATTGCAATGATCTACGAAGGCTTTGCCGAGGCGCTCACGCTGGCGGCGAAATTGGGAGTTGATGCAGAAACACTGATGCCGCTGGTAAATGCTTCCATGGTGCGGTCTGGGGTCGTCGAATACAAGTCCCCGTTCGTTTTGGGACGGGACTTCACTGCGAATTTTCCGCTGCGCCTGATGCGGAAAGATATTCGTCTCGCTCTTGAGGCAGCCAAAGAAGCCCGGGTAAAACTGCCAGGACTCGAGACAGTAGAAGATATCTATGAAATGGCCATCGAAGATGGACACGCTGAACTCGACTACGCCGCGACGTTACTCCTGCTCGAGAAGTGGGCGGGAGTAGAAGTGAAGGGGCAGGCGGCATAAGAGCACTCGGGCGCGCGTTTTCTTTATGCATCGAGCCGAAAAATGCACGAAGTGCGGATGCATTGAGATCGTGCATAGGGTGATGGTTGCGCACGACGGGCAGCGCGGCGAAGCCAATGTCAGCCTGAGGCTGGACGCTGATCCAACCGCCATGTTTCTTAAGAAATCCGTTCGTTCGATTTTCCATGCCGAGGTTTGCTCGGCTTGCGGATACGTTGAGTTCTATGCCCATAATCCCGCGGAACTCCTGGCCGCGTTCCGAGACGCGCCGGGACCCGCGAAGTAGTCTGCCCCGGGGCACGTTTCGTTGACACTTTTCCCTGCACACAGATAAACTTGTTAGTTCCAAAGAGTCCTTTCGACCGGTCCACACCCAGCAGAAAACATGGATGAGACGCTCAAACAAATAGGCGGATTACTGCTCGGCTCCATTCCCACAATAATTTGCTTTCTGCTTTTGTTTGGGCTCTACACGGTGCTGGTGCATAAACCGCTCACTCGGGTGCTCTCCGAGCGGCGTGATCGCACTCAAGGGGCGGTCGAGAAGGCGCGGGCTGACATTCAGTCTGCCGAAGCGCGAACTGCCGAGTATGAACAGAAATTGAGAGAGGCGCGGTTAGCATTGTTCAAGGCGCAAGAAGCCCGACGGGCCAAGGCTTCGCACGCCCGGGCAGTCGCGATTGCCGAAGCGCGCAAGCGAGCGCAAGCACAAGTTGATCAAGCGCGTGCAGCAATCGAGCAGGATAAAATGGCCGCGAAACGTTTGCTGGAAGGCGAAGCCGGACGCATGGCGTCAGAGATCATTCGTGCCGTGCTTGCACCGGCGCTGGGCCAGGCGGGTGGACGGTGAGATTTCGATCTCGGAAATTTGCGCCTTTGGCGTTGCTTACGGTCATGATCCTCTCTGGCGGATGGGCACGAGCGCAGTCTGGAGAGCCGGATCACGCCCCTAATCCCAGCGTGCACAATGCTCCCGTCAATGCTGCTCCGGAACAAAAATCCGAGGAGGATCCAACCGCGCAGTTCAAGCATTCTGCGTCAGTGCGCCTGCTCTCGCGAATTACCGGCTTGAGCGCTGACGGAGCTTACTGGCTCGCCGTGGTTCTGAACTTTGGCATTGTTGTAGGCCTTATCGTGTGGGCTTCAACGAAGAACCTGCCCGCAATGTTCCGTAGCCGCACCGCTTCAATTCAGAAGTCAATTGAAGAAGCGCGCCGCGCAAGTGAGGACGCGAACCGGCGATTGTCAGAAATTGAATCGCGGCTGGCGCGGATGGATGACGAAATCAGCGGGATGCGCGCTACATCCGACAAGGAAGCCGCAGCTGAAGAGCAACGGATTAAAGCTGCAACCGCCGAGGACGCCCGCCGGATTGTGGAATCTGCCGAGCAGGAGATTGCCGCCGCGGCCAAGGCTGCCCGGAGAGAACTGACCGGCTACGCTGCCGATTTGGCAGTCACGCTGGCTACCAAACAAATTCAGGTGGACATTCCGACCGACCAGGCGCTGGTGCGCCGGTTTTCACAGCAACTTTCCGGCGATGGTTTAGGCGCGAAGAAAAATTAGATGGCTACCGTCACGAACACTTACGCCCGAGCTTTCGCCGATGTCGTCATGGCTAACCGCCTCGACGCCGCAAGAACGCTAGCCGAAGCACAGCAGGTTGCCGGGCTTGCGCGTGACAGCAAAGCGCTTCGCGAAGTGTGGGAAGCGCCCTCGATTCCCGCCGAACAGAAACGCGCTGTACTCGACAGCATCGTTCAGAAGGCCGGGCTGTCGCGGCCGGTACGAAATTTTGTCGCCGTTCTCATTGACAAGCGGCGCACTCGATTTCTAAGCGACATCGTGACCCAGTTTGGGCAGGAATTGAATCAACGGTTGGGGTTTGCCGAAGCTGCGATCACCACTGCGCGGGAATTGAATGCGGACGAACGTGTGGAACTTGAGGGTGACCTCGCGCGAGTGACAGGCAAGAATATCCGCGCGAAATATGCGCAGGATAGGACCATCCTCGGCGGGGCCATTGCCCGCGTCGGCAGCACGGTTTATGACGGTTCGGTGAAGGGACAGTTGGAGAGATTAAAGCAGCTCTTAGCTCTTAGCTCTTAGCTCTTAGCTCTTAGCTCTTAGCTCTTAGCTCTTAGCT
>Ga0066709_100004412_pt1 | contig 11220 bp, 10 predicted proteins | sample GraSoiAngelo_158_FD_79665 | JGI IMG/M metagenome (GOLD analysis project Ga0066709, IMG submission 79665) | Grasslands soil microbial communities from the Angelo Coastal Reserve, California, USA - 14_1009_16_30cm | ecosystem: Environmental > Terrestrial > Soil > Grasslands | place: USA... | reverse complement strand
GTCGCCAACTCAGGGCTGGGTATTCCTATGCAACGACAATACCGAGGAAGACTGCTTCCGGCGATGCCTTGTGGGCTCGCCCGAGAAATACTTACCGCGGTTTGCAACCTTAAAGGCTGGCGAGCCGGTCTTGTTATACAACTACGAGGCAGGAAGGCTCGTAGGTCATTTCACGGCCGCATCGGAAATCAAGCTGGACCTAGCCAAGGATGCATGGGGACAGCGTTACCGTGCGCAGGTCCCGCTAACCCTTGAGAGCCGATTTTCATCCCCGGTTCCACGGAAGAAACTCGAGTCAATCCAAGGCCTCAGTTTCGACTCTCGAGGCATTCTGACCAACTTCGCCCTTCCATTTGAAATTGTCCAAGAGATCCTTGATCTGGCAACTGGTCGGAAGGAAATCATCGGAGCGCCAGGGACCAAGGAAGAGACGGACTTCCGAAGGAAGTTTCCTGCGAACTTCCTGTGCTCGGACGGGCACAAGGTTCGGTCCAAAGGAGAACTGCTGATCGACAACTGGCTCTATACTCGCCACCCACCGATCGCGCACGCATATGAACGAAGACTTCCGGTGACCGAGGAGGCGTATGCAGATTTCTACATGCCGATTGGCGATTGCTATATTGAGTACTGGGGGCTGGACAATCCTCAGTATAACGAGCGGAGAGCGGCCAAGCTGGCCCTGTTTCGCAAGTACGATTTCCGCGTTATCTCATTGAACGATCGAGATCTCGAGAAACTCGATGACCTTCTCCCAACTCAACTTCTGAAGCTCTTCCCCAGTGGATTCCGGTTTCAGTAAGACCAGAACCATCCTTCTGATAGATCGATCGGCAACTTGGAGACTCTCAGTGTGACTACTCGAAACGGCGATTTCGCTGTCTCTGCTCGATTCGCGGACGCGAATCAACCTTTTGTGGTCTAAGCCGAACGTTGAGTATCCTACATGTAGTGATTGTGCCTACTATGTGCGTCTTCTTTCCTCACTTTCGTGCTGGGCGAAACGGTTGAGTCTACATGGTGGGACTTCCAGTCTCACGCAAGCTGGAACCGTGTCGCGCGCCACTATCCGGGCAATTTCGCTCCGCAGGTTGCGCGGAACCTCATCACGCTTTACACAAAACCTGGCGAAACAGTCCTCGACCCTTTCTGCGGAAGCGGAACAAGCTTGGTTGAAGCATCCCTATTAGGCCGCACAGCTATTGGAGTTGATCTCAGTACTAGGGCAATCCGCTTCTCAAGAGCATCGCTTGCACTCGTGTGCCAGATGACCTATCCGATTCCGAAGCTAGTGCGAGCGGATGCTCGGAATCTGAATTTCATAAATAACGATTCGATCGATCTTGTAATCCTGCATCCACCATATTCGACCATTGTCCGATATGATCGGTCAGACTCCCGGGATCTTTCAAACTTGCATAGCATCCAAAGCTATGCTGATTCATTGGGCGCTGTGATGTCAGAGGCTTATCGAGTTCTCAAGTCCGGTAGAATCTGCGCGCTGCTGATTGGTGACGTTCGAAGAGAGGGTTTGTATTACCCACTTTCGATGATCGCTCTGTGTGTCGGACTGCGTGCCGGGTTTGTGTTGATTGAGGAGATCGTCAAACACCAGATTAACTGCAAGTCGGATGCCGGATGGAGAAATCGGCCCCACAATTTCCTCATGATAGCTCATGAGCATCTCTATGTCCTGTTTAAGCCCAGATCGCCAAAACAATGGGGAGAGTTCATGCGAGACGTTGGGTTGACGCAACAGATCATCAATCCGACTCCCTAGTCGTGATATTAGGAAAGAGTTTGCGAACGGAGGAATTCGGATATGCCCCTCGTGGACCACCAAGGAGTCTGAACTCCCTCAATCGCAACTAACCACAAGAGATCTATAGTCAACAGTGGATACTCGTCGAAGGCAGGGTGGGCTGGACGGATCCAAAGGATTTCTTCCATGCACTCAGAGTACAGAGAGTCTTCGGAAAACGCTTCATTCTTTGTGAAGCATGCGACGCTAGCTTTCCGCGATCAATCGTTCCGCACCTCAAGCGGACACACCGGCAAGAGTGGGATGCGGCGGTCCAAGATTGGCTCGACCTCAAGAATTCCGGAATGACGTTTCGAAAGATCATGAGCGCGTACACGCAGCAAAAGGGACAGTACATTCTCAGCTGGGTTGTCATCAAACGAGAAGTGAAGGCTTTCGCTGAGAAGACCGGAGCTGCGTTGCGCGCTCGTCCGTTAAGCGAACCTTTGAGGTGGAAGCCTAACGCTGATCCTCGGCTTGACACGACCGTGTGGAGTTTTCCCTCCCGCGGCAACTGGGCAGTCCATTCGCCTGATTATGAAGGCAATTGGTCCCCCCACGTGCCGCGAGAGATCATTCGGCAATACTCACGTAGAGGCGACACGGTTCTCGATCCTTTCGTCGGCGGAGGAACAACACTTGTGGAATGCATGCTTCTCGGTCGTCGAGGAATCGGTGTGGACATCAGCCCTCAAGCGATCGGCCATACGAAGCAGAGGCTCACCGAGCTCAAAGACTTCGCAATTAAGACAATCGACCCACCATTCAACCCTTCCCAGGTGGATGAAATCGACCTAAGGCTTGGAGATGCGCGGAATCTCTCTTTTCTTCCTGACGACTCCATCGACCTGATCTGCACGCACCCACCTTACGGGCTTGCTATCCAGTTTACGACAAGTGGAACCCAAGATCTCTCGAGACTAAGATCGACTGAGGACTTCCTGAGCGCCATCAAGCAAAGCGCGCACGAATTCGTACGTGTTCTCAAGCCGGGTGGACACTGCGGGATCCTGATGGGCGATCGTCGTCGACACGGCGAGCTGATTCCCCTTGGCTTCCGCGTCTTCGACGTGTTTGCGGAGGAACCAAAGTTACGGGCGATCGACATCATCATCAAACTTCAGCATCACGATAGTAGCACCCAGTTCTACCGCGGCAAACGCACTTCCCTCCGGTATCGCATCGCTCATGAGTACCTTTTCATCTTTCGAAAGGGCAGAAACAGGCAAGATGCTCGGTGAAGTCGCAAACTCTAGCGAAGCGCCTCGCATGAAAGCGCCTCGTCTCTTCAGGTTGACAAAGCATCTTCCTGCCCCTACGATAATCGGAGCAAGCGACCTCCCGAAGTTTATAAGGGCTGGCTAGGGAATGTGGGCCCGGCCTCATTCCGCGGTCGCGCTGTACCATGATCACAAACGTTCTTCCCGTGGAGGAGCTCAGTGCCTTGGCTCGTCGGAAGAAACAAACGACTGTAAGGAAAACCATCTCGGTCGACCAGCTGGGCGCCGTTGAATCCGATGGATGGAAACAAATTGGAAGGAAGAGGAAAAAGAGCGTCCGCGTTGTAAAATCGAAGTCGGTCCCCGTATTACTCGAAGATCGTGTCTGGACAAGTTTGTATGGCATGGGTTTTAGCATGCTTTCGGGTGAGGGGGGATCAAGACTCCAACTCGATCCCAAAGATCCAAAGAGTCCGAGCAACCAGATTGACGTCGTGGCAATCGATCAAGACGTCATCATTGCGGTAGAATGCAAGTCCTCGCTCGAGCCGAAGAAAGATCCTCGCTTCCAAGAAGAAATCGCGAAGCATTCTACGCTTAGAGAACCATTGGCGCGCGCAGCAGCAACGCAATTCCCATCCGCAGAGCGGCGGAAAGTGATTCTCGCCGTCTTCACTTCGAATCTGCAGCTGTCGGAGAACGACCGGAAGCGCGCCGAGAATCTAAACGTGGCTCTTTTTGACGAAACCGACCTAGGATACTACGAAGCCTTGACCCGTCAAGTAGGACCGGCCGCCAGATACCAGTTCCTCTGCGATCTTATCCCAGGGAAACCCGTGCCCGGCCTTGAAGTTACGATTCCCGCTCTAAAGACAAAAATGGGAGGATATGATTGCTTCATTTTTTCCGCGCATCCTGAGTATCTGCTGAAGGTTTGTTACGTCTCGCATCGGGCGAAGGGAAAAGCATCGGACATTGACGCATACCAACGAATGGTATCTCGAAGTAGGCTATCGAAGATACGACAGTACATTGCGGAGGATGGCATGTTCCCGACAAACATAGTAGTCAGCTTCCAAGATCCTACCAGTTTGAGGTTCGACAAGGCGAAACAAGAGGCGGCCGACGACGGGTCGCAATACGGTTGGCTCCACATCGCTCCGACTTACAAGTCTGCATGGGTAATTGACGGGCAACATCGACTCTTCGCTTATTCCGGTCAGCCACGAGCGACAGAATCGGTTCTACCTGTCCTCGCTTTCTCTGGTCTCCCTGCTAGCGAGCAGGCGGAACTATTCATCGACATTAACGGAGAACAACGGAGAGTCAAGAAAAGCCTCCTGCAAGAACTGTTTGCCGAGTTGCACTGGAGTTCCTCCGATCCGCGGGATCGGATAGCAGCCGTCGTGTCCAAAGCGATTCAGCAGCTCGACGAAGAGCCCGAATCACCGTTCTTCGGCCGAGTGTTGAGGGCTGATGAATCACGAAATCCGAGGCGTTGCGTATCCTTGACAACCATATTTCGCGCCCTGGACAAGACGGGGTTCTATGTGAACAAGACCCGCAAGGGTGACATAACCGAGTACGGAACATTGTGGGCCGTGGAGAACGAAGCCACTTTGCGACGAACGAAGAACGTCATCAATGGTTGGTTCGAGCGAACCCTCCTGAAAGTTCCGGATTGGTGGGATCTCGGTTCGGCCGAAGGCGGGGGACTGGCGATGAACGATGGGGTGACAATTTGCATCAACGTTCTCCGAAGTGTTCTGTTGCATTTTGACGAAAAGAGCAGCCACCTCGGCGAGCTTACCGACAAGGAAATTGTTGAACGGCTGAATCCATATGCCGATGCCCTCGGGGAATACCTCAAGGCACTCGGTCCGGAAGGGCGGCTCAAATTCCGTCAACTAAGAGGCGCCCAGGGTCAGCTCCGCGGATCATTTACTTGCTTGGCGGGGATCAAACAGAGTATCCCTTCATTCAACCCGCGCGGACTTCAGGACTTCATTAACACCGAGAACGCCAGAACGACCGAACAGGCGCGGGACTTGGTCGATGCCATAGAGAGGACACTTCAGCGAGCGATCCTGCAAGAGCTTCGACAAGAGTACGAGGGAGAGGACTGGTGGTATCGAGGGGTGCCCCAAACGGTCAGGGTTAAGGTTTCCCAACGTCGCGAAGAGGATCAAGGCAAGCGTGGCGGGAACGAGGCTTATTTCGATCTCATAGACTATCGTGCAATCTCACAATCCAATTGGAATCTCTTTTCTAAGCTTCTTGGACTGGGCCAAGGTGGAAAGGAAAAGCAAACCGAGTGGATCCATAGCGTTAACGAGGTTCGAAAGCGTGTGATGCATCCTTCAAGCGGTGCGGTTGTATCCTTCGAGGAGTTGCAGGAGCTTCAAGGACACGAGCAATGGCTGCGTAAGCAGCTCTCCGGGGTCGCGGAAGAGCCGAAGTCGTGAGGGTGCTTGGCATACCATTCACCGATCTCAAGAGTCCTTGCGCGGGAAATAGGATGCCTCGCTCCAACAAGGACTTGGCTGAGCTACCTCGCGGCCTCCGCGGGCCGCTTGAGTCCAAGATCCTTGATCATACTGTCGAGCCTGTCCCGTAACAGGTACATCAGCTCCGCTTTGCGCGTATATGTCGGGATCTCGGCGTATTCAGCGTGCGGCATCCTGTTTAGTTGATCGAGGGTTTGCTTGATCGCCTGAAATGCCGGCGTAGACGGGTAACGTTCCTCTAGGACTCGCAGCCCGGCTTCCATGCCGATGAGCTTCTCCCCGCGATGTTCCGTGCCACCCAGGAAAGCCTCCTTGGCCTCCTTGTCGGCAAGGATCTTTGGAAGGTGCCTCATGTCTTTTGCGCCTTCAACGTTGAACCGCTTATCCTTGATTCCCTGGAATACGAAGTTCAGCAAAGTTCGAGCCTGCTCCGGATCGTTCTTTTCGTCGTAGTTCAGCGGGCCGCGTTGCTTGTAGAACTCCTCAAAATACGAGAAGCGCAAAACGTCCTTGTCCTTAGGGTTGTATTTCCAGTAGTCGCGCGTCTTCTCGAAGGCCCATATCTTCTGGTGAATGAAGGTCTTGTTTTTCCCGAGGTAGCGCGCGAGTTCGTCCATCGAGTACGCAAGTTCGTTATTCATGGACCAGATGTGCGCGGCTTCGTTCATCGCGGGCCAAGGCTTCTTCCCACTTACGTGTTCGGAAGCGAGGAACAGGGCCCGCTCCTCGATGGAGAAGTCTTCCGGGAATACACGGCAAGGAACACGTTCCACGATGCGGGAGTACTTCTTTCCGTCCTCCTTGCCTGCATGGATCTGTATCCTCAGATGCCGCAGGGAGACAACGCGCCGATTCCCCTCCACGATGGTTCCGTCTTGCCGGGCGTAGATCGGAGTGATCAGTCCCTTGTTGATCTTTATCGACTGGTACAAGTCCTTCGACTCCTCCTCGGCCCAGATGGCTTTCTCCATCTTGTCCTCATCCTCGCGTTCGCTCTCGGGGATGTGCGCGTAGCGTGGGTTCGCCAGGTCGAGGTGGAACTTTTCGATCGGCCATTCGTCGTTCTCCACCTCGATTTCGCGCCCTCCGATCGTGATCTTGCTCAGGTTTTTGGCCATAGTTATCGACGTAGCTATGGCTTCGGTACTATTTAGTATCTTCTGGTACGGTACGGTTCTGTTCGGTATTCGTTATATTAAACAAAGCCTTAAATACTGCCATCGTAGTACCCTATGGTACCAATCATGAATCCGTACCGTATCGCAGCCGAGGCGGGCTTGGAGTGTTGGCCTAGCGGTAGGACCGTCCGTCTCCCGTCTCGTGGCGCGTCGCCTCTGAAATTCCTGTGGGATGGCGCCGCGTACGACACCCGGTTCTCCGCACGGTTCTTGTTTGAGGCCGAGACCGGGCCAATCCTGCCGCCCCACATCGAATGGCATCTCGGTCGACTCCTGCTCATGCAATTGTGCGATGTCCCCGTTGCAGGCGTGATCTGGATTACTTCCGGCCCAAAGGTCGGAGCCTTATCCGACATTATCCGGCGCTGGACATCGGTTCGATTAACGCGGGCGCAGGCTCCTCGGCCCCCGCCCATGGAGATTCGGCTGCCTGAAGGGACGCTCGTTTGGGCGTCTACGGTGGAGGGGGCGTAGGGCATGAGAAGAGTGTAGTGGACCCGCTTTAGGAGGCAGCGGAGTCCACTTCGTACGCCTCCGCCCTCCTCCGACCGCATTGTGCGGCGATGAACGCTCAGCCGAACGACCTCGCGGACATAAGGTATGTTGCATCCGTCCGCGCGGTGGGGGAGGGTTTCCTTTCCATGATCCATGATGCAAATGAGCCGAATGTGGTTTCGACGCATCCTCCCGGTTTGACCTATCTGCACACCGGGGCGCGGAATCTGTGCGCCGGGCGAAGCTCATCGGAGCCCGCGGACATGGCGCCGATCATCGCGGGCTGTGACCTGAGGCGCCACGGTCGTCCTCGAGTACAACGAATCGCTGCACGTCGCCCTTGGAGCCGCCCGCAGCCGAAGCTTGATCGTGAACGATCAGCGATCCGGCAAGAAAAAAACGACGAATCGGGTGGCGTCGACCGAGGTGTCCTCGATGAATTGCCCCAACGCGTTCTCCAGCACGGTCGTTTGGAGCCCATGTCTCTCAAAGGCCGAGGCCCCAGAGAGCGATTCTTTCACATTCGGTTAGGATTGCAATGTGTGGGGCGCACTCGCGCCGCCATTTCATCAGTGAGGGGTTCGACCCCGACGTCTTCCGCTGCCAACCTGCGATCTCTTGGAGCGCGTCGAAGATATCTTTCCACAGATCTTGGGTCCTGACGGGAATAGAGTTCGCATCCCATACCCCTCTCCCCTCCGCCGTCGTTTTCCACCAGAAAGCGACGTCTTCGCCCCTTATGCCCGCTTCTCGTAGCAACTTCGCGCACGCTCCGGTTGCCACGCGCAGGAGCAACGCGGCCCGGCATACGACTTGGATATGGTGTGTAGGATCGGCCCGCGAGGCGGTTTCGCGCGCGAGTTTGATCACAAGAGGCGTTTCAGGGTCGACCCGACGCATTAGGAAGTCCTTCCAAAGCTTCGAGCCGGGCCCAGTTCCTAGGATATTCTCCAAAATCCCGTTCAGGTATCCCTCATACTCTACGGGGTTCCCCTTTGCGCTCAGACCGCTTGACGCTTCGAACGACTTGATCAGACTCTCGCGAAGCAGGTACTTATCAAGCTCACCAAAGGGCGATCCACTGGAAGGTTCAAAGACACGCCACAACCCAGTGAGATAATGTGAAATGTCGACCATCTCGAGAGCCTTCGATTCAAGAAGTGCGTTCGGCAAGTAGCTGGCGGCATTCCTTGAGTCTCGGTCCTCGCTTAGGACGTGGAGGTCAAACCCCCATGAGGTCAGCCAGTCTTTGCCGATATGAAAAAGTGAGGCGGCGGAAGAAGAACCTTCGAACCAGGTTTTCAGAGGAACTCCATGAGGCGTGATGACCGTCGCCAAGAGCTTTGCGGCTCCCTCTGAACCAGCCCACTGCTCGAGCGCATCCCACGCCAGTGTATGGGTGCCGAGCCGTCGAGAACCTAAGTCTCGACAGTTACCTGAGCCGTCGAGCACGTAATGAACTTCGTCGAACACCCCCACTCCTTCCGTGGCGAGAAGCGCCATGGCGCCACGCAACTCAGCGTAGTAAGCGAGGTGACGAGCACCATTCCGGTCCCCTCGAGCGTGGCACGATATCGCGTCGCCGAGGAAGGTCCAGCCATCGGCACAGTGGAGAATCGAGGACACGGCAAGATACTGGCCCAGCTGTCCGCCATCAATTCCGCGACCTACCGACCGATCTCTCCGGAGTACCGATGTGCAGTCATCGCGGTAGCGATTTCCCGTGCTCAACCACTTGCCCCTTGGGAAATATCGTCGGACATAACGCAACCTTCGCTGCACCGAGTCACGGGAAGCATCGCGGAGAATCCGCTTCTCGCCGTTCGTGAGGGAGGAGGTCATGCTCATGCCTATCCTATTAGCGATTGAACCTTACGTGCCGCCGATGCGACCTCTCCTGATCCACCGCACAAGTGCTTTATGAGCTGACGTCTGAGTTCCCTGTATCCACTACCGCCTCGGAACCCCAACCTGCTAGTGCGTTCTTCGTCCGATAAGCCCGGCGCTGCTGATGTCCTCCAGTCGAAGCTGGTTATGGCCTTGCCAGTCGCACTAAGGAATCCCGCCACGTTTTGGGACTTTAGCGAGCGCATCTCGACTTCGACCGCTTGGCGGTCAATCGCACTTGAGTCGGTCATCTCCTTCCAACGTGACAACTTCAGTTCGTCCACTCGGACATAGCACAGGTCGTTGCTCACATGAAGGATCCCGCGGACACCTTGGTCCGTGTTAAGCAGGCTGTATTCCCCGGCGAACGAGGGATCGAGCCCGTTCATCGGCGTCGGCGATCCAGCACGCAGGGCACTCGCCCATCTCTCACTACTCGCCCGGACACTATCCCGTACCTCTTGCCAAACAACGATGAGAAATGCGGCCTGCTGTGCCCGGCTCCACGGCAATACGGTTTTGTCCTTTCCAGCAGGAGCTCCGAAGAGTCCACCGACTCGTATTCTTCTTCCTTCCCACCCTCTCACGTACGTCGCGAGAAGAGATCGTACCCAAGCCGCCTGGGTAACCGTTCCCTCCTTCGGATCCCCAAGCATGTTGATCCTATGGAACCAAGGGCTCTCCGGATGAGACCACAAAGCTTCCGTGAGTTCCTGGGCGCGTGTCTCCCTGTAGACCTGGTGTCCTTCGAACCGTTCCAGCCAGTCCTCGGTTCGTAGTAAGGGGTACAAATCAAAAGCAAGGCTCGGATTGATCCTCTTGGGTTTGATATTGATTGTCCAGAAGAGGTAGGCCTGCCAACTAATGTCGAGCCCCCTAAATGCCACCACGGGCAGTTCGAACTTTCTTGTCGACTCCGTTCTGGTGAACGCCCACAGCCTGTGCTGGCCGTCGATCACCTCTATGGGTGAAAGTTCCTGGGGTTTCCACCCGACCCCGGTAAATGAACGGGGTAGTCTTATTCGCGCTTCCCTATCTGATGTGTCTTCAATCTCTATGAGATCATGCGAAGCGACTTGGGAGTCATCACGAGTATCATCTTCCGTGAGGAAATTGACGATGATGGCGGTTGGGAGCCATCCGGGCTTTCGCAGATCGTTGAACTCCTCTGAGTTTCGCCTCGAAGTACTAAGTTCGGACCATGGGTAGCCATAATGAACGAACTCTCGAATCTTATCGGAGCGCTCAGGGTCGTGCCGACGCTGGATGCCTAAGTCTTTAGATCTGGGCTTTCCACCGGCGGTTGATCTTCGATATATCCCTGTGAGAGCCAAAAGATCGGGGGCGGTCAAGGTGAAGAGATAGAATTGCGGCTGCGGGCGCCGTCGATGCTCGGAAGGATTCCAGGTCACCCTGTCCCACGTTGGAAGCCATTGGTGGACGACTATCGCTCGCAACTCGCGTCTGCTTGCGTCGTCAAGCATCGTTTCTCACACTCTGCCGGAGGATTGGATCAGCACCGAGTGGCAAAAGACATGGTCTCCCTCTCTGATCTAGAGCCTGTAAGTCGCCGTTCGCTCTTGAATTTGCCCCAGTAAGGTGTAGTTGTTGACCAAAGCATCGTGGGGTGGGACTTGGATGGGCTCTCAAGGGCTAATTTGGTCATGTGACTGGTCATCCGCGAAGGGAACCGGCTGCTGCATCTGCCAACCATTGAAATGACAGCGTCGATTTTGGTGGGCCAGAACACCAATTCAAGCCACTGAAAGCGAGAAGAACGGGTCATACTGGTGCGCCCGCGAGAATCGATAGGTGTCGGTCGGTAGGTTCAGCTTCCAGGATGGATCGAACTGCCCCTCGTGGCAGCTGTGGCACTTCACGGCGGTTGTCTTGCTTCTGAGACATGCAGATCCTCTCGACGACCCACCCAGAATGAAGCGGGACTATCTTGCAAAGGACCACCAACAAGTAGATAGACGACCTTGTTCGTGGCAATGGCACCGAAATCGAGGCTCATGGACATTGACGGAACGTTGTCGAATAGAGGCTTCTGGCCGTACGTTTGCGAAATCCGCACAGATGCATTTCGGCGCGTCTACTATGTTGGAATGACGGGAGATAGTTCTTCCGCG
>Ga0066709_100004411_pt1 | contig 11222 bp, 9 predicted proteins | sample GraSoiAngelo_158_FD_79665 | JGI IMG/M metagenome (GOLD analysis project Ga0066709, IMG submission 79665) | Grasslands soil microbial communities from the Angelo Coastal Reserve, California, USA - 14_1009_16_30cm | ecosystem: Environmental > Terrestrial > Soil > Grasslands | place: USA... | reverse complement strand
CCCTGCACGCCGCCGACGCGGAGCTTCTGGGGTCGCGCCGGGCGCATATGGTGCCGAATGGTTATCAGGCGCTGCGGTTCCGTTACCTGGACGACGCTGCCGCGCTCGCCCGCCACGACGCACTGATCATGGAAAACCTCTCGGGTGAATTGGCCGCCGACCGTGCGCTGAACGGTGGCGAGCAGATCAGTCTGGGCGGCGACGTTACGATCGAAGTGATACACACGCCAGGCCACTCGCCAGGCTCCGTGTCATTCGTGCTCAGCGGGCTGGACTGGGCATTCACCGGCGACAGCGTTCAGGTATGTGGCAGCCCCGGTGTCCCACTCTACGTAGATCCGGTTGCGTACGCCGCGAGCCAGAAGCTGCTGATGGAAGATGTGCGTCCCAGGCGCCTCCACATGGGACACCGATTCCGCGCGCTCGACGGCAGCGTGCTGGAGTCCGTGCTCGACGGACCGTCGGTCGAGCGCGCGCTGCGTGACAGCGTCGCGATGCACGAGCGCATGGCCGCGGCTGCACGCACCGTCACCACACTCGACGTCGGCAATCCCAGGGCGGACGCGCTTGCGCCAGCCGCGGAGGCGCTCGGCTTGCCGGCGGGCGACCCGACAGCATGGCCTCCGTCATTTTTCACCACCCTCCACGGGCACCTTGCACGAGCCGCCGTCCAGCGCGCCTGACACCGCCTTCCGCTTCCTACCAGCGCTCCATCCGCCAGACGAAGCGCCTCAAGCGGCATTGTGGTTCCCATTCCGCGGCGACCGCTTGTTAGTCCGCGTGGCGAGCGAACGGGCAACCCTGCTCGACTACGCCGAGCTGGTGGCGCTCGGTACCGACTTCGAAAGGGCCCACTACCTCGGCCGATTGGATGACCTCGATTGCTATACGGTGGAGCTCGACCCCATTGTGGAGCCGCCCGCCGAAACGGTGCTCGAGGGACTGCGTGCGCTATATGGCCGACTGGCGGATGAGCATTACTCCATCGCCGGCCGCGCGGTGCAGATCCTGTTGTGGGATCAGACCCATCGCTTTTGTGGTCGGTGCGGCCAGCCGACCGCCAATGCTCCGGCCGAGCGCGCCAAGCTCTGCCCGAGCTGCGGTCTGCTCAGCTTCCCACGATTGAGTCCGGCGGTGATCATGCTCGTACAACGCGGCGACGAATTCCTGCTGGCGCGCAACCGAGCCTTTGCCGAAGGCTTCTATAGTGTGCTCGCCGGCTTTGTCGAGCCTGGCGAATCACTGGAAGAAGCGGTGGCGCGCGAGGTCCGCGAGGAGGTCGACCTGGAGCTGAAGGACGTCCGCTACTTCGGCAGCCAACCGTGGCCATTTCCGCATTCGCTGATGATCGGCTTCACCGCGCACTACGCCTCCGGCCAGATTCGCCCGCAGACCGAGGAGATCGCCGAAGCGGCATGGTTCAACCGTCACGGTGAGCTGCCGCGTCTGCCCGGCAAGCTCAGCATCGCGCGAAGGCTGATCGACTGGTTTCTCACGGAGAGTCCGAGTCGTAAGTCGTGAGTCGTGAGTCGGCCTCCAATTACGACTCGCGACCCTCGAAGTTATTTACGGCTTGTCGACGCGGATCGGAATCTGCGTGACCGTCTCACCGCCTGTCACCGAGCTGCGCGCGTACACAAAGAGCGTGTACTTGCCTTTCTTCAGCGACTTGGTCTTGAGGCTCCAACCCGCGCCGCTCACGCCGGAGCAAGGTCCGCCGGTCGTCGGCTTGCCAAGCGTGGCTGTCCCCAGGTAACCCCCAGGAACATAGAACGCCACTCCATTGGCGGCGTCCCGGTCGCCCAGGAACACGGTCACGCTGCTGATGCCGCTGCCGCTCTTGGCGTTCTTGTCGCACGCCACGCCGGTAAACATGTGCTTGCCGCGTCGCATATAGCTGCCGGCGGACGGGTTCGAAACGTCGAGTGACGGTCCGATGGCCACCGCCGAAACCGGAATTGCACTCACACCGAGCAACGCCAGGACGGCGCCGCCTGCTGCAAGGCGCGGAAAAACTCCCTTCAAGTTCATCCTCACCTCCACGCGTATTCACGCCACGGCGCCGCGCCCACTCGACGCGGCTGGCGACGTTCGGCTGTTACGTTGTCACGCCTCGATGTTGCAGCTCGGCTAAGTCACACCTCCTCGATCGGTTCCCGGTCACCGGCGCTTGCTGGGCCAACTCCCTTAACGCCTGCTTAACACTCGACCGTGATTGGGGATTGAACCTGCCGCCTGTGAGCCTCGTCAAGAGTTAAAAAGTCATTAAGCCGCACCGCCCGCCCGGGGGCGTGTCGAGTGCGCCCGCACGCCTCGGCCCACAGGCTAGCCTGGCGTACTTGCTACACTCGGCTAACACCCGTCCGCGAGGTAGCTCACGATGGTTCAGGCTCCCACCCCCTCTTCCGCTCGCGAGATTGACGTCGATCGACTACTGCGCGTCGATCGCGAGCACCTGATCCATCCGCTGTATCACCCTGCCGATCACGTCCAGCCTATGGTCGTCGTCCGAGGCGAAGGGACAGACATCATCGACGCCAGGGGCAACCGCTACTTCGACGCGCTTTCAGGCTTGTGGAACGTCCACGTTGGCCACGGCCGTACCGAGCTTGCCCAAGTAGCCGCTGAACAGATGGGCACGCTCGCCTTCAACAACAACTACGTCGGCTTCACCAATATCCCGTCGACTCAGCTGGCCGAAAAGCTGATCGAGCTGGCGTACCCGAATCTGAACGCGGTGTACTTCACCACCGCGGGCGCCGAAGCGAACGAGTCGGCCTTCAAGACCGCTCGCTTCTTCTGGAAGCTCCTCGGCAAACCGGACAAGGTCAAGTTCATTTCGCGCCGCTGGGGCTATCACGGTGTGACGATGGCCGCCGCCAGCGCCACCGGGCTGCCGGCGTATCACAAGATGTTCGCTCCACTGGTACCCGGTTTCGTGCAGGCGATGGCGCCGTACCGGTTTCGCTGCGAGCTCGAAGAGGGCAGCGCACGGCCGTGCACCAATCCATCCGGCCACGATTACGCCGCCGAGCTGGAGCAGACGCTGCTCGACGAGGACCCCGATACGGTGGCCGCTATCATTGGCGAGCCGGTGCAGGGCGCGGGTGGTGTCATCGTCCCGCCAGATGACTACTGGCCGAAGTTGCGCCAGATCGCCGACCGGCACAATGTGCTGTTGATCGCGGATGAGGTGATCACCGGTTTCGGTCGCACCGGGAAATGGTTCGCGCTCGACCACTGGAAGGTCCAGCCGGACATTGTGAGCTTCGCCAAAGGCGTGACCAGCGCGTACCTGCCACTGGGCGGCATCATGCTCAGCCGCCAGGTCCAGAACGCGATCAATGAAGCTCCGTCTGATCTGAAGTTCATGCACGCCGCGACCTACTCCGGTCACCCGGTGTGTTGCGCGGTGGGTCTGGCGAACGTGGCGATCATCGAGCGCGAGGGCCTGGTCGAGCGCGCGGCGGACGTCGGCCGCAAGTTCCTGGACCTTCTGCAACGGCAGCTCGGACCGCTGCCACGCGTAGGCGAGGTCCGCGGACTGGGGATGATGGCCGCGGTCGAGCTGGTGGATCCGAACGCCACCGGCAGCGCCTACTACGACAGTGCGGTTGCCCTGGCTGGCCGCGTCGTCAACCGCTGTGCACAGAATGGCATGCTGCCGCGCCGCTTGAACAACACCATCTGCATGGCGCCGCCGCTGATCAGCACCGAAGCGCAGCTGGCTCGACTGGTGGAGGTGCTGGCGGAAGCGATCCAAGCGGAGGCCGACCACTGAGACACTCGGAAACCGCCGTCGAGCGCCAACCACTGAGACACTCGGAAACCGCCGTCGAGCGCCAGCCACTGAGACACTCGGAAACCGCCGTCGAGCGCCAGCCACTGAGACACTGGGAGAGCGCGGTCGATCGTCAGATTCGCGAGGCGCAGGAGCGCGGCGCTTTCGACGATCTACCTGGCGCAGGTCACCCGCTTCCGCGCGAACCCTGGGAGGGCGACTGGGCGCTCGCTCACCACGTGCTGAAGCTGGCCGGCGAGACCCTGCCGTGGATCTCGCTCGGTCGCGATATCGACGCGGCTCATGCCCGCCTCCAGGCGATGCTACGCGACGCGGTGAATCTCGCCGGTGGCGAGCGCCTGCGTGCCCGCGAACGCTATCTGCGCGAAGCGGCCGCGCTGGACAAACTGCTCCAGGAGTACGCGTTCGTCGTGCCGACTCGCCGACTGGAGCGCGGTCGCCTGCCGCCGCACATCGCCGCCGCCCAGTTCGACGCGGCTACTCAGACCGAGTAATTCGAGGGTCGAGCGCGTCGCGCAAGCCGTCGCCCACCAGATACAGGCACAGCACCGTCAGAAAAATGGCCGCGCCGGGGGCGTACACCAGCCACGGGCCGCGCGACAGATCCTGCGCGGCTCTGGTCAGCATATTGCCCCATGACGGCGTCGGGGGCGAGATGCCCAGTCCCAGAAATGACAGGGCCGACTCGATCAGGATCAGCGTGCCCACGTCGATCGCGGTGAGCACGAACACCAGCGGAAGCACGTTTGGCAGCAGGTGACGGACAATGATGCGCGCGTTGGAGGCGCCGGCCACGCGGCCAGCGGCGACGAACTCGCGCTCCCGCAGTGACAGCGTCTGCCCGCGCACGAACAGTGACGCGTTCGGCCAAAGCAGTCCACCCAGAATCAGCACCAGCGTCACCGGACCTGGCTGGAAGAGCACCGAGACGATCAGCAGCAGCGGAATCGATGGGATGGAGTTCAGGGTGCTGATGACGAACTGCACCAGGTCGTCGAACCACCCGCGCAGGAACCCCGCCGTCAGACCCAGCACCAGTCCGATGGTCAGATTGATGACGGCGGCGCCGATACCCACCGACAGCGATACGCGCGCGCCGTACAGCAAGCGGACGATCTCGCTGCGCCCCAGATCGTCGCTGCCCAGCCAGAAGGCGGGTTGGCTCCACGTCGGCTTCTGGTAACCGTTCAACAGGTCCTGCCGGGTGAAGCCGTACTGGAAGAGGTTGTTGGCCAGCACATCCGCGGCGGCGGCGAGCAGGATCATCGCCAGCAGAATGCTCGCTGCGACGAGTGTCAGACGGTCGCGGCGGAGGCGTGCGAGAGCATTGGTCCAGATGCCCGCGGTTGGTCGACGGGCGGGCGCCGCATCGGCCACCGGCCGCGCGCCAAGCGGGATCGCCTCGGCGGCCATTGGCGTGATGCTACGCCCGCCGGATGCGCGGATCGACGATGCCGTACGCCACGTCGCGCAGGATGTAGCTGAGCAGCAGGATCGTGCTGCCGACGACGACGACGGCCATGACAATGGGGTAGTCCTTCGAGCGCGCCGCGTCGTAGGTCATGCGTCCCATGCCCGGCCAGGCGAAGACCTGTTCGATGACGATGGCACCGGACACGAGGTACGCAATCTGGGTGCCCAGGGCGGTGACCAGTGGCAGGAGCGCGTTGCGCAGGGTGTGCACGGACAGCACCACGTTTTCACGAAGTCCCTTGGCGCGCGCGGTGCGTACATAATCCTGGCTGAGAACCTCCAATGTCTCGGCGCGCATGTAGCGGGAGTAATTGGCGATGCCGGCCAGGCTCAGCGCCAGGACGGGTCCGACCAGGTGGGCGAGTCGGTCCGGGACGTCGAAGGCGTCTTTTCCGACGGTGAGCATGCCACCCACCGGAAAGAGTCGGAACTGGACCGACAGGATGAGGATGAACAGCAGCCCGAACCAGAACGCCGGCACGGCGTGCCCGGCCACCCCGAGCACGCGGATGAGCTGGTCGATCCAGGTGCCGCGATAGCGGGCCGCGAGGACCCCCAGCGGGACACCTACGGCGATCGTCAGCAGCAGCGCCAGCGTGGCCAGCAATAGCGTGTTCGGCAGTGCCGCCTGGATCATCTCGCTCACGGGCCGTTTGTAAAGGAAGGATTGGCCGAAGTCGCCCGTCAGCACGTGGCCGAGCCAGCGCAGGTATTGAATCGGGATGGGCTGGTCCAGTCCATACGCGGATCGCAACGCGGCGATTTCATCCGCCCGCAGGCTGCCGCCGCCAAACAGAATCAGCACCGGATCGCCAGGCGCGAGCCGCAGCACACAGAACGAAATCAGCGTGATCCCGAAGAATGTCGGGATCGCCTGGATCACCCGCCTGAGAACAAACCGACCCATCGCTTACCCGTCAGCTTGGTACGCCCCGCTCCGCGGAACTCGTTCGCGGTCCGCCTCCGCCCGCGACGGGTCCCATCTGGGGCGACTCGCCGTCAGTCGTCCGCGCGTTATCGCCACGCGGCGGGGCTCCCTCCGGGAACATCCTGGCGGCCGCGCCCTCGCCGCACGGCGCGCCAGCTCTCGCCCGCCTCGCGTAGAGCGCCGTCGCCGCACCGCGTCCGCGCGTGACGCCGATGGCCGGCGGGCCCCCTCCGGGAAACCACTATTGAACCCACCACGTTTCGGGTTTGGCCTGGCCCTGGCGCGCGAAGGGGCCGGGGATGATGTTCTGGACCTTCGTATTCACCCCGAGCAGAACGTTCTGCGCAAAGCCAAAGTTGTACGGCTGCTCCTCATTGAGGATCTGGTTCGCGGACTTGATCGCCGCCTTGCGATCCGCCTGCGCGCAATGGGTACGGCTGTCCTCGATCACCTTGTCGAGGTCCGGATTCTTGTACTGGATGTAGTTGTTCTCACTGGGATGCGTGGAGTTGGAGTGCCAGATCGAATACATATCCGGCTCCGCCGTCAGCGACCAGCCGATCACGTCGGCATCGAAATCATGCGCGCCGTCGTCGCCGTATTTGGGATCCTTCGACGTATTGATGCGGTCGACGAGCGCCTCGAACGACTCCGTCTTCGGTTCCACGCTGACGCCGATCTGGCGGTACTGCTCCGCCGCCACCTGGATGAACGTCTCGCGGATCACGTTGCCCGCGTTGGTGATGATCGAAAACTCCAGCTTCTGGCCGTCCTTGGCGTAAATCCCGTCCGCGCCCTTCACGTAGCCCGCCTGTTGCAGCAGCTGCTCTGATTTGGCCGGATCGTACTTGTAGTCGTTCAGTCCACTCGCGTCGTAGGCCCACGAGACGGGCGGCGTGTGGGCCACCATTTTGACCCCCTCGCCGAACAGGACCTTGTCGACCACCTGGTCGACGTTGAGCCCATAGGCCAACGCCTGCCGCACGGCCTTGTCCTGGAGAAACTCCTTGCCACCGCGGCGCTGATTCCAGCCGATGTAGGTGTACCCAAGATTCAGGTACTTGAAGACCTGCACCGAGCTGACCGTCTGCATGTCCTGCGCGTCTTTGGCGTCGAACTGGGCCATGTCCACCTCGCCCACCTTGAGCGCCGCGGTCAGCGCGTCCTGGTTGGGATAGACCTTGTGGACCCACTCGTCGATGTTGGCCTTCTGAAAGTAGTTGTCGTTGCGAGTGAGCGTGATGTGGTCGTTCGGCACCCACTCTTTAAAGGTGAAGGCGCCGCTGGACACCGGCGGCGCGTTGTTTTCGGGCGCGTCGTCCAGGTTCTTGCTGGCGTCGTTCGGAACCAGATATTTGCCGAAGACGCTCTTTGGGATGATGCTCAGATTCCCGATCTGAATCAGCGCCGGGCAGAACGAATTGACCAGCGAGACGGTGATGGTCTTGCCGTCGACTTTGATCCCGGAAACGTCGTCGGCGCTGCCGGCGATGTACTCCTTGGCGCCGACGATCTGGTCGACGTTGTTCTTGTGGTTGGTCCTCCTGCTACGCAGGGTCGCCATCACCGTGAATTTGAAGTCGTCGCCGGTGAGTGGCGAGCCGTCGCTGAACTTCAAGCCGTCGCGCAGCTGGAAGGTGAGGGCTTTCCCATCCGCCGAGAAGTCCCACTTGTCCGCCAGGTTCGGTCCGACCTCGCCCGTTTTGGCATCGACCGAGATGAGGGCGGTGTAAATGCGAGTGGTGACGACGTCCGACGGCACGTCAGTTACAGTGACCGGATTGAGCGTCTTGGCGTCGGCGAACTCGCCGAGAATGATCCGCCCACCCGGTTTGGCTTGCCCTGCCGCGGGCGCAACCGTCGGCCCGGGCGCTGCCGGAGCCTTTGTGGCCGGCGTTGGCTGAGCGCCCGCGGCAGGCGCGCTCGTCGCCGCCGGTGCGCTGGTCGCCGCGGGCGCCGACGTCGGCGCGGTTTGGCCCGCCGGGCCGCAGGCCGCGAGCACGAGCACGCTCGCGGTGAGGGTTGACACCACGCGGCCACGCGCGGCTCCGCGCAAGACGTCCATCATTGGAAGCCTCCTTGTCCTCGTGCTAGCGCACCTCGATCAATCTTGCCATAGCTATGAACGCCCTGTGGGCCTGTCAAGCGAGATCGGCGCCTGCTGCGCGCATCTCGGCCACGGCGCGCTCGCCGTCGGTCGGCTCGAGATTGACGGGTCGCATCCCGTCAGGGATCAACGTCACGCGGAAGCCCGCCTGAAGCGCGTCGAGCGCACTCGACCTCACGCAATAGTCGGTCGCAAGACCGCCGATGTACAGGTGGCGCACATCGCGCCGTTCGAGCAGCGTCTGCAGCGGCGTTCCCGAGTCGTCGCGCGCCTGAAACGCCGAGTACGCGTCTTCGGCCTCGCCCATGCCCTTCGACACCACCAGCGCGCTGGCTGGTATCTCGAGGTCCGGATGGAATTCGGCGCCGTGTGTGCGCATCACGCAGTGCGGCGGCCACACCCCACCGTACTCCTTGAAGTGTGTCGTCTTTGGCGGATGCCAGTCGCGAGTGACGACGATGGGGATGTTGGCGCGCTCCGCGGCGGCGGCCCACACGCTCAGCACCGGCATGACCTGGTCGCCGTTGGCCACGGCGAGCGATCCGCCAGGGCAGAAGTCGTTCTGCGGATCGACCAGCAACAGGCTGTCACCTGCCTGAAAGGATGGGGGATTCGACATATCGCTGCCCTTTCTCGAGATGTATGCTGGCGGCCATGAGCATCGAGGTCACTCCCAACGGTACACGCGGCGGGAGCTTTCCACGGCTGCCTGGGCCATTGATGCAGTTCTTCAACGACGCTGTGTATCGTATTTACCGCAACCGGCGCTTCATGGGCGCGCGGGTCTTGCGCCTGGTAACGACCGGTGCGCACAGCGGGCAGCCCCGCCGCACCACGCTCGGCTATTTTTCCGATGGCGACAACGCCTGGATCATCGTCGGCTCGGCTAGCGGTGCCAGGCGTCATCCGGCCTGGGTCTACAATCTGGCCCGGCATCCCGACCAGGTCTGGATCGAGGTTGGCAAACAGAGGCTGAGGGTCCGCCCGGAAACCATCGAGGGCGAGCAGCGCACCCGCATCTGGGAGCGCGTCGTCGCCCAGGCGCCGGCCTACGCAGCCTATCCAACAAAAACGGACCGCGAGATCCCGCTCATCCGCCTGACTCCCGCCTGAACCCCTGCCCTGGGGGCGTATATACTCGAACACGTGTTCGACACCCCCGGCGGCTGGCGGGACTCGCTCAACGCGGCGCAGCGCGAGGCGGTCACCTGTGGCGATGGTCCTGTGCTGGTCATCGCGGGCGCTGGGACCGGCAAAACCTGGACGCTCGCGTGTCGGGTGGCATACCTGATCGAACAGGGTGTGCCACCCGAGCGCATCCTGCTGCTGACGTTCTCGCGTCGCGCTGCTCGCGAGATGCTGTCCCGAGCCGGACGCCTGGTCGACCGAAACGCCACTGGCAGGGTCTGGGGCGGCACCTTCCACGCCATTGCTAACCGTTTGCTGCGCCTCCATGGCCGATCCCTCGGGCTTTCGCCCGACTTCACCGTGCTCGACCAGGCCGACATGGCCGATCTCATGGACCTGATCCGTGGCGAGCGCTACCCGGCCCGCGACAAACGCGAGAGGCGCTTTCCGAAGAAAGACACCCTGGTCGCCATGTACTCGCGCATGGTGAACGCCGGTGAGCGCCTGTCAACCGTGCTGGAGCACGCCTTCCCGTGGTGTACCGAGGAGGCCGACGGCATCCGCGCGATCTTCGCAGAGTACACCGGCCGTAAACGCGCCCAGAACGTGCTGGACTACGACGACCTGCTCCTCTACTGGCGCGCGCTCGGCGAAACTCCGGCTGGCGTGACAGTAAGCAAGCAATTCGAGCACGTGCTGGTGGACGAGTACCAGGACACCAACCCGCTGCAGGCCCAGATTCTCCAATCGCTCCGCTCGGAGAACCGCAACCTGATGGTCGTTGGAGACGATGCGCAGGCTATTTATGCCTTCAGGGCTGCATCGGTCCGCAACATCCTGGATTTCCCCGGTCAGTTTCCGGGAACGCGACGGATCACACTCGAGCAAAATTATCGTTCGACTCGGCCGATTCTCGACGTCTCCAACGCGGTCATCGATCGCGCCCGCGAGCGGTTCCCGAAGAATCTGTGGCCGGTTCGATCGGGTGGCGCTCGACCCGTGCTGCTGACCTGCGCAGACGAGAGCGAGCAGTCCGCGCAGGTGTGCGAACAGATCCTCGAGCATCGCGAACAGGGCGTGCCGTTGCGACACCAGGCCGTGCTGTTCCGCTCCGGCCACCACAGCGATGTGCTGGAGCTCGAGCTCACCCGGCGCAATATCCCTTTCGTGAAATACGGCGGACTCAAGTTCCTGGAGTCCGCCCACATCAAACACGTACTGGCCGTGCTTCGCGTGCTGGAGAATCCGCGCGATGAGGTCAGTTGGTTCCGCGTCCTCCAGCTGCTCGACGGGATCGGGCCAGCCGGTGCCCGCTCGATCATGGATGCCATCGGCGTCCGCGTTGCCGACGGCGCTCCACTCCAGAAGTTGGTGCACTCGCCGCCGCACATGCCCGAGGCGGCCCAGGAATCGTTCGATCGCCTGCGCGAGGCGCTGGCCGACTGCCTGGCCGACGGAGGCACGCTGCCGCCTTCTGCCGAGATCGCTCGCATCCGCCGCTTCTGCGAGCCGATCATCCAACACCGCTACAGCAGTCCACAGGCCCGCGTCCAGGACATCGAGCAGTTGGAGCAGGTGGCTGGAGCCCACTCCGCCCGCGGCCGGTTCTTGAGCGAGATGGCGCTCGATCCGCCGACTTCGACGAGCGACCTGGCCGGTCCACCGCTCCTGGACGAGGACTACCTGATCCTGAGCACCGTGCACTCCGCCAAGGGCGGCGAATGGGCAGTGGTGCACGTCATTCACGCGGCCGACGGCATGATTCCGTCGGACATGGCCACGGG
>Ga0066709_100004410_pt1 | contig 11223 bp, 5 predicted proteins | sample GraSoiAngelo_158_FD_79665 | JGI IMG/M metagenome (GOLD analysis project Ga0066709, IMG submission 79665) | Grasslands soil microbial communities from the Angelo Coastal Reserve, California, USA - 14_1009_16_30cm | ecosystem: Environmental > Terrestrial > Soil > Grasslands | place: USA... | reverse complement strand
TGTTCGCCGGCTGATAATGCTTCGCGTCGGCGCCCGAGATGTAATGGCACAACGAACCAAGCGCCGTCTCGCGCGGCAGCACGCGGGGTTCGTCGCCTTGCGCCAGCGCGACCGCATTTCGACCGGCGATCAGGCCGGTGGCAATCGATTCCACGTAGCCTTCGACGCCGGAAATCTGGCCGGCGAAGAAAACCGAAGGACGCGCGCGCCATTGCAGAGTCGCGGTGAGCAGCGCCGGTGCATTGATGTATGTGTTCCGGTGCATCTGGCCGAACCGGAAAAATTCGGCGCGCTCCAGGCCCGGAATCATGCGCAGGATGCGCGCCTGCTCGCCGAATTTCAGGTGATTCTGAAAGCCGACCAGGTTGTAGCTATCGGCGCGCAGATTCTCCTGACGTAACTTCGCCACCGCGTACGGCCGACGCCCGGTGCGAGGATCAAGGAGCCCCACCGGTTTCATGGGCCCGAAGCGAAGCGTATCGCGGCCGCGCCGCGCGATTTCGTCGATGGGCAGGCACGCCTCAAAAAATGGCGTATTGTCCGGCATGCCATCCGGCGTGGCGCCTGGCGTATCACCCAGGATGTGCGCGGCCACGTTCTCCGCCGCCAGCACGGCGTCGACAAAACGCTCATACTCGTCGCGATCGAACGGGCAGTTCAAGTAATCGTCGGTGCCATCGAGCGATTTGCCATATCGCGACGCGCGGAACGCGATGGACATGTCGATGGTCGAGGCGTCAACAATCGGGCTGATACTATCGTAGAAGTAGAGCCGGTCTGAACCCGTGAGCCGCGCAATCTCCGCCGCCAGCGCGTCGCTGGTCAGTGGGCCGGTGGCGATGAGAGTGATGCCATCGCCCGGGACCGACGTGACCTCGGCACGCCGCAGTTCGATCAGCGGCTCGGATTCAATCACACGCGTGACTTCCGTGGCAAAGGCTTCACGATCGACCGTCAGCGCATGCCCTCCCGGGACGCGCATACGGTCGGCGATGCCGATGAGTAGCGAATCCAGCCGCCGCAGTTCTTCTTTCAGCAGCCACGACGCCGAGGGACCCTGGTCCGACTTCAGCGAATTGCTGCAAACCAGCTCGGCCAGTTGCTCGGTCTGATGCGCCGCCGTCCGCCTCGCAGGCCGCATCTCGTGCAGAGTGACAGGCAGCCCCGCACGCGCAATCTGCCACGCTGCTTCCGAACCGGCAAGCCCGCCGCCGATGATGTGGATGGTGACCATCTGTATTGAGAGTAGGACAGGCATGCCTATCTGTCCATTGGCTGGGGGCCCGCGCACCCACCGCGTGTTAGCGCTGATTCGCCTTCAGCACTCTCTTCCGCAACCGGATGGATTGTGGTGTCACTTCTACGAACTCATCGTCGCGAATGAATTCGATGGCCTGCTCGAGATTCAGAATCCGCGGCGGCACCAAGCGTATGGCTTCATCCGCTGTTGATGCGCGCATGTTGGTCAGCTTCTTCTCCTTCACGATGTTCACGTCCAGGTCGTTGTCGCGGGCGTTCTCGCCTATGATCATGCCCTGGTAAACCTCGAGGCCGGGCATCACGAAGATCTCGCCGCGCTCCTGCAAATTGAAAATCGCGTGGCCCGTGGCCTTGCCCGCGCGGTCCGCAACTAGGGACCCGGTGGGTCGCGTGGGAATCTCACCCTGCCAGTCGATGTAGCCGTGGAAAAGGCTGTTCATGATGGCCGTGCCGCGCGAATCGGTGAGGATCTCGCTGCGCAGCCCGATCAGCCCACGCGACGGAATGTGAAATTCGAGCCGCACGCGCCCGGAACCGTGGTTGACCATTTTGATCATCTTGCCCTTGCGCGAGCCAAGCTTCTCGATCACCACGCCGAGGAATGCTTCGGGGCAATCGATCACCAGCAGCTCGACCGGCTCCTGTACTTTGCCGTCTATTTTGCGCGTAAGAATTTCCGGCTTGCCCACCATCAGCTCGTAGCCTTCACGCCGCATCATTTCGATCAGAATCGCGAGCTGCAACTCGCCACGCCCCATCACCTTGAACGCATCCGGCCCGCCGGCTTCTTCCACGCGAATCGAGACGTTGGTCAGCAGCTCTTTATCCAGCCGGTCGCGCAGGTTCCGCGACGTCACATAAGTCCCTTCGCGGCCCGCGAACGGCGAGGTATTAATCGTGAATGTCATGGCAATGGTCGGCTCGTCGATTTGAATGTTGGCCAGCGGCTTCGGATTCTCCGCGCTTGTCACAGTCTCACCGATAGTGATGCCTTCCACGCCCGCGATGGCCAGTAGTTCTCCGGGCCGGCCCTCGGTTTCATCCACGCGCTTCAGGCCTTCGAAGGAATAGAGCTTGGTGATGCGCGTTTTCTGCAAAGACCCGTCCAGCTTGACGATGCCCACCTCGTCGCCGTATTTCAGCGTGCCTTCGAAAACGCGTCCGATAGCGAGCCGCCCGAGATAATCGCTGTAATCCAGATTGGCCACAAGCATTTGCAGAACGCCGTCAGGATCGCCCGGCGCCACGGGAATATTTTTGACGATAGCTTCGAACAGCGGCCGCAGATCCTGCGCATCATCCTCCATCTTCGCCTTGGCGACGCCCGCCCTGGCATTGCAGTAGAGCACCGGAAAATCGAGCTGGTCTTCGGTGGCGTCCAAATCGATGAACAAGTCGTATATCTCGTTCAAAACCTCCGGCACACGCGCGTCCGGCCGGTCGATCTTATTGATCACCACGATGGGTGGCAGATGCGACTCGAGCGCCTTCATCAGCACATAGCGCGTCTGCGGCAGCGGGCCTTCGCTGGCATCCACCAGCAGCATGACGCCGTCGACAATCTTGAGCGCGCGCTCCACTTCGCCGCCGAAATCGCTGTGACCCGGCGTATCCACGATATTGATCTTGACGCCGCCGTAGCACACGCCCGTGATCTTGGAGAGGATGGTGATGCCGCGCTCGCGCTCCAGTTCGTTCGAATCCATCACGCGGTCCATTACGGCTTCGTTCTCGCGGAAAATGCCACTCTGTTTGAGCATGGCGTCCACAAGCGTGGTTTTGCCATGGTCTACGTGCGCGATGATCGCGATATTGCGAATGCTTTCGTTTTTATTCTTCATGAATCACTTCGATAGGGTTGAGACGCGCCGCCACGCGCGCGGGATAAATGCCGGCCAGGACGGTCGTCATCCAGACCAGTGCGGACGCACCGGCCAGCAGTGCGATGGGCGGATGAAACTGGATGGTCCAGCCGAAGCTCTGCTTATTGATAACGCAAATCAGCACGAGAGACAAAACAAAGCCGAGCGCCAGCCCCAACAGATTCGCCGCGAGGCCCAGAAAGCCGGCTTCGAGCAGAATCATGCGGCGTACCTGCGCGGGAGCCGCGCCGAGATAACGCAGCAAGCCGAACTCGCGGCGCCGGTCGAGCACCATCGCAAGCAGCGAATTCGCCGCGCCCAGCATGGCCACCGCAATGGCCACGCCTTCAAGCGCGTACGTAATGGCGAACGTGCGGTCGAAGACCACCATGGCGTCTTGACGAAGCGTACTGTTGGGCGCCACGACGACGCGATATCGGGCCAGCCGATCCTCGACCGCACGGCGAACCTGGCTGGCGTCGGCGTTCTTTGCGACGTAGATCGCCAGGTTGGTGGCAGGCAGATCCGGCAGATATTTCGCAAGCGTCGCGTTGTCGAAGATGACCCAGCCGCGCTCGGTTGAATAATCGTAATAGACGCCTGCTACAGTTGCTTTGACCATATGACCGCCGAGCGGCAGCGTCACGGCATCACCCGCGTGCACGCCTTGCTTGTTGGCAAATGGCTCACTCACGATGACGCGATCCTGCCCCACGAGCGAGCGCAGCACGGCATCGCGGTCTTGGCCGGGCAGAAATCGCAGGCGCCCGTATCGGCGCACGATCTCGGCGGCGCCTGAGCCGAGCGAAGCACGCTGGCCATCGTAATCGAATTCGAGTGCATGAAAGACGTCCACCGCATCCACGCCGGAAATCGAGGAAACCAGCGCGGGTACGTCCGCCGAAAGCGCTGGATGGCTGCCCGCTCCACCCCTAGACGCCGGGCTCACGTAGAGATCGGCGCGCAGTTGCGTGTCGAGCCAGACAATCACGGTTTCGCGAAAACTCCCCACCATGATGCCGACGCTGGCCATCATGGCGATGGCCGTCGACAATGCGCCCACCACAACGGACGTTCGGGCAAGAGCCGCGGCCAGCCCGCGCACGGCCAGCAATCCCTCCGGGCCGAACAGCGCGCGCGAGGCGGTTCGCGTCACCGCGGCCAGTCCGGTGATCACGGCAGGCGCGGCCAGCGCCATGGACACGATGGCCAGCAGCGTGGCAAGGTAGCCGGCGATGGGTCTGCCGTCGATCGGCCGGACGCGTGAAACGGCGATTGCTACGATGGCGACGACGATCGCCCAGAGCAGATCGCGGCGCATGTGCAGTCTTGCATGATGCTCGCACGCACCGCGGCCCATCGCCTCCACCGGCGCCACCTGCATGGCTTCGCGCGCGGGCGCCAGCGCCGAAAGAAACGCAACTGCGATGCCGCAGAAAATAGCCATCGCTACCGCCGGCGTGCCAAGAGCGACCACCGCCGGCCGGCTGCTCACGTAGAGCGAGTTGACCGTCTGCGCGATCAAGCCCACCGCGGCTTCAGCCATCAATCTGCCGAGTGCGATGCCGGTCAGCGAGCCCGCCAGTCCGAACAGTAGCGCTTCACCAAGAAACAGCCACAGAATCCAGCGCCGCCCCGCGCCCAGCGCGCGCAGAATGCCGATCTCCGGGCGCCTCCGTACCACGCTCACCGAAATCGTGTTGTAAATGAGAAAGGCTCCCACCACCAGCGAAATGTAGCTCAGCACGCGGAGATTCCAGCGAAACGCTCGCAACATCCGCTGGTTCTGCTCGCTGCGCGTGCCTGGATTTTCGATGCGATAGCTCGCCGGCAACACCGCGCGTATCTCGCGCTCGACGCGCGTAAAGTCTTCGTTAGCCGACACGAACACGTCGATCCGGTCGAGCTTGCCGTATTCGTGCAGTGCGCGCTGGGCCGTCGCGATATCGAGCAGCGCGAACTGTGTGTCTCCGGCGTCCGCAATACCCGCCGTGCGAAATGTCTGGTCGGTGTCGTAGAGCGTGAAGGTGATCAGCCCTCCCTCTTTGACTCCGGCTCTCTTCGCCAGCCCGCTCGAAATGATCACCGCCGAATCCAGGTCGGTCGGAATCGCCTTTCCGGCCCGTTTCCGGCGCGCCTGCGCGACAAAATCTACTCCATAAACCGTCACCGTCCCAACGTGCTCCAGGATGCCCTGGGTTTCGATCACCGGTGCGAACCGCGCGTTCACCGGTAGCGCCGCAAGTGTCGCCATCCACCGTTCATCCACGCTGCCATTAGCCACAATCTCCAGATCCGTCTTCCCGACTAAGTTCTCAAGTGACGACCGGAACGAGCCCGTAGCTGCATCCCCCGCGAGGTCGATGGCGATCACCACACCCACGCCCAGCGCCACCGCGAGTATGGTGAGCGTGGTGCGTGGAAGATCGCGCCGCAACGGGCGCAGGATGAGGGTGCGGAACAACTGGAGCCGTAGCATGCGCGACTACGCTCTCTCGACGGAGGCGATCCGCCCGTCACGCATTTGCACGCTGGTCTGTGCGATAGCCGCGGCTTCCGCGCTGTGCGTCGCCAAAAGCACGGTGGCGCCAAAACGCTGGGCCGCGTCACGTAGCAGAGCCAGTACTTGATCTCCGCTGGCGTTATCGAGATTGCCCGTGGGTTCGTCGGCGATCAAAATTTCGGGCGAATGCACCAGTGCGCGTGCAATCGCTACACGCTGCATCTGGCCGCCCGAGAGCTGGTAGGGAAAAGAATCCGCCTTCTCCGCGAGGTCCACCCACGCGAGACGATCACGCGCAGCTTCGCGCGCTCCTGGCGCGCCTGCGAGCAGCAGCGGAAGCTCCACATTCTCCAGCGTGGTTAGCGCCGGAAGCAATTGAAAAAATTGAAACACAAATCCGATGCGCGTGCGCCGCAACGCCGTCAACTCCTCTTCGCTTAACGAACTGGTGGCGCGGCCATTGATAACCACCTCGCCCGATGTCGGAAAATCCATGGCGCCCGCAAGATTCAGCAGCGTGGTTTTCCCGCAGCCACTGCGGCCGACCACCGCCGTGACCGTTCCCGATTCGAGTGTAAGTGAAACATCGTGGAGCGCTTCCAGCTTCTGTCCATTGGTTTGATAGATTTTCGTAGCCCGGCGCAATTCCAGGCGGGACGGGTTCATCGATACTGACTATTATAGCGACCGCGGGTATCAGGCGACGGCGGAACGCACTCGGGACCGCGGTTTCTCTTGGCCGCCCACCCGTCCGCTGCGAATGATTTTGTAGAAGACCAGCCGGACCGGCCCCAGGAGCCCGGACGGAAATGGCTCGCGCACTTTCTCCCATTCCTCGCCCGGCGGAAACCGCTGCCCGTAGCGCTCGTACACCTTCGAGTAGTCGATCGGCCCCATGCCCAGCACGCGGTTGATCAGCAGATTAGTGACATGGATGCGCAGCCTGTTGGAGCCCATACGCAGCATGCGCGTCACATCCAGACGGTACGGCTGCATCCACGCTACGCCCGCTGCGCCGTCGTTCAGCCACACTTCTGCGGTTTCACGCACCACACCGAGATCGAGCACCGCGCCCACATTCACGGCCAGCTTCGATGCCAGCGGAAACTCAGCTTCATATGTCCCGCGGCCGGAAAGGAAACGCGCCCTCGGAATGTCCGTCCACGATTTGAGCGCGTCGAGAGTGACCGGCGCGATTGCGGCATCATCGAACCGCAAGAGCCAGCGTGGGGCCAGCTCTACCGGTGCGGGAATGCCGCTGACGATCATGTCCTTTCGCCCATGGCTGTCCTGCATGTAGTAGGCTCGATTTTCGAATGCCCGCGCCATCCAGCCATCGCGTGTGGCTTCGAGGTGGAGGTCCGTGTCGACCGACGCGGGACTCCGGGCGTTCTGCGCGAAGGCGATCAAGCACGATTCATGCGGACCCAGCTCAAACGCGACGCTCGTGCCGGCTTTCGTGTGTTCGAACGTAACCAACGGTGTCACCGTTCCGGTCTTCAGGTCCCAGTTTTCGGGTTGCTTCGCGTCTACGCGAAACGTCGCGTCCAACCGCTGCGGCCGCTCGCTGGTGTTGGCTAGAAAATAGTAATCGCGCTCGGCGGTTTTACGGTGAACGAATCCCACGTGTTGACTCGCCTCGCGAAATACGATGTCTGGCGGATGCCAGCGCAGTGCATTCAACAGCGAGAATCTCTCGTCACGCGAAAAAATCGCCACGCCGTTGCCCAGGCGATGGGAATGCAGCGCCGCGTCAACACCGATCGCGCCGAACAGTTCACGGACCAGCTGCTCCACTTCCGCGCGGTTGTGGTCGCGATCGGCCATCCCGTACGCTGTTTCGGGTAGCCGGCGCGTAGCGATGACGATGCCGCCCTGGTCCACGAAATCCCTGATCTTGCGCAGCGACTCGACGTCGATGCCCGTGAGATTGGGCAATACCAGCACGGCGTAGTCGCCATCGCCCGAGCGCAGCCGGCCTTGCTCGGCGCGCATCTCGCGAAACGCGAAGGTGTCGACGCCATCGAAGGAATAACCGTTCGTGATGATGGTCTTCACCACGTCCGACTCGAAATGCAGTGCGTTCGCCAGGCTGAATTCCGGAGGCGGGCCGTTCGAACTCATGCGGTCGCGTACCGCCCAATTAAAGAGCAGTTCCCGCATGTCGGCTTCGGCCATAGCATCTTCCGATGGCAGATACAGCGCTACGTCCGCTACCGGTTTGCCCTGTTGCAGAATGTAGCTGGCGCGGTTGACGTAATCCGCGAGCTGCGAATAGTAACGCCAGAACGGCGAATTGTGGTTGATGGCCGGGCCGAAATAGGGTACCCATCCCGGCGAGCCCGCGGAAGCCGGCGAGTATCCGTACGAGGTGCCATAAAGCGAATTGATTCCACTCAGAAAGTGCAGATCAGAGCAGAGCTTCAGTTGCTCCAGCGTGTCGGCGAAGCGGTTGGGATCGCCGAGCCACGTCCAGGCTTCGGCGAGCACTGTGCGCTTCCCGGCCAGCCTGGCGCCCGAGCTGGCCCACCGCGAGCTGCTGAATTCTTTCCACTCGTAGTGCTCACCCACCGGAATGTCGACAGACCGATAGCTCGCGAGCGAAACGGGAGGCGTACCGTAGGACTCTATCTGAGAGGTCAGGCCCTTCGCATGTGCCCACTCCGCCAGTGGCTGGATAAAACCCTCGGACGCCTGGTCGGAAAGTGTGCGCCAGAAATCCGAGCGCAGGTCGCGCGAATTCGCGTGGTTGCGATCGAACAACGCGGGCAGGTGCGCCATCAGATCGTAGCCGCGCTTGCGCAGGAAAATTGCTGGCAGATCATCGGTCCAGTTCGCGGCCTCGGCTTCTAGCGAATCGCAAAAGATCGATCGAATCGCGCCGGCCGGAACGCCCGCGAGCAGCTTGTCTCCGACCGCCGCCAGATAGCGCTGGAGCGCACCGGCATCGTAATGATCCAGTACCGGGCCTTCCGCGCCCAGCGAAGCGCGCTTCACCTGCATCCGCGTCGGCCGCGAATAGAAGAACTGCAGTTCACCGCTGGTCGCGGGCGGCATCAGGGAGCTGCTGCCTTTGTCTATGGGAAGCCTCGCGTATCCGCTCGGGTCTACGTAGAACGCCGCGAGCAGTTTTCCCGCCTCGTCGATATCGGGCAGTGGTACCGGCGCTTGCGCGGTCACCGGAACGCTGGCGCGGCGCAGGCATTTCGCGCTGTCGGCGGGGCTCACCGACGGACCGCCATAGGGCCACCCGGTCCCCACCAAAAGGTCCGCCGTCAGCCCGAGCTTCTTGCAGGTCATGAGCGCCGCGTTCAGCACTTCGAAGAATTCGGGTGAAAGGTACGTCTGGTTTCGGATGCCGTGCGCCGGATCGTCGAGCGCGATGGGATAAGCCGGAAAAATCAGCACGCCGCCGATATGCGCCGTGACGATGAACTGCAATTCGCGCTCACATTCCTCCGCCGTCCACGCCGGACCGAAAATAAACCAGTGCATGCGCATCCGGTAGGCATTCGGGACGTCGAGGAACGCGCGCGCGTCCGGTTCATCGCTCGGTGCTGCGTAAAGCCGCAACGTGCTCGCGGCGACACCAAGGGCGAGAAAATTCCGGCGGGTCAGCGCACCACCGCACGGTCCGCCTAGGGCCCGGCTCAACGGTTGTAAATCCTCACGCGATACATCGGCTTTGTCTTCTCCGCCGGGTCCATGGCATAAACCTGCTCGGTCTTCGCGAGATCGTAATCGCGCCACAGCCAGGTGAGTTCTTCCGGCAGCTCGGCATTCCCGTGCGCGGCGTTGTGCGAGCCGCCACCCCAACTGAAATGGAAATCATACTCGCGCATCTTCAGTGAGTTCGTCATCTGGATATTCTGCAGCGGCCAGCTCCCATGCTCATTTTCCAGATCTTCAGAACCATCCTCTAGCCAGACGCGGATGTTATGCTTCGGCCCTTTGCGGATCAGAAACGGGTAATCGTTACCGCCCAGAATATTCTCGCGCGGATCGGTCTGATCGTGCCGCCATTGAATGCTGGTGAAGCTGCCGACGTGCGAGAGCACGCGGCTGAACTGATCGTTCTGCTGCCACGCGGCATTGAATGCGCAAATGCCGCCGGAAGAGATGCCGGCAATCGCGCGGCTATAGGCGTCCTTACGGATGTTGTACTTTGCCTGGACGTCGGCCAGAATCTCATCGCGCAGGAAGCGCGCGTACCGGTCCGAGACCGTATCGTACTCGATGCTCCGCATCTTCTTCTCGCCGATCGTACCTGGCTCAATGAACACCTGGATCATCACCGGAATCTTTTTTTGGGCAATCAGGTTGTCCACGACAGTCAGGGTGCGCGATGCGCCGTCTCGCTGGATCAGGTTCTGGCCATCCTGCCAGACCATGAGCGCCGCGGGAACGTTCTTGTCGTACTGCGCGGGCACATAGATCCAGTAGTTGCTCTGCATGCCATCGTAAATCTTGCTGGTGTGGATGATTTTTTCCGACAACGTGCCCTGTGGCACGCCGGGCCTGGGATACGAATCGGGACCGTACGCTGGCACATCTGTCGAGCCACCAGTGCGCGCGCCATTCACCATGTAATAGAAACCATGCACCGTGCCGGGTTGCAGCCTTCCCGGGTGGTACCAGAGATCGCTCTTCCCGGCGCGCGTCATCGGCCCAACGGCGCGGTCGTCGATGTAAATCTCCGGCTGCACTTCGGACTCAACGGCCCAGATAAAGTCCGGACCTTCACCGGCGAACGCCGTCCCCTTCTTGAGCTTCTCTTCACCGAGCGAGGCGCCAAGCGCTTCCGCAAGATTGTGCGACTTCTGGCGAGCCAGCTCGATCAACTGCGGCGCCGTAAGCTTGTCGGCGGCCTGTGCCGTGATGATTGTGAAGGCTATAGAGCACGTAAGAAACGATCGTCCAATCATGGTTCAGTATTATATGTGAACAGAGATTTCATGACCGAACGGCTTTACTACACGGATTCCTATCTGCGGGAATTTCACGCGCGCGTGCTCGATCGGACGCTAGATGGCGCCACGCTATACCTCGATCGCACAGCATTTTATCCGACGTCCGGCGGGCAGCCGCATGACACTGGTTCCATCGCAGGCAAGGCGGTGTTGGATGTCATCGATGAGGATGAGCGCATCGCGCACCGCATGGCATCGCCGGTGGATGCGGCGGAAGTCGATTGCCTGATCGACTGGACGCGCCGCCTGGATCACATGCAGCAGCACACCGGCCAGCACCTGCTTTCCGCGGTGTTCATCGAGCAGTTCGGCATCGAGACCATCAGCTTCCACCTTGGCCAGGAAATATCGACTATCGATCTCGAAACTCCGGCCGTTGACCTGGCGAAGGTAATCGCGGCGGAGCGCCGGGCCAACGAAGCTGTGGCGGAGAATCGGCCGATTCTGGTCAGCTACGAAGATGCGGGCGCGGCTGGAGATCTGCGGAAGCCGTCGGATCGAGCGGGGACCCTGCGCATTGTATCGATCGACGGTCTCGACCGCATAGCCTGCGGCGGCACGCACGTGCGGTTGACCGGTGAGATCGGGCCGATTCTCATCCGCCGGCTCGAAAAAATCCGCAATTGCG
>Ga0066709_100004409_pt1 | contig 11223 bp, 15 predicted proteins | sample GraSoiAngelo_158_FD_79665 | JGI IMG/M metagenome (GOLD analysis project Ga0066709, IMG submission 79665) | Grasslands soil microbial communities from the Angelo Coastal Reserve, California, USA - 14_1009_16_30cm | ecosystem: Environmental > Terrestrial > Soil > Grasslands | place: USA... | reverse complement strand
CCCGGGCAGGTCGGCTCTCTCGGTTGCGTATTTACTAGACGTCAAGCACGATTCGCTGGTTGGCCTAAAGCGACTCTCCACTTCAAGGCTCGCGCCGCTTCGTTACCTCCGTTGCCGCCCCATTGCTGCCTGGTGAAGCCAACCAGGTCAACTAGCAGAAAGCGCCGCCCATCTCCTGTTCCCGACTAGTGCCTGTGGGTTGCACCGCGCCATGAGAACGCTACCACCAATGGCTCCAGAGTCTCAGACTCGGCATTTCTCATGAAATGGGAAGAGAAGCTGTTCTGGATCTCTCGCTTTCGGATAGTAGTCGACGTTGTGACCCAGAACATACGAAGCGATTAGCCGATAGACATCGGCTTGGGAAAACTATGGGTATTCATCTTTGACGAAGCATCTTGTGCCCGATCCTGCCGCCGCCCCCATGGTCTAAGCCTCAGATCTCACGTTCTGCTGGTTACTAATAAATTAGAACGCCGTTGTTATAGCTAAAGCTCGTCTAGTTCTTTCGACGTTGTGACCGGCAGGGCAGAGATGAATAAGGGATTTGCGCAAGAGCTTTTAACAGCAAAGATCGCAAAGGAGATGCCAAGAACGCGAAGCAGAGCCGTGGTGCGACGAATCACCAATTTCCTTTTTTGCGGTTTGTTGGTGCTGGTTGCTCTGACCGGCTCCTTGCAAGCTGAAGCCACGATCCGTGTCGGCGCGTTTCCAAACATTACACACGCGCAGCCCATGATTGGGAAGGCGAACGGCAGTTTTGAGAAGGCAATGGGGCCGAGCGTGAAGATCCAATGGACCAGCTTCAATGCCGGGCCTTCTGCAATCGAAGCCTTGTTTGCCGGGGCAATCGACATGACCTACATCGGCCCGAATCCGGCGATCACCGGTTATGTGCGCTCCGGGGGAGAAGCGTTGCGGGTGGTGGCGGGCGCCGCGAGCGCCGGGGCGTCGCTGGTGGTGCGCAACGATTCGGGCATTCAGAAACCAGAAGACTTCCACAACAAGAAAGTAGCCTCACCGCAAATGGGAAATACGCAGGATGTGGCGCTACGCGCCTGGTTGAAGGCGCACGGGATGAAGTCAAAGGACAAGGGCGGGGATGTGCAGGTAGTGCCGCTGGCGAATCCTGATCAGCTCACGCTCTTCCTGAAGAAAGAACTTGATGCGGCGTGGGCGCCGGAGCCATGGGCGACCCGGCTGATCCGCGAAGGCAACGGGCGGCTCTTTCTCGAGGAGCGCGATCTGTGGCCGCAGGGACAGTTCGTGACTACGCACCTGATCGTGAGCGCGAAATTTCTGCGAGAGCATCCCGACCTGGTCAAGAACTGGATTCGCGCTCACGTGGAGATCACGGATTGGATCAACGGACATTTGCCCGAGGCCAAAAAGATTTTGAATCAGCAGATTCAGAAGGAAACCGGAAAGGCGCTCTCGCCGGCGGTGCTGGATGAAGCCTTTGGTAGATTGCAGGTCACCTATGACCCGGTGCGGAATTCGCTGCTGACCTCGGCGCGTTCCGCTTACGACGCCGGTTTTCTTGGAAAGCAGATGCCGGACTTATCGAAGATGTACGAGCTGAGTTTGTTGAACCAAGTTCTGGCGGAGAAAGGGAAACAGGCCGTCCAATGACCACGAATCTGATTTCGCAGCCGGGATTTTCGGAGCATCGCAGCTCGGTACGCGGCAGCGTGACGCCCCACAAATCAGGGCTAGTGCCGGTGCGGAGCAACGGCAATAACGGAACTGCCAAGCTGACACTAAAAAATCTCTCGCTGACATACAAGGCGAACGGCTCGTCGCGGCTGCTGGCGCTTGATGGTATTGATCTCAAAGTGAAGCCGGGAGAGTTTCTGTGCATCGTCGGGCCTTCGGGCTGTGGCAAGTCCACGCTGCTGCACGTGATTGCCGGCCTGCAGCAGCCGACTTCGGGGCACGTGCTGGTCGATGACAATCTCATGGATGGACCGGGTACGGACCGCATTCTGATTTTTCAGGAGCTTGGGTTATTTCCCTGGCTGACCGTGAGCGAGAACGTCGAGTTCGGCATGAAGATGACGGGAATTGCGCGAGCCGAGCGGCGGGAGAAAGTTCAGTACTATTTGCGGCTCGTTCATCTGGCGCAATTCAAGGACAGCTACTGCCACCAGCTCTCAGGCGGAATGCGGCAGCGCGTGGCGCTGGCGCGCGCTCTCGCCACCGAACCCGACGTCCTGCTGATGGATGAACCGTTCGCCGCGCTGGACGCGCAGACGCGCGACCTGCTGCACGATGAGCTGGAGCGCATCTGGGCGGAGACCGGGCGCACGATCATTTTCGTGACTCACAATGTGCGCGAAGCCGTCCGGCTGGGCGACCGAGTGGTGCTGTTTACTTTTCGGCCGGGTCGAATCAAGCGAGAGTATCAAGTCGAGCTGCCGCGTCCCAGGCACCTCGAAGATGTAACTGTGGCGAAGAGTGCCCGGGAAATCCTTGATGACTTGCGCGAGGAGATCAATAAATCGCTCGAAGCCGAGTATGCCGGGGAGGTGCTGAAGCGATGAAGAAATTCATGCGGCACGCGATCTTTTACTCAGTACTGATCGGCATTTGGGCATTGTTGGCGAAGCTGAAAGTATGGCCTCCTTATGTGTTTCCGTCGCCGCAGGGAGTAGTGGAATCGCTGGCGGCCGGTTTTGCCGATCACAGCTTTTGGATTGCGATCGGCGTCAGCATGAAACGCATGCTGCTCGGCTACAGCTTGTCCGTGGTGCTGGGAATGGTGCTGGGGCTTGGCGTCGCCAGCAATAAGTTTCTCGAAGAAACCATGGGTGGCCTGCTGGTGAGCCTGCAGAGTCTGCCCAGCATCTGCTGGCTGCCGCTGGCGGTGCTCTGGTTTGGGCTTACAGAGAAAGCGATTTTGTTTGTTGTCGTGATGGGATCGCTACTCTCGGTGACCATCGCCATGGAAACCGGGCGTCAACAGATGCCAAAGATCTACGGCATGGCGGGACGCAACCTTGGTGCCGGGGGGGGTCGCCTCTTCTGGCACGTGCTGCTGCCTGCCAGCTTGCCCTATATCATCTCCGGATTGAAACAGGGCTGGGCTTTCGCCTGGCGCTCGCTGATTTCCGGCGAGATGATCTTCGTCAGCCTCGGTCTGGGACAGTTGCTCATGATGGGGCGCGACTTGAATGACATGAGCCAGGTAATCGCTGTCATGATTCTTATCATAGCCATTGGCTACATCGTCGATGGGCTGGTCTTCAGGACGATCGAACGACGTTTGCAGCTGAAGTGGGGTTTGGCTCCCGCTACGTAGGATTTTCCCGCGTTTCCCAACTGTCGAGCAGGTCGGCTCTGCCTGTTGCGTATTTACACGCATTTAAGCACTCGCCAAGTCGTGAAAAGCGACCATCTGGAGACGCGAACCAGTTCCGGGTGGGACTTTCAAATGGCAGGGGGATCAGCGCCTTTCACGGCGCACTGGAGCACCAAAAAAACTAGCTCCAGCTAAGAAAAGCGCTGCGCATTTCCTATTCCCTACTGGTGCCTGTGGCTTGCACCACGCATAGAACGCCACCGCCAACGGCTTCAGAGGACAGCGATTCTCGTCAGCGCACCCGGATCGGCTTCAGGCCTACGGGGACACGATGATTTGGCGCGGGGAAGGTGTTGCCCTCGAGATCGTCGAAGAAAGATACGTCGGAGGGACCATTCATCATGATGGTGGTACACACGCCGTTACTGCAAGTCTGTGACGTGTCCCACATCAGCAGAGCCGTTGATCCATTGCCATAGACCACTGGACAGGACCAGACCGTGCCAGTCGCAGTGCACGGGCCGAGCGCGGCGTTAGCGATCCAGTCGTGCATCTGGCTGTAAGCGCCGGCTTCCGGCAACAGGCCCGCGGTCACATCCCAGAATGCGCCGTGCTCCGGCCCATAATCCCAACCATACCAATAGAAGCGTTCTAGGCCTTTGGATGCGATGATGACAAAGTAGCGACCGATAAACGCCGAGCGCAGATCGTGGTCGTTGAAACACGCCGCGCTGCCGTCACCCCAGGATCCCTCCGATGACCAGATCGGCTTATCCTGCAGCCCGTACTTCGCAGCAACATTTCTAACGGCATCAATCTGCGAGGCTACGGTTTCCGCGACAGGATAACTGCCGCACTTCTGAGCGCCGAAGTAGTAGGTGTGGAAACTTACAATGTCTATGTACTGAGCTCCGCCCGCGGCGAAGAAGCCGTCCAGCCAGTTCGGCGCTGTGCTCAAGCCGTAGGGAGCGGGGCTCAAAATTTTCGCGCTCGGATTGATGCCCAGAATGATCTCGCGAGCGTCCTTCGCCATGCGCACCAATTGGGCCGTGGTGCCCTTCCAGAAGCCCTGGCCGTTTGGCTCATTCCAAATTTCCCAATATTGGATGTTCTTGCCCGCGTGGGTGGCGATAGCAGTCACATAATCCCTCCAGATCAGGTTGCTACCGGTGCCATCCGCATTCAAATCACTTGGCGCGTAGCACGCGCCAGGACTGCCATTACAACTAATGTCCGTAGGGTTGGACGAAGCCCAGACTGGTGTCCGGCCGAAGGTGTAGGCGATGTCCGTCAACCCGTTCGCATGCGCCTTCTCGATCCAGATATCCAGAGCTGTGAAATCGCAGGTGGGCGTCGGACAGAGGAGATACCACTTGGCGACATCGTCCCAGATCCGCAAGCTGCTAAACGCGACTGACGGCCAAGTCGTGGTGCGGTTGACGTGCAAGCCAAAGAAGGAAGATGTGACCCTGAAAAAACCCTGAGGAGGAGGAGTAGGAGAGTTCGGCGATTGCGTTCCCCCTATCCCGCCGCCGCACGCGCTTAGTAGGAAACACAGTAACGTAGCGCATGAGAGGTACATCGCAACCCGTGAGATTAAGACTGTCCCCATAGCCGCCTGCAAAAAGAAGACTTCTTTGGTCAATATACGAGAACAGGAGCCGAATACAGTCACCCGAAAGCCTTACGACGAAGAGTACGACTAAAGTCATCGGTATGGTTCTTCTGTGGAGAGCATCGAATCGAATATCGTTATGCGGTCGCTCGCCATCAGAGCGCGTTAAACGTAAACAGCCGCAACAATGGTTTTGGCATGCTGGTATTGGCCCGGGAGTCGTTTGCGATTTTCTTTGTTTAGCTGAGCCTAGATCAGTTCGTCAATAGGGTAAGTTCCACTTCCCTTTTCAACACCATCATCTCGGTTTCCCCTTTTCGTCGGGCTGAGGGGCACTCATTTCTATTCGCCAGATTGGGCCGTCTTCGGACAGAGGGCCTTCGAATTCGGCGAAGGTGGGAGCTTGGCCGTTCACAATCCAGAGATGAAGGTCGGGAGGCTGCTTGCCTACGAGCGGCGCGACGCCGTAAATCTCATCACGGGCTCTTCCGCTAATCCAATGGCGCCTCGACTTCATTCGGCAGGGTGCGTTGTACATAGCGATTGGATCAGTGGTTGCGCCGCAGCGCAGAGTGTGCCGTTTACAGGCCCATTTGCCGCAAACAAGCGGCACCTACCGCCAACATTTCCTTTGCCAGCACAACATCGTCCACCACGGAAGTACTCACCGGAACGGCCAATCCGGTGAAAGCCGTGTATCCCGTCCCGATAACTACTCTGGTGCTTGCGAGTACCAAAGGCCCACCGCGCAGAAATCGTCAAACAGTTTACTGGCATTCCCGATCCTTACCAGCAGGAACCTAAGGATGTCCGCGAAGTGATTAGCACGACTGACCTCACGCCAGGAAAAGCAACGCAGGGAATATTGTTGCACTCGAGAGCAAGGAATTTATTGAGTCAACGGCAGTCACAACTGACGCGGCCGTGCTGCGCAAGTTTTGAACAGTGCTTATGCTAATTCTCGCCAAAATTGTTATCGGCTTTGTAGTAGGCACGCTAATCGGCATGACGGTGTGGGCGGCGGCGTCCTACCGCTTCCCATCCTGATCTTTCTGCTCCGAGTCCCCCCACCATTGCGGTAGGATCGGACGTTTTCAATGCCTTTTTCAATTTCGTGACTAAGATCGGATCCAGCTAAGTGCACCTTACGAGGGGAACCGTTAAGCGCAAGATGGTTGCAAGTCTCGCCATGGGCAGCATTCCTGGTTCGATCCTTGGTGTCGGTTTATTGAGGCATCTGCGGACTGTTTATTGTACTGGGGTAAACATGTTCATCACGATGGCGGTGGGAATCATGTTGATCGTTGTACCGACGGCGCTAATGTTGCAGACGCAGATCGAAGAACATGTCTCTCAGCGCCTACCCAAAATGCAGGTAGGCTCAGGCAGCATTATTATAATGCTCCTGCTTGTTTTCTATAGCTTCCCACCAAGAATGATGGTAGGCACAGACATAGTACATGGGGTGGTGCTTACCGGAATGACCAGCTTATTGCATTTCACACTCCATAACATTGATCGTTGGGATCGGCTCAATTCCTGGTGCATTGTTGGGGTCTCATTTGAGCACGCGAATGCCGGTACCCTGGCTGAGACGCATCTTGTGTGCGGCTTTGTTTCTTACAGGCGCGCGTATGCTCTGGGCCTGATCCGACAATTTCGCTAGTGTCATTGAAGACTCATTCACAAACCGTTCGGTTGCTCGGCGCCTCGAGATCAGGTTTTTCCGCGTAAGACTTTTTACAATCAGCTCACGAAATTCTGCCCAAAGCGTCCCCGCGTCGAAAAAGTTGGCATGCATCCCGAATTCACAACTCTCATGATGCTGAATTACATCGATCCTCTTTGAGTGTTCACATCTGCACAATTTTCTGCTATGGCCGCTACATAAGGTAAGGTGCTATGGGCAAACCGACGACTCTGGGCTGCGACCTGAAATGCCGCCGTCCTTTATCTCAGATACAGCACAATTTCCTACTCGAAAATTGAGCTCCCCGCTTTACTGCTGCGCTAATAGGCGATGCGCTCTTGCCGTGTTTCCCGTGTGAAGGCTGTGGAAATCTGATGCAAAAGCACGCGAAAAAATTCTTAATTTTGCCTTCATTCGTGGCAACATAATCCGATCCAGAATAATTAGCGCAATTCTACGAGTAGGAGACATTGTTATTCAGGTGTCGCTATGACCAACATATCGCGTAGGCGGCGCGCCAAAGCGCGAAGGAGTAGGGAGGGCGGCTACACATCGTCCAGAGGCTGCTTGCCGGAACTTCCTACCCTGTTTGTGAAACTTCCTGCGCCCTGGCCATCCGGAAAGCAGAGATGTCAAGCTCATCTCTGATTCACGCGCCTTTTAGAAGACTTTCTTCCCAATGCACAGCATACCGATGCTCCGCATGAAATGCATGCACCCCCTGCATTGGCTGCTCAGAAAACTCGCCATCATTGATAACGATTTTGACGCGGCGCAACCCTCTGGCAAATGTGAGGCCCGACTTGGAGGTCATGCCGGCAGAGTTGTCACCTGCGCCACCAAAACCAACCACTGTATGCTTGGCTCCTGGCGGTGCACCCGGCATATTCCGCAGCTCGGCACAAAGCCGAAAAGTACCGCCGCCTGAACTTTGTTCGGAGTCACACAATCTCCACACATTTCCCTAAAGCCCACCTGCCGGTGTGAAGTAGCAGTCATTCGTGCCTCTCCCTAGCACGAATATGGGTTCCAGAGTGCAAGCTCGTCAGGGATCATAGTGCAAGTTGCCCTGAAAGATAAAAGTTCTGTCTCGATAGTTCTCTGGCCACGAATATGGAGGTTCATACCCTTTCTTCTTGATCCCTAAAAGGGCAGGGTTCCCCGCCCGAGAGACCCTGGCTTTATGTGGCGAGGTAAAGGCTGAGTGAGCAGCTCGGCTTTTGTAAGCAGCAGTTTTCCCACGGCATCGCGGCGCGAAATTTACGAACGCCGATGCGAGACGTCGAGAGCGGGAGTAACTCCTCCCGCTCTCTTTTTTTTTGCTCGGACTACGAGCGTAACGGTAAGGCCGCGACACGCGTGGAGCTTACCGGCTGCCACTTCGCACAGATACCTGCCTAATTCCACAAAATAGGTATCTCGTTCCAGTTCTGTGCGACGCTCCAGGCCACCGTACTTCGGGAGAATCAGCCTTACATCATGACTCGCTACATATCACCCGCAATACATTCATAGCCCGCATTACAAACTGCTTTTCGAACCTTGCCGGTCGGCGAGAAGACGTGTTATGAGGGCCCGGGCGCCGTAGGTGGGTCACAGGCGGCGAAATTCTTGTGGGTCGTGGGCCCGGGCAACTCGGTATTCCAGAAGGTAGTCCCTCAACTCACCGATCGCGTTAAGGGCGGAAGAACTTCGCCGGCTTCTACAGGTCATCGAAGACGCCCCTCGCCGTCAAGCGGAGCATCTTCGCGAAGTCTTGGAAAACCACTCAACATAGGTGAGCTGACAGGGCAGCGATACCCGGAACAACCCGCCTGAGAATCGAGGGATCGGAGTGCCGGCAGCAGCAGTTCATTCGCGATCGAGGCAAGCGCCCATCGCCGACCTTGCCCTGGAGCGCGGGGCATTGGGCGCGGCGATGCTCGTTCCGGCACAGGCAGAGGAGTTGATTCGCAACGGGCATTCGCACTTGTTTACAGCCTCCATCCACCGGCACATCTTCGAGGCAATCTGCTCGCTGAGCACCGACCAACTCGACTACACCCTGCTTATCGACGAGCTGCAGCGTATGGGACACGAGATCCCTGGAATGTCATCGAGCATCTCGACGATGGCGTTGTGATCGAAATACCCATGAAGTGCCGCATCGAGCGGCTAATGGAACTGCACCGCCGGCGGCAGCTCGCCTGCCTCGCTGAGCAACTGGCGGAACGAGTCTACGCGCCGGGCGCATCCTCCGCAGGCATCATCGCAGGCCTCCGCACCAGATTGGAGGACATCGCGCGATGAGTGCGACTGTGGCTGCCAGGAAGCCGGGGTTCAATCTCCTTTCGCACCCATCGAATGACTACGGCAATGCCAAACGGCTGATCGAGATGTACGGCAATGGACTTCGGTATTGCACCCCGATGAAAAAGTGGCTGATCTGGGACGGCTGCCGCTATCGACTGGACGAATCGGACACAATCCGCAGGCTGTGTCAGCAAAGCCATGCTCGAGTTCGCGGGCCAGGCGATGGCAGCTGGCAATGACGCAATCGCCCGGTTCGCCGACCCAGTGCCTGAACTCCCAGCGATTGTCCTCGGCGACCCGCGAAGCGGAACCGATGCTGGCGGTCTTGCCCCAGGAACTCGATGCCAATCCGCACCTTCTCAACTTCCGCAACGGCACGCTCGACCTTCGCACGCTTAACTTCTCAGCGCACTCGCAGGCGCAACTGATCACAAAAATCGTGCACCACGACTACAACCGCGGCGAATTGTGCCCAACCTACTTGCATTCCTGGAACGCATTCTGGGTCCGTTGGTTCCATTCGTGCAGAAGGCGCTCGGGTACAGCATCACCGGCTTGACCACTGAGAAGGTGGTATTCCTTTGCCATGGACCGACCAACTCATCCGGAAAAGCTCTGGAGCGCGCTCGCTCCCGTGAAAATCGCGATCCTGATGCCGAGCGTTTCACCTCCACAGCTGGATATCTCTTCAGTCCTGAAGATGGGGCACGAGCGGTAGCGGAAATCGTAGTGGCAGGCCTGCTCGATCCTACCCGCATGCAGAGGCTTCATGTTCTTTCGGAACAGGATGCTAACGCGCTTTCCCCTGCCACCATCATTTCTAAACTCGTTATAGCTGGTTTCACCGGCCAGTCCGGTGCTGATCGAGAAATCTGGTTGGAGTTGTGCAGACTCAGATCGCCGAAAGGCTGATGGTATTGGCGGCGAATTCAGACGCTACTGCGGAAATCCGAGCCGCCGCTTTAACCGGAGTTCATAGAGTCCAAGACTCGCTAAGGAGAGTTCGAGCGAGCAACCCCGCATTGCAACACATCGATCACGAAATTACGTTGTTTCTGCAAAACCCAGAACAGAACACACCCAAAATCAAGCCCTCAGGGGCGCCTCCCGGCCCGCCGGTTTAGAACTGTCAGGGTGCGAGCCGTCGGGTGGCGTGGGTGGGCTGGAAACCTGGTATTTCGAGCGAGACCTCTGCTTGCGACCCGATTGCAATAGCGCTCAATCGGCAGCATTCCGCGAAGCGGAATAAATTCCTTACTTGTCGGTTGAGATCGCACTGACCTTCCGACACAGGGTGGTGCCCTTCACCCCTGGGTGGGCAACGAGAGCGATACAGCTGCTTCTGACACCAACGATTGAAGCTTCGAAACTGATGACGCCAAAAGGAGGAGTGATGCAATACGGATCTGTCACAAGAGAAGATCGAAAGAACGGCCCCGCGGTTTGGTCGTATCGATGGTGGGAACCCGGCCCGAACCGAAAACGGGTCCACCGCCGATTGATTATTGGCAGCGTGAGAAAGTTCAAGAGCGAGTCCTCAGCTTTGAAGGCGATCGCTGGGCTGAGAATGGAAATCAACTCCAAGGATACGAGACCGAACTTCATGACGGTTGCCCAACTTGCGGATCACTACCGGCAGCGCGAACTGACGCCTGACAACATTTGGAAGAGTTACGCTACGCGCTACGCATATGAAGGTTATTTAAGGAGATGGATTGTGCCGCGTTGGGGGGAATATTCTTTGGAAAGCCTCAGAGCAATAGAAGTGGAATCTTGGCTGCGGCAGCTATCGCTCGCACCCTCTACCTGCGCAAAGTTGCGGGGTGTGATGAAGGTTCTTTTCAATCATGCTCGCCGGTACGATCTGTTCGATCGCAATCCCGTCGAATTGGTTCTACAGAGCGCGAAACGCCGCAAGGTTCCAGAAATACTGACGGTCGCAGAGATTCAGCAGCTTCTGCCAGCCATCGAGACGAGAGAACGGACTCTGGTCCTGTCACTGGACAAAATTCTGTCCGGCTCTGAAAATCAACAACTTGCGAAATTTCCTTAGCATGGCCTTCTGCTATGAATTCCAGCCATGTATGGTCTTCTGCATCTGTGGTTGGGTGTCTTTCTGCGGTTGTTTCGCTCCCGGCGAAGTTTGCTGATCGAAAATCTCGCGTTGCGTCAGCAGTTGGCCGTGTTCAAGCGTAAGCACTCCCGTCCCAGACTCACCGCCGCAGATAAACTTTTCTGGGTGTTCCTGCACCGCTTTTGGTCTTCCTGGAAGAAGGCTCTGATGGTTGTATCGCCCGATACGGTTGTGCGCTGGCACCGAGCTGG
>Ga0066709_100004408_pt1 | contig 11224 bp, 8 predicted proteins | sample GraSoiAngelo_158_FD_79665 | JGI IMG/M metagenome (GOLD analysis project Ga0066709, IMG submission 79665) | Grasslands soil microbial communities from the Angelo Coastal Reserve, California, USA - 14_1009_16_30cm | ecosystem: Environmental > Terrestrial > Soil > Grasslands | place: USA... | reverse complement strand
CGTCCAAGATCTCGCGAAAGCAAGGCGAACCCGCGCCCGGGCCGGCCTTCAGCCCAACGGCCAGGTGTGGATCGGCTCGTTGCGCGGCGCGAACTCGGCGTACCGGCGCAGCATCTCGCCCAGCGCCGCCCACCGGTCCAGCCCCTTGTCCTCCAGTACCTCGACCGTCTCGGTCTGCCAGCTGGCGCCGTTGCGGCCGGTCAGGCAGCGCTGCTCGACCACGCCGAGCAGCCGGTCGCGCAGCTCCGGATCGACGTCGAACCGGTCCAGCCCCTCGTGCGCCCAGGGCAGCAGCCGCTCCAGTACCAGGTCGGTGGCGCGTAACTCGCCCAGGCGCGGCCAGTACACCGAGGCCTGCAGCCCGTCCCGGGCGGAGACGTGGAAGTTCTCCTCGGCCTGGCTGAAGGTGAGCTGCGTCCACACCGGCCGGTCGGCCTCGGCGAGGTAGCGCACCAGCCCGAAGTAGAACGCCGCGTTGGCGAGCAGGTCGACGACTGTCGGGCCGGCCGGCAGTACCCGGTTCTCCACCCGCAGGTGCGGCCGGCCGTTCATGATGTCGTACACCGGCCGGTTCCAGCGGTAGACAGTGCCGTTGTGCAGCCGCAGTTCGGACAGCCGGGGTACCCCGCCGGTGTGGATCACCTCGACCGGGTCCTCGTCCTGGGTGATCGGCAGCAGCGGCGGGAAGTACCGCACGTTCTCCTCGAACAGGTCGAAGATCGAGGTGATCCACCGTTCCCCGAACCAGACCCGCGGCCGTACCCCCTGCGCCTTCAGCTCGTCCGGCCGGGTATCGGTGGCCTGCTCGAACAGCGCGATCCTGGTCTCCGCCCACAGCCGCTTGCCGAACAGGTACGGCGAGTTGGCGCCGATCGCGACCTGCGGGCCGGCGATGGCCTGCGAGGCGTTCCAGTAGTTCGCGAAGTCTTCGGGTGCGACCTGCAGGTGGAACTGGGTACTGGTGCACGCAGCCTCGGGCGCGATCGAGTCGGTGTGCGACTGGAGCGCCTCGACGCCGCGGATGTCCAGCGTGATGTCTTCGCCCCGGGCGGCCACGATCTGCTCGTTCAGCACCCGGTACCGCGGGTCCGGCGACAGGTTCTCCAGGATCGCGTGCCGCTGGGTCAGCGTCGGCAGGATGCCGATCGTGACCAGCCGCGCCTGCGCCTCCTTGGCCCGCTCGTCGGCCCGGGCCAGGCTGGTCAGCAGGTCGTTCTCGTAGTCCTCGAAGCCGTGCTCGGCGATCAGCCGCGGGCTGAGGTTGATCTCCAGGTTGAACTGGCCGAGTTCGGTCTGGAAGGACGGGTCGGCCAGGTCGGCGAGTACCTGGGCGTTGCGCATCGCCGGCTCGCCCTGGTCGTCGATGAGGTTGAGCTCCAGTTCGAGTCCGGTCATCGGCCGGTCCGCGTCGAACCGGAAGTCGTTGAGCATCAATGCGAAGACGTCCAGGCAGCGACGCACCTTCTGGCGGTACCGTGTCCGGTCCTCCGGGGTGAACGTCGAGCGGGACACGTCTTTGCCCATGGGCCCTTCCCGTCCGAGGCTCTGGGGGGTCTGGCCCCCCAACGTTATGAGCGTCTCAGCATCGAGGCTAGGGACAAACCGGGCAGGTTATCAGCGCAACGTGAGTACATAGGTGCAGAAAGGTACGGCAGGGCCCGGGTCGGACGACCCGGGCCCTGTTGCCGATCCGGCCCCTGCCGATCAGGCCTGGCGGATGGCCTCGCCCTCGATCTCGATCTTGACCTTCTTGCCGACCATGACACCGCCGGTCTCCAGCGCCACGTTCCACGTGATGCCGAACGCCTCGCGGTCGATCTCCGCGGTGGCGCTGAAGCCGAACACGTCGTGCCCGTACGGGCTGCGGCCGACGCCCTCGAACTCGACCTCCAGGTCGACCGGTACCGTGACGTCCTTGATCGTCAGCTCGCCGGTCAGCACGAACTCGTTGCCGCCCAGGCTCTTCACGCCGGTGCTGCGGTACTCCAGCGTCGGGTACTTCTCGACGTCCAGGAAGTCGGGGCTCTTCAGGTGCCCGTCGCGCTGCTCCTGGCCGGTGCTGATGCTGGCGGCCCGGATGGTCGCGTGCACGGACGACTGCAGCGGGTCCTCGGCGATCGTGATGGTGGCGCCCGCCTCGGCGAACTCGCCGCGGACCTTGCTGACCATCAGATGCCGGGCCATGAAGCCGACCCGCTTGTGGTTGACGTCCAGGGTGTACGTGCCGGGCTGCGGGATCTCGATCCCGTTGAAGGTACGCGCGGCCAGGGCGTTGCTCTCGCTCATCGGATCCTCCCGAAGACTCTTTGTTGTCTAGGCAACTATAGACTGAGCAATAATCTCCCCGTCAAGTACTGGTACAGTGGTTTAGTGCACAGCGAGCTGGTGAACGACGAGCGCCTGACCGCGATCGGGCTGTTCGCCGAGGCATACGAGGGCCTGGCGGCGCGGTTCGCCGCGCAGCTGGCCGAGCACCACCTCGCGCCGATCGAGTTCGAAGTGCTGATGCGGCTGGCCCGCTCGCCCGACGGGCAACTGCGGATGACCGACCTGTCCGCCCAGACCACGCTCACCACCAGCGGCGTCACCCGGGTCATCGACCGGCTCAACCGCGATGGCCTGGTCTGCCGGCGGGCCTGCCCGACCGACCGGCGCAGCTGGTACGCGGTGATCACGGCAGACGGTCGCAAGCGGCTGGACGCCGTCCTGCCCGGGCATCTCGCGCTGATCGAGGAGTGGTTCATCGGCCGCCTCGACGGCGACCAGCTCACCGCCATGATCGACGCGCTCCGCACGGTACGCGACGCGGTCCGGCCTGACGCGACCGCGGGAAGTGCCCTACCGTCCGGTGAGTGAAGTACGGATTCGTCCTCCCCTGGGGTGATGCGCGCACCGCGGCCGATCTCGCCGCGATCGCCGAGCGGCACGGCTGGCACGGCTTCTTCGTCTGGGAACCGGTCTGGGGCGTCGACGCGTGGGTCGCCCTCGCGGCCGCGGCGATGGTGACCACGCGGATCCGGCTGGGTACGATGCTCACCCCGCTGCCCCGCCGCCGGCCCTGGGACCTCGCCGGGCAGGCCGCCACGCTGGACAACCTGTCGGGCGGCCGGGTGATCCTGTCGGTCGGGCTCGGCGCCGCCCACGCCGGCTGGTTGGCCTTCGAACCCGACCCTGGCCGCCGCATCCGGGCGCAGCTGCTCGACGAGGGCCTCGACGTGGTGACCGGACTGTGGGCCGGGCAGCCGTTCGAGTACGAGGGGCGGCACTACCGGGTCACCCCGAGCGACTTCATGCCTCCGCCGCCGCCGGTACAACGGCCGCGGATCCCGATCTGGGTGGTCGGCGGCTGGCCGGCGCGGCGGTCGATGGCGCGCGCCGCCCGGTACGACGGGTGGCTGCCGAACGTCGTCGACAGGGGCGCCGCCGGGCCGGCGACACCCGAGCACATCCGGGCCGGGGTCCGCTGGGTCCATGACTTCCGCACGATGGAAGGGCTGCCAGTCGACGGGTACGACGTGGTCTGCGAGGGGACGACGCCGGACGATCCGGCGGCCGGCGCCGCGGTCGTCGCGCCCTGGCAGGCGGCCGGCGCCACCTGGTGGATGGAAGCCGACTGGTCAGTGGCCCGGGAGGCGGTCCGCGACTATGCGGCGGCGCGGCTCGCCGCCGGGCCTCCGGTCGTGAAATAACCGGCAGGAGTACCGGCAGAAGCAGCTTGGATTGCCCACATACCGGGCTTCTAGCCACGGGTCGGATGGCGACGTCGGACTAATCTGCCACGGGTGGGGAGGCCCCGGAAACGGGGAGCGTACCGGCGGAGCTGGTGGGGTGCTACGGGGGACTTCGCCGGTACGAGGGGACGCATGCCCTCGTGGCGGCCGGCCGGGTCTGCCGCCACGAGGGCAAGTGCGGCAATGTTGGCGTGTCACCGTCCCAACGCCGCGCGTTCGGTCGGGAGAAGCCTGATCCGGGTACGGTGGCACAGCTCGTCCAGCTCCGCGAGCAGCTTTGCCCGGCGGTCGCTGTCGTCGGTGCTCGCGGCGGCGCCGACCAGTGCCTCGACCACGTCACGCATGTCGTACTGGCCGTGCAGTGCCTCGGCCGCGGCGAGGAACCGGTCCACCGCGGTCTGCCGGTTACCGGCCGCGCGGGCGAGGTAGGCCTCGATCAGGGCGGCCATCCCGTCGTCGCTGAACTCGGCCAGTACCGTCTCGGCTTCGAACGACCGCCCGGCCTGGGCGAGCGCCAGCCCGAGAGTCGCGAGCACCCGCCGCCGGTGCCCCGGATCGCCCAGCTCCTCCAGCTGCACGATGGCCCGCCGCGCACCGGCGACCGCGTCGGCGTACCGGCCGTCCAGCCGGGCCACCTCGGCGAGGTTCGCGTGTGCCAGGGCGCGCAGCCGGTCCTCGCCGATCTCGCCGGCCAGCCGCTGTACCGCGGCGAGCCGGCGCCGGGCGGCGGCCAGGTTGCCCAGCCGGATCTCGTGCCAGGTCAGGTTGTTCTGCGCGACGACCACGTCACGGGTCCGGCCGTACCGGGTGGCGAGCGCCAGTCCGGCGGTACCGTGCTGCCGGGCCGCCTCCGGATCCCCGGCGGCCTGGTACAGCGCGCAGAGCTGGGTGTGCGCCGCGAGCTGGCCGGTGACGTCGCCGTACCGGTTGAAGGTGACCAGCGCCGCCACGACCTCGGACAGTTCGGCGAGCCCGTCGCCGTGCTCGGCGGCCAGCTGGGCGAGACCGAGCTGCCCCCACGCCCGTACCGTCGGTTCCGCGTCGGCGGTGCGCGGATCGTCCAGTAGGCGGCGCAGCACCTCCCGGCCCTCCCGGTCGTGCCCGCGGAACCGCCACCAGCGCGGCAGTGCCGCGGCCAGCCGCAGGCCGAGCCGCGGGTCGGCCTGCGTCGACCAGACCAGCGCGGCGCGCAGGTCGCTGGCCACGTCGGTGAGCCGGTCCGCGGCCGTCGGCAGGGTCCGGCCGACCAGGTCCGGCGCGGTCCGCACGGCGTACCGGGCGAACACCTCGGCGTGCCGGCGGGCGGCCTCGGTGGCCTCCCCCTCCCGCTGCGCCTCCTCCCGGCCGAACTCGCGGACCATGTCCAGCAGCCGGAACCGGGCGGTACCGGTGACCCGCACGCTCAGCAGGCCGAGGCCGGCCAGCCGGTCGAGGAGCACCACGATGTCCGGCGTCCCGCCCGGCCCGTCGGCGAGCAGCGGCTCGGCCAGCTCCGCCGACCAGCGGTAGGCGAAGCTCGCCAGCCGCCGCAGCGCCCACCGATCGGCCCGGTCGAGCAGCCGGTAGCTGGCCGCGATCGCGTCGCGCAAGGTCATCTCGCCACCGGGGCGCAGCGGCGTGGCCAGGTCGCCGTTCCCGCCGAGGTCGAGCACCCGGTCGCCGTACCGGTTCAGGATCTCCGGTACCGCAAGGATCCGGCCCCGGGCGGCGGCCAGTTCGAGGGCCAGCGGCAGCCCGCCCAGCCGGCGTACCAGCTCGGCGACCGCGGCCACGTCGTCCGGCCCGAGCTCGGTCCGGCCGACGGCGCGCAGCCGGTCAAGGAAGAGCTGCGCCGCCGGGTACCGGGCGATCTCGGCCAGGTCGACGATCCCGGCCGGCGGCGTCTCCAGCGGTCCGACCGGCCACACGTACTCGCCGGGGATCCGGGTCGGGTGCCGCCCGGTCGCGATGATCCGCAGCGACGGGATGATGCCCTGCAACCAGCGCAGCGCCGCGGAGGTCGCGTCGGCGGCCCGGTCGACCGCGTCGACGAGCAGCAGCGCCGGGCGGCCGGCGAGGTGGCCCGGCAGGTCGCGGATGCGCGGTACGTCGAACACCGTCGCGACGGTGGCCAGGATGTCGGCCTCGGTGGACACCTCGGTGATCGCGATGCCGGCCACGCCGCCCGGGTGCCGGGGTGCGGCGAGGTGCGCCGCGGTCCAGCCGAGGCTGGTCTTGCCGACCCCGGCGACGCCGACCAGGGTCACCAGCGCGGCGTGCCGCAGTGCCGCGTCGATGCTGGCCAGCTCCACGTCGCGGCCGATGAGCACCGGCGCGGGCGGCAGGTTCACCCCGTCGCGCACCTCGATCATCGCGTCGGTACCGGCGCCCCGGCGCGCGGCCAGCATGAACTCCAGCCGCTCGGCACCCTCCAGGTCCAACGCCGCCACCAGCAGGTCCACCGTGGCCCGCTGCGGGCGCGCCCGGCCCCGTTCGAGGTCGCGCAGGGTACGCACCCCGACTCCGGCCGCGGCCGCGAACTCCTCCTGCGTCATCCCTTTGTGCTGGCGGTGCCTGCGCAACAGTTCGGCGAACGCGCTGGCAGGCGTGTTTGTACCCGCGCCCGGTTCGGGGGACATGCCCGGAAGGCTAGGTGGTGATCGTCCGGCCGGGGAGGCTCAAGTCAAGGTCACGACCGGCGGCTGGCTGTATCCGGACAGTTTCCCAGGAATGCTCAGAGGCCCATGTCGCGGGCGATCACCATCCGCTGGATCTCGGAGGTGCCCTCGCCGATCTCCAGTACCTTGGCGTCGCGCCAGAACCGCGCCACCGGGTACTCGTTCATGAAGCCGTACCCGCCGTGGATCTGCGTGGCCTCCCGCGCGTTGGTCACCGCGATCTCGCTGGCGTGCAGCTTGGCCATTGCCGCGTACTGCTTGAAGTCCTGCCCGGCGACCAGCCGCGCGGCCGCGTCGTGCCAGGCCAGGCGCGCGGTGTGCGCCCGGGTGCGCATGTCGGCCAGCTTGAACGAGATGGCCTGGAAGTCGCCGATCGCCCGGCCGAAGGCGCGCCGCTCCTTGGCGTAGGCGACGGACTCGTCGACGCAGCCCTGGGCGAGGCCGGTGGCGAGGGCGGCGATCGCGATCCGGCCCTCGTCGAGGGTGTGCAGGAACTGGGCGAAGCCGCGGCCGCGCTGGCCGAGCAGGTTCGCCGCCGGTACCCGTACGTCGTCCAGGTGCAGCGGGTGGGTGTCCGACGCGCACCAGCCGACCTTCGAGTACCCGGGGCCGACCTCGAACCCCGGGGTACCGGACGGCACGACGATCGCGGAGATCTCGTCCGGCCCGGTCAGCGCGGTGACGGTGACGAGCGAGGTGATGTCGGTACCGGAGTTGGTGATGAACGCCTTGCTGCCGTTGATGACCCACTCGTCACCGTCGAGTACCGCCCGGGTCTGGGTACCGCCGGCGTCCGACCCGAACCCGGGCTCGGTGAGGCCGAACCCGGCCAGCGCCTCGCCGGACACCAGCGCCGGCAGCCACCGCTGCTTCTGCTCGGCCGTGCCGTACCGGTAGATCGGCATCGCGCCGAGCGACACCGCCGCCTCCAGCGTGATGGCGACCGAGGAGTCGACCCGGGCCAGCTCCTCCAGCGCGACGCCGAGGGCGAGGTAGTCGCCGCCCATGCCGCCGTACTCCTCGGGGAACGGCAGGCCGAACAGCCCCATCTTGCCCATCTGCCGGACGATCTCGTACGGGAACGTGTGCTGCTCGTAGTGCCCGGCGATGACCGGTGCGACCACCTCGCGGGCGAAGTCGCGTACCGACGCCCGCAGCGCCTCAAGCTCTTCGGTCAACTGCATGGCTCCTCCTACACGGGGGTGACGCCCTACACGGGGGTGACGCCGTGCCGGCGCCGGGAGAAGTGGCGGTCCTTGCCGGCCGCCGCGGCGAAGCGCGCGACCAGCTCCGCGCGCAGTTCACCGGGTTCGACGACCGCGTCGACGACCAGCTCGCTGGCCAGCCGGACCAGGTCGATGTCGCGCTCGTACTCGTTGCGGCGTTCCTCGACGAACGCCGGCCGGTCCGCCGCCGGCAGCGCCGCGATCTTGTTGGCGTAGACCGCGTTCACCGCGGCCTCCGCGCCCATCACCGCGATCTTCGCGGTGGGCAGGGCCAGGGTGGCGTCCGGGTCGAACCCCGGGCCGGCCATCGCGTACAGCCCGGCGCCGTAGGCCTTGCGCACGACAACGCAGATCTTCGGTACCGTGGCCTCGCTGATCGCCGTGATCATCTTCGCGCCGTGCCGGATGATGCCCTGCTTCTCCACGGCGGCACCGACCATGAAGCCGGGGACGTCGGCGAGGAACAGCAGCGGCACGTTGAACGCGTCGCACAGCTGCACGAACCGGGTCGCCTTGTCGGCCGAGTCGACGAACAGCACCCCGCCCTTGTGCAGCGAGTTGTTCGCGACGACGCCGACCACCCGGCCGGCCAGGCGGCCGAAGCCGACGCTGACCTCGCGCGCCCAGCGGTCCTGGATCTCGAAGTACTCCCCGCCGTCGAGCAGCCCGCGCACCAGCTTGCGCATGTCGAAGGCGCGCCGCTCGGAGTCGGGGATGATCGCGGCGAGGTCGGTGTCGGGCGCGTCCGCGGCCTGTGCCGTTGGCGGGTCGGCGGTCCAGTTTGACGGCAGGTACGCCAGGTACCGGCGGACCACGTCGAGCGCTTCGGCCTCGGTACCGCAGAGAAAGTGGCCGACCCCCGACTCGCCGGTGTGTACCCGGGCCCCGCCCATCGCCTCCAGCGTGGTCTTCTCCCCGGTGACCATCTCGACCATGCGGTCGGAGCCGAGGTACATGCTGGCGTTGCCGTCGACCATCGCGACCACGTCGCAGAACGCCGGAATGTAGGCGCCGCCGGCCGCGCTCGGGCCGAAGAGCGCGCAGACCTGGGGTACCGAGCCGCTGGCCCGGACCTGGTTCCAGAAGATCCGGCCGGCGCCGCGGCGGCCGGGGAACAGGTCGACCTGGTCGGTGATCCGGGCGCCGGCCGAGTCGACGAGGTACACCATCGGGACGCCGGTGGTGTAGGCGCGCTCGATTATCCGGATGATCTTCTCGACGGTGCGGGCGCCCCAGGAGCCGGCCTTGACCGTGGAGTCGTTGGCCATGAGGCACACCGGCCGGCCGTCGATGCGCGCGAGGCCGGTGACGACCCCGTCGGCGGGCAGCCCGTCGGCCAGCGCGTTGGCGTACCGGCCGTCCTCGACGAACGAGCCCTCGTCGACCAGCAGCGCGATCCGTTCCCGGGCGAAGAGCTTGCCCTTGGCGGCGTTGGCGGCGTGGTACTTCTCCGCCCCGCCGGCCAGTGCCCGCTTGCGCAGCGCAGCGAGCGACTCCTCGTCGAGTGACACGATGGCTCCCCTCCGGTACCTGAACGATCGTTAGGGTAGCGCATTTTGTCGATCAACGAAGATGCACGGGGGCCAGCGCCCCGGACGGACGCTGGCCCCTGTGGTCAGGTGTGACGGATCAGACGCCGGCGGTACCCAGCAGCCCGAGCGCGTTGTGGGTCAGGTTGACCGGGATCGCGAGCAGCAGGCTGGCCTGGTTGCCACCGAGGGCGCCGAAGTTGTTGCTGGTGCCGGTACCGGCACTGGCCGCGTGCGGCGCCATGGCGCTGCGCAGGTGCGCCGACTCACCGTTGGCGTGGTGCGCCTTCGCGTGGTGCGCCTTGGCGTGGTGCTGCTTCGTGGCGGCGATGGCGCCGGTCGCGCCACCGGTCAGGTTGTTCAGCGTGCTGGCCGCGCCGGCGGTGCTGCCGGTCGAGGTGCCCGTGCTGGTCGAGGTGTTCGCGGCTGCGCCGGTCGAGGTGTTCGCGGCTGCGCCGGCACCGGTGCCGGTGGTGTAGCCGCCGCTGCCGGTGCCGGTGCCGTAGCCACCGTTGCCGGAACCACTGCCGGTGCCGGTGCCGTAGCCACCGCTGCCGGAACCGCTACCGGTGCCGGTGCTGCTGCCGCAGGCGGCGTCCGCGCCACCGAGCAGGCCGACCGCGGTACCGCAGACGTCGATCGGTACCTGGATCGGCACGCCGACCTGGTTGCCGGAGCCGGCACCGGTGTTGTTCGAGGTGCTACCCGCGCCGGCACCGGCGCCGCCGGTGCTGGCACCGCTGCCGCCGGTCGCCGAGGCGTTGCCGAGCAGCCCGATGGCGTTGCCGGTGATGCTGATCGGCACCTGGATCGGCGCGTGGATCTGGTTGCCGCTCGCGACACCGTAGTTGTTCGAGGTGTTGCCGCTGGCGGTCGCCATCCCGCTCGCCGAGCTGCCGGCGCCACCGGAGGCGGCCGTCGCGGTACCCAGGGCACCGATCGCGTTGCCGGACAGGGTGATCGGGGCGAGCAGCGAGACACCGGCCTGGTTGCCGGAGCCGACACCGTAGTTGTTCGACGTGCTACCGAGGTCGGCACCCGCGGTACCGCTGGTGCTCGCGCCGCCGCCGCCGGTCGCCGAGGCGTTGCCGAGCAGGCCGATCGCGTTGCCGGTGACGGTGATCGGCGCCTGGATCGGCGCGGACACCTGGTTGCCGCCCAGGATGCCGAAGTTGTCGGTGGTACTGGCGGCGTTGGCGGCAGCGCCACCGATGAGCAGGAAGCCGGCGGAGAGAATGCCGACCTTGAGCGACTTGCGAACCCAAGTCTTCATTGTGGCTATTTGCCTTTCGAGAATTCGGATTGATGTGCAGGAATTGGCGCGGCGCTCCGCGATGCGGCTCACCTGTCGACACGCGCCTTGTCATAGGAAACCGACCCGGGCCGGGCGCTCCACGCGTCCGCGGACTACCGCGGACCGGGGCCGGGGCCTCGCGCACTGCGAGGCCGATGACCATCGCTTCAGTCGGGTGCGAAGGTCGGGGCGTCGGCCAACCACAGCCGGACCGCGGCCCCGCGCGCACGCAACCGCTCCGCGCCGGCCAGTGGGCCGGGCGTGACCGGTGCGCTGACGACGGCGTACCCGCCGGCGTCGTATCCGGATCCCGACGCCGTTGTCGAGATCCCCGTGCTGTCCGAACCCGGGTACGCCGGAACCGGCGCCCGGTCGGGAAGGTCCGGCACCTGGCGGGTGCCGGGGACGGCGGGCCGGCTCACGGCCCTGGCCATCCGCAGGACGGTACCGGCCGAGGGCCGGACCTGCGTGCTGTGGTGCGCCCGGACCGGTACCGCTTCGGCTGTCCCCGCCGGCGTCGCGCCGACCGCTGCGGCGTGACAGACCAGCGACCGTGCCGACTCCTCGCGCCCGGTGAGCACCGGGCCGACGAGGCGGGCAAGCGGAACCGTGATCAGATCAGCCGGCGCGGGCAGCGTCGGTACCAGCTGGGAAACGGTCGAGAGCAGTGCGGACAGGGCAGCCGGACCGGTGTTGGCCACCGGCCGGCGGGTGGGTCCCGCAGGCGTCGCCTGGCTGGCGAGAAGCGGAACGGAGTGCCGGGTCGCTGACGCGGCGGCGGACCGCG
>Ga0066709_100004407_pt1 | contig 11225 bp, 14 predicted proteins | sample GraSoiAngelo_158_FD_79665 | JGI IMG/M metagenome (GOLD analysis project Ga0066709, IMG submission 79665) | Grasslands soil microbial communities from the Angelo Coastal Reserve, California, USA - 14_1009_16_30cm | ecosystem: Environmental > Terrestrial > Soil > Grasslands | place: USA... | reverse complement strand
ATTGTCTCCCCAGGCGACGACCGTCCCGTCAGACTTGAGCGCCAGACTGTGATTCCATCCCGCCGCGATCTTCGTGAAGCGAGTTCCTGGCGCGACATAAGGGATCATCTGCCTCCCCCAACTGAGAACCGTGCCGGTAGTCCGCACACTCGTCTGTCCGCTTACTTCAATTGTCGGCAGCAGAAGCAACACACCGAGAAACACGACGGCCGCGCAACGCAGACTTGAAGGTTGGGTTACATCCATCTTCTTCGGGAACTCGACGGATTGAAGCAGAAACCGTCGCTCCAAGCAAGCAGAGTTTTGGTTCACGGGGCGGGAAATCACACCTTATCCGGGATGTCCGGCTTGGCGTTGACCAGGAGATTGCGCGGGATGAAGACAATTCGCTCATCCGGTCCGCAACTGGCAGAGGGCGGCAGGTTCGCTTTAGCGGCGTCGGTGATGTCTATGCCAATAATCGCGAAATCGCCGGATTCGAGTTCAAAGATGTCGGGACAGTTGCAGAGCGCAACCGTCCTTGCACCGTTGGCGTGCGGGTCGGGGCCAAGTCTTCTGACAAAATTCACGGCCTATACGTAACAGTAGTGTCGTATCTTGTCAATCCGCCTTCTCCGTAACTTCAGTGCGTGAACGCCGACAGATCGTATGCCGAGTTGTGCGAGGGCATTATCCGCCTGCTGCGCGACGAAAGAAAACGGCGGAAACTCTCAAAATACGTCGTAGAACAACGCGCCGGCGTTTCGCAACAAATGGTTGGTTACGTGGAGCGCGGTTTGCGCAAGCCGTCTTTGGAGACAGCCTTGCGGATGGCTGAGGGGGTGGGCGTGGATTTAGCCGACATCATCAAGCAAGCACGCAAAGCGACCCCGAAGCGCAATAAAAAGTAGCTGACCACGCTCTCAGGCTTTCGTGCCAAAATGAAGCGATGATGTCGGTCCGTTTCCCTCGTTTCACACGCTCTTCAAATGTTCTCTTCATTCATCTGACCGAGCGCGAATCGGAACATTCTTCGGCACATTCACTGGCACCGCCTTTTGCGCTCAGACCATCTCACCTCCCTCCTGCCCGGCAGCCGGCAGCAAACACTCCGGCGCCTTCAACTACTCTATCATCACGGCTGTCTTGGAAGGCCCCGCTGCCAGATTGATTACTCGCGCCCTATCGCTTACGGATTAGGAAGCAAAGGAGTGGTGTTGTTTAAAACGCGAGCTGTCGCTTCCCTTTCAGTGGCTCGACTGGCTGAGGAAAAACAGCATCCACCGTTTGTGCGTTTGTGCCTGGAACATGCGCTTCTGGTTTTCGGACTTCATGGTTGCACTTGAACTCGGCTACCGCCGCCGGCCTGACATCCGCTTGCTGACAGAAGATGATTTGCAACCATTGACCGCGAATGCCGACCGTTTGGAAACGATGCTCCAAGTCTGTCGTTCTTTGAAACGCGGGCACGGATTATTTCTCTTTGCGGACAAGCGCACCCTAGACTCCGACGACGACCTGTTCTCCCTTCCCCTCTCGACAGCCTATGCCGACGAAACGCAATGCCCTTACTGTTGAAAACAAGGAGCGCGACGAACCATGTTCACAACTCCAACACGACCTTTTCTATCGCATTCGCTGTCGCACAATTGTCCTACCTCATCACACGTGCATATCCTTTCGGCGGTCGCCCTTGGGATTTTTTAATCGCTTCAAGCTCATTTCTGCTTGGTTCGCCAAGTGTGGCGCGCTGTAAACGTATTCCAAGATTGCTCTGCATAAATCGGCAAGAATCGGAGTCTCATTCCCGGTCAACTCTCCCAGAGAGGCGTGCGCTCCAACATTTCGCAGATCTTTCAGGCCGTTGGCTACCGCTACCAGCTTAACAGGAATTTCTCCCTTCTTTGCCAAGTCATCCAGTTTGTTTCCAAGAAAGCGACCGTTAGCGTTCCTGTCTTCACAGACCAGCTCGAGAACTCGTCCCATCAAAACACCACATGCGTTCGCATCGATCCCCTTTACGCGCAATGCGGCCTCGTAAGCCTTTTTGATTTTCTGCGGCAAGCCACATGGAATCTTGTTACTACCGGGGTAGAGAAGTTTATATTGAACTTCGTGTGGTTCGAGAAAATCAGACCAGAAGTAATTTCGTAATTGGATCTCGCGGCAAGCAGGACATTCTAGCATCTCGTAGACGTTTCCTTCTTTCCTCGACTCACCAGTCTGTTCATCATAGACACTCCGCACGTGGGAGTGTTTCGCCACAATTTGCATCGGAGCGCGATTACCGCAATGCTCGCACCGCTCCATCTCTGAAAATAAAGGTTGTTTTGGTTCCTTCGACTTCATTTCTCACGAGTTCAAGAGTCCTAACACACACGACATCATTGCCTTCACAGAGACGTTACAAGCGTGCAAGGTGTGCGTCTAGGATTTCGTTAATGAAGAAGCCGACAGCGATCTCAATTTCAGCCGAGCAGCGACAACTTATCCACACAACCCTTTTGACAGGGCGGGATGCTATGATGGCTCCTGGACGCGGTTCGATCCCCGAACCGCCCTCGAACCTTGAAAGGAGTATGCCATGCCCAAAGCCAAGAAACCCTTCGTGGACTTTCGCGCCATTCGCGAACGGCTGACGATGGAACTCAATGAAGTTCTGGCACAGATCACCCCGTTGCCGTGGCGCTTCATCGAGGCAGACAACGACAAGGTCATCCCTACGGTCAGAATCTTCGGCCGGCGAAAGCATGACCCCTCAAAGGAAGTCTGTTTCGGCCGTATTGATACGGCACGAGACGCACGTTATGCCTGCCACGCAGCTAACGTGCTGCCGGAAGTAGTCAACGCGCTTAGGTTGCTTCTGGAAGATCAGAAGCGCGCGAAGTCCGAGCTTTCCCGGTCACAGTTCGAATTCTGCGAGTCCGCTCTCGCCAAAGCAGAGACCGTTCAATCGGACCCCGCAGGAGGTGCTTTGTGAACGCCAAAACCGCACGCGGGCCGTTTCTGCTCGTCGGCATAGACGCAGAAGGCGAAACCCGGGAGAGCACTCATGCAAGCCTTGAGCACGCCGTCGCCATCGGCCGAGAATGCAGCAAACCAAACGAACATGGCCCTGCGTGGCAAAGCTGGGAAGTTTGGGGTAATCATCCGGAGTCGGGGGAATGGATGCAACTTTGCAACAGCCGTGATTGCAACCTATGAGCGCCGCCAGCGGCGTCAAGTTCAGGATTCACCGAAGCCGACCGCTCGGCTACAACGGTTCTGCTCTCGGAAGACTATTGATGCAACACAACCTCTCTCGTCGCGAGGGAGGTTGCCTTTTTCACACGATCGCTGTGGCCGTGTGCAAACCCCTCGCTGAAAACCGGAAGCCCGTCCGCGCTTCCAGTGAGAGTAAACAAGAAGCAACTCGCTACGAACGGACGGACGGCCAGAGAGAGTCCGGCGATCCGACGCCGCCGGAAGCGGACATCAAGGTGACGCGCGATCTGATTCGCGCCGGGCAATTGATGAAGATCGAAGTTCTCGCCCATGTCGCCATGAGCTATCCAAACCGGTGCAGTTTGCGGGAGCTTGGTTATTCTTTCTTAAGTCAACTCGTCTACTTTTTGCAGACGAGTTTTTTCCTTCGGCGCAGAGGTTTGAGAAAGCAAGGATAATCTTGCGGATTGTCTGTTTCGTGACAGCCTTCGAATCATGCCTAGGCATTCCGATCAGCTTTCCCAATTAAAGTCTCACTTAAGTCCCGTTCCCGCTCACTGGTTCGACGTGTCCAAGTGCAAAGTGCTTCTTCCAGCTAGCTCTAAAGTTCAGACGTTACCGTTAGGAGAGATGCCATGGGAAAATTTTCAGGGACTCTGTCTCAGTCTGGCACGAGGGCACTACTCTGAACTAGACTGGTGGATCTATGGCGAGCAAGGGCACAAACAGGACGGTGTCGATCTCCTAGGTATGCCCCGAACAAGAGGAAAATACGTCGTCATGCAATGCAAACGCGTCAAGCGGTTTTCCCCGGCATCATTGAAAAGTGTCGTTCAACTGTTCGTAAGAAGCACTCTTGCGGCGCATAGCAAAGAGTATGTGCTATGTGTCACGCGTAAATTAAATCACCCCAGAATGCTCCGAGAGATCTGCAGGCAAAGGGTTTTAATGTGGACGAAAAGGAGAATTAAGCTGGCCGTGTGGGATGCAACACAAATAACTCGGTTGTTGAAAACGCGTCCTAAGATTGTCGAGGACTTTTTCCTGAGCGGTTGGGTCAATGCTTTCTGTATTGGAGGAAAAGACCCAAGCGAGGTCCAAGCGGCTCGTGAACAGATATTGAGCATTTTTCGCCTGAGAGGAAAGCCGCTTGCCTCGAAGATAGAGCAATCGATGCAGCTGTTAAGAAGCCTGGAGTTCTCATCGGAAGATATGGACGGACGAATCAATCCGCTGTATGTAGATCACACTCTAGACATGGACTACAGGAATGGAGAGTCGCGCAAGAATCTTGTTTCGACACACATAGTGAATCTGTCTTCCGTGCCAGTCCGATCGGACTGGGACGAAGAGTGGGGAACAACAGCGATTGATAATTCTCAATTACGGCTTCAGGCGTTTTCTACCAAACGCGCTCGGATCATAGCAAGTGTTTCACACGAAGAATCTACTCCGACACGCAAAAAATTCTGGTTCACTTTTGACCCTCCACTTGCACCTGGGCGATCCCTCCCACTGAAATATGAATTTTTTTGGGCAGGGCATCACGTCCTTCCAGGCTCTCGGTGGCACGAGTTCTTAGTCGACGCGCCGGTTACTCAATTGACCCTAGTGCTCCGTTCCAAATCCGTTTCGTTTGGAAATGTGCTCGAATATAGTGGCGTCGAGACCCGTGTGCTAACAAGCGACGAATACGGTATTGTTCACGCCAACGATAGCCACCGGCTAACAATCTTCACTCCTACCTACGGGAAAAAATATTCGATTCAATTCACAGTCACGCAGACTTGACCTGGAGGTCTCTCCAATCAAGAAAATACGATTGCGTCACCTCGCCACCGCGTCCAATCATAGCGCGCAGCCGAATTCAAATGGTGATGCCAGTTTTCCATTTCCTCATAGCCTTTTAACTCATATCCGTCACAGACCAGCCACCCGGCGATCGTTGGCACCAGTGTTAGAAAATGTGTTTCCAGATACAGAGGAACGTTTATCTCATAATACTCCGCACAGGAGACGCTTACGACTATTGGTTTGGTGGTAGACATGTCTTTCAAACCGAAATATCCAATTCTAATCCTTACACCGTCCGCGAGTAACAAAGACAATGCCCGGTTCATTCCTTTACTCCAGAAAGGGTTGACTTGGCGCCTAGGTTTAATTCTCTGAGTAAAGCGCAATGGGCTTCGAAAAAGTTGCCCTCCCAACTCCGCGAGTGAGTCTGGACGCAGGGCTATGTTGATCGAGGCAAAACTCAGACGACGCAGTAAAAACGCCAGGTGGGGGGTTGATAAGCCTTCATCTTCTAACGCATCAGACAATCCGTAGGAACGGAGAATTTCAATCAGTTTATCGGACGGTGGAAGATCGCGCCCGAGAAATCTTAACGCACTCTGAGCTGCGCTGAGTCCGCAAGACCAATCATAGGTTTGATCGAAATGGCACGTGTTTCTAACGGATTGCCTTAAACTTGTATCGAAACGCGAGGCCTGTGAGATAACGCGGTGCTTCATTTGAGAGGACAATGTCTTTCTCCAAAATGACTAAGTAAAATTCGTCAGTTAATTCTTTTAGTGCGCTCCGAAACAGCATTGGCGATAGTCCTAATTCCTTCGCAGACGTACGAACATTCTCACCGACTCTTAGTTGGCGGCCGAGATAGACCGCCTCGGGACTAAGAACATAAGAGTCTGGGTGGCTCAAAATTCGGAAACAAAATCGTTCCATATCAGCCCATTTGCTGGACTGAAACGGCTGAATGTTGTCAACTCGAAGGATAGCTTGCACGGATGACAAATTGACGTTGGCCGAAATCATTTCGTCTTCAACAAGATAAAGTATCCTCCTACTTTCTTTCTGCACCTTGCGACTCAACTCCAAAATTCCGGCGAAACCAAAATGGTTACAGAGCGCAGAGGCTTGCCGCAGGTGGTCGAAATAGACTTTATCGATCGTGGCTTCCGGAAAGAGTCGTATGTTGAGCAATACGTTTGTCGCCAAATCCCAAGAACGATCATAAGAACAAGCATACAGGCCCAACAAATCGCACAATCCTTCTTCCAAACCTCGAACGAGTTCCGCACTTGGCAACAAGGAAAAAGCAGCGTGTCCTAGTTCATGACATAACAGAAACTCGGTGACACCTGGGCAAAGGTGCCTGTTCTTGAGATAGATTCCTGCATTTATGCCGTAATCATCCGCATCCTTTTTATCGAGAGACATGGCCCAGAAGCCTCCGTCTTTATAGGGTCCAGGAAAATCGTCAACGAAGAACACCCGAGTTTCTGGAACTTTCAAGCCAACCTGTTCTAATGCCTCGCGAGCAGTCTTGTGAACTGTCTTTAAATTCTCCTGCAGTTGCTCAAAGTCCGCTGGAATCGTCATGAGTTCTATCGTTTGAGCAATCCGTCTTAAATCTTCAGCTAATAGGCATTCTAAAGGCGTTTCTCCCAAAGAAGCGGCTACGTCTTCAACTTCCGCAGCTACTTGCACCCTCCCTACTTTCACGGGTAATCGTCGTTTAAGCCATGTGCACATTGCTTCAACATCGGCACAATTTACAGCTGAAGACATAACTGCTCCGTAGATCAGATTTTGCAAAGGAAAGGGAGCCATTTTTTCCTTATTCATAAACTTCGGCTTTGACCGATGTATATCATTGAATCATTTATTTGGAGAATGTGCAAAGTGACAAAATTTTGCTCCAAATTCAATAGCGCTTCCTCTAGTAACGCCCGACGGTCGTTCCACCCCAAATGGAAGAGAATATGTCTCGCAAAAGAGCTTACTCTCTTAGTGAACACTTTTGAGAACCGCAAGACTTCATCGCAAAAGGGATCTAAGATCGCGAGGTCAAAAGGCCGCTTGAAGTGGATATCTTCGACATCTGCCGATGTGAAGCTGACTCTTCTCCATTCCGACTTTGTTAAGGTCATGGGAGGTTTGCCGCCAATATCAACCATCGTTACTTCTTCCGCCCCCAGCCGTAGTGCCACTTTAGTGAGTGCGCCGGTGCCGGCAAATACATCTAGCACACGTTTTGGTGCCATTTGTTTGCAGAACCACTCTGTCGCGCGAATCGTGTCGGGAGAAGGACCTACCACTGCTGTGCCGTAAATCGCAACATGAGAGAGTTCATACTTGGAGGCTGCGGCACCGATCGGAGAATCCTTACTCACATATCCTAATTTTATTGCCTTCTCTAACTCCAAAAAGTAAGGACTCCCTACCGGAATTTTGTTTTTTTCGGTCACGTCCAGTGAAACTGAATAAATGTCTGTAACCTTTCGCCCGTATTTAGCCGCGATCAACCCATCAAAGAATGCAGACAAATATAGATCATTGTATCCACCCGGCCCACGGTGCCTTAAGGGACCTATATTCCCCCATACGGTCTCGGCATTATTGGTTTCAACTAGGATAACGACAGAATAATAGACGTTCCCGTGGGTGACCGAAAGACGCCGATTTACAAAACACCCTCGCACTTTGACCTTACACCGGGAGTGCAGAACAAGCAAAGGCACCAAGTAGCGGGCATTGGTGAGGACGAATCGACGGATTTCAGAAGGACATGGGACGGTGATTGCCATCTCTTAGGTGAGGGCACATCTTGCGTGCAGTTAGTCTTCGATCTTGCCAGAGAAGCTTTAGCCCTTACAACCAAGGGGAAAAACTGGTCTTCGAATCGTAATTTGTTTCAAAAGGTGATTTTTGGTCACTTTAGGATTTTTCACTAATCCTTTTCGGCCCTTCATAGGCCCACGTCCGCCGCCATTCATATGCTTCCTTTCAGGTTGTCGATTCTATTGATTGTCGATCGGGCCCATTATTCTCCTTATGATCTGCCTCTCGGGTTTTGCCGACAATCCGCCAAACCTCGCACGTTCGACTTTGAGCCTGGGTGTTCCCGTCAACAATGGGGTAAAGACCTGATTCCCTAGTGGGCGAAAGTCTGTAGTCCGAGCCTTATCCACAAGCTGACTGGGCGAAGATCGGTTCACCAAGTCGCCAAGGCAGGACAGTTCGGAAGAAACAACGTCGATGTCGCCCGGATTTACAGAACAGTTAAAAGTTTCCCTGAAAGATTTGTAAAAGAATCAATGAGAACCGGAAGGGTAATTAAAATGACAAAGCAGTAAACTAGCAAGATCAAGCAATAGATCGCTGCCAACTTGCTGGTAGCTGAGTTGGTTCCACAAATACGACCCTGAATCCATTTTTCAGGGGAGTTACGCAATTCTGATGTGTCCTTATTCACGTGCAACTGGTCCACCCACCAAGGAAAAGCTAAGTTGATTTTCTGATTCTCGTCGAGATGAATATTGTAAAAGCCGAGGTGCAGTTCCATGAGTGTCTTCAGCCCGAGCATTTGGTTGTAGTGCGCGCGGTGACTCCCCAAAAGTCTGAAGTTGTAAAACGCCAGCCAAAAACCGAGCAAGCTTAACAACAATATGAGCAGGAGTAGGAATCTAAACCTAAACCCTTGAACGGTGTTCTCGATCACTGGTCGCGACAGCAGCCCGATCACGCCAATAATCAATGCATTCGTCGCGAAAAATGTTTGTGCCCCATTCCAGTTGGTGTTGTGCAAATTCCTGAGTTGCGCCATCGCTTCCTTCCAAATACCCATCGCGTGCTCGTAATTCTTTCCCTCTGTGATCCACTCTGAAAACCGGCGCGCACAATTCCAGTTAGCGGCCAGCTTCCCTCCTTGGTAATCCGCCTGAGGGATAAGGGTCTGAAATCCAGCATGTTTGGTATCCATGAAGTGCCTGAATTCGCATTTTTTTTCGTAAAAGAAGAATAAGGCCGCGGCAATCGTTAGCAGGATAGCCCACAAAAGTATTAGATCACCAGGATTCACGGGACTGCGATTCCTTAGCACGGCAAGACGGCAAAGGAAAGCTAGATTCTGCGAGCTCGGCCGCGGCCTCTTTCTTCTCATTGACGCAAAGTCGACCCTCGCTCAGGATCTCAAGTTGCCCACGGAAGAAGCCATCGCCATCGCCGCCCCCCCGCCATGGCTGCACTGATCGACGGCCCTTGCTGGCTAGTCCCCGTTCCCGCCAGTAATGGAAGCCTTACCGCAAACCTTGCACTTGCCCGCGCTATCGCCAATCTGGTCCCGCGTGCCCGCGTGAAATGCGCGGTAGGCCAAGCCCACGCTGTAGAATCCGGCTGCCACAGGAGATTGCGCGGCATCCCCGGATTCACCATTGACCAGCACGCCATCATTCGCACGGCCATTTGAATCGACGCTGTGTCGCCATCACTTTGAATCCTTAGCGTTTTCGAGAAACAGAGGGAAAAGGTAAAAATGATGTTTTTGATCGTCGCTAAAATAGGTGTCCACCCAGTTGGTAATCTGAGCGCGTTGTGGTCCTGTCAGATTTGACATGGACCAATCGCCAGCTATCGCTTCCCAAAAGTCCTGCGCTTTGGGATGCATGGTATTCGTAACGTAACGTTCCAGATAGCCCCAATACTGATCGGGTGGTCGCAGCCGGTGGGAACCCATTTTTTTCGCAATCCTTATTGCCTCTTGGCTTGTAACGTTTGACGGTGTCGGCAATCCCCTAATGATTGCCTCTATCGACTGCGTATCTGAAAGTCGATCTATCGAAAAGAGAAACGTTTCGAGGTAGGCGAGCGCGAAAGTAGCGTTGGTGCTACTCGCCTCATAGGCCCGTTTAAGGTATTGAAACGATTCTTCGCCTTTGCCTTGAAGTCGCTTGAATATCCCGAGGTTGTATAGTGCCTCGGGGTGTTCGGGATTTGTGTTGATTGCATTCACTAGATACTCCTCCGCCAATTGTTTCCGCCCTGTAGTGTCAGCGAAAATGGAAAGGAAGAAGTCAACGTTATCTTCCCGCTGGTTTAACAGGATGCGGAGTAACTGTTGTAGCTGGGCGATCAAATCCGAATCGGTCTGCTTTTGGAATCGGCTCACTTCAGCTTCCAGGTTCGTGATGATTCCGATGGATTTGCTTAAGGATGAATTCGCCGTTGCCAACTCAGTTCGAAGGCCGGTCATGTCTCTGTCCGCCTTTTTGTTGTCCAAATACTGAACGACAGCTTGCCACCAGCCGAGCAACAACAGAATCACTCCAAGCGCAGCCTTATTGAAAATCTTGCTGGTTCTGCCGTTGGCGACTTTCTTGGAGAAAGGTTCCCAGAAAAAATCAGCGAAGACGGCCACGGTGAAAATAAGCGCAAGAAGAAACGCATTCATGCGGTGATTTTACGAGCCGACAAAAAGAGGTCGATTATAAATGATGGCAAAATTTGGATCGACAGTCTCCCCGAGACAGCAAAAATGCCAACATCAAAAATCTCACACGACTTCATTCGTCCCCGACGTTAGTTCCGATTCGCCTTTTCCAGATACGCAGTTTCTCATTGACGTTAAGCTAATCAAAGCATAGTCTTTGCTTGTCCCCTCCGTCTCCGTCTGCCGTTTGAGGCTGGGTGGTGCTTTAAGGATGTTCCCATTCGTTCCCCGGATGAGGCATGTGCCTTCGTCTGGTGTTGTTTCGCCGTAAACAATCAATCATGGAGAATTGTTATGCCATCATCGCCTCCTTCGGAAGGTCAACCATTAGCCTCACCATCATCCGCTCAACCGACCGCCCCCACTTCGACTGACCAGTCACCCAAAGTTCGGCACAATCTCATCAGCCTTTGCGCCGCGGCATTGGTCGGTGCGTTCTTCTTGCCCTGGGTCAGCATTCTCGGCGGCAAGATCAGCGGTTTGGACATCCAGAAAAACGTCTCCTCCTACAAGCTGGTTTGGCTGATGCCGGCTCTCGGACTCGTTGTCCTGCTGCTCAACATGGCGAATCAGAGTACAAACCTGATTCGGCGCGTGGCGGCGCTGTGCCCTTTTGCCATCCTGTTTTATTCCCTCACTCAATCAGGCACCGACCTTTTCCAAATCCTGGATGTTGGGGCTTGGCTTGCGCTTCTAGTGGGCGTTGTCCTTCTTTTCGTTCCCGGCGAACGCAAGTCAACAACTCCTGTTTGACCATGTTTAGTTTCCT
>Ga0066709_100004406_pt1 | contig 11226 bp, 4 predicted proteins | sample GraSoiAngelo_158_FD_79665 | JGI IMG/M metagenome (GOLD analysis project Ga0066709, IMG submission 79665) | Grasslands soil microbial communities from the Angelo Coastal Reserve, California, USA - 14_1009_16_30cm | ecosystem: Environmental > Terrestrial > Soil > Grasslands | place: USA... | reverse complement strand
CCGGCCGCCACGCCGAGCTGATCCCCGAGCTCGAGTCGTTGTGCGCCGAGCACCCGTTGCGCGAAGGGCTCTGGGCGACGCGCATCGTCGCCCTCTACCGGGCCAACCGCCAGGCCGAGGCGTTGCGCGTGTATCAGGAGCTGCGCGAGTTGCTCGTCGAGGAGCTTGGTATCCAGCCGTCGCCCGACCTGGCCCGGCTCGAAGCCGCGATCCTGGCGCAGGATCCGTCGCTGGCCCCGCCATCGACGATCGTCGACATCGCCGGCACGAAGACCATGGAGCAAACCGCAAGTTCGGTACGACAGCCGACATCGCGACCAAGCAATGCGGTGACGTGCGCGCGCCGCGCTCGCCGCGCGCGATGTCGCGCCGGTCGGGCCGCGTGATGCGCTTCGGTTAACGACTGCTTTACCGGCGGACAACACAGCGGGACAATGCTGCTCCTATGGCCTCGACCATCGTCGTCGGTACCGACGGCTCACCGACCGCGAGCGAAGCTGTCCGCCAAGCTGCGGAACTCGCGCGCGTCCTCGGTGCCCGTCTCCACATCGTCAACGCGTACCGACCGGCGAGCGTCGACGCCACGGTCGGCGTGCTCGCCGCGACCGGCCCGACACTCGACCCCGTCGGGCTCGACCGCGACCTGCGGGAGCAGGCCGAGCACACGCTCGAGCGCGCGCTGTCCGTCGCGGGGACCGACCTCGACCTGCAGGCCCATACCCGCGCCGGCTCGGCCGCGGACGTGATCCTGCGCGTCGCCGAGGAGGAGAACGCCGACATCATCGTCGTCGGCAACAAGGGCATGGCCGGCGCCCGCCGCTTCCTCCTGGGCAGCGTCCCGAACCGCGTCGCCCATCAGGCCCGCTGCAACGTGATGATCGTCCGCACCGCGTAGCGCCTGCAACCGAAGTGAAATCCGGGAGAAACGCGCGCCTTGCAGGATCCGGAGCATGGAGTTCCGCATCCTGGGCCCGCTCGAGGTCGTCCACGAGGGACGAACGCTCGAGCTCGGTGCCTCGAAGGAGCGGGCCCTCCTGGCGCTGCTGTTGCTCGACGCCGGACGCGTCGTCTCGGTCGACCGTCTGATCGAGGACCTCTGGGAGGGCGATCCGCCCGAGTCGGCCAGCGTCTCGCTGCGGGTGCACGTCTCGCGCCTCCGCAAGTCGCTGGCGCCAGCGGGAGGCGACGAACTGATCGTCACGCGCTCACCGGGATACGTCGCGATGGTCGGGCGGCAGCAGCTCGACGCGGCACGGTTCGACATGCTGGTGACGCGCGGGCGCGAGCAGGCCGCGGCCGGCGCGCTCGAAGCGGCCGCGGCGAGCTACGACGAGGCGCTATCGATGTGGCGCGGCGCGGCACTGGCCGATGTCCTCGGGGCGCCGTTCGCGCAGGCCGAGGCGGCCCGATTGGAGGAGGCGCGCCTCGCCTCGCTCGAGGACCGCGTCGACGTGGAGCTCCGGCTCGGACGGCACCGCAAGCTCGTCGCCGAGCTCGAGGCACTCGTCGCCGCGAACCCGTTGCGCGAACGCCTGTGGGCAGCACGCATGGTCGCGCTGTACCGGAGCGGCCGGCAGGCCGACGCGCTGCGCTCGTTCCAGGAGCTTCGCAGTCATCTGATCGACGAGCTCGGAATCGAGCCGAGCCCGGCGCTCGTCGAGCTCGAGCGCGCCGTGCTGGCCCAGGACGACGACCTGCTCGGCGGTCCCGATCATGCGCCGCCGGCGCGTCCGCTCCCGAGCGGCGTCATCACGTTTCTCCTGACCGACATCGAGGACTCTGCCGGGCACTGGGACCATGCCCCGAAGGCGATGGCGGCCGCGCTCGATCACCACGACGCGCTGATCGCGGCGGCCGTCATCGCGCACGACGGGACCTTGATGAAGACCAAGGGTGAAGGCGACTCGACGCTGTCGGTCTTCACCCGCGCCAGCGGTGCCGTCGCAGCCGCGCTGGACGCGCAGCAGCGACTAGCCGACGCGACCTGGCCCGGCGACCTCGCGCTGCGCGTGCGCATGGCAGTGCACACCGGCGAGGCCCATGAGCGCGACGGCGACTACTTCGGTCCATCCGTCAACCGCACCGCCCGGCTGCGCGACCTCGCCGACGGCGGACAGGTGCTCGCGTCGAGCGCGACCGCAGAGCTCGTGCGCGACCGCTTGCCACAGGGTGCCGCGCTGCTCGAGCTCGGCCACCATCGGCTGCGCGGCATCAACCAACCGGAGTGGGTGTTCGCCGTCGTCGAGGGTGCCGCGGCCGCAACGGCGACCGTCGAGGTGCCACTGCCCGGCCCGCTCGTGGCGCTCGACGACGACCCGTTCGTCGATCGGGCCGCCGAGATGGCGATGTTCCGCGAGCTCTGGGACGACATCCGCACGCGAGGGGCACGGGCCGTGCTCGTGTGCGGTGAACCCGGAATCGGCAAGAGCCGTCTGGTCGCGCGCGTCGCGGCAGAGGCGCGCGAGGCCGGTGGGACGGTGCTCTATGGCCGGTGCGATGAGGGTCTGGCCGTGCCCTACCAGCCCTTCGTCGACGCGCTGCGCGCCTATGTCGCGGCACTGCCGCCCGGGGTCGTGCGGGCTCAGGCCGGGCACGCGGCCGCCGACCTCGCGCGGCTGGTGCCCGAGGTCCGCGAGAAGCTGCCGGGTCTCGCGGCGCCCGCGACCACCGAGCCCGACGCCGAGCGGTACCTCCTGTTCGACGCGGTCGCGACGATCGTGCGGGCCGCGGCCGAGCGCGGTCCGGTCATGCTCGTGTTCGAGGACCTGCAGTGGGCAGCTCGGCCGACGCTGTTGCTCCTCCGCCACGTCGTGCGAGCGCTGGGCCTGGACGCGGTGGCGATCCTGGCCACCTACCGCGACACCGACGTGCACCTGAACTCCGATCTCGACGAGCTGCTCGCCGACCTCCACCGCGACTCCCACGTCGACCGGCTCACCCTCGGCGGGCTCGACATCGCGTCCGTCGCGAAGCTGGTCGGCGACGAGCCCGGTGCCGAGGAAGTGGCCAGGGCGATCCACGCCGAGACCGATGGCAACCCGCTGTGGGTCATCGAGCTGCTCGCGCACCTCGCGACGGGCGAACGCCGGCCGGCCGAGCTGCCACAGGGCGTCCGCGACGGGATCCAGCGCCGCTTGGGGCAACTCTCGCCGACCACGCAACGCGTGCTGGCATCGGCCAGTGTCGTCGGCCGCGAATTCGACCTCTGGGTCGTCGAGCAACTGCTCGACGGTGTCAGCGGCGACGACGTGGTCGACGCGGTCGAGGAGGCGCTGGCCGCCAAGCTGCTCATCGAGGTCCCGGGTCGTGCCGGTCGGGTGACGTTCACGCACAGCCTCGTGCGCCAAGCGGTGGCCGAGAACCTCAGCGCGGTACGCCGCGCTCGCATGCACTGGCGCATCGCGCGCGCCCTCGACGAGCGGGCTGACAGCTCCACCCGATTGACTGAGATCGCGCAACACGCGCTGGCCGGCGTCGCGGTGAGCGGCGACGTCGACTGGGCCGTCGAGTCGGCCGTGCGGGCGGCGCAGCGGGCCAGCAGCGCACTGGCCCACGAGCAGGCGGCCGACCTGTACCGGCAAGCGCTCGAGATCGCCGACCCCGACGATGCCGGCCGGCGGTGCGACCTGCTGCTGGCGCAGGCCGAGGCCGATGCGCTCGCCGGTGACGGCCGACGGGCCGACGAAACCTTTGCGATCGCCGCCGAGTTGGCTCGCGCCATCGGCGATCCAGAACGCCTGGCCCGGGCCGCTCTGCGTACCGGCCAGCTGCAGCACTTCGGCGTCCCGGCACCCGACCCAGAGCAGGTGGGGCTGCTCGAGTCGGCCCGCCGCGGCCTCGGGCCCGAGCCGAGCGAGTTGCTCGTGCTCGTGTTGACGCGCATGGCGCTGCTGCTGGCCTACTCGCACGAGCGGACCCGGGCCGGCGACCTCGCCCGCGACGCGGTCGCGATGGCGCGCGAGCTCGGCGAGCGCCGCGCACTGGGCGCCGCGCTGCTGGCCCAACTGAACACCTCGCTGTCGTCTGGCCAGATCGCACACCGGCTCGCGATCGCCGAGGAGGTCAGCCAGCTGGCCGAGGAGTGCGGCGACGATCCGTTGGCGCTGCACGGCGCGATGTGGCGGGCACACACGTTGCTCGCAGTCGGCCACATCGAGGCCTACACGCGCGCGGTCGAAAGGTTCAGCGATCTGGCCGAACGGGCCCGCCTGCCCGTGTACCTCGCGCAGGCACGTATGTACGCGTCGACCGGCGCGCTCATCCGCGGCGACACCGCGCACGGTGAGGCGCTCGCCAACGACGCGCTTCTGATGGGCGCGCAGCACAGCGGTCTCGTGCTGCAGCTGTACGGGGCGCAGATGCTGTGGACGTGGTGGCAACAGGGCCGCCTCCCGGCGCTCGCGAACGAGTTCGCCGAGATCATCAACCAGTCGCCCGGTTCGTTCCCCGCGGTCAGAGCAGCTCGCGCGCTCATGGCAGCGGAGACGGGCGACATCGACAGTGCCGCACGCGAGGTCGAAGAGCTCGCATCCGACGACTTCGCCGGTCTGGTCGACGGGCCCACCGGCACGTCGAGCGCGGCCCTGCTCGCGCCGGTGATCGCCGCGCTCGACGACGGGACGAAGGCCGAGCTGCTGGCCGAGCGCCTGGCGCCGTTGGCCGGGACCGTGTTGCTGGCCGGACCGTCATCGGCCGGCTGCCTCGGGCCCGCCGACCATCACATCGGCCTCCTGCTGGCGACGGCCGGCCGAGGGACGGAGGCCCGTCAACACCTCCGAACGGCAGTGGCGCTGGCCGACGCTATGGGATCGCCCCCGTTCTCGGCCGCGGCCTCCGTCGAGCTGGCCCGGGTGCTGTCGAGCGGCGACGACGAGGAGCGGGCCGAGGCGGCGGTGCTGCTCGAGGGCGCGAGTGCGACCGCTCGGCGGCTCGGCCTGGCGCGATTGGCCGCGCAGGCCGACGCGCTGACGCGCTGACGCGCGCTAGGCGATCGGGGTGGTCTCGGCCGCGCGAAGACGCTCGACGACGCGCTTGAGCATCCGCACCGCGACGCTCGGCTGCTGGATGAGGTTCATGAAGTCGGCCGGTCCGACGACGAGCAGCCGCATCTTGGTCTCGGCCCGCACGGTCGCGGTCCGCGGCCGGAGGTCGATCATCGCCATCTCGCCGACGAAGTCGCCCGGTCCGATGTCGGCGACGTGCTCGCCCGCGATGGAGACGCTGGCCTTGCCTTCGATCACGATGAAGGTCTCGGCGCCGTGCCCACCCTCGCTGGTGAGGATCTCGCTGGGCTCGACCTCGATGTCGGAGACCAGTGAGTCGATGGTCGCCAGCTCGCGATCGCTGCTCGCCGCGAAGAGCGGGATCTCGCGAAGGAGGCTCAGCCGGGCCGCCGAGGGAGTCTTCGTGCGCATCGGCATTCCTTTCATGGTCGTGCCGTCGGGCCCACGCTCGCCCTCGAGGCTTGCCGATCGGTAAAGGCCGGGTTGCGTCCCCACCACGCACCCCTTCCCGGCCGGGAGCTTACGCGGTAGACCTCGATCGTGCCCTCGATCGATCACGATGGCGCTACGATCGCGTACGACGTGACCGGCGACGGCGAACCGGTCCTGCTGGTGTGCGGCTGCGGCGCACCGGCGCTCGGTTGGCACGCGGGCGTGCTCCCCGGCCTCGTCGACGCGGGTTTCCGCGTGGCGACGTTCGACAACCGCGGCGTAGCGCCGTCGTCCTCACCGCCGGCGCCGTACTCGATCGCCCAGCTCGCCACCGACGCACTCGCCGTCGCCGACGCGGTCGGCTTCGAACGCTTCCTCGTCGCCGGCCACTCGATGGGTGGGTGGATCTCCGAAGTGCTCGCCGCGGAACGGCCCGACCGCGTCGTCGCGGCGGCGCTGATGGGCAGCTGCAACGAGCCCACCGCGTGGGAGCTGGCGATCACGCGTGTCGAGCGCGATCTCGCGGCCGCCGACCTCGCGCTCCCGCCGCTGTTCTTCGCGTGCGAGACGCTGCGGTATCTCCCGAACCACGAGCTGCAGGACGACGCCACCATCAACGCGTGGCTGGCCATGATCGGCGACGAGGAACCTTGGGCGAACCCCGGTCGCCTCGGGCAGTACGAGGCGTGCCTGGCATGGTCGTCGAACCATGGCGCGGGCGAGCGCTGGCCGCGGATCTCGGTGCCGTGCCTCGTGCTGGCCTTCGAGCACGACATCGACTCGCCGCCGGCCAGGGCCCGCGCCGCCGCGGCCGCGATCGCAGGTGCGAGCTACGCGGAGGTCGCCGGCGCCAGCCACCTCGGCGTCTTCACCCACCCGGCCGCCGTCGTCGGCCTGCTCGTCGAGTTCTTCACCGAGAAGGCGATCAGGGGCCGCGCGTAGAATCACATTTCGATCTGGGGAGGGGACGGCGTTGGACTGCCGGGCCTGTGGCTACGCCAACAGGGAGGGGGCGCGCTTCTGCGGCGGCTGCGCGGCCGCGCTGAGCGAACTGCTCGACTGCCGAGGCTGCGGCACGCCCAACCCGCGACACCAACGCTTCTGCGACTCGTGCGGCGAAGGTCTGGCGTCGGCCACGATGGCCCACCGTCGCATGCCGCAGGCGATCGGCGACCTGCCTGAGTCGTTCGCCCACGGTCGCTACAACGTGCTGCGGGTCCTCGGCCAAGGCGGCCGCAAGCGCGTCTACCTCGCCCACGACGATCGGCTCGACCGCGACGTCGCGATCGCGGTGCTCGGCACCGGACCGCTCGACGCCGCCGGCCTCGCCCGCCTGCACCGCGAGGCGCAGGCGATGGGCCGGCTCGGCGACCATCCCAACATCGTCGCCATCCACGACATCGGCGAAGAGGCGGGCCGGCCGTACATCGTCAGTCAGTACATGGCGGGTGGCTCGGTCGACGGTCTGCTGGCGCAGGCCGACGATCACCGGCTGGCGTTGTCCGACGCGCTGCGCATCGGTGTCGACGTCTGCCGCGCCCTCGATCACGCTCACAACCACGGCATCGTGCACCGCGACCTCAAGCCGGCCAACGTGTGGCTGGCTCCGGACGGCACCGCCAAGCTCGGCGACTTCGGCTTGGCCGTGTCGGACGAGCACAGCCGGCTGACCCTCGACTGGATGATGGTCGGGAGCGCCCACTACCTGTCGCCCGAGCAGGTGACGGGCAGCGAGGTCGACGCCCGCACCGACCTGTGCTCGCTGGGCGCGCTCATGTACGAGATGATCTGCGGCCGGCCGCCGTTCCTCGGCGACGACGCCCTTGGCGTCATCTCGCAACACCTCAACGCGGTGCCGGTCGCGCCGTCGTGGCACAACCGGTCGGTGCCAGCTGCGCTCGAGAACCTCATCATGCGACTGCTGGCGAAGGTGCCGGCCGAACGACCGAGCCGCGCCGCCGAGGTCGCCACCGCGCTCCTCGCCGTGGCCGACATCTCGAGCAGCGACGACCGCATGACGTTGACGGCCAACCCGCTGGAGGGTCTGGCCGCCGGTGTGTTCGTCGGGCGCGAACGCGAGATGGAGCAGCTCCGGGCGCGGCTGGAAGAGGCGTTGGCCGGGCGCGGGTCGCTCGTGCTGCTCGTCGGCGAGCCCGGCATCGGCAAGACGCGGACGGCCGAGGAGCTGTCGACATACGCACGCGTGCGCGGCGCGCAGGTGCTCTGGGGTCGCTGCTACGATGGCGAGGGTGCGCCGGCGTACTGGCCGTGGACGCAAGCGGTACGCGCCTACGTGCACGACCGCGATCCGGTCGCGATGCTGTCGGAGATGGGATCCGGGGCGGCCGAGATCGGCCAGGTCGTGTCCGACGTGCGCGAGCGGTTGCCCGGCCTGCCGCCGCCGCCCACGCTCGAGCCCGACCAAGCCCGCTTCCGCCTTTTCGACAGCATCGCGACGTTCCTGCGGAACGCGTCCTCGCATCAGACGCTCGTCGTCGTGCTCGACGACCTGCAGTGGGCCGACAAGCCATCGCTGCTGCTTCTCGAGTTCCTCGCGCGCGATCTCCGCAACACCCGCCTCCTCGTCATCGGCACGTACCGCGACATGGAGCTCGGCCGTCACCATCCGCTGAGCCAGACCCTCGGTGAGCTCAACCGCGAAGGCGCGAGCCGCCGAATCGTGTTGCGCGGGCTCGGCGCGCGCGACATCAGCCGGTACATCGAGATCACGTCGGGCCGGCCGCCGGCCGAGAACCTCGTCGACGCCGTCCATCGCGAGACCGAGGGCAACCCGCTGTTCGTCACCGAGATCGTTCGATTGCTGGCCAGCGAAGGCCGGCTGGCCGACGGCACCGAGGGTGGGTTCGTCGTCGGCATTCCCGAAGGCGTGCGCGAGGTCATCGGTCAACGCCTCGACCGCTTGTCACCCGAGTGCAACCACGCCCTCGCGGTCGCGTCGGCCGTCGGCCGCGAGTTCGAGCTCGACCTCTTGCAGCGCGTGCTCGACGTCTCCGCGGTGAAGCTGCTCGAGATGCTCGACGAGGCGGCCGCGGCACAGATCATCGAGGAGCTCGACGGTCCGCCGGGCCGGTACGTGTTCGCCCATGGTCTCATCCGCCAGACGCTCTACGAGGAGCTGCCGGCCAGCCGGCGCACGACGTTGCACCGTCAGGTCGGCGACGCGCTCGAAGCAATGAGCCCGGGCGGGGCCGAGCGCCATCTGGCCGAGCTGGCCCACCACTTCTTCGAGGGCGCGTTCGGCGGAGGCGATGTCGAGAAGGCCGTCGACTACGCGGTGCGGGCCGGCGACCGTGCCTTGACGATCCTGGCCTATGAGGAGGCGGCCGGGCACTACGAGCGGGCCTTGCAGGCGCTCGACCTCACCGGCACCGGCGACGAACGCCGGCACAACGAGCTGCTGCTCTCGCTGGGCTGGGCCCAACAACGAGCCGGCGACAAGCCGCTGGCATCCGCCACCTTCCTCAAGGCCGCGGCCGGCGCCCGCCGGCTCGGGGACGCCGATCAACTGGCACAGGCCGCGCTCGGAGTCTGCGGCGGGCTCGAGGTCGAGGGCTTCAACAACCCCGGAACCGTCGACCACGCGCTCATCAACCTGATCGAGGAGGCGCTCGCCGCGCTGCCCGAAGCGGACAGCCCGTTGCGGGCGCGACTGCTCGGTCGACTGTCGGTCGCGCTCTACTGGTCGGAGGACGCCGGGGACCGCCGGGCCGAGTTGAGTCACGCGGCGCTCCAGATGGCGACGCGCCTCGGCGATCGTGAGGCGATGGCCGGCGCGCTCGCGAGCAAGCGCTACGCGCTGTGGGGCCCGGAGAACACGCTCGAGCGATTGGCGGCCGCGACCGAGGTGCTGCGCCTGGCCCGCGAGGCCGGCGATGCCGAGCGCGCCGCCGAGGGTCATCGCTGGCGCCTGTTCGACCTGCTCGAGCTGGGCGACGTCGACGCGGTCGACGTCGAGATCGAGGCGCACGCGCGGCTGGCCAAGGAGCTGCGCCAGCCCCTCTACCTCGCGTTCACGTCGATCTTCCGCGCCACGCGCGCGTTCATGGACGGGCGGTTCGAGGAAGGCGAGCTGCTCGCCACCGAGGCGCTCAACCTCAATCAGCGCACCCACACCGAGTTCGCGATGGCGATCTACGGCGGTCAGATGATGCGGGCCTGGTGGGAGCAGGGCCGGATGGAGGGCATCGACCAGGCCATGGCCGCGGTCCTCGATCAAGGCTTCGACCTGCCGGCGGTGCGCGCCGGCCTCGCGTTCACCTACAGCGAGCTCGGCAAGCTCGACGCCGCCCGCACGGCGTTCGACCAGCTGGCCGAGGACAAGTTCGCGTCGCTGCCCCGCGACATCGCGTGGCTGGCCGGCACCGCGATGCTGGCCCAGGCCTGCGTGACGCTCGACGACCTCGACCACGCGCCCGTGCTGTACGACCTGCTGCTCCCGTACGCCGGACGCAACATCGTGATCGGTCCACCGGCGCTCTCGTGCGTCGGCCCGGCGTCGCACTACCTCGGGATGCTGGCCACGTTGATGGGCCATCACAACGACGCCGAGCGACACTTCGCCGACGCCCTCGAGCTCGGCCGGAGGATGCGGGCCAAGCCGTTCGTCGCGCACACGCAGCGCGAGTGGGCGTCGCTCCGGGTCGAGCGCAACCGCCGCGGTGACCTCCCCGAGGCGGTGCGGCAGCTGTCCGAGGCGCTGGCCATCTACCAGGAGCTCGGCATGGCGAGCTTCGTCGAGCGCACCGTGGCCATGAAGCTCGACGTGCAGCAGGGCGGCGGCATCTCGCTGACCGACTCGATCGACACCCTCGTGACGGTCATCTCGAGCGAGTCACCGGACCTCACCGACCACCTGTCCGAGCACATCTCGATCGACGGAAACCTCACCGTGCTGTTCACCGACATCCAGGGGTTCACCGAGTTGACCGACCGCGTCGGCGACCGGGCCGCGCAAGGCGTGCTTCGCGCGCACAACACGATCGTCCGCCAGCTCCTGGCGGCCCACGGCGGCCATGAGGTGAAGTCGGTCGGCGACGGCTTCATGGTGGTGTTCGCCACGCCCGAGGCCGGCGTGCGGTGCGCGACCGACATGCAGCTCGCGTTCGCGCACTACACCGACGATCACGCCGAGGAGCCGCTGCGGGTCCGCGTCGGCCTGCACTCCGGCGAGGTGCTGCGGGAGTCGGACGACTTCTTCGGACGAAACGTGATCATGGCCGCCCGCATCGCCAGCCGTGCTCGCGGGTGCGAGATCCTCGTGTCGGAGGACGTCGCGGCGGCGGTGCGCGGCCTCGACGGGATCGAGCTGGATCGTGGTCGCGACGTCGAGCTCAAGGGGCTCGCCGGCAAGCAGCGCGTCTACCGGGTGATCGTGCCGCGTGTGGACCCGGTCGGGCCGGAGAGCTCGGGCTTCAGCATTGAAGCGGGCCAGTGCCTGTTCCGGCGCGAGGGCGACTTCTGGACGATCGCGTACGAGGGGCCGGTGTTCCGGCTCAAGGACGTGCGCGGCCTGCAGCTGCTGGCCCGGCTGGTCAGCCAGCCGGGACGCGAGGTCCACGCCCTCGATCTCGAGACCGGCGGGCGCGTGACCGCCGACGGCCGTTCCGGCGACAGCCGGGTCGGTGACGGCCATCTGCGGGCCGCCGACCTCCACGCCGAGTCGGGGCTCGGGCCGGCGCTCGACGAGCGGGCCAAGCGCGAGTACCGGCAACGACTGCACGAGTTGAGCGAGGAGCTCGACGAGGCCAGCGCGTTCAACGACGGGGAGCGG
>Ga0066709_100004405_pt1 | contig 11226 bp, 12 predicted proteins | sample GraSoiAngelo_158_FD_79665 | JGI IMG/M metagenome (GOLD analysis project Ga0066709, IMG submission 79665) | Grasslands soil microbial communities from the Angelo Coastal Reserve, California, USA - 14_1009_16_30cm | ecosystem: Environmental > Terrestrial > Soil > Grasslands | place: USA... | reverse complement strand
TGCCGCTCCATGTCGCTCGCTGGCTTTTGATTCTCGTGAGCCTTGCTGAAGACGACGGAGGCGACCTCGGGCGAAAAGTACCCATCAGTGAAGACATGACTGCACGATTCACAGCGCAGCCAAGTCATCATAGGCTCCACAATCGGATGATAGAGAGCATGGTGTGTGCAAGTGTCGGCCCGATGGAAAACAATGTTTTGTCCATCGCAGAGGGGGCAGTGCTCGTACTTGATGCGGGATTTCATCTAGGCGAGACTAGTCGAGCGTGGACTGTTCCCCCGCATCGCGACGCAATTATAGACTCGACGGCGTGCTGAAGAACGCAGCTACAGCGAAGCGCGGACCGCTGGCGTGTTCGGTATTCGGTACACCAGTTCCCGTCACACCGCCACGAAGCCCGGCAACTCTAGCGCCTTTGCGTCGAATGTCGCGGTCGCCCGGCAACCCAGCCGGCGATTGCGCGCGCCGATGAGGCAATCAGCAAACTCAGCCGTGCTCTCCTTCCAGATGAACAGGCTTTCCTCGATCGATGCTTCGTCCTCGAACCGGATTCCCGTGGCGTCGAGCAGACCGGAAATGGCTGCCATGATTTCAGCCTTTTGCAGCTTGTACCGGCTTCGCAGCACCCATTCGGTCTCGAGTAGCACCAGCAGGCCCAGGAACACGTCTTCCCCGGCCGCGACCTACCGCTGGATCAGACGGCCAGCCTTTTCGAACTGTGTCTCGCGGTCGCGGACCAGGAAGCCCACCAGCACGTTGGTGTCGATTCCCAGCATCAGCGCGATAGCTGCTCGATCGGCACCGGCTTGCGTCCCTTCTTGCGAAGCATGCCCGCAAGTTCCATGACACGCTTGTTCTTCACCCGCATGATCACCGTTCCACCGGGCATCAGCGTGAACGTTATCCGATCCCCGGGCTTCATGCCCAGGCTATCCCGTATCTCCTTGGGTAATCGTGGTCTGACCCTTACTAGTCAAGGTCGCGTCGCCGGTCATGTTGCCTCCTTGTCCTTACTATTTCGATAATAGTAAGGAATGGATTAGCGCGCCATTGCCCCCGTGAGGCGCAACCGGGTACAACTCGCGCCAATGGGCCCGCGCAAGGCGGCGCTTCTGCCGGGGAGGGAATTTCAGGTGGAGACTGAACAGCTCGCCGCTCAAATGTGAATGCCGGGAGCGGAAAAAGCGCGGCCAGCTGCTGTCGGATAACTTTACGCTGGCCCGGGACAGCAAGTCGCCGGTGACTAATAGGTGTTTGTTTTCGATGGATCCAGCATACTTGGCCTGTTACGTGCTTTCTTTCGTTGATGGGTCCGACATCCGCATTGAGGGGCGACGTGAGGTCAGAACGCAAACGGGGCGGGCGCAGGTTTAGGACCTTGGAGGTGACCTAGACGTGTGGCTGCATAAAGCGCTTTCAGCAGCATTTACCTGCGCAGTACTGGCCTCGGCACCGGCCGGCGCCGTATCCTTTACGGCCAATAGCGGAAGTTGGACCCTGGGTTCGGGTTGGGGACCAGCGTGCCTCAACACACCCAACTGCGATCCGACGGATGACTTCCTTAATGTGGATTGGGGTATAGACCTGGGCTTTCCGCAGAACTTCAACCTAACCAACCCCAACGACAGTTTCACATTCACGTTCGGGTCGGCGATCTGGAGCGAGGAGGACAACCAGATCGCAGCATCCGAGACAAATAATCTCGGCGTCACGGGGATATTGAGCTTCACCGCACCGACATCGACCGGAGTAAATAATATCGCCGTGGTCATAGCGACTACTGGGTCGACCAATGACAGCGCGGTCGATCTAAGCGTGAGTTTCGCGCCGGTGTTGGTCAATTTTGGCGCGGGAAATACGGGTCAGTTCAAAGTCGATCTTTCAGATTCAACGTGGGACTGCAACCCTGGCGGCGCCTGCCTCGGATCCCCCGGTGAGAGCAACACGATTAGCGCCACGGTCACATTGATCCAGCTTCCGCACGACGACGGCAACGGTACGATACCCGAACCCGCTACACTCGCACTTCTCGGAATCGGCCTCGCCGGACTCGGCTTTTCGCGCCGGGGCAAGCTGAGCTAATCCGCGAAAGCATGCAAAATACCGGCGCTGCCCCGTGTGGTCGCGCTATGCTGCTCAGCCTACCGATTGGGAGCACACGCAAGCTCTTGCGCGACGTGATAGACGTCGCGTAAATCACGTTGACGCGAACGCCGCGCCCGCCGGGCGCCGTGATGCTGGGTGTTTTCGGGACATGCGGAGATAGCACGAGGCTCCGTAGACACGCGCCTAGCGGATTCTATGCGGTCAATGTTCGCGGCAAGCGTCGGTCTCGACTATTGCAATCACCTCTGGCGCGGAAAATTTCGCCGTCGCAAGTATCCCGTCTGCCAGTGATATGTCGTCCGGGTCGTGATTACACGTCTTAAGCGTCGCCGTAGTGACGATCGCGTAGCACAGCCGGCAGCGTCGCTGCGCTCTGTTCTGCGCGGATCACTACGTGACGGGAGCGCGAAGGACCGCGAAATGAAAAACACTTGGTTACTTGCCTTTGCGACGGTGATCGTGGCACACCCATCTTCGGCACAAACGATGTATAAGTGCGCCGGTCATGATGGTCGAATCTCGTATCAGCAGACGCCGTGTATTGGAACAGGCGCCAGAGTAGAACTTAGACCAGCTACCGGAAACGCAGCGGAAACGATTCCCGCGGACGCTACCAATAAACCCAACACCAACGCATCGACGCCGTTGTTTCCGTTCGATCTGCCGCCTCCACCGGACCGGGATGCTGCAAAGCCGGTGACCCTTCCCGGTTCTTCTCCTTGGCGAGCGCGGGGTCGACTCGACGGCTGGCCAAAATCGGGGGACGGACTTACTGAGGGAATGAGCCCTCGTTCCGTGATTCAGCGTTGGAGACGACCGCACCGAGTAGAAATCGTGGACACGAACGCGATGTTCTTCGATTATTGCGATGGGAGGATCGCGCTCTTCATGAAGGGAGAAGTGGCGTCCTGGTCCGCGCTGTTTCCGGAGAGCAAGGCTAGGATACGTCTATTCAATTATGGCGATCCATGGACACGTGCGCCACTCAAATGGGGATATGAACGGGATCGAAAGACTTTCCTCAATTGCGGGTCTGATCGTGGCGACGTGCAGACATGGGCGCCAAGCCGATGGATTGTCACAGACTCGCAAGGCAACATCGTTACGTGGTGCGACGCTGCTTATAGTTCGATGCCACCCCCAACGCACAAGACCGCATGGGAATGACAACCTGAGGCAGAGTACCTCAACCAAGTTGCCCGCGGTCTCTGAGAAATATATAGGACGAGGATACAAATCGCTCGAGACAGGATCACCCCAGCTTCGCAAATGCGCGTAGCGACAGCACACGACGAGGGGTTGCCCAACATGAAGAAGACTCTGTATCAGATACTCGGCGTCGATCCCAACGCTTCCGCGGAGGACATCGCTGCGGCCTACGCAAAGCGGCTCGCGATGAGCGCCGCCGAGAGCTCGGATCCCAACGTGGTGGGCTTGCTCCGTCAGGCCAATGAAATCCTTTCCGATCGCAAACGGCGTTTGGCGTATGACGCGTCGCTTGTCGCTTCTGCCGCGCGTCCACCGGGCGGACGTGCTTTGTAATCCGGACCCACGTCTGCCAAGGCCTGGGTAACATGGATCGCCGCCGTCATCGTCCCGATTGGAGTTGGCGTGTGGTGGGCAGGGCATCGTGAGTCACCCCCGGCGCAGAAGATGATGCCTCCACCACAAGTTATTTCCAGCACCAACAAGCCCGAAGTCGAAGCCGAATCCGTTGTGTCTGCGGAACGGTCCGCCGATTCGATCGGCGCCAAGGAGGCAGGTTCTCCGGTCGAGCCGGGCGCAGCGCCCGCTGCGGCTCCACGGTCCGCCGAGAATGTGTTTGCCGAAGTGGCCCGAAGCGTCGCCCGCGTGAACGTGATGGACACTTCAGGCACTGTGATCGGAACCGGCAGCGGTGTAGTCATCGACAACGCGGTGGTGGTCACGAGTTGCCATGTGGCCACCCGTGGGGCGAAGCTCTCGGTGAAACTCGGCGACGCCGCGATGCCGGCGACGGTTCAGGTCGCTGACGAGGCGCTGGACTTGTGCCGCCTCACCGTCCCCGGATTGCATGCACCTGCGGTGGCGATCGGCAGCGTGACGTCATTGCGGACCGGCCAGCGGCTGTACGCGATCGGGGCACCGGCGGGTCTTGAACTTACCATCAGCGAAGGTATCGTGTCGGCGCTGCGTAAGGGGGACGAGGGTACGCTGAGCCAGACGACCAAGCCGATATCGCCGGGCTCGAGCGGAGGCGGGTTTGTCGATGTGTCATGCCGTTTGGTCGGCATCACGACATTCCAGCATCGTTATGGGCAGAACTTGAATTTCGCGCTGCCCGAGGACTGGATTGGGCAGATGCGTGCGCGCCGTGCCTCGCAAGCGGTATGGGCCCCAGCTTTCTCAGGGGAACGCTCGCAGGACAATTCCACCGCGAACCTCGTCCTCGGCCAGTGGACCTGCCGCGATTGGATTTCGGGACGATCCGGCCAGTACCGCTTCGACTCTTATGGCAGCCTCAACATTGCCATGACCGATGGACGCGCCGTCACGCTGGCCTACAAAGTATCCGGAAGAGTCTTGCAGTTGTCCGACGCGAATCAAGGCGGGTCGTTGGCGATCGAAGAATTGAACGCTCGGAAGATGGTGCTGCATGGCCGCAACCAGAGCATAGCCTGCGAGCGGTAGCAGGCGGACGCTGTTAAAAGTAAAAACCGCACTTGGCCGCCGAATGCACGATGGTTGTGCTAAGGACGTCACTCGCAGTTGCTTCGAGATTGTTTACGCGCCGTCGCCAAACCAGACGCGCGACACGCCTGCCAAGAAGGCCTTGCACCGCGTACACAAGCTCACGCTGGCATGGCCGGCGTCTATGGCGCTGTCTTGGTGGAGGGCACGCTTCGGAAGGGCGACACCGTTTCACTCTTGGACCAACCCGCGGCCTGGCGCTGATGCGACAAAAACAGCAAAATCGACAAAGAAGCCAGCGCTAGTTGCAAACGGCGGAAGGCACCAGCTTAGGGCTTCCTCCAAGGCAATCCCCGGTCACCAGTCTACGTCTACTCAATGGGAAGCGCGGCGTCTTATCGAGTCCGATCGATGGCTAACGTAAACGCTTTGGTGGCCACGCTTCTTTTCGCTGTCGCTGCAATGCCAGTCGAGGCCGAAATCTATAAATGCACTATGAACGGCCACGTCCTCTATGCTGATCAACAGTGCGATGAAACCGCGCAAAGGCTCGACCTACCCCCGGCTAACGTCGTCGCCGAAATCGATCAACGAGAGCAAGCCAACCAGCGACAAGCAATCGATGCCAGAATAAATGCTCGGATCAGAGCTGAAGACGCGCAGCGTGAGGCGGCCAGACGGCTCGCAGCAAGCTATCCAAAACCGGAGCTCGAAGCCGCACCTGCGAACCATTTGTATTCGTATACGAGCTATCCGGTAATACATCAACGCGCGCATCGTTCGGTGCTCAAACTTCAGCGACACCGAGAGGCATTAATCAAAAGAATGAAACGTCGCGCGGCAGGTTAAATCGTTCGTAATTTTCCTACTGGCTAGTTACTTCGTACTGAGGTGTGGGGCTTGCAATCTTGATTGCGAAGGGGCCTGTGCACTCGCCAGCAGTGAAGTGCCTGCCAATGGCGCCTGAGTTCACAGCCTCGTTGTCTCACGCCGCATTACAATTCGGCTCTCGCTACGGTTTACTTAGGGAGGTTCACGCTGAGAGCAATTCTCTCCCGCGAAATTTCGGACGTTCCTCAGAAAATCGTTTACCTGCTGCGACCGCTTCTCTCCATCCGCAGCGCCTGGCGTCGTCGGTTGACCACCCTTCGCCAGTGACTGAGTCTCTTGGACACCGGCACGCGACTTACCATGACAGTGAATAGACTTTATGTGCTTACTGCACTCGTAGCGTGTGCACTAGATCTTGATAGCTCAAGGCTTCCGCACGCAGCACCGCGTCGTTGGCTTGGAGAGGCACCCTCGCCACCTCTCCCGTGCGCAGCGAGCCGCCTCAACACGAGGGTCACGGCTCTCGGCCGGCCCGCAACCCTGTTGCTGAGCGATATCTTTCCGCTGTGGGCGCATTACTTGCTCTGACTTCGATGACGGCCCGCATCCTTGTATTTCTTACAAGCGGTCGAGCGCATGCGGGAGATCGACGTGCAGACGGCCCCGGCACTTGACCCGTGTGCCCCCATGCGGCACGGCGCTCGGCCATGCAAACGGAGAGAGCATCATGATCAAAACGCAGCCAAGCGTTCGATACGGCTTCGAGGCCGCATGCGCATGCCTCATTCTCGCCCTTGCCGGATGTGCCACGACCGTCCCCCCGCCCACCGAACAGATGGCGGTTTCGCGAGCCGCGGTCAACGATGCGTTCAGTGCGGGCAGCGCCGAATACGCGCCCGCAGCGCTGGCCACCGCGCAAGACAAGCTCGCCCGTGCCAGTGCGGCGATGGAGGCCGCCGACTACCCGTCGGCGCAGATGTGGGCCGAAGAAGCCGAAGTCGATGCCCGAGTCGCGGCGACGACAGCGCGCTCGGCCAAAGCGCAGAGAGCGGTCAGCGAAGTGAACGAAAGTATTCGCGTCCTGCAAGACGAGATCAATCGCGCGCGGCGCTAACGCCTACCGGCGCGCACGGAGAGTCCGATGAACGTCCGCCCGTTTTATTCAGCGCTCGCCGCGATCTGTCTCGCAGTGGGCGCCTGCAGCACGATGCCGGAACGCGACCCCGCAATTGAAGACGCACGCCTCGCGGTATCTGCGGCCCAACGTGATCCGCAAGTGGCGGCTCTGGCAGCGCTCGAGCTCAATCAAGCGGTGGAGGCATTCCACCACGCCGAAGCGCTATGGCTCGACCGCGGTGAGACCCGGGCCGTGAGCCATCTGGCCTACCTCGCACGCCAGCGCGCCGCGATCGCGGTGGAGACCGCGCGACTCAGAGCGGCAGAAGCCGCTGTAGCGAGCGCCGACGCCGAACGCCAGCGCATTCGTCTCGTCGCGCGCACCCGCGAGGCCGAGCAGGCACAACGCAGTGCCCTACTCGCGCAAGCCGAGGCCGAAGCGCAGCGGCGCCAAGCCGCGATGGCCGAGCAACAGGCTATCGCCGCGCAGCAGCAGGCGCAGCGGCTGCAAGAGCTAGCCGCGGCCTCGCAGGAGCAGGCGCGGGAAGCCGAGGCGCGGGCGCGGCTGCTCGAGGCGCAGCTCGTTGATTTGCAGGCGAGGAGAACCGACCGCGGGATGGTGGTCACGCTGGGTGATGTGCTCTTCGATAGCGGGCGGGCACAGCTCAAGCCAGGCGGCGTGCGGACCGTCGAGAAGCTTGCGGAATTCATGAGGCAATACCCGCAGCGCCGTGTTGCTATCGAAGGGTTCACCGACAGTCTCGGGACCGAGAGCTTAAATCAAGAGCTCTCCGAGCGCCGGGCGAATAGTGTTCGGTTGGTATTAATCGACATGGGTATCGATCCGGCGCGGATCACAGTGCACGGCTACGGGAAGAGTTATCCGATCGCGAGCAACGGTAACGTTGCCGGCCGCCAACTCAATCGCCGTGTGGAAATCGTCATTTCCGACGATGACGGGGTGATTCGGCCGCGCGTGTCCTAGTCCGATCCGACGAGCGAGCGCGGGTCGATTGATAGCAAATGAGAGCATCGCCGAGTACACACGCGGCCCGCCTGGTCGCAAATGGTCCTTTTTCGGCAGAGATCGCAAAGCCGCGTTGAGGAGCACAGCAGGACCGCTGGACCGACCGTGGTCGCCATTCGCCTGTCGCCTGTCGCCTGTCGCCTGTTACTAAATGTTAGTGTCAAGGCAGAGAATCGCCACACGCACCCGTCCGCCGCGTCGGTGCGGCGTTTCCTCCTGCGTCCGCGTCGCGCAGATCACGTCGCCGTGACGTTCGGCATTATTTGGTTGATCCTCAGCTACACCAAGCACCGTGCAATGGCTCCTAGACGATCCGAGCGTCCGACGGGCAAGGGAATAAAACAGTCGATTGATCGCAAAGCGAGCGTCGGCAATTTCGGACGCAATCTGCTTGATCTCGTTCGCCCCTATGGCGAACTGCTTGAGCGTCCTGCCCTGTTGCTTGAACAAATACGCCCAGTTCGGATCGGCTATGCCGGTACCCGGAGTCCGGCCCGTTGCAGGTCCGCGCCCCAGATTGCTGGCCTACGTTCACGCGCTCCTTCCAGCGCCCGTCCGGGTGAAGGTTGATCCGACATTGAGGCCAGTACTCATTCCCGCGGCGAATGGTCAAAAGCCAAAAATGGCCTTTCGGATTGCTGTGCGTTCCCTCTAACTCGACCCATTCTGGATAGGCGACAGCGCGGTTATGCGGGTAAGTAATCGCAAGCCTCCCGTGACGCCAACCGCTAAACCAACGCCACAACTTGTGAGCAACTTGACCGGCATCAGTCGGGGTCTTGGCAACCGTTACACCCGTTGTTGGGTCCATCTACACACCTCGATGCTGCACCGGCACTATGAATTCTCCATGGAAGCGATTACCACGATGAGCGCGGCATTCTACTCGATTCGTGGTGGCATGCGGCAGGCGGACGTTCGGCGATTCGCGTAGCGGCCGTCTGCGAGCGTTTTACGGGGGAGGAGGCGCGGCGTTTGCGTCGGATGCGGGCTTTCATGGTCGCGATGGTGCGGCAACATGGGCGCGGGACGCAAATGCCGTGTCCGCCTTTGCGGAGCCCAAGCGTCACCCGCGTGAGTTCATGATTATCATGCGGCATGATCATCGCTGCCCCATCGCGTGACTCATGGTGGCCGAACCCAGCTGCTGCGATGATCAGGCGGTCGACCCCTCCGGGGTGAGGTGCTCGCAACTGCGGCGCAGTACGATGGCGAGGGGCGAGGGCGCCCAACTGAGCCCATATGATGATCGTGCAATCACTCCCTAAAATGTCTGTTCACGGGAAAGTTTGGGGTCAGTCGCGGTGAGCACTCTCCTTGTTTCCAGAGTCCCAACCGCTACTCGCCACGCATCGAAATTGGGAAAGTTGCCCCGGCGTGTGGGATCGCGGACTCGAACTCAGTAGCTCCGACCGGCGCCGCAAATTCTTTCTGAGCACACGAGCGCCCAGATCGAACATTACAAATCGTCCGAAGGTCTCAGATCGGCACCACTGCGGACCGTCGCGCCTCTCGTAAGCAGACGCTCAAAGTTTCCCAGCGGGGAACTGCGGTCACCGGATCAACATCGCGCTCGGTTTGCCGTTCGTCCACACTTCGGTCGATCACGGCGCGGCGCTCAGCCTCGTTACGTGATTCCTCCCTCGCCCGCACAGCCGATCCAGGGAGTCCCATCCCGGGCAATCGGGCGAGGCAATCGGGCGACCCCGAGAGTCCACACTACCGCGACCTCGCGTCACTGTGGAGCGAAGGGGAGTACTTCCCACTGCTCTACTCGCGGAAGGCCGTTGAGCGCGCGACAGAGCGTGTGATTCGGTTGCTGCCTGAATCACGATGAACAAGTGTCCTCTCCTGGTCCGGATAAGTGGATTCGAATCTGATGCTGGCGTCCGGTTTCAAGGCGGCATTCGACCAGCGTGGCACCCACAAGGCCGGCGATCGGACTGATATGCGTAACCGAGCGTTTCGCCTTGATCGGAGCGTCGCCCTTCGGACGTCGAAAGTGTCCATACGAGCCGCGCATTCCGTCGCCACGATCCAAGACGAGATGCGTCTCGACACGCGTCGCGTTGACAGCGCCGTGCACGATGGCATGATAGATGCGATCGATGGTGTGCTCGCGGAACTGTGCTGCCAGCATGCGCTTCGCATGGACCGTCCGCGCAAACACCATCAGGCCGCTCGTGTCCTTGTCGAGGCGGTGAACCACGCCGAGCTTGGCGTCAACGCCACGCCCGCCCAGCCGTCGCAGCAACGTTTGAGTGTAATCGACGAGCGTGTCCTTGTTCCCTGGCTCGTCGGCGACGCTGAGCATCCCGACCGGCTTGTCGACGACGACGACGTCGCGGTCGTAAAACACGATCGCGCTCTCGGCAAGCGGACCGGTACGGAGCTTGGGTGCCCGTTGGTCGATGGCAACCACCGTACCCGGCGAGACACGCGATGCGGGGTCGAGGCAGCGCTGGCCATTTACCGTGACGCGCCCCTCAGTGCACAGGCCACGCGCACGCGACCATGCGACGCCAGTCTGTTGGCGAACGACTGCCGCGACGGTGGGCTCGGGTGATTTCATGTGGACCGCGTGTTGCGCGACTCGTACTTGCGGCGTTCGTGTTCTCGCGACGGCCGCGGAAAGTCTGCAGTTGGTCCGCGGACAGTTCACGTCGATAGCGTAACGCATCCCAGCTGAGGGTTTGATAACGGATCGTCGGCACGGCCGAGTCAAGCTCTCACTTTACGCACACTGAGACTATCGCGAAAGTCGCAAGTCGACCCACTCCGGTCACTCACTCTGCCCTAAAGCGGACAGTCCCTCCAATGCAACGGTTTTTGTCAAGCCAAGCACCCCATGCTTCGCGGCTACATATGCGGACTTGAACGGCAAAGCCACGAGTCCGGAGTCCGTGCGCCGACGCAATGTTGATTGATCCGGCCCCAGTTCGGCTTAGCCGCCGGAGGATAATCCCGATGCTCGCGGTTAAGCACCCACGATTTCATGGGCTTACTTTGAAATGGACGAGCCCGAATCCAAAACTTTGCATTGCCCTATCGGAACTACTTGTCGCGGCCCCAGTCCTCCTATACTTGGAGCAGCGACAAGTCCCGCCCTTGACGGGCTATCGCTTCAAACGCCACAAGCAACAGCCGCTCTTTGTTGACCCTGTTGGCTTGTTCACAGAGGAAATCTGCTATGCCACACCGACCGATCAGAACGATCATCGAGAATCAAGAGATTCTGACTGCTCCGAGCACAACGACGGTCCGCGACGCTGCGCGCTTGATGAAGCAGCATAAAACCGGCGCACTCCTAGTATGTGACAAGAGGCGCCTTGTCGGCGTGTTCACCGAGCGTGACGCGCTCTTTCGCGTGACGGCCGAGGAATGCGATCCGAAAACCACTTTACTTGCCGACGTGATGACGCCAAACCCACGGACGATCGGCGCCGACAAACCGCTCGGGCACGCGCTGCACATGA
>Ga0066709_100004404_pt1 | contig 11227 bp, 9 predicted proteins | sample GraSoiAngelo_158_FD_79665 | JGI IMG/M metagenome (GOLD analysis project Ga0066709, IMG submission 79665) | Grasslands soil microbial communities from the Angelo Coastal Reserve, California, USA - 14_1009_16_30cm | ecosystem: Environmental > Terrestrial > Soil > Grasslands | place: USA... | reverse complement strand
GGCTCGAAGCGCACCTCCGACCTGCAGAACATCGGCCTCCTTGTGTGGGCCGGCCTCCTGCTGACGTTCACGTTCTACGCCTTCGCGTGGATCTGAGCGGCTCAACCGAGAGCCCGGATCGCCGCGGCGAATTCGGGCGCAACGCTCACCTTCGTGTGCGGCGACTGAATCGTGTCGGTCGCAATCACCTCGTCGCAGGTTTTCAGGTTTGCTTCTGCATTGTCGACGAAGAGGCCGTGGACGCAGGCCGCTGTAACGCGGCGGGCGCCTTGCGATCGAAGTTCCCTGGCGGCGGTCGCGATCGTGCCACCCGTTGAAATGACATCGTCCACGATGGCGACGGATTTGCCTTTCACAGCGAGGGCCTTCGGCTCGATCCTGACCGTATACGAGTCGATTCGCTCTTTTACGAGGAAATCGAACGGGACGCCGGCAACAGCGGAAGCCTGCTTCACATGGCGGATGGCGCCCTCGTCCGGCGCGAGGAGTGCGTCGAAGTTCGCCGACTTGAAGTAGCGGCCGAGGGCGGGCATGCCGCTCACCTCGCGCGCGCGGATCGGGAAAGTCCGCAGGATGTCCGGGTTGGCCGGGATCGCCATCGTCAGGAGTTCGTCGCAGTCGACGGCGATGTGCTTCGCGATCGTTTTGGCGGAGATTGCCTCGCCTTCGAGGAAGCGCTTGTCCTGCCGGCCGTAGCCGAAGTACGGGACGACGGCCGTTATTCGACGAGCGCCGGCATCGCGGATCGCGTCGGCCAAGAGCAGGAACTCGACAATCATCGGGTCCGGATGGGTTGTCTGTACGAGGATGACGTGATCCCCCGCCACAGGGCCGAGGAGCCGGACATATCGCTCGCCATCCGGGAAGCCGCCGGGATGCTTCTCGAACGCCACGTCCACGTAACCGGCGGACAGCTCCCTGACGAGCGACTTCGCGAGGGGGACGGACGCGGAGCCGCCGACAACCTTCACCCAACGCACCCCGCCGCGCCGAAAGGGTACACGATATATGAATCGTCGGTCAAATCGCGGTCGATAACCCCCGAGAGCGATACCTGGGCTGCATTTCGAGGCTGCCACTTGTCGTGGTGGGCTCCACTTTGGCTGGGCCCTGGAAGCTCTCACGTCTAAAGGCAAACAAGTGGTCCGGTTCAGTGAGGTCACTTGAGAATTACGTCGAGCTGTGACTCATCGGTCGCTAGGTGGGACTCGTCCCATGTGAATGGGAAGACGGCTTACATCGGCGATAACGAGCGGCGAGCTTTCTTATATCGAGCGTGTGGGTGAAAAACCTCCGGGTCATGGGCTTCGAGCGGTGGACAGGGTTGGGCGTTCGGTTTCGACATACGATCTCATTCATTGCTCTCGTCACGACGTTCGCCGGTGTCGCGTTGTTAATCGATCGTCCGAGAGGTACGGTATTCGAGTGGGTCTCCATCCCCATCGTTGTGGTTGGGGGGATGTTGCTCGGTTGGTCCCTGCGGCCGGCAACCACTCCACCTGTCGGACCGTCTACTTCTCTCGCCAGCCGCCTCATTCGGCGAATTACCATGGGAGGCCGTCTCCTGCGAATCTTCCCCGGCTTTGGCATCGCGATCATCCTTGGCGACTTGACATACAACCTAACGTTGTCGGCGTCGCCTTCCATCCAGACTGAGGACACGATTGTCCTCTTGGCCGCTGTAGGCTTCCTCGTGTACGGACTTGTCCCGGAACGACTCGCTCGCGAACGGGACTTCGTGCTGTTGTTTTTCCTCTTTCTGAACTCGATCCTGGTCGTCCCCCTTCTAGTCGCCCGCTTGTACTATGCAGACTTCGAGAGGTCAGTGGACGTCTACTCGTGGGTTGCCCTCGCGCCCGAAACGGGCGCGATATTGAATTTGCTCGGAGTGACAAATCAAGTCCACGCGGTCGCTGGCTCAACAGCGCCCGGCTTGACGTTCACGCCCCAGCATCTTGCCAACCAAGTGACGGTCGTCATAACCACAGCGTGCTCGGGCATCTATTCGTTTGGAATCTTCGCGTCGGCCTTCGCGGCATTCGTGATGAGCGAGTACAACCGGCTGTCGCCTCGGATTTGGCTCTTGCTGGGGCTCGGATTCCTGACAGCGTACGCAGCGAACGTACTCCGGATGGTGATGATCGTGCTCGTCGCCTACTATACCGATACAGAGCAGACGGATCTCCAGAATATGCTCTTGGCGCATTCCTACGCCGGATGGCTCCTCTTCGTCGGGTGGATCGCGTTCTTCTGGGGGATTGTGTTCAAAATCTTGCCTCGCGAGCCCGTCAAGTCGACTTTGGAGTCCGATCTGCAAATCGACGGCAATCCGGAGGTTGTCTGCAAAATCTGTTCGCACGGCCTTACACCCCTCATTCCTGCGAAAAGGTGCGAGTGCGGCGCGTACTATCATCGGCGCTGCATCGCGGCCGTTGAACGTTGCCCGTCTTGTCAACGACCGTGGGCACTTGCCAGCCCGGCGGTTCCCGAAAGTCAGGGGAGGGACGAAACCCGCTCGTGAATCGTCAACGGAGAGGTGTAACTGATCCTCGGGCGCCCGACGATTTCCAGAAGGGCCGATTGAAGATTCCCTGGGAGGATCGGTCATAGAGGGTGGCCACGGGGCTCATTCCTGCAAACGTCGCAGACAGGTTACTGGAAATGACGAAATTCGCTATCGACTCGTTCGCAATATCGGTGAGCGTCAGGCGTGTGTCCAAGACGTACACCGAAAGATTGTACTACAAATCAGGTGGGCCGTCGAAGGCTACAATCGCTGACGAATCGCGGTCAAGGATGTACTCGACAGCGAGTTGTTCAGCCGCAACCGTTGAACTGGTACCTACCTCCGCAGACACAAGCAATAGCGCAACCAACAGGAGAAGGATCCTGAGCGAGATGCGAGTGAGCAGGACGGCGGGGAGGCCCAACAAAGAAGAGGGGAGCCAGCCACAGCGTGCCGAATCCTAAGGAGAACCCCAATCCTGCGCAACTGGCAGCAATTGCCAAAAGCCGAAACTTCGAGTATTCGAAGGTCAAGCGACTGGCCCGCGGGCTTCCGACGGATCGGGCAGGCTAGGTCCAACCGCCGGGTACCGATCAGGAGCAGCGGAAAATACGCGTACATCACATAACGAATTCGGTCGATACTAAAAACCGTCTGACCGCCGACCTCGAACAACGCGAAAACCGCTGCGACGAAAGCGGCAATCAAAAGAATCAGCACAATCGCGAGCCAAAGGCCGCTCTCTTCTTCGGCGCGAATAGACCCGAGCGCATCGAGAAGTTCCGGTCCGAAATAGATTCCAATGGAGAGTAGCATGATGCAAAAGAGAAGCATGGTGGCCAGGACGAGCGGGACGTATCGGAGAGGCTCGGACCGGGCAACCGACGTGTACGATGTCAAGTACGCGTCTGTCTCCCAGTGAGGGAATCCGAATCGAACGAGGTTGCGAGAGCTCCAGGCCAGTACGATTGACGCAAAGATCCCTATGGCTCCGAGATAGCTAAAGTCGCGAAATACAGCCCGGCCCATATAGGAATATCGCCAAGCGAGTCCTGCCAATCCCGCGGCCACAAAGAAATATCCGGCCGAGGCTCTGGAGAGAAAGACAAGGCCCGCACAGAGTCCACCGAGGAGCATGTATCGCCGATCCTTGAGGCTCTTGAGAATTGCCCAGATTGTGAGGATGAAGAAAATCATTGTTAAATTCTCGGAATACACCCGACCCACGTCCAGGATGAGTTCGGGGAAAACGGCAAGTACGGCAGTCGTCCCAAGAGCGCAGGATTTTCCATAAAGATCCCTCGAGGACCAGTACGCTACCAGGAGGACCCCGAAGGACGCGGCCAACGACACCCCTTTCATCAAACCCACGCCATAACCGAACAACGCCATGGCTGACCCCAGGACCATGGGCCAAAGAGGGGACATGTGGTGGCTATACGACAGGGCTAAGCCCGGAACATTCGGATCCCCCCAAGGTACCAGGAATTCGCCCCTCTAGGCGAACGAAGCGCCCATCACGATGTAGTAGCCGCCGTCAAAGCCGATGGAAATCAGCCCAGCGGAGACGATTCGGAGCGTGGCGCCGATGAGGATCGTCACGTGAAGAAGGGCAGGCAGAGATAACAAGTACCGTGAAACCGCAGGCAACCTCATCAGTACTCGAATTCGAGGGCATGAATCGGGCTGATTTGAAGATTGCGACGTCGATTCATTGGGCCCGTGGTTGCCGCAATTTCCATATCAGATAGTGATGTCGAAAGAATGATGTCGAACGGGCTCATGTTTCCCGACCGTGCCCGACTCAAATTCATTTTCTATTTCCGTAGTCGTCCCAACTCGCGACCGTTTCCCTCACCTCCTCCGGCGTCTGCCGCTTTGGGTCCAAGCTGGGTTTGATGAGATCATCATCGTCGATGGTTCCAACGACTCCGCGACTCGCCAACAGATCGAAGAATTGTGCTGGAAATTCGGTGCGAAGTACGTCCCCTATCCCAGGACCTTACGGGACACTCGTGCCCGCCAGCGAAACACGGGCGTAACCGCCGCAGCGTCGGAGTGGATTCTCTTTCAAGACGACGATGACACGGTCCCTCTCGGCGTGGATAAGAATGCGTTGCGCGAAGCCTCTCGAGGTGCAGATTGGCTCACCGGCGCCATTGGAGAACACATCATCTTACACCGACGCGCCTCGTTTCTAGCGTTCGGTGGATATCCGGAGGACATGGTCGCAGCGGAAGATATCATCATGTCCAATCGGTGCCGAGGTCATGGGAAAGGCGCCTTGATCGGTCCATGGCACGAGCGACAGGTTTCGCCCGATCAACCGAGAGAGGATCCGATCAGCCGCGCTCGCAACGCCTTCTGGTATGGCGCGACGGTCACCATTTTCCTACTGCGAACCCCGTTGCGCACACAGGCGCTAATCGGCGATCTTTGGCGGATCGGAGGCCTCGTTCGAAGCACAATTCATGGCGACCCCAAGGCCATCGTGTACTTGATGTGCGGGCTGCTTGGCCGCGCGCTGAGTCCGCTCCACACTCTTTACATCCTGGGGACAGAGGGCCGCGCGGCGCTCACACGAGAGAACTACCATGGCTGGCAGGGTCTACGGTCCTAGCCTAGGACCCGCGTTTGACCGGAGATAGCAGGATGAGCAAGTTCAGCTGGCGGCACTTCGCTCAGAAGGGACCGGACTGGTGGAATCCGCCTGCCCCGGCGGACTTTCAGCAATCACAGTTGGAGTCGATTCAGGCACTCCTAGAGAAAGATCGACCGGCTCGTGTGCTTGAAATCGGCGTCGGACGAGGCCGCGCGACCCCGTGGCTGCGCAGCTCGTGGACTTACGTCGGCGTCGAAGTCAATCGGTCACTGCTGATGTTGGCCAAGGCGGATGGTGTTGAGCCCATTGCTCTTGGCACGGGTACCGTCTTGCCATTTCGCACCGACGCTTTCGGGGCCGTAGTCGCTTACGATGTTTTGATGCATATTTGGGACCGAGGCGGGTTCCTCGACGAATGCCGGAGGGTGTTGCTCCCAGACGGGATACTGGTCGCGAACTTCTTGCGGAAGTTCTCCCCCGGTTGGAGACGATATGTCCTTGCATGGCTCCTCCACCCGCTGCGAATGCTCGGGTCGAGAGACCGACGCTTTGACCTCGAGAAGGAATTGCGCACGGCCGTTTCCAACCGAGGATTCCGAACCGAGTTCCTCATGAACCGCACGAGCTCCCCAATCCTAGTCGCGAGGAAGTTCGCGGGATCGTTTACTGGTCGCGACTAAGGATCCCTGGACGATTCTTGCGCGACGATTGTCAGACGGAAACCCCCGGAGATCGGCTCGCTCCGTGATTCCAATCGAATTTGCCGTGTGGAGGTCCACCACCGGAGAAAATCAGAACCCCGCATTGGTCGCAATCTTCCGGATTTTGTCGTTCTACCGGCCGCTTGCAGGATTGTTCTCAGACGCCGGGCGTCGAGCCGCCAAGTACCGTGGACGTGCCGCCTGGAAGCTCCCAGCGCCATGTCATGATCGCACATGACGACGAGACTTGACAAATCCGCGCAGGATCTAAGATAGCGCCTGATTTCCCCGCAATGGCGTCCCCGCGTTCGCCAACCAAGCCAAAGGCTCGAACTCGCCTTCACAGCGCCAATCACTTCCCGGCACGGGAATTCCCAAAGGTCCAGCGGCTCACCGGTCGCCGAAGAGAACATCCGATATGGTACGACGAGGAACGGGGGGTGTGCTAAGGAAGAAGAGTCGTATCCGAGGCCAACTCCCGCGACCAAGTCATGGGTGTCCGGCTTCCGATACCATGAGGGATATCGGAACCCGATAGGCTGCCCAATCTCCCGGGCAAGCATGACCACTGCCTCCTTGAGAGCGACCTGGGTAGCAGCGGAGTCAGACGCGGTCCGTTTCCAAGCCTCGTGGTCGCCGATTCGCGGAAGATGCAAGGAGACGTCGTGATGTCGTGCGACGTCGCGAAGGGCCGTTCGATCCGGTTCATCGCGGACCGCGTTCAAGTCGACGAAGAACGATCCGACAAGGCCGTGTCGTTCGAGGCGTTCCGCTGCTTTCTTGACACTCATTTCGGTTTTCATATCGAGCCGATTACGTGCAAACCGCCTCCCGATGGACCATGTGCACGATCCACGTGCAGGATCATAATATCCTGAGCCCGCTTCTGTGTCAACGGTGTAGATCAGGGGAGGCACATCGGCGGGCCAGAAACTCTTCCAGACCGCGAAAGGCGCTGCCCAAGCGAACATATGGAGCATCACTGGAATCCAATTCGCGTTTGTTGCCGCCGAAGCCGCATCAGAATCTTCGCGCGTGTCCTGACACAATGAATATATCGGGTCGAACCCGAAGGCGACGGTCCTCCCGGGCGGGGGAGAAACCGAGACGCATGCCCGGCCCTCTTCATCAACAATCAAAGGCCTGAAACCGTCGATTTGCACAGGCCGAACGCCCCCTCGGAAAGGAATCTCAATTCCACGGGCTATCGGCCCGAGGGCCGGATGTGTTTCGACGACTCGAAACACATGCCGCTCCTCGCCGCCAACATGGGCAATCGCAATCGAGGACCCCGATTCCAGATCGCCCATCGTGTCCACCAACGCGACCACAGTCGGCCGAACGGATTGGTCTGGCTTCGCAGAGAGTATTGTAGGATCCTGCCCGCAATAGTCGCGGAAGAAAGAGACCCAAGAGGAGACTCGCACGCTCTTTTGATCCACGTCCAACAGATACACCCGAGGATCCAATGGGTACCCGAGCAGGGTCGAAAAGATCACCCCTGACGTTCCTGGCGATAGGCGCCTACGGAGAAGCCGCACCCCACGATCGTCGACAACTTCCCAACCACTGGGCGATTCCGAAGGATGATCGGCCAGACGGACGAATATGGATAGGGGTTCGCGCAGGAGAATCAACCTCTGCATGCGGCCACGATTTTCTGAGCGACCAAGCTCCACTTGCAACGAAGGACCGCAAATTCCCGGCCCTTTGCACCCATCGCAGTTCGGCGCGGCTCATCGCCGAGCAAGTCGACGATCGCCGTCACGACTTCTCGGATGTTGCTGGGGTCAACGAGGACTCCCGCGCTCGCCGCCTCGACGATTCCGAAGTCGTACCCGGTTCCCCGCGATGCAACGACCGGCCGAGCGCATGCCATGTATTCTCGCACTTTCAGTGGGGAACCCGGGAGTAGCGGTGGCTTAAGCGACAGCGCGATATCCATGGCCCCAACGTACGTCGGGACGTCTCGATACGGGACCGAACCCGTGAACGTCGAACATCCGCCCAGTCCCTCCGATTCGGCGAGCACCTCCAAGCGCGGTCGATCAGGTCCCTCGCCGACAATCAGCATGTGCACCGCAGTGCCCTGTCGGCGGATCTCGGCAATCGCCCGGATCATGATGTCGACGCCCTGCCAAGGCACCAAACTACCGATGAAACCGAGAACCGGATCATTTGCCTCCAGCCCGATACGCACCCTACACGACGACCGGTCCATTGGCACAAATAGGTCCGTGTTCACGCCGTTCGGCACGACCTGAACACGAGCCGGCGGGAGCCCGTACTTCTGGATCAGTGCGAGTTTCAGGGTGTCCGTGACGGCCACGATCGTCTTCGCCCGACGAAGCAGCATGTGACGAATCCAAACCTGAAACCATGATGGTTTGTACTCCTTCCCTTGCAGTAACGACCGCTCCTCGTCCGGGAGTCCATTCACCTCGACCGCATAGGGCACTCGAAGGAGACGGGAAAGTACGAAAGAGACTTTCGGTGAGACGCGACGCTCGTAGATTACGTCCGGCTGGAAGTCGTGAACTATTGGACGAACCTGTCGGACAACAGACCAAAGGCGCTGTCCGGTGACGACGTGAATGGGAACCGACTCGATTTCATTGGCGTCATGTCTGCCCGCCACAACGACTTCCACAGGGTGCCTCATCCGGACCAGATTCGAGCATAATTCCCGTAGGTGAATGGCATCGCCGGCCTGGCGACTCAAATCGACATCAAGCGCCAATACTAGGAACTTCATGGCTTCTCGGGTCTTGATCTGATACGCCGCCCAGGCCCCTGAGCACATCCGAGAACGCGCGACGGCCGAGTCGCTCTGGGCAAGCCGAGGCCCCACCGCGCGTAGCAGCTAATAAGATTTCTCGTGGCCCAGCTCTCCGAGCGTTCGGATGTTCGTGACGCCGCTGATACCGGCTCCGCAGGTTTGATATTCCTGGACCTTCCGTCGCAGCGCGCACAGGTTCACTCGACAAGAATCGCAGTTGGACCCGTCGGGAGGATTGTTCCGTGGCCAGGGTCGTTGTCATCGGTCTGGGATATATCGGGCTTCCGACCGCGGCGATGCTGGCTCTCACCGGAAGCGAGGTCATCGGCGTCGACATCCAACCAAAGGTCTTGGAAGCCCTGCGATCGGGCAACCCGCCGGTGAGAGAAAGGGACCTGACTGCAGTGGTCCGCGAAGCGATGAACTCCGGACGATTGCGGGTTTCTGAGCGACCTGAGAAGGCCGACTATTTCATCATCTGCGTTCCAACACCAAAGGACGGACAGAAGGCCGAACTCGGTGCCGTGGATGCGGCATCGCGATCAATTGCACCCTTCATCCGAAAGGGCTGCACGGCAATCCTCGAGTCGACCGTTCCCCCGGGCACGTCAATGAACCTAGTCCGACCGATACTGGAGGGATCAGGACTCACGGCAGGAACTGACTTCCACCTGGCTCACTGTCCAGAGCGAGTCATGCCCGGCAATATCTTGCGAGAAATCGTTGAAAATGAACGCGTTGTCGGAGGGATTGATCCAGCATCCGCGCAACACGCCGCGTCACTCTATTCGACCTTCGTTCGTGGCGCAGTCCACCTGACAGATCTCGCGACGGCGGAGTTCGTTAAGCTTGCGGAGAACGCGTATCGAGACGTCAACATCGCCTTTGCGAACGAATTGGCCGACTTGGCAGAAGCCCATGGCGTAGATATTTGGCTGGCAATAAGCCTCGCGAATCGACACCCTCGCGTAAACATACTTCGTCCGGGCCCTGGCGTTGGAGGCCACTGCATCTCTGTCGATCCTTTATTCCTGTTGACTCCCAAGGTGCACGCACGAATGATTCCCGCGTCACGAGAGACGAACGATAACCGACCACTTCAGGTAGCGCGGAAGGCACTCGAGTTGGTCCGAGGTGTGAAACGTCCCAAGATCGCAGCGCTTGGGATTGCCTTCAAGGGAAACGCGGACGACATTCGCGAGAGTCCGGCCGTCGAGGTAATCAAAAGACTTCTTCGAGACGGTGCCACAGTTGCGGCATACGATCCGTTGGTGCCGAACGATCAGTTCAATACGATGCCCTTGGAAGAGGTCATCGAGGGGGCGGACCTCATCTTGATCCTGGCAGACCATCGAGAATTGGCATACATCGATCCTGAAATGGTCGGACCGAAGGTCCATCGGAAAATTCTTTTTGACTCTCGAAGCGCCGTCGACCATCGGAAATGGGCGGAGGCCGGTTTCGAGGTACATATTCTTGGTAATCCTCGACCCATCGTTCCGAGAGAAAGGCTCGCCGAGGTCCCCCTCGTTCGACCGCGCTCGCGAAAGTGACCTCAAGACAGAGGCATCAGCTGTCGACGAATCGTACTTCATAGATTCGCCTGTACGCAGTGCGGGGACGAGGCCAGCTATGGATAACGTAAAGGGGGTAGTGGATAGGGGCATAGAGGCGGGACGATTTCGGAACAAGAAATGCAAGCTTCCACCGTAATCGGAGCCCCAAGAGACCCTCATGCGGGCGCCATCGGACGGTGCTCCCCGGGCGCCGTCTTGCTTCCTCGAGGACTGCCTCATGAACTTCCTCAGCGGGCAGTCCATACAAGACGTGTTCTTTCCGCCAATCCAGCGAGCTTCCGCGTTTCATCTCTTCAATTAGCGCTTCCCTATCGAAGTCCTCGCTTGGCCTCCCGTATGGGAATCCGAGTATGACGAGAGACCGAGAAGCCCGGAACATCTCAGCAATCGCGCGGGGACGGTCCTCCTTAGGAAGGTGTTCGAGAAGATCCATGGACACCACGGCTTCCAAGGAACGGTCCCGAAAGGGAAGCATCGTCGCCGAAGCTCGGACCCGCCGGAGAGGAGGCCGAGGGCGGACGAACTCGTCAAGACGAATGGTCCCACCCATGTCGAGACGTCGTCCAACGTCAATTGAGAACTTGACGTCTACCCCGATGACCTCCTTCTCGAGAAAGCGCGCAAGACCCGCATTCCCGCTACCCACATCCAGAATATGGATCGTTCGCTCGGAAATCGACCTCAAGATCCTGACCGGAATCAGATACCGCAACCAAGGATCGAGGAGAAGCGAGCGGTTCCAAGCAAGGTATCGCTTCGCGACCGCGCGAATGAATCCTCGAGGCCCTCGATTGCGTGGGTTTTCCCAATCCAACAAGCGCCTCGCCAGATTCACCACGCGTGGAACCTTCCGAGACACGGAGGCCGATTCCCTCGATGCCTGTTCAGCGTCCACGCCCCCCCCCCCCGGCTCGATCGACTCAGGGTTTCGGGGCACCCGCTTTAGTGCTTTTGCCAACTGCACCGGAAGCTCAGCCCGGGAAGCGTGGACCCGGCCGGCGGGGCAACGGCCCGGCCGGGGCCCGCTTCCAACGTCAAACGGATGCCCGGCGTTTCTTCTTG
>Ga0066709_100004401_pt1 | contig 11230 bp, 8 predicted proteins | sample GraSoiAngelo_158_FD_79665 | JGI IMG/M metagenome (GOLD analysis project Ga0066709, IMG submission 79665) | Grasslands soil microbial communities from the Angelo Coastal Reserve, California, USA - 14_1009_16_30cm | ecosystem: Environmental > Terrestrial > Soil > Grasslands | place: USA... | reverse complement strand
CTAGCTGATTTTGAACTCGCTCTAAATCCGAAGAAGACGAAGGTTTTGGAACTTCCACTGCATCTCGACTATCCTTGGGCAACAGAGTTAAAAGAATTTAAATTTGCGCGAGGTTCCCAACCGGGGCAAGCTGCAGATTTGAACAACTACTTCAGCAAAGCATTTGAGCTCCACTCCAACAATCCTGGCGAGCCGGTCCTCAATTTTGCGATCGCGAAGCTTCGGGGAATGAATATTGACCCCGCCAACTGGACACTATTCCAGAAATTGCTTTTATTGTGCGCGATACCAGAGCCAGCCAGCTTTCCCTACGTGCTGGAACAGATCATTACAAGGAAGAATGCAGGGGCTGCAGTACTTGTGCCGGAAATAGAAGAAATTGTGAATGAATTGGTTGTGAGGCACTCTGCGCTCCGGCATTCAAGCGAGGTCGCTAATGCGGCTTGGGCGTGTCTCGCATTGAACTTGACGTTGCGGGACGCCGCAGTCGACGCCATTTCACATTGTGATGACTCAGTTGTCGCACTTCTGGCATTAGATTGTGAACAGCGTGGCCGGCTCTCGAAGGCTCCGGACAAGTCTCTTTGGAGTTCGCACATGAACGGAGACGCTTTATATGAGAAACATTGGCTTTTGGCGTACGAAGCGAATGTTAAGGGTTGGTTGCCAAATGGTGGTGGAACCGATTACGTCGCAAACGATGTTAACTTCAAGTTTCTCAAGCAGAACAACGTAGTTTTCTACGATTCATCTCTGGCAGCGCCCGCGCCACCAGCAGCCGCACCAGTTCCACTACCTACATTGCCAACTCCGGCCCCATTGATTGCGTTCGCTGGTTACGACTAGATTGACAGTTGCGATAAGCATCTCCAAATATCATGAAGATCTATTGTGATACTGATACGTTGTTTCACAACGTGAAACGTCAAGAGAAGGAACCCAAGACAAAGAACGAGCTCTTGGCGCTTCAAAATGCTAGGCCGAAGCTGATTGTAGAGACTGATCAGTACAGGCTACGACCCCGAAACGGTTGCTCCTGTTCCCCAACCTGACAGCTTTCTTCTTCACCTGAGGAAGCGGGGGGCAAGAAGGGAATACCAAATGTTCCAGGCTCTGGAATATGAGCTTCATGCGCAAAATTCTAGCACCACCCCGATCACCACCGATCCCGCCAGCAATCAGATGCGACCCGGACGCAGATTAAGCTGAATTGCGATGATGCTGTTCAAGAGCTGTTCTGCCCTGAAATCACCCACACATCGGAGTGTGTACATCTCGACATCCCATACACATATACCCCATGTGAGTTTGACCCTCCGCCCCGAACTCCTTAAACTTAAGTATGTTCTCCGTACATTTTGAGTGGCCATCCTTTGGGAGGTTTTCCTGAGTCGTTTCGTGGGTTTGCGGTTTCGAATTTTGTTTGTGGCGGCGTTGCTGGGGATGCTGGTTCCGTTCGGCGTGGGGCAGAATAGCTCCCCGATTTCGCTGGACACGAATGAGACTTTGTTTGCGGTGCTGGCGGCAATCAACTCGTGTGGGTACGATCAGAGCCTGACGATTTCGGATGCGATGCGCAGCAACGTGCGCGCCGAGGTGCAACGGAATCTGAAGGCTTCGGAAGAGGCGCAGGGGGTGGCTACTACGCTCTGTGACTTCTACCAGGCGCACCGGGCCAAGGACGCGGCGCATGACTTGTCGCAGTATGTGTCGCTGGCGCTGTATCTGCAAGGGCCTCCGCACTTTCTTCCCAAGGTGAAAGAGGACGAGATGCCGCCGGATGCGGCGCCTATCGCGGGCTTTGCGGCGCTGCTGGAACGGTTCTACGAGAAGGCGGGGCTGCACGCTATCTGGGAGCAGTACCGGACGAACTATGCGGCACTGGCGGAGCGGTATCACCAGCCTTTGGCGGGCATGGTGTTTGATACCGAAGTCTATCTGAAACTTGTGTCTGCGGGGTATCTGGGGCGTACGTTCACGGTTTATCTGGATTTTCTGGGCGATCCGAACGAGGTTGACGCGCGGAATTATGGGTCGGATTACTACGTGGTGGTGTTCCCTTCTCCGGATGCCAGTTCGTCGCTGAAGATGGATCAGATCCGGCATACATATTTGCACTACCTGCTCGATCCGCTGGCAGAAAAACATTTCAGCTCGATGAAGCGGCTGGAGCCGCTGCTGCAATCGGTGAAACGAGCGCCGCTGGAGGAAGGATTCAAGATCAACATTTCTTTGCTGGTCACCGAATGCCTGGTGCGGGCGATTGAGATTCGCACCAGTGGCGGCAAACATACGGCGGATGCGCTGCGACAGCAGGGAGTGGACGATGCGGTGAAGCAGGGGTACATCCTGACGCGGTATTTTTATGATGCGCTGGCGGCGTTCGAGAAGGATCCGGCGGGATTGCGAGCGGCTTATACGGCCTTTCTCGACAATGTGGACGTGAAGAAAGAACAGAAGGCGGCATCGGAAGTGCAGTATGCCGCTGCGGCGGCGCCGGAACTTCTGCAGCTCTCGCGGCTGGAAGACCGACAGATACTTGTCGCGGCAGAAAAGCGGCTGGCGGCGGGCGATCCCAAGGGGGCGCAGCAGCTGGCGCAGCAGGCCATCGACCGGAAAATTGGAGATCAGGGGCGGGCTCTTTTTATTCTGGCGGAGGTTGCGGTCGCCAACAAGGATATGGCCGGGGCGCGTGATAATTTCGAGAAGGCGATCCAGCAGGCAAAGGATCCCAAGGTGATTGCCTGGTCGCACGTATATCTGGGTAGAATTCTGGATTTGAAAGACGATCGGGAGGCCGCCATGAACGAGTACCGGGCGGCGTTGAATACGGGTGGGGAGTTGCCGGAAATCAAGAGCGCGGCGCAGCGCGGGCTGGAGCAGCCTTATGAGCCTCCGGCCAAACCGCAGTAGCAAGGTTTCAGCTATCAGCTATCAGCCGTCAGCTGCCAGACCTCATGGCCAGCGGTACAATGCGGGGTTCCGAAATTCGGCAGTTAGATTTGTGCCAGGAGTTTGAGCCTTTGAGCCAAGGAGAACGCATGAAGCTAGCAGCGATCATCATCGCGGTGCTGGGAATGGTTGCCGGTGGTTGGGCGCAGAGTACTGACAAGCCGGCCGGGCAGAGTGCGCCGGCTGGACAGGCAGCTTCGGCCGCAGCGCCGCAGGGCAAGCGTCCGCCACAGGCGAAGACGCAACCGGAGTTTGATGCCTACAAGGCGGTCGTGGGGTTAACCGATCCGGTGGCTAAGGAAAAAGCGGCCGACGATTTTGCCGCGAAGTTTCCCGACAGCGAGTTACGTTCACTGGTCTACAAGTCGGTGCTGCAATCCTACCAGCAGGCCAATAATGCCGAGAAAATGCTGGACATGGCCCGCAAGATTCTCACTTATGACCCGGACGATCCAGAAGCCCTGCTGGGCGTCGCTCAGGTGCTGGCGGAGCGGACGCGCGACACGGATCTGGACAAGGATCAGCGGCTGGCCGACGCCAGGAAGAATGCTGAACGCGCTCTGATAACGATCGACACCGACCTGCCGACGACGGGCTATCCGCCGGAACAGATCGAAGCTCTCAAGGGTTTTCTGCGTTCCGAGGCTTATGCGGTTCTGGGCACGATTTCTTTCAATGCCAAGGCATGGCCGGACGCAGAGGCCAATCTGCGCAAGTCGATTGAAGCGTTTCCGCAGCAACCGGATCCGATTGCGGTCTTCCGCCTGGCGGTGGCACTCGACATGCAGAACAAGTATCCGGAAGCGATGAAGTACGCCAATCAGGCAGTGGAACTGACCAAGGAAGATACGGCTGCGGGTAAGGCCGCGCGCGCCGAGAAGGACCGGTTGACGAAGTTGTCGGTCGGAGCGGCGCCGGCTCAAGCCGCGGCTCCGCCGAAGTAGGCTCGCCGGGAGTTCCGCCGCCGTCTGTCGTTTCTGCGGTAGATTCAGTCCGCAGCAGATCAAGTCTGCAGTGGATCAAGCATGAAAGAGCGGGAAATTACGGCGCTCGAAGGAGCGCTGCAATACCATTTTCGGCGGCGCGCCGTGGTCGAGCAGGCGGTCACGCACAGTTCACAGGCGCGGGAGCAGGAAGCGCAGCAGGCGGGTGAGGGTAGGTACAGGGTCAGCGACAACGAGCAGCTGGAATTTTTGGGAGATGCTGTGCTGGCGCTGGTCACTAGCGAGGAATTGTTTCAGCGCTTTCCGCAATTTAGGGAGGGCGAACTCTCGAAGCTGCGGGCGCACCTGGTCAGCGAAAGACATTTGATACAGGTTGCCCAGCGGCTTGAGCTGGGACACTATCTGCGTCTGGGGCGAGGCGAGGAAAAGAGCGGAGGGCGCGGCAAGACAGCGCTGTTGGTCGATGCGCTGGAGGCCATTCTGGCCGCGATCTATCTTGATGGTGGTCTGGAAGCGGCGCGCCAGTTTGTGCTGCGGGAGATCGTTTCGCCAGAGCTGGAACGGATGGAACTGGGGGGCGGCACGCTCCCGGTCACAGATTTCAAGTCGGCGTTACAGGAAGCATTGCAGGGGTTGGGGTTGCCTCAACCTTCTTACGTTCTTGTGCAAGAGGCGGGACCGGAGCACAGCAAGACTTTTACCGTTGAGGCCCGTCTGAACATGAAGGAAAGAAAGGGCCAGGCGGAGTTCGTGGGGCGTGCACAAGGCTCGACCAAGAAGACGGCTGAGCAGGATGCAGCGCGGCAGTTGTTGACCTATCTGGCCTCGAACTCAAAAGCGGCCGCAGGGAAAACGCCCGAATCGAATCCGGTGGATAAGTAGATTTGATGAATCTCCCCGAGGGTGGCAGGACGAAGACGGCAGCCGCGGACTTTATTGGTTCGCTGCAGTCTCTTATGGGCACCGTGGTGATTGCGGTCTTCGTGATCACATTCGTGGTGCAGGCCTTTCAGATTCCCTCCGAATCAATGGAGAACACGCTGCTGGTGGGTGATTATCTGCTGGTTAACAAGCTGTGTTATGGAGGGCGAGGGCTGGGGGATCACCTGATGCCTTACCAGAGAATCGTGCGGGGGGACATCGTGGTTTTTCACTATCCGGTGGATCCGCAGCAGCACTTCGTCAAGCGCGTGATTGGGGTTCCCGGGGACCGGCTGCGGCTGGTGAACAAGCAGGTCTGGATCAATGGCACGCCGTTGAAGGAACCTTACGTGCGTTTTCTGGAGCCTCCGAACAACATTTTCAGGGACAACTTTCCTCGGCTTGACAGTATCCCCGCCATTGGCCTGGAGGGAAAGTGGTGGCTGCAGATGAGAAAACTTGTGGAGGACGGACAGCTCATCATACCCGACGGTCATTATTTCGTGATGGGCGACAACCGAGACGACAGCCAGGACAGCCGGTACTGGGGGTTTGTCCCGAGAGAAAACATCATTGGGCGTCCGCTGCTGATTTACTGGTCGGTAGAGGGCTGGGATCACGATCGGAGCGCTTCCGCTACCCTTGGCACCAAGCTTTATCACCTGGGCTACGCGATTACCCACATCTTTCAGATCACGCGGTGGCACCGGACGTTGCGGCTGGTAAACTAGTTGTTTGTGGCCAAGAGGCCGAATCAGCAAGGGAATTTAGCAAGGAAGATCGTGGCGAAAAAAGAAAGTACTGTGGAGAACGACGTCTCCGAAACAAAACCGAAGGAAACTCCGGTCGAATTCCTGGCTTCGCTGGCGGCGGTGCTGGTGACGGGGTTGTTCATCATCACGTTTGTGATGCAGGCCTTCGAGATTCCGTCCAGCTCGATGGAAAACACGCTGTTGATCGGGGATCACGTGTTCGTGAACCGCATCCAGTTCGCTCCCAAGAGCGCGTGGGTGGGACCGCTGCTTCCATATCGGGAGGTGCGGCGCGGCGACATTGTGGTTTTTCTTCATCCTGATCCGCAGTATGCGGGAACGTACGTCGTGAAGCGAATCATTGGCGTGCCAGGGGACCGCATTCATCTACGCAACGGTGTGGTTTATCGCAATGGCGCGGCGTTGGATGAGCCGTACGTGTTGCATGACCGAGACAATCCTGACGACACCTACCGCAACAACTTTCCGGCAGTCCCTCCTACGGAGAATGACGGGCTTTCAGTAAACTGGTTGGTGGATTTGCCATCGAACCTTCAGGGAGGCGATTTGGTGGTGCCTCCGGGCCGCTATTTTGCAATGGGCGATCACCGCGGGGTGAGCCTTGACAGCCGCTACTGGGGCTTCATTCCGCAGGAGAACGTGATCGGACGCCCGATGTTTATTTACTGGTCGTTCGACACGCCCAGCAATCAGTATCAAAAGACTTCCATCGGTGAGCGCCTCGGATTCCTGTCGCATGTGGTTCTGCACTTCTTTGACGAGACGCGCTGGAAGCGTACGTTGAAGGTTGTCCGCTGAAAATAGGTGAAGGTGCAGTGAAGCATTCCTCTCCAAGGCGGCGCGTGATCGTGGCCGCAGTCGTGATCCTGCTGCTGCTGCTGTTTCTGTTGCGTCCGGGCGCTTCGCGACTGAAGACACGCATTGCCGGCGCAATCAGCGCGGGCGTGGCGAGGCCGGTCGAGATCGGGGAGGTGCGCATCCGGCTGCTGCCGCGGCCGGGATTTGACCTGGAAAATCTGGTGGTGTACGAGGATCCTGCCTTCGGCTCCGAGCCCATGCTACGCGCCGGAGAAGTTACGGCTATCTTGCGGCTCACATCGCTGGTTCGCGGGCGCTTGGAGATTGCGCGTCTGGATCTGACTGAGCCTAGCCTCAACCTGGTGCACGGAGAGAACGGGCGGTGGAATCTGGAGTCTCTGCTAGAGCATGCGGCGCGGATTCCGCTGGCGCCTACCGCAAACGCGAAGTCCGGCCCGCGGCCTGAGTTTCCTTACATGGAAGCCAGTTCGGGACGCATCAACTTCAAGAACGGACAAGAAAAGAAGCCTTACGCACTGACCAATGCCGACTTTGCCTTGTGGCAGGACTCGGAGAACACGTGGGGCGTCCGCCTGAAGGCCCAACCGTTCCGCAGCGACATGAACCTGAGCGATACGGGGACCATTCGAGTGAATGGGACGTGGGAGCGGGCTTCCTCCCTTCGCGAAACGCCACTGCAGTTCATCCTGGAATGGGACCGTCCGCAACTAGGGCAGCTCACAAAGTTCATCACCGGTGGCGACAAGGGTTGGCGTGGTGCCGTGCTGTTCGAAGCGACTCTCACAGGTACTCCGGCAAAGCTGCAGATAAGCACCGACGCTTCCATTCGCGACTTTCGCCGCTACGATGTTTCGAGTGGTGACGCTCTGCGGCTCGCCGCGCATTGCGATGCGCAATATGGTTCTGTCGATCATGAGATTCGTGAGTTGTTTTGTCGCGCGCCCGTAGGCAGCGGCTTGCTCACAGTGCACGGCCACATGGCCCTTCCCGGCAGCAAGCAATACGATCTGGCCGTGGTGGCCGAGCAGTTGCCGGCCAGTGCCTTGGTCGCGCTGGCGCAGCACACCAAAAAGAATTTGCCGGAGGATTTGACTGCGGCTGGGAGTCTGGAAGGAAGCGTCTCGCTGCGGAGGAATGGCGCATCGGCAAACCCAGAGGTTGAGGGGCGGGGCGAAATCGGCGGCTTGCGCATCGTTTCAGCGAAGAGCAAAACCCAGATCATTCCCGGAGATGTTCCTTTCGTGTTAATTGGGAAGGAACCGGAGTACAAGCCGCCGTCGGGAAAGAGCACAGTTCCAAAGAACAGTGGGCTTCACGTTACAGACTGTCCATGCCTTGAGTTTGGTCCGTTTCCGGCGGGCGCCGGTCGTCCGACCACGGCAACGGCGAGAGGCGTGATCAATCGTTTTGGTTACAGGATCTCCGTGGCTGGGGACTTGCAGGTTGGGCGAGCGCTCGAGGCCGCGCGCTTGTTTGGCGTACCGGCGTTGGCAGCATCGGTTGACGGCCTAGCGCAAGTCGATTTGCAGATTGCGGGATCGTGGTCGGGGCCGGCTGGGGCCTCGGAGCCTTCGCAGCCACAAGTTACCGGAATGGCAAAGCTGCGCAATGTTCGCGCCGATCTCCGAGGGATGGAAACGCCGGTTGAGATTTCCTCCGCCGAGTTGCAGCTCTTGCCCGAGGAAGTACTCCTGACGAAGTTGAGCGCGAATGCGGCGCACGCATTGTGGACTGGCTCGCTGCAATTGCCGCGGGGATGCGGCCCACCGGGCGCCTGCCTGGTTCGTTTTGATTTGAACACGAACGAGATTTCTTTGGGTGAGATCAGCAGGTGGGTGAATCCTGGCCGCGAGGATCAGCCTTGGTATCGCGCCTTGACCTCTAGCGTGCCGGCGCGGCAGGCGATGCTTTCGAATCTGCACGCATCCGGGAAGGTGTCGGCGAATCGCTTGTTGATTCGGGACCTCGCGGCGACCCGTGTCTCTGCAAACATAAATCTTGAAGGCGGGAGACTGCGTGTTTCAGAGTTTCGGGGAGACCTGCTGGGTGGTGAGCACCGCGGCGATTGGGTCGCGGACTTCACGGTGAAGCCATCCGCTTACTCCGGCAGCGGAGCCTTCACCGGGGTTTCTCTTGGGCGGGTTGCCGAGGCCATGAAAGACCGATGGATCACGGGAACTGCGACAGGCAGCTACAGAGTGGCCGCTGCGGGATCATCGGCGTCAGACTTCTGGCAGTCTGCCGATGGCGCCCTGGAGTTTGACATGCAGGAAGGCAGCCTGCCCCACATTTCGCTTCTCGGTGATACGGCCGCGCTCCGAGTGGATCGACTCGAAGGCGAAGCGCGCCTGCGGGATGGAAAGTTTGAGATCAAAGACGGCCGGCTGGAGTCAGGCCTCGGGATGTTCGGAGTGAACGGAACAGTGTCTCTGCAGCGCGGCCTTGATATCAAGCTGACCCATAGTCCGATGGCGAGGGTGGGCATCCGATCGCACGGATACACGATCACCGGCACCGTTGCGGAGCCGCAGGTGCTGCAGATTGCGAATCCTGAAACGCAGGCGCGGCTGAAACCTTAAGCTCCTGTGATATGATAAATGATATGAGGAAAGTTAAGAGTTTCACGCTCAGCGAGGATGTGTTGGCGGAACTGGAACTCACAAAGGGAGAGTGTTCTACCAGCGAACGCGTGAATGAATTGCTTCGGCGCGGGCTTGCGATTGAGCGTCGTGAACAGCTGGAGCGGGAGGCCGCGGCCTTTTTCGCCAGGCAGGACAGGAGCGCGGCCCGCGAGCGAAAAGCTTACTGCAAGGCGTCAAAGCAGGCTCTGTCGCGAGACTGAACGATGGCCCTTCCTCCTTCAGGTTGGTATCCGCAGCGTGGTGAGGTGTACTGGCTGCAGCTCGACAAAGATCGCCCTGCTTTGGTTATCTCGAGTGACGTGCTGAATCGACATGCGTTCGACATCTGTGTCGTTCCTATCACAACCGTCTATCACAAACGCTTTTCATTGCGAATTGGTATCAAACTAGGGGATGGTGGATTACCTCGTGACTCATGGGCCAAATGTGATCAAGTGACGATCCTGGAGAAGAGAATGCTTCGCTATCCTGCGCTGGGAAAATTGACCGACAGTACGCTTCGCCGCATAGAAGCCGGTATCCGGATTGCGCTCGACCTCGCTTGAATCCGCGCCAAGGGAACTTATTGTACGCATCCTGCGCCTCTTAGGACTTTGCCAGGCAACTTCCCCGTCATCTTGCCCTGATCGATTACCGGCACACCGTTGACCAGCACGTACTCCATTCCTTCTGAGAGTTGATTCGGATTTTCGAATGTGGCCACGTCACGAATAGTGGCTGGGTCGAAGATCACAACGTCGGCCCACATGCCAGCCTTGAGCACGCCTCGATCAGTCAGGCGCAGGCGCTGCGCGGGTAGCGCGGACATTTTCCGGATCGCATCTTCGAGCGTAAGCGCTTTGTCCTCGCGAACGTATTTTCGGAGGATTCGGGGAAAGGTGCCGTAGGCGCGCGGATGCGGATGCTCCTGGCCGAGAATGCCTTCGGGAGAAGTTCCAGATGAATCGTTGTCGATGGCTACCCACGACTGTTGCAGCGCGAGAGTGACGTCGGGTTGCGACATGCCGAAGACGGCGACGCCGGCGAATGGGTCTTCGATGAGGAAATCGAGGAGTGCATCCATAGGGTCTTTGTTCCAGAGCTTGGCGATCTCGGAGAGGCGCTTGCCCTGGAGCGGGAGCATCTTCGGATTCTGCACGATGCCGATCTGGATGGCCTCGGGGCCGGGTATCTCCTGCCACTCGTTATCCCAGTCTTTGGAGGGGGTGAGCATGTCTTTGCGAATGCGGTCCCGCGTCGATGGGTTTTTGAGGCGCTCGACCATCTTGCTGGTGCCGCCGTCGTGCGCCCATTGTGGGATGAAGGCGGAGAAGTCGTTGAACCAGGCGGTGTAGGCATAGGTATCGGCGGCGATGTCGGCGCCGGCGGCGCGAGCTACGTTGATTTTGGCGACGACCTCGGGCATGCGTCCCCAGTTGTGCTTGCCGGCGACTGTGATGTGCCAGATTTCTACCGAGACGTGGGCTTCGCGGCCGATGCGCAGGGCCTCGTCAATGGCTTCGAGTACGGAATCGCTCTCGTTGCGCATGTGGGTTGAATAGACTCCGCCGAACTTTCCGGCCTCGGTGGCCAGGGCGATCAGCTCGTCTGTCTTCGCGTATGGAGCGGGCGCGTATTCGAGCGAGGTGGAGACTCCGACGGCTCCGTCTTTCATAGCATCGTCTACGAGCGCTTTCATCTCGTCGAGTTGCTGGGGAGCGGGCTGCTTGTCGTCGTCGCCTAGAACCATGCGGCGGACCTGCGTGGCGCCGACATAGCTGGCGAGATTGATTCCCATGCCCTGCTTTTCAAGGCGCGCGAAGTACTGGCGGAAAGTTCTCCAGTCGGGAGTGATGTGATAGTGATCGAAGGAAGAGCGATCCGCCTGGATGATGGCGTCGTTGAGGGGCGCGGCTGATCCACCTTCGCCCGTGATTTCCGTCGTGATGCCCTGAAAGATTTTTGAGGGGAGGCGCGGCTCGACCAGAATCGTCATCTCGGATTGGCCGAGCTTGTCGATGAAGCAGGGAGCGACGACTTTGCCGGCGACATCAATTGTACGTCTGTGCGGGGCGGAGGAGAGATTGCCGATCACGGCGACCTTTCCGTCGCGGATGCCAATGTCGCCGGAATACCAGGGCGAACCGGTGCCGTCGATGATGTGACCGTTGGTGATCACGAGGTCGAAAGTGGGAGTTTG
>Ga0066709_100004400_pt1 | contig 11230 bp, 9 predicted proteins | sample GraSoiAngelo_158_FD_79665 | JGI IMG/M metagenome (GOLD analysis project Ga0066709, IMG submission 79665) | Grasslands soil microbial communities from the Angelo Coastal Reserve, California, USA - 14_1009_16_30cm | ecosystem: Environmental > Terrestrial > Soil > Grasslands | place: USA... | reverse complement strand
GCTGAAGGTGCAGGAGTACGGGGCCTACATGGCGACGACCTTCGCCGGCAAGTACGAGGGCCTGGCGCTGGGGCCGTTCAGCATCTCCTGGGAGCCGCACACCGCGCTCTACGGCATGTACGCTCCGGAGCAGGCCCGCAACTCGAGCCACGTCGCCGACGCCAAGATCTTGGCGATGATCAAGGATCAGATGCGCACCAAGGATCTCGAAGCGCGCCGCAAGCTCATCTTCGACATCCAGCGGTACGCCGCTGAGCAGCAATACTACGTGTATCTCTATTCGCCGACGTTCACGGCGTCCTGGCGACCGTACGTGAAGAACTACGCGCCGAATCCGAGCTTCGACTACGGCAACCGCGTCGCCGCGCTCTGGCTCGACCGGTAGCTCGGGGAGTCGTCTCGGGTCCCCGTCGAGCACGCCATGCGCAAGTACGTTCTGAGGCGGCTGCTGGTCGCGATCCCGTCGCTCCTGATCGCGTCCTTCATCGTGTTCTCGCTGCCGCGGCTGCTACCCGGCGACATCGTCCAGCTCATGCTCGAGGAGCGGGCGTACGGCAAAGACCTTGACGATCTGCGGGCGAAGCTCGGGCTGAACCGGCCGATCTACGTTCAGTACTTCGAGTGGCTCGGCAGCGTCGTCCGGGGCCACCTCGGCGAATCGCTGTGGACCAAGCGGCCCGTCGTCGAGGAGCTGACCCGGCGGCTGCCGGTGAGCCTCAAGCTGGGCGCCCTCGCGCTCCTCTTCTCGGTCTCGATCTCCCTCCCGATCGGCATCCTGGCCGCCGTGCGGCAGGACACGCTGGCCGACTACCTTTCCCGCAGCGTGGCCATCCTCGCCCTGTCGATCCCCGGCTTCTGGCTCGCGACGCTCGTCGTGGTCTTGCCGGCGATCTGGTGGAACTGGAGCCCGCCCATCCAGTTCACCGAGTTCAGCGCCGATCCCTGGGCGCACGTCGCCCAGTTCATCCTGCCGGCGTTCATCCTGGGCGTCGCTTCCTCGGCGGCCATCATGCGTCTCACCCGTGCCACGCTCCTGGAAGTCCTCCGCCAGGACTACGTGCGCACGGCCTGGGCGAAGGGATCGCGCGAACGGTCGGTCGTGCTCAAGCACGGTCTGAAGAACGCGCTGATCCCGGTGGTCACCGTCCTCGGGATCCAGATCGCGCAGATCCTGGGCGGCACTGTCATCTTCGAGACCATTTTCGGGTTGCCGGGCATGGGGCGCTTTCTCTTCGATGCGATCAACCAGCGGGACTATCCCGTCATCCAGGGCATCAATCTGCTCATCGTCAGCATGATCGTCCTGATGAACCTCCTCGTCGACGCCTGCTATGCGTTCCTCGACCCGCGGATCCGGTACTGACGTCATGGCCAACCAAGTCGAGACCCTGACCACCGCGGCGCGCCGGGCCGAGCGAAGGCGCCCCGACGCCTCCGGCTCGGCGCGGGTCCGAGCCTTGTGGCGCTTCTGCCGGCGCAAGCCGCTGGGCGCCCTGGGCGGCCTCATCGTGCTCGCGCTGATCGTCATGGCCGCGCTGGCGCCGTGGATCGCGCACTATGCGTACGACGAGACCCTCCGGGGCGCCCGCTTGAAAGCTCCGGGCGCGCAGTTCTGGATGGGGACGGACAACCTCGGGCGCGACATGTGGAGCCGGGTGGTCTACGGCGCGCGCGTCTCCGTCACCGTTGGCTTCGGCGCCGTCCTGCTCGCCAACGCGCTCGGGGCCCTCATCGGCGTCAGCAGCGGCTACTTCGGCGGAAAGTACGATATCTGCGTCCAGCGGGTGGTCGACGCCTGGCAGTCCTTTCCCTTCCTGGTCGTGATCCTCTCCATCATGGCCGTGCTCGGCCCGGGCCTCCTGAACATCGTCCTGGCACTCGGCGTGGTCGGCGCCGCCAACGCGTCCCGGGTCATCCGGGGAACGACCATCAGCGTCGTGGAGAACGTGTACGTCGAATCGGCCCGGGCCATCGGCTGCGGGCACCTGCGCATCATGGTGCGCCACATCCTGCCCAACGTGGCCGGGACGATCATCGTCCTGGCGACCATCGGGCTCGGAGCGTTCATCCTCGCCGAGTCCGCGCTCTCGTTCCTCGGCTTCGGCGTGCCGCCGCCGTATCCGTCCTGGGGGGCGATGCTCTCGGGCGCCGGCCGCTCGTTCTTTTACCAGGCCCCGTGGATGGCGATCTATCCCGGACTCGCCATCTCGCTGGCCGTCTTCGGCTTCAACATGCTGGGCGATGCGCTGCGCGACATGCTCGACCCCCGGCTTCGAGGCGTCGGGGGCCGGATGCGCTAGGTGGCGCCACCTCGCCTCACCGCTCCAGCCACAGCGCGGCGACGCGGCTGCCGTAGTCGAACGTCGGGTTCGGAGCGTGGTTCTTCACGGAGGGCTGCCAGGAGCCGGTGTACAGGGGGGTCGCCAGGCACACGTAGTGCTGCTGCTCGGCCATGTAGCGCTGGATCTCGAAGACGAGCTTCTTGCGCGCGTCCACGTCCTTCAGCCGACGCTGCTCCTTGATCATCGCGGTCAGCTTGGGGTCGTTGACGTGGCCCCGGTTGCGCGGTTGATCGGGAATGTAGGGCCCGTAGAGCGCGTCGTCGGGGTCCCATGCGACGGCGAAGGGACCCATCGTCATGCCGTCGAACTTGCCCTGGATCGTCGTCGCCTGATAGGCGCCGTACTCCTGCATTTTCAGCTCGGCCATGATCCCGACGTCTTTGAGCTGGCCGAGCACCAGCTGCACGGCGTCGACGAGATCGGTGCCGTAGCCTTGGGTCGCGGTCAGCTGCGTCTTGAAGCCGTTGGGGTAGCCGGCCTCCGCCAGGAGTCGCCGGGCCTCGCGCGGATCGTACCGATAGTACTTGGCCCCCTCGCCGAGCTGGTCGACCGGAAGCGCCCAGTCCTTGAGCCCGCGGGAAACGGGCCCGCTCGGCTCGCCCCGCATCCACACGGTGTCGATCAGCATCCGGCGATCGATGGCGCGGGAAATGGCGCGACGCACGCGCACGTCCGCGAACGGGGGCTGATCGGTCCGTAGCGAGATGGCGTAGACCATGTTGCCCAGGAAATCCTGGTAGACCAGCCGCGGGTGGGTCTTCTTGAGCGTGTCGAGATCCGACTGGCGCACGGACCACCAGGTCGAGGGCCCCGCGTCGATCTGTCCGGTGCGGTACGACGCGAGTCCCGTCGAGTCGTCCTCGATGACCATCCACTCCACGCCGTCCACCGAGGGCTGGCCGGGCCGGAAGTACTGCGGGTTCTTCTTGAAGACCACCTTCACGTTCCGGTCGTAGCGCTCCAGCGTGAAGGGGCCGGTGCCGACGGCGGTCTCTGGCTTTTTAAGGTCGCCGTACCTCTCCACCACTTCGGGCGCCGCGATCCACATGCAGAGCGCGTTGGCCAGCTTGTGGGGCAGCCAGACGTACGGCTCGCCGAGGACGAACTTCACGGTGTAGCGATCGACCGCCTCGACCCGGTCGACCGAGTCGAGCAGATACCGCTCAGGGTTCCCCTTGACCGTGAGGAAACGGGTGTAGGTGAACTTCACGTCCTCGGCCGTGAGCTCGCGGCCGTTGACAGGAGGCTTGTTGTGCCAGCGCACGCCTTTGCGCAGATGGAAGATGTAGGTCGTGTCGTCTGGCTGCTCCCACCGCTCGGCCAGATCGGGCTCCACGGAGAAGCTGCCCGGCGCCACACCCGCTCCCACCTTGTGACGGAGCAGCTTACTGTAGACGAAGCTCAGGGTGGTCATCGTCATGAAGTTGCGCGTCAGGTGCGGGTCGAAGTGGGGTGGATCCCAGCCGCGCACGCGCAGGATCCCGCCCGGCTTGGGGCTCGCGACGGGCCCGGCGGCCAGCATCGCGCCGGCGGCGACGCCGGTCGTGAGCAGATCACGCCGGCTCAGACCGAGACCGTCCTTTCGCGAGCGGTGTCGCGCGCTCATGCTGAGCTCCTGCCCGAGCGCTTCAGTGCCGGCCCGCGCCGCCCGGCGTCGGTGCCGGCGCCGGGAAGTACTCGGCGACCGGAATTTCGATCACAACAGGCTCGTTCGAGGCCAGCGCTTCCTTCATGGCGTCCCCGATCTCCTCGGGGCGCTGCACGTATATCCCGCGCGCGCCGTACACCTCGGCCAGCTTGTCGAAGCGCGGGTTGACGAGGTCGACCCCGATGTAGCGCCCGCCGAAGTGGCGCTGCTGCTGGGCCTTCTCGGCGCCGTGGCAGCTGTTGTTCAGCACGATGCTGACGAGCGGGATGCGCCAGCGCACCGCCGTGTTGATCTCTTGCGAAGTGTAGAGGAAGCCGCCGTCGCCCTGCAGACTCACGGCCGGGCGGTCGGGCCGTCCGAGCTTGGTCCCGAGACCGACGCAGTAGCCCATGCCGAGCCCGCCGTGCCCGGCGTAGTTGAACAGCGTGCGCGGGATCTCGAAGTGCAACCGGTCGTAGGCCAGTCCCGGCGCGACGCCGGCGTCGATCGTCACCATGCAGTCGCGGGGCAGGACACGGGAGAGCTCCGGGTACACCCGCTGCGGCATCATCGGCGTTCCGGTCAGGGACAGCTCGGCCTGGAGCCTCGCCTGACGCCGCGCCGCCAGGGCCGCCACCTCGCTCCGCCACGCTTCCTTGGGACGGCCCCGCGGATGGGCGTCGCGCACGGCGCGGAGTAGTTGCTCGGCCACGGCCCTGGCATCTCCCACGATCCCGACCGCCACCGGGTAGTTGCGGCCGATCTCCTGGGCGTCGATGTCCACCTGGACGATCTGCGTGTCGCGGTTGATCACGCGGTAGTCCCAGAATGTCGTCGGCTGATTGAGGCGCGTCCCCAGCGCGAGGATGACGTCGGCACGGTGCAGGGCTTCCGCCGCCTCGGCGGACCCACGGCCTCCCGGCGGCCCGACGTACAGATGATGGCTGTTGGGGACCGCGTCGGTGTGGCCGTAGGAAGGCACGAGCGCCATGTCCAGGAGCTCGGCCAGCGCGACCGCCTCCTTGCTCGCCTCGGCGTCGATGATGCCTCCGCCCGCCAGCAGGAGCGGCCGCTGCGCCCGCGCCAGCAGCGCCGCCGCGCGCTGGATGGCCTGCGGGTCCCCCGCGATGCGGGTCTCCACCGCGCGGTACGCCCCCGGACGGAGCGGCTCCCCCGCGATGGTCTGGTCGTCCAGGAGATCTCGCGGGATATCCAGGAAGACCGGCCCGCGCTTGTCGGCGAGCGCGGCGCGGAAGGCGTAGTGCAGCATCTCGGGGATACGCTCGGTCTTGTTCACCTCGAGCGCGAGCTTGGTGATTGGCTTGAACAGCCCCACCAGGTCGAACGCCTGGCTGCCGTCGCGATAGATGAAATCGCGCGCGACGTCGCCGGCGATCACGATCACGGGCGCCCGTCCCTTGTAGGCGAGGGAGATACCCGTGACGAGATTGATGGTTCCGGGCCCGGAGGTGGTGATGCAGGCGGTGGGCTTGCCGGAGGCGCGGGCATAGCCGTATGCCATGAAGGCCGCGCCCTCTTCGTGCCGGGTGTCGACGAAGCGGATGTCGCTCCGCCCGTGCATCTCGGTGACGATGCTGTTGGTGGTCGAGCCCACCACGCCGAAGGTGTACTCGACTCCTTCCGCGCGCAACGCTTCCAGGACGGCCAGGCCCGCTTTCATCGGTCATGTCCTCCGCACCATGGCGGGAAGAAGATGCTTGATCGTTGGCGCGCCGATCTGCTGCATGATGGCGCGCGTCTCGATGCGCAACAACTCGAGCGCGCGCTCGACGCCTGGCTGCCCGAAGGCGCCGAGGCCCCAGATGTAAGGCCGGCCCACGCACACCGCCGTCGCTCCCATGCACAGCGCCTTGACGATGTCGGTGCCGCGGCGGAAGCCCGAGTCGACCAGGATCGGGATGCGGCCCTTCACCGCCTCGACGATTTCCGGCAGCGCATCGATGGTGGAGCGCCCGCTGTCTTCGCTGCGCGCGCCGTGGTTGGAGACGATGATCCCGTCCATCCCGGCGTCGGCGGCGAGCACGGCGTCCTCGTGGGCGAGGATGCCCTTGAGCACGATCTTCATTTTGGTCGTACCGCGCAGCCGCTTCATGAAATCCCAGGTCATCGCGGAAGACTGGGTGTGCGTCAGCCCGGTCACGTCAACGCCCTCGTACATGGGCCGGCGCTTCAGGGCGGCTTGCAGGCTGGAGCGGTCATGGCAGGCCGAACATTGGCGGGTATCGGTGCGCAGCAGCCGGACCAGGGTTTCCTGATTGCGGCCGCTGCTGCGATCGATGGTCACCGCGACCACCGGGCATCCCGCCTTCTCCGCGCGCGTCACGAAGGCCTGGGCGACCTCCCATTTGTTGGTGGCATAGAGCTGGTACCAGACCGGGGCGCCACGCGCGGCGATGACATCCTCGACGCCTGTCGTCGTGCCCGTCGAGAGGATCTGCAGGTGGTGTCCGACCTTCGCCGCTCTCGCGGTGGCGATTTCGCCGTCCGCGTGGAAGGCCTTCTGGCCGCCGACCGGAGCGAGGACGATCGGCGTGTCGTATCGTACGCCGAGGATGTCGACGCTCATGTCGACCTTGCTGACGTCGACCAGCCGGCGGGGGCGCAGCACGAATTTCAGGAAGTCCTCGCGATTCCGACGCAGCGTCACCTCGTCGTCGATGCCGGAGGCCATGTAGCCGAAATGCGCGGGAGGAACCTTCGCGCGCATGACCGGCTCGAAATCGAACACGTTGATCGCCTCGTTCGGCGACTTGATGAGAGCTTCCGCGCGCTGCGGCGCCCACATGATGGGGTCGGAAAGCCTCGTTCCGGGCGTGGGACCTTCGCTCGCGAAGGCGTCGAGACCTCCATAGGCCAACAGAGGGCTACCGGCCAGGAATTGCAGAAATTTTCGGCGACTGCTACTCGAATCGAGGACGGATGACATGGCGGGAAGTCTAGCTGAACGTCACGACACGCACCAGCACCGCCTCCGCCGGGTGACGGTGGGGGCATGACTGCGTCATGATCGTCATGATAGGGTCGGGGCGAAACTCGGCAGACGACACTGGAGCGAAGGGAGCGAGCGATGGGCATCAAGGGCATCGACCACTGGGTCATCGTCGCAGGCGATCTCCAGCGCACGTTGGGCTTCTACCAGGGGCTCGGCTGGGTGCGGAAGAAAGGGATCATGCCGCTCGAGCTAGCCGTTCGCAGGTTGACCTTCGACTCGGCCACCGCCTTCGGGATCTACGATCGCGGGCTCCTGCAGCCTGGGATGGCGGCCGACCTCGTCGTCTTCGATCCCGACACCGTGCAGCCGGTCACGGGAGACGTGGTGCACGACTTCCCGAACAACGGCTGGCGGATGCGGGAGCTGGCCGAGGGGATCCACTACACCGTGGTCAACGGCGAGGTCCTCCTCGAGAAGGGAACGCACACGGGGAGCTACCCCGGCCGCGTGTTGCACAACGCCCGGTGTCACGTGACTCACAACGGTCGGGGTTAGTTGCCGACCGCGTCTCGCGAAGCGGCCCTGACGGCCGCCGAGCCACCCTCGGCGGCCGTCGACGGGTTTACCTCGCGAATCCGGAATGGTGCCGGTGGCCCAGGACGCGGCCCAGGCCTCCCGGTTGGTAACGCTCACCACCGCTCGACCGCCACGACCGCGGCGTCGTCCACGAGCGTGCCGCGCAGCGAAAATCGGATGGGGTCGCCGATCCGGATCCACTCACGAAGCGTCGGCGACGCCGCGCGGAAGCTCGTGGTCCTCGCGGGCAGCAGCCCGCGGATCTCCTCGTGCGTGATCACCAGCAGCTGCGGGTAGATCGCGCGGACGACCCCGCGTCCCTCCCACTGCTGCTCTCCGGCGCGCGCGCCGGGGCCGCACGCCGCCCGCTCGCGCTCGAGCCGCTCCACCTGCGCGCGGGCGGCGTCGAACTCCCTGTCGAGTGCTTCCGCGCGCCGGCCCCAGCCGGCGTAGCCGAGACCGAGGCCGACGGCGAACGTGAGGTTCAGCACCAGGGCCACCTGCCACACCGGCATCACGAGACTCCTTCCGATCACAGTCGCGCCTCGGCCGGCGGGGCCCCAGCCCCGCGACGGCCTGCGGCGCGCACCTCAGTGCACGTGGTCGTCGGGGAAAGGCGGCGGGCTCTTCTCATCGTTCAGTTTCTCCACCTGGGCCTGGACCACGCTGGCCTGCGGCATCTCGCCGCCTCTCCAGATCGCGCGGATGTAGCCCTGGCGGTCGATCAGGATCTCCGCGTGGGGTCCCGGCGCGAACATCCCGTACGTCGCGATGATGTCGCCATTGCCGTCGGTGACCACCGGGAACAGCACGGCCGGTGACGAGCCGAGCTCGCGGATCGCCTCGGCTGGGGCGTGAATCGGCACGGCGATGATCTCGACGCCGATGACGGAGAGCACGTCATAGCTGCGCGCCAGCTCCGCCATGCGCGCGCGGGACTCGGGCAGCGTGTAGAGCACCAGCAGAACCATTCGCCGTCCCCGGTGGTCGCGCAGGGCACCCGGCGCCAGCGGACCCACCGCGACCGTGAAGTCGGGCGCGGCGAGCCAGGCGCGGTCGGGCTCCACCCGGGATCCGAGCGCCTGCGCGCCCTTGGCGGCGCCGAGAGCCCGGATGAAATTGATCACGTCCCAGCGTCGGGCTTCGCCGAGACGGCTGCCGAAGTCCGGCATGCCGCGCTCGGGAATGCCGTGGCTAATCAGCCAGAAGATCTCGCCCGCGTGACGGCGTGACGTGGGCGGCGAGCGAAGATCGGCGAGCGACCCGGCGGCGCCCGTGGCGCCGTGGCAGCCGGCGCAGTGCTCGCGGTAGATCGTCATTCCCGAGGCGATGGACGCGGCGTGGTACGTCAGGAGCGGACGCTTGTACGTCGTCGGGTAGGCGTCGACCACGAGCGGGAGAACGCCGACGCCCGCGCCGATGGCGACGAGCGCGAGGCCGCCCGCGAGCACTGGCACGCGCCGGCGCCGCACGAGACACGACGCGATCAGCGCGACCAGGCCCGCCACCGCCAGCTGGCTGCCCAGCAGCGCGCGCCACCGCATCGTCGGCACGTCGTCAAGGACGTCGGGGGAGAGTCGAAACGGCAGCGGCCAGACGGGCTCGGCGTGGCGGGCCGGCGTTGTCAGCGTCATCGCTGCGGCCAGCCCGAGTAGGACGAGCGCGAGCACAGCTTCCAGTCCGACGAACGCGGTCAGATGCCGCATGGTCGAGCGCCCGATGGGGACGCTCGGCGCGGACAGCGCCGGAAGAATCCGCGTGCGGTTGACGGCGGCGAGGACGAGGATCGGGACGAGCACGACGAGCTTGGCGAGGAGCAAGCGGCCGTGCGTCGTCCCGGCCAGGGCGGCGACACTCTCGACCTGAGCGATCGCGTTCAGCGCGCCCGAAGCCACCAGGAGGAGCATCACGATCAGCGCGGCACGGGAGAAGCGACGCGCCGCGAGGACGGCGTAGGGGCGCGCGTCGGCGCCGTCCTCGCGACTCGCCGCTCGTAGCAACAGCGCGAGCGCCACGAGGCCGCCGACCCAGAGGCCCGTTCCCACGACGTGCGTGACGTCCACGGCCACCGCCAACGTCGTGCCTGGGGTGATCGCGGCGGCGTGACTGGAGGCGCTCATAAGGGCCAGCGCCAGCGTGGCAAGTGTCAGCGCCTCGCCGCGCGCGGCGAGCCAGTCGCGCCGCTCCGCGATGCTCGCACGCATCGCCAGAAACACGCCGAGCACGATCAGGAGCCCGTGCCGCGCCAGCCAGACGAGTCCAGGCCACGTATCGAGAACGGCGTGCCACACGGCGCGAGGCTCGAGAGCGGCCTGAGGACGGTTCTCGAAGACAGCCGTCCGCAGCAACAGCCAGACGACGCCCGAACCGAGCGCCACGAGCACGAGCAGCCGCGAGCCGCGCACGAGCGTCTGATCCCACCGGCGCGGCGTCGCGGCCCGGGGCTGACCCGCGAGCAGGAGCATAGAGAACGTGCCCACCAGCAGCACGCAGGAGGCGAGGTGCACCCAGAGCGCGGCGAGGAGCAGCGCCCTCATTCGATCCGGAACGTGAACGCGCCTTCGGTGACGTCGCCGTCGATCGAGAGCACGCGCCACTGCACCTTGTAAGCTCCCGGCCGCAGCGGCGGAAGCGTCGCGCGCAGCAGCGCCGGGTTCGTGCGGTCGACGCGGCTGTCCCGGCGGTCGACCTGCACGCCCTGATCGTTCATGACGCGGAATGCGCTGTACGCCGGCTCGAGGCGCTCGGTGAAGTACAGCTTGACCTCGTCGGGCGCACGCTTCAGCTTGCTCTCGACGCGGGGCTCCGCTCGCTGGAGAACAGCGTGGCCTGCGGCGACGGTCGTGGTCAGCGCGCAGGCGGCGAGCGCGAGACCGAGTCGCCTCGCGCTCGCTCGCCCCATGGGCGCCACGGAGCCGGCGTTTCGCTTAGCTGGGTCCGGCCTTGGCCTTGTAGTAGGCGACGATGTCGCTGGTGTTCAGCCAGAACAGGTCGTAGGTCGAGCCGGTGCCGCCGGAGGTGGACACCGGCCCGGGCCCACGGTCATAGCCGGCCGACCAGATCATCTTGTCTCCGCCGGCCGTGAACATCGGGCACGCGCCATCGATGGCCGGATTGTTGAACGGAGCCGGGACGATCGGCCCCTTCCACTCTCGGCTTGCCGGGTCGTAGTGAACGAACTGCATCGTGTGGAACTTTCCGAAGTCATGCACGGAGACGACGCCGAGCACCAGCCCGTCCCTGGAGACGGCGTTGAGGCGGCACTTCAACCCGATCGAGTCGAGCAGCTTGCTTTCATATCTCCTGGCGGGTTGCCAGACGCCCTTTTCCATCCTGGTGGTGAAAAGGTCCGCCGTCGGAGTGGCGCCAGCCTCTCTGGGTCTGACAGAGACGAACACGGACGTATCGTCCGCGCCCGGCAGGCCGAGCGGCATGAAGCAGTGCTCGGTGGCGGGGGTGTTGATGGTGAGACTCTGGGCTTTCGCCCACTCGCCATTGGGCTGCTTGTGGGTGACCCAGATGTCCGCGTTCCCCGAACGCCGGCTCATGAAGTAGAGCGTCTTGCCGTCCGGCGTGATCCGCGGCTCCTGGTCGATGGAGTCGCTGTTAACCGTGTCGGGCAGCCGTTCGGGCGGTGTCCAGTCCGCGCCCGTCCCGGGCCACTCGCCGCTCTGGCGGATGCGGTGCGTGACGAAGATGTCCGTCGTCGTGCCGAGGACCCGCTTGTCGCCG
>Ga0066709_100004398_pt1 | contig 11231 bp, 20 predicted proteins | sample GraSoiAngelo_158_FD_79665 | JGI IMG/M metagenome (GOLD analysis project Ga0066709, IMG submission 79665) | Grasslands soil microbial communities from the Angelo Coastal Reserve, California, USA - 14_1009_16_30cm | ecosystem: Environmental > Terrestrial > Soil > Grasslands | place: USA... | reverse complement strand
TCTCGCGGCGCAGATCGCCTTCGGTCACATATTTTCCGTCCTGAATGGCGTGGACGATTTGGGACAACTGTTGCTCGTTGAGGTCCTTGGCCCGAAGGCCGGGATCGATGTTTGCCTTCGCGAGAATCTCCATCGAATTAACCGGCCCGATGCCGTAGAGGTAACGCAGCGCGATTTCGATGCGTTTTTCGGCGGGAATATCGACTCCAAGAATGCGTGGCATATTTCGCTCCTAACCTTGACGTTGTTTATGGCGCGCGTTGCTGCAAATGACGCGAATGACACCTTTGCGCCGCACAATTTTGCAGTGCTCGCAAAGCCGTTTCACTGATGCGCGAACTTTCATGATTCAACAAAAATCCCGATCGGCGGTGACGCGACCGATCGACAAGTCGTAAGGCGACATTTCCACCGTCACTTTGTCGCCGGGCACGAGGCGGAGCGGACAGGACAGCTCTTTCCCGGCGAGATAGGCCGTGAGCCGGTGCCGATTTGGCAGTTCCACCCGCACAAGGGTTTCTTTCAGCACTTCCACTACGATACCTTCAACTTTGATGGCACCTTCTCGAGGCACGTTAAAATCTCCGGCTCGGACCCGGTAATCAAGACCGTATGCTCAAAATGGGCGGATAGTGAACCATCCTGGGTGACTGCTGTCCAGCCGTCTTTCAAGATTTTTACGGCCGGTCCGCCCGCGTTCACCATGGGTTCGATGGCCAGGGTCATGCCCGGCTGGAGCCGGCAATCCTTCGTGTGGGAATCCACGAAATTGGGCACTTGCGGCTCCTCGTGGACGGTGCGGCCGACTCCGTGGCCGACGAACTCCCGGACGACACTGAACCCGTTGCCTTCCACGAAATTCTGCACGGCGCGGGAGATATCGCTCACGCGGTTTCCCGGTATCGCCCGGCCGATTCCTTCATAAAGGGCCGCGTCAGTCACGTCCATCAAACGCTGCGCCTCGAGGCTGCAACCGCCCACTGCCACGGTCCGGGCGGTGTCGCCGATAAACCCGCGGAAGACCACCCCGACATCCAAGCTCACGATATCGCCAAAGAGCAACCGCCGGTCGTTCGCCAACCCGTGCACCACTTCGTCATTGACGGAAATGCAGATGTTGCACGGATATTTGCGATACCCCAGGAACGCGCTTTTCGCCCCGTAATGCCGGATGCGCGACGCCGCGTAGTGGTCCACCTGGCGGGTGCTCACGCCCGGTTGGATAAACACCGACACCTCTTCGAGGACGTTGCTGGCCACCAGGCAGGCCGGTCGCATCGCTTCCAGGTCCCGTTCCGTTTTCAAGATGATCTTCAATTTAAAGCCGCGACGGTCTTCGCGAACCGTTCATCTGGCGAGAGCGCCGCGTCAATCACCGTCAGTTTGGCCTGTTGATCGTAGAACCGGGACAACGGCCGCGTCTGGCGCGCGTAGGTGTCGAACCGCCTGCGGACAACTGCTTCACTGTCATCGGGCCGCTGAGTGAGGGCCACGGGGCAATCGTCGCACCTCCCGTTGACCTTCGGCGGCACGGAGTAAATATGATACACCCGCCCGCACCGAGGACAACTCCAACGTCCGGTGATGCGGTCGAGGACGAGGGACAAGTCGCAGCGGAACAGGACGACTGCCTCGATGGGCGCTTGTCGGGTCGCCAGCCACTGGTCCAAAGCCCGGGCCTGGGCCAGGGTCCGCGGAAAACCGTCGAGCATGAAACCGTCGTCCAGCGGCGCGGACCGGATCCAGTCTCCCATAAACTTCAGCACCGCCCGGTCGGGCACGAGTTCACCTTTTTCAAGGAACACTTTGGCCCGCAACCCGATGGCCGAACCGTTCTCCAATTCCCGCCGGAGCAGGTGCCCGGAAGAAACGTGCTTGAGGGCAAATTCCTGTTGCAGGCGCGCGGCGATGGTTCCCTTTCCCGATCCCGGCGGACCGAGAAGAATGATTCGCCGCTTCATTGCTCAACCGAAACGGCCTTTGATGCGTCCCTTCTTGAGGAATCCATCGTAATGGCGCATCAGGAGGTGCGATTCCATCTGTCGCATCGTGTCCAGCAAAACACCGACGGTGATCAGGATGCTGGTGCCGCCAAAGAACCGGGTCACGCGCGGGTCGATGCTGAACCACTGTCCGAGCAACGAGGGGATGACGGCAATCGCCGTCAGGAAAACCGCCCCGGCCAGTGTGATGCGGCTCATGGCGCGATGGAGGTAATCGCTGGTCTGCTGGCCGGGACGCACGCCCGGGATGTAGCCGCCATGTTTCTTGAGGTCGTCCGCGATCTGAATCTCGTTGAACTGGGTGGCCACCCAAAAATAGGAGAAAAACAGAATCATCAGCGAATACAGAAGATAATAAGTCAACTGCCCGACCGCCAGTTGGCGGCCGATCTCATCGAAGAATTTCATTCCCAACAGGCCGCCCAACTTGAAACAGATTTCGCTGGGGAACATCAGAATCGCCTGCGCGAAGATGATCGGCATCACGCCGGCGTAATTGACCCGCAGCGGCATGAATGAGCTTTGCCCGGCATAGACTTTTCTCCCCACCATCCTCTGGGCGTATTGCACCGGAATCTTGCGCTGCGCCTGCGTGACGGCGACGACACTGGCGACGACCAGCACCAGCAACGCCACGAGAAAAACGCCGAAAAACAAATTCGCGCGCGTCTCGACACCGGCGGGAGGGCTGAACATGTAAAAAACAGCCTGGAAAGCGCCGGGCAGGTCCGCGACGATGCCGATGGTGATCACGAGGGAGACGCCGTTGCCGATGCCGCGTTCGGTGATCTGCTCGCCCAGCCACATGAGCAACAGGGTGCCGGTCGTCAGGATCAGCACGGTTTGAATCCGATACCACCAGAGGTTCTCGACCAGCACCAATTGGCCGGTAAAACCCGAAAAGCCGGGAATCTTTTCCGGGTGCTCCCAACCCAGGGTCATGAGCGTTCCGTGACCGAGGCAGAGGAACACGGTCAGCACGCGCCCGCGTTGAATCAGCTTCGCCCGGCCGCCTTCCTCGCGGGCCAGTTTGCTCCACTGTGGAACCACCGCCGTCAGCAACTGGACGATGATCGTCGCCGTGATGTAGGGCATGATCCCCAGGGAGGCGACCGCGCAATGTTGCATGGCACCGCCGGTCAGGAGGCTGTACATCCCGAACACCGAACCACCCAGGTCCTTCGCGTGCTGCTCGAAATATTTCATCAGCTCCGCGCCGTTCAGGCCGGGAATGGTGATCCAGGCCATGACTCGGCAGATACCCAGGAGCAGCAAGGTGAAAATGATTCGCGATTTGAGCTCTGGAATCTTGAAACAATTGGCGAACGTGTTGGCGATGGCCCGGAACATGCCTCAGGGAAGTAGGAACTGATTCAGGCCTTCGGCGGTTCACCCGCCTGGGCGCCCGCGATTTCGCAGACCCCGCCCGCCGATTCAATCTTGGACCGCGCCGACGCGCTGAAGGAATGCGCGACGACAGTCAACTTGCGGTCCAACTGGCCGCCGCCCAGTATCTTGATGCCGTCCGCGCGCCCGTTGGCGATGCCGACGGCGCGCAAGGCCGCCTCATCCACCCGCGCGCCGTCCTCGAAACGGTTCAAGGCCTCGAGATTGACCGGGACATAACGGGTCGCATGCCGGGCGTTGTTGAAACCGCGCTTGGGAATGCGGCGGATCAGCGGCATCTGCCCGCCTTCGAAACCAATGCGGATCGAGCTGCCGGAGCGCGCGGTCTGGCCTTTGCCGCCGCGCCCGCTGGTTTTTCCGTGGCCGCTGGATTCACCCTGGCCGAGACGTTTGCGACGGTGCCGGGCGCCGGGACGAGGTTTAAGGTCGTGTAATCGCATAAAAATCAGGCTGCCGCCGCCGGCGTGTCCTTCAGGCGCGTCTCGAGGCCGCGACTGCGATAAATGTCACGGCGCAAGCGAAGTTGTTGCAGCGCTCCCAGGGTCGCTTTGGCCACATTGGCGGCGTTCTTGGACCCGAGCGATTTGCTCAAGACGTCTTTGACGCCGGCCGACTCGAGTACCGCCCGAACGGTCTTGCCGGCGATGATGCCGGTGCCCGGCGACGCCGGTCGAAGGAGCACCCGCGCGCCGTCGTAGGCCGAAAACACCTCGTGCGGTATGGTGGCCTCCTTGAGCGCGACGCTGACCATGCTCTGCCTGGCGATATCGCCGCCCTTGCGAATGGCGTCGGCGACTTCGCCGGCCTTTCCAAGACCGAGGCCGACGCGGCCGCGTTTGTCACCGGTGACGATCAGCGCGCTGAAGCTGAAACGGCGTCCCCCCTTGACGACCTTGGCGGAGCGATTGATGTAAACCACTTTTTCGCTCAACTCGTCACCCTTGCCGTCCTCAGCCCCTTCCGGCGAGGGCCGGCCGCGGCGCGGACCGCGACCCCGGCTGGGGCGACTTTCTTCCGGGTTGGTTTTGATTTCGTCAGCCACGTGTTGTCTCCTGGTTGCAATTAGAATTTCAGCCCGCTAGCGCGGGCGGCGTCCGCAAGCGCTTTCACCTTGCCGTGGTAGCGGGCGCCGCCGCGATCAAACACGACTTGTTCGATGCCTTTGGCCCGGGCGGTCTCCGCGGCAAGTTTTCCGATCTGGGTCGCGCCGGTCACATTGGCCGCCAACTGCTGCCGGTCCGGGACAGTTTTGCTCACCGTTGATACCGCGGCCAGCGTCCGGCCGGCGTTGTCATCAATGAATTGCACGTAGATGTTTTTTTCGGTGAACTTCACGCTCATTCGGGGGCGATGCGGCGTGCCTATAACCTTCCGGCGGACCCGCCAGTGACGCCGCAACGCCAGGTCCTGTTTCTTTTCCGTTCTCATTTGGACAACTTGTTAAATCGTTGGATCCATTGAAAGGTTGAAGCCGGCGCTGAAAGCGCGTGCGTCGCGCAACGCTTCAGCGCGTTGACGGCTTGACGCTTCAACGATCGAAAGTTTATCCCTGTTCATCCGTGGTTGATCGCACGATTATTGAACCGTCTTGCCCTCCTTGCGGACAACCTTCTCGCCCAGGTAACGGACGCCTTTGCCTTTGTAGGGCTCTGGAGGATAATAACTGCGTATCTCGGCCGCGACCTGGCCGACCACTTGCTTGCTCGGGCCTTCGATGGTCAGCTTGGTATTTTCCTCGACCGTCACTTTGATCTGGTCGGGGATGGGATAATTGATCGGATGCGAGTAGCCAAGGCTCAAGTTGACATTTTTTCCCTGGACTGCGGCCTTGAAACCGACGCCCTGGATTTCGAGTTTCTTCATGAACCCCTCGCTGACGCCCTTGACCATATTGTTGAGGATGGCCCGGCTCAACCCGTGCAGCGCCCTGGCCTCGGCATCGTCGCCGTCCCGCTGCACCTTGATCCGGGTGCCTTCGACCAGGGCCGAAGTCCGCCGCGGCAGGTCAAAATCGAGTTTGCCCTTGGGCCCCTCGACCAGAACTTTTCGATCCTTCACCTCGACCTTGACCTTGGAGGGGATATCGATCGGCAAATTTCCAATTCGTGACATAAGTCAAACCCGGTTGGAGCAATGGAGCGGCGGAGTATGGGAGCGATGACCCGGCCAGCACTCCATCACTCCGATATTCCGGCACTCCAGTTTGATCTTTTTACCACACATAACAAATCAGTTCACCGCCCAGATTCTGTTTGCGGGCATCGACGCCGGTCATCACACCGCGCGGGGTCGAGACGATCGCCGTGCCCATCCCGCCGAGCACGCGCGGGATTTCCGTCGCGCGAACATAGCGGCGCAAGCCCGGCTTGCTGACACGTTTGAGGCCGACGATGACGCCCTTGCGTCCCTGGTATTTGAGTTTGAGTTTCAGTTTTCGCGCCTTGCCTTCGACGGCGCAGTCGGCGATGTAGCCTTCCTTTTTGAGGATATTGGCGATGCTCTCCTTCATCCGGGAGTGCGCCACTTCCACCTCGGGCACCAACGCGAGGTTCGCGTTGCGCAGGCGGGTCAGCATGTCTGAGATGGGATCGGTCATAGGCTTACCAACTGGCCTTGGTCACTCCGGGAATCAGGCCGGAGAGGGCCATTTCCCGGAACGTCAGGCGTGAACAGCCGAATTTGCGGATATAGGCGTGGCGCCGGCCGCTGATGGCGCAACGGTTCACCAAGCGCACGGGGCTGGCGTTGCGCGGGAGCTTCGCCAAGGCCGCGTAATCGCCTTTGGCCTTCAGTTCCGCGCGCAGAGCGGCGTACTTGCGGACGGTTTCGGTTTTCTTTTTGTTGCGTTCTTTCCAGGCGGTCTTGGCCATATATCACCTTCCTTCGGCAAACGGCATTCCCATCAACTTGAGCAGTTCGAGGGCCTCCTCATCGGTGGGCGCGGTCGTCACAATCGTGACGTCCATGCCCTGGTGGCGCTTGATCTTATCGAGGTCTATTTCCGGAAAAATCGTCTGGTCGGACAATCCCAGCGAGTAATTGCCGCGTCCGTCAAAGGAACGGCTGGAGACGCCGCGAAAGTCGCGAATGCGCGGAAGCGCCGCCGCCACGAGCCGGTCGAAAAACTCGTACATCACGTCGCGCCGGAGCGTCACGCGACAGCCGATGGGCTGACCCTGTCGCAGCTTGAAATTGGCCACGCTCTTTCGGGATTTGTTGATCACGGCCCTGCGGCCAGTAATCAGGCTCAGGTCCCGGGCCGCGTCGTCCACGGCGCTCTTTTCCAACTGGGCGCTGACGCCCATGTTGATCACGATCTTCTCGAGGCGGGGCACCTGATGAATATTCTCGTATTTGCGCTTTTCCATCAGCGCCTGCCGAACGCTTTCGACGTATTTCTGATACAATCTGGCTTTCATTACGCTGATTTCAGCTCTCGGCGATGGCGCCCCGGCGGGCCGCGCGGGCGTCAAACGTGCCGGCCAGCATCACATTGGAGATGTGGATCGAGCCTTCACGCTCGATGATCTTGCCCTGTGGGTGCTGCGGGCTCTTACGCTGATGCTTTTTGATCAACTTGACCCCTTCGACAATTACCCGTTGCTTGTCGGTCAGCAGCGTGATCACCTTGCCGCGCTTGCCGCGTTCGGTGCCGGCAATGACCACCACTTCGTCGCCTTTCTTCACATGGAACCTGCGCATATCCGTCAAATCACCTCCGGCGCGAGCGAGATGATCTTCATGAATTTCTTGTCCCGCAGCTCGCGCGCAACGGGGCCGAAGATGCGCGTGCCGCGCGGATTGTTTTCCTTGTCGATGATGACAATGGCATTGGTGTCGAAGCGCAAATACGACCCGTCGCTGCGCCGGATGGGTTTGCGGGTGCGGACGACCACCGCGTCCACGACGTCGCCCTTTTTCACCGTGCCGTCCGGAGCGGCCTCTTTGATGTGAGCCTTGATGACGTCGCCGACCTGGGCGTATCGCTGGTTGCGCCCGATCACGCCGATGGCCGCCGCGCGTTTGGCGCCAGTGTTGTCGGCCACATCCAGAATGGAACGAATCTGTAACATATCGGGTTTGGCTCAGGCCACCGGGGCCGCTTCCGGGTTCCGCTCGACGATCTCGACCAGCCGCCAGCATTTGCTCTTGGACAACGGCCGGGTCTCCTGGATGCGCACGCGGTCGCCGATTTTCGCCTCGTTTTTATCGTCGTGCGCGTAAAATTTGCTGTAGGCGGTCACGACCTTCTTGAACTGCGGATGACGGAACCGCCGCTCGACCCGGACCACGATGGTCTTGTCCATTTTGTCGGAAACGACTCGTCCGACACGTTCCTTACGATGGCCACGATGGAGGTTTGTTTCAGGCATAGTGGACTCAGGCAGTCTCGCGGCGCAGTTGGGAAATTCGGGTCTCGATTCGCGCGATGTCGCGGCGCAAACCGCGCAGTCGCGCCGGCTTTTCCAACTGGGCGCTGGCCTGCTGCAGCCGCAGATTAAACAGTTCCTGGCGCAGGTCGCGGCCCTTGACCGTCAACTCGACCAGCGTGTGATCCTTCAAGTCGGACATTTTCATCGTTCGCTCACTTTGCTCAAGCCAGGTGGTGGCGGGAGATAAACCGGGTTTTAATCGGCAGCTTGGCGGAGGCCAGGCGCATCGACTCGCGCGCGACCGCCTCCGTTACGCCATCCACCTCGAACAACACATTGGCCGGACGGATGACCGCCACCCACGACTCGACGCCGCCTTTGCCGGTGCCCATGCGCACTTCGAGCGGTTTCTTGGTGATCGACTTGTCCGGAAAGACCCGCAGCCAGACTTTTCCGCGCCGCTTCATGAAACGTGTGATGGCCACGCGGGCGGCCTCGATCTGCTTGGTGTCCAGCCAGCACCGCTCGAGCGCCTGCAGCCCGTATTCGCCAAAGGCCACCGTGTTGCAGCGCGTCGCAATCCCGGTGCGATGGCCCCGCTGCATCTTTCGATACTTCACTCTTTCGGGCATCAGCGGCATATCAAATCCTCGTCGGGGTCAGGTTCAGTTGGACGCCGGGCTCGCGCCGGCGGGTTTGTTTCCACGTTCCACTTTCGTTTCACCCTTGCAGATCCAGCACTTGACCCCGAGTTTGCCGTAAACGGTGCTCGCCTCGGCGAAGCCGTAATCAATGTTCGCGCGCAGCGTGTGGAGCGGGACACGGCCTTCGTGATACATCTCCGTGCGCGCCAGTTCCGCGCCGCCGAGCCGGCCCGCGCAACGGATCTTGATCCCATCCGCCCCGAAGTCCATCGCCGTTTGGACCGCCTTTTTCATTGCCCGGCGGAAGGAGATGCGGCGCTCGAGCTGCAAGGCGACGTTCTCCGCCACCAGTTGGGCGTCGAGTTCTGGCGTCTTGATCTCCTGGATGTCAACGAAAATCTCCTTGCCCGTCATCCGGCTCAGTTCCTCTTTGATCTTGTCAATCTCGGCGCCTTTGCGGCCGATGACCACGCCGGGACGGGCGGTAAAAATCGTGATGCGACACCGGGTCGCCGCGCGTTCGATTTGGATTTTTGGCACCGAGGCCGATTCGAGTTTCTTCTTGAGGATGTCACGGATTTTGCGGTCCTCGGCCAGGAGTTTGCCGAATTCCTTCTTCTCGGCGTACCACTTCGAGCGCCAGTCCTTGTTGACGGCAATGCGGAGTCCGATTGGATTGGTCTTCTGTCCCATAAGGCTCAGTTGTCCGACAAGACGATCTTGATGTGGCAGTTGCGTTTGCGGATCGGTCCGGCGGAACCACGCGCCTTGGGCGTGAACCGCCTCAGCGCGGTCGCGGTCTGGGCCACGGCTTCCTTGACGCGGAGGGATTCGGGCGCCAGTCGCTTGGCCGAGGTGGCGAAGCTCTGATAGCGCTTCAGGTCCCGCCGGTACTTGTTTCGGCGCTTGTGATTCCTGGTGTTTTCGATTTTCGATTCGAGATCCGAGATGGCCTGCTGGATTTTTGTCTCGTTCCACTCCGAGCGGAGGTGCTCGGCGCCGGCCAGCGCGCTGGCCAGCGTCTTGGCCACGAAACGCGCCGATTTGCGCGACACCACCGCGAGCACGGCCTGCGCCTGCAAGGCGTTGAGGCCCTGAATCTGGCGCACCACCTCCCGCATTTTCTGGGCCGACATGCGCACGTTGCGGGTAATCGCTTGAACTTCCATAGAGCTATTTCGCTTCGGCTTTCGCTGTGTGCGCGCCGTGTTTGCGGAAAATTCGCGTCGGCGAAAACTCGCCGAGCTTGTGGCCGACCATGTTCTCGGTGACAAACACCGGGTTGAACACCTTGCCGTTGTGAACGTTGAAGGTCAGCCCGACGAAATCAGGCGTGATCATGGATCGGCGCGACCAGGTCTTGATCGGCGCCTTGGACTTCGTCTCTTTGGCCTTGAGGATTTTGTCCATCAGATGATCGTCAACGAACGGTCCTTTTTTAATCGAGCGTCCCATGGGAGTCAGGCGGAGTGATGAGGTGATGGGGTGATGGTACCAATACCCCGATACCCCAACGCCACGTGTTGCCATCTTGCATTCATTGGTATCAAATCCGTTTTCGCTTCAACGCTTCATTTCTGTTTCACCAGCCGGCCGTCGCGGCGGACGACGATAAACCGGCTGGAAAGCTTGCGTTTGTTCCGAGTCCGATAACCCTTGGCCAGCAGACCCCAGGGCGAGGTGAGCTGCTGCCAGCCGCCGCCGCTCTTGGACTTGCCCGCGCCGCCACCGTTTGGATGGTCAACGGGGTTTCGCGACACGCCCCGATTGATCGGGCGAATGCCCCGATGCCGGGAGCGGCCGGCCTTGCCGAGGATCACGTTTTCATGCTGGAGGTTGCCGACCTGTCCGATGGTCGCATAACAATTTTCATGGAATCGCCGGATCTCGCCCGAAGGCAGCCGCACCTGGGCATAGCCTTCGCCTCGCGACATCAGGGTGGCCGCCCCGCCGGCCGAACGAACGATCTGGCCGCCCCGGCCGGGCGTCAGTTCGATGTTGTGGATCGAGAGGCCGATGGGAATGGATCTCAGCGGAAGGCTGTTGCCGACCTCGGGCGCCGCGGCAGGCCCGCTCATCAGCCGGGCTCCGACCTGGATACCGTTCGGCGCCACGATATAGCGCTTTTCGCCGTCCTTGTATTCGAGCAGGGCGAGCCGGGCGGTGCGGATGGGGTCGTATTCAATCGCGGCCACGGTCGCCTCGACGCCGCGTTTGTCTCGTTTGAAATCCACCAGGCGGATTTTCTGCTTGTGTCCGCCGCCAATGCCGCGCGCGGTGACGCGACCGTAACAGTTGCGGCCGCCGGTCTTCTTGCGCGTGACCACCAGGCCCTTTTCCGGCGCGGTCTTGGTGATATCGGCGTTCGACGCGATGGTGATATAGCGCGTGGAGGGAGTGAGCGGCCTGAAAGTTTTGACTGGCATAAATCAGCGGCGTTAAGTGAGGACGATCTTGTCCCCTTGCTTCAGTGTCACGATGGCCTTCTTCCAGTCCGGCGCCTTGCCGGCGTTGGTGGTGCGCTGGCGGCGATATTTGCCGCGTACGTTCATCGTGCTCACGTCAATGACTTTCACCTTGAACAATTCCTGGACGGCGTGGCGTATCTGGATTTTATTCGCGCGCCGGTCGGCCACCACGGTGTATTGATTGAACCTCTCGGACAGGGTGGTCCCTTTCTCGGTCAGGCGCACCGTCTTGATGATTTCAAAGGAGTTCATTGGCAATCACTCCGCCAGCCGTTGTTCGACCTGCTCGAACGCGCCGCGGGTGAACAGCAGTTTGTCGAAGCGCAGCACCTGATA
>Ga0066709_100004397_pt1 | contig 11232 bp, 10 predicted proteins | sample GraSoiAngelo_158_FD_79665 | JGI IMG/M metagenome (GOLD analysis project Ga0066709, IMG submission 79665) | Grasslands soil microbial communities from the Angelo Coastal Reserve, California, USA - 14_1009_16_30cm | ecosystem: Environmental > Terrestrial > Soil > Grasslands | place: USA... | reverse complement strand
GGTGGCGCGTTCGCCGGCATCGAGAAGATCATCGAGAGCCGCATCGGCCACAAGGGCGTCGGCTTCGGCGCCGACCTACGCCGCTCCGACGAGAAGGATCTCGGCTCCATCCTGTCCAAGGTCCTGCCCGAAGACCTCCTGAAGTTCGGCCTGATCCCCGAGTTCGTCGGGCGGCTCCCGCTGATCGGCGCGGTGTCGAACCTCGACAAGGAAGCGCTCGTGCGCATCCTCGTCGAGCCGAAGAACGCGCTGGTGAAGCAGTACCGCAAGTTCTTCGAGTTCGACGGCGTCGAGCTGGAGTTCAGCGACGACTCCCTCGAGGCGGTCGCCGAGCAGGCCCTGCTGCGCGGCACCGGGGCGCGTGGCCTGCGGGCGATCCTCGAAGAGGTGCTGCTGAATGTGATGTACGACCTCCCGAGCCGCACCGACATCGGCAAGTGTGTGATCGACAGGTCGGTGGTCCTCGAGAAGGTCAACCCGACGCTGGTGCCGCGCAGCGACATCCCCGCGCAGCCGAGCCGTCCCCGCCGCGCCGCGTCGTAGCACCTGCGGCGTTTCCCGCCCGGACATCGGGGGCACGTTCCCCCCATGCGCAAGATGGTGACGTTCGCCCTGATCGGCGGCGCCTGTGGTGCAGCTTTGGGGCTGGCCCGCACCCGTCAGAGCGCCGGCGATCTGCCCGTCAATGGGTCGACCGCGCCGACGGGCAACAACGATGTGGCGCTCACCGCGGCCGGCGGCGCGGCCGTCGGCCTCGGCGTCGGTCTGATGGTCGACCGCAGGGCGAAGAAGCGGGCAGCCAAGCGGCGTCTGACCCTCGGCTCGGCCTTGACCGCCGGCGGCCTGGTCGAAGCGGCCCGGGCCGCGCGCCCCGTGATCGAGCACGCCGCCGACGTCGCACGCGGCCGGGCCGCGAAGGCGGCGGAAGCCGCCAAGCCCGTCGTCGAGCACGCGGCCGACGTCGCCCGCGACCGGGCCGCGAAGGCGACAGAAGCCGCCAAGCCCGTCGTCGAGCGCGCGGCCGACGTCGCCAGGGACCGGGCCAAGGACGCGACCCACCGCGTCGCCGAGCGAGCCCGCACGATCGACCTGTCCGACGGCCGGGTGCGCGAGGCAATCACGGTCCTCACTTAGGCCCTCTACGCTCGGGCGGTCGTGCCCGAGCCCTACCGCCTCGTCACCGCTCCCGTTGCCGCGCTCGGGCGACTGCCCGGGCCGACCCTTTCGGCCGTCGTGTCGGTCGACGCCCTGCTGCGTCGGGCGCGCGCCGAGGGCCGACAGGTCGAGTGGTCCGCGGCGTTGCTCACCGGGGGCTTGGTCGACCAGCTCGCGGTCGAGCGCGAGCTGCTGCGCGAAGGGGTGCAGCGCGACGACCTCGGGCGCGACGCGTTCCGCGAGCGCGTCGACGCGTTCAACGCCGATGCCCGCGCCGCGATCGAGGCGCAGCTCCCCACGCTCGGGGTCACGGCGCCACACCTGTTGATGTCGACCGACGACGAGGCGTGGGCCCGCGCCGTGCGAACCGCGTTCGTCCGCCTCTACGACGAGGGTCTGCTGGCCCGAGCCGAGGGCGTGGTGCGGGAGTGCCCGAGCTGCCGGACCGTCGTCGACGATGCCGAGGTGGACGACGGCGCCGTGCCGGCCGAGTCGGTGGAGATGCGCCTGCTCGGCGAGGACGGCAGCGCGGTGACGGTCGGCATGGTCGCCCTCGAGCTGCTGCCGGGCGTCGTCGCGGTCGCCGTGCCCGTGGGTCACGATGCCGCCGGGGCCTCGGTCGTCGTGCCGATCGCCGGCGTCGCGGTGCCCGTGATCGAGGATGCCGACGTCGACCGGCCGCGGGCGCTCGTGCCGGCCCACGATGGGCACGACCACGAGCTGGCGTTGCGCCACGGCCTGTCGCCGGTGGCGGTGCTCGACGCCGACGCGACCGTCCGGGCCGCCGGCGCTCTCGACGGCCTCGGTCGGTTCGCCGCCCGGGCCGCGGCCCGCGAGCTGCTCGCGGCCGAGGACGGCATCGGCGAGGTCACCGAGGTCGACGAGCCGGCCGGCCGCTGTCGGCGCTGCGGCACCGTGCTCGTGCCGCGGCTGGGCCAGCACTGGTTCCTCGCCGCGGCCGGCCTCGAGGCGGCGGCAGCAGACGCGGTGCGCGAGGGCGGCGTCGCCTTCTCGCCGGCGGGGGCTCGCGAGCAGCTGATGGAGCGGGCCGGCGCGGCCGGCCCGTGGTGCCTGTCCCATCAGATCTGGGCGGGATCGCCGGTCCCGGTGGCGCGGTGCCTCGACTGCGGCCAGCTCTCCGTCGAGGTCGACCCCGATCCGTCGTGCGGGAAGTGCATGGGCACGCTGGTGGCCGAGGATGACGCGCTCGACGCCCGCTTCGCCGGCGCGCTGTGGCCGCTCGTCGCGGCCGGATGGCCGGACCTCCGTGGGGGCGCGCTCGATTCCGCGCCGGCGACGACGTTGCTCGTCGGGCCCGACGGGATCGCGGCCTGGGTGCTGCCGCTGATCGCGCTCGGTCAACGGTTGACGGGCGGGGTGCCGATCGGCTCGGTGCTGGTGCACGAGCTGCCGCCCGAGGCGGCGACGCTTCCGCTCGAGATCGACGCGGTGCTCGCCGAGGAGGGCCTCCGCGTGACCCGCGTGCTGTTGGCGGCCGGCGGCGCGTTCGACGTCGAGGCCGCGCGCGCCTTCGTCGCGCTGGTCGAGGATCCGCCCGTGGGCGACGGCGACGTGTCGGCCGTGCTCGATGCGCTGGACGCGCTGTATGCGGCCGGGACGCCGGGGGCGGGGTTGCCCGCCGTCGCCGCGGCGCTGGCCGACGGCGTGACGCCCGAGTCGGCGGCCCGCCTCCAGGTCGCGGTTGCCCCGATCCTCGGTGATTGAGGGCGGGTGCCCCAGTGACGTACGAGGAAGCGCTCCTCTACCTCGAGGCGCACGTGAACCTCGAGGCGCTCCCCGTGGCCGACCCCGGCGTCGGCCGCAGCCTCGACCGCATGGCCCGCCTGGTCCACGTCATGGACGACCCCCAGCACGCCTACCCCGTGCTCCACCTCACCGGCACCAACGGCAAGGGTTCGACGGCCCGGATGCTGACCGCGCTGCTGGGCGCCCAGGGCCTGTCGGTCGGCACCTACACCAGCCCGCACCTGGAGCGGATCAACGAGCGGCTCGCCTACGGGGGCGAGCCGATCGCCGACGAGGAGTTCGCCTCGTTGGTCGAGGCCGTCTCGCTGATCGAGCCGCTGATCGGCGACCATCCGTCCCACTTCGAGATCCTCACGTCGGCCGCGTTCCGCTGGTTCGCCGACCTCGCCGTCGATGTCGCGGTCGTCGAGGTCGGGCTCGGCGGGCGATGGGACGCCACCAACGTCGCCGACGGCCAAGTTGCGGTCGTCACCAACGTCGAGCTCGATCATGAGGAGTATCTCGGCCCGACCCGGCGGTCGGCAGCCGAGGTGAAGGCCGGGATCATCAAACCGGAGAGCTTCCTCGTCCTCGGCGAGACCGATCCTGACATCGCGTCGATCTTTCGCGATGTCGCCGGACGCGGCGTATGGGCGCGCGACGTCGAGTTCGGATGCGAGGTCAACCGGCCCGCGTACGGCGGGCGGCTCGTCGACCTCCGCACACCGGGCGCCGAGTACGAGGAGGTCTTCCTACCGGTGCACGGCGCGCATCAGGGTGACAACGCCGCGCTGGCGTTGGCCGCGGCTGAAGCGTTCTTCGGCGCGCCGCTCCTCAACGAGGTGGTGGCCGAGGCGTTCGCAGGTCTGCGGCTGCCGGGCCGACTCGAAGTCGTCGCGCGCCAACCGCTCGTCGTCCTCGACGGCGCGCACAACCCGGCCGGCGCGCACGCCGCTGCTGCCGCGATCGACGAAGCCTTCGGTGACACGTCCGGCCGCGTCCTCGTCACCGGCATGCTGCGCGGGCGCGACCCCGACGAGATGCTCGCGGCACTTGGAGCAGACCGAGCGCGGCTGGTCATCGCGTGCCCGCCGCCGTCACCGCGCGCGTTGCCGGCGGCCGACGTCGCTGCGGCGGCGTCGCGCATCGGCGTCGCGACGGAGATCGCCTCGTCCGCGGCCGAGGCCGTCGCGCTGTCGTTGGCCATGGCCGAGCCCGATGACCTCGTCGTCGTGACCGGCTCGCTGTACGTCGTCGGCGAGGCGAGGGCCGCGCTCACGCGCGGGTAGGGTCCGCGGCTCTATGGATCGCACCCTCGTCATCTGCAAGCCGGACGCGGTCGAGCGCGGCCTGGCCGGCGAGATCGTCAGCCGGATCGAACGCAAGGGCCTGCGCCTCGTTGCGGCCGAGCTCCGCACGATCGATGTCGCGATCGCCGAACGCCACTACGAGGAGCATCAGGGCAAGCCGTTCTACGACAGCCTTGTCGCGTTCATCACGAGGGGTCCGGCGCTGTTCCTCGTCGTCGAGGGACCGGAGGACACCTGGAAGGTCGTCCGCACGATGATGGGCGCGACCAATCCCCGCGACGCGGCGCCGGGCACCATCCGCGGCGACCTGGCCGTCGAGCTCACCGAGAACCTGGTCCACGGCAGCGACGGCCCGGAGTCGGCCGCTCGCGAGATCGAGATCTTCTTCCCTGGCCTGTGACGTGGCTGTCAAGACGCGCGGCTGGGGTGGCGGCTCCGGCGTCGACCGCCTAGCCTGCTTCGGTCACCTCCGAGGGCGGAGGAAACCTTCGTAATGTCGGAAAGCTTCTTTTCGTCGTTCCTCGGCCGGGACATGGCGGTCGACCTCGGAACGGCCAACACATTGGTGTATGTGCGCGGTCGGGGCATCGTCCTGAACGAGCCCTCTGTCGTCGCGGTCGACACGCGCACCGGGCGCCCGTTGGCGGTCGGGATCGAGGCCAAGCGGATGATCGGCCGCACGCCGAGTCACATCCAGGCCATCCGTCCGCTGAAGGACGGCGTGATCGCGGACTTCGAGATCACCGAGAAGATGCTCCGCTACTTCATCCAGCGGGTGCACCAGCGGCGGTTCGCCAAGCCGCGCATGGTGATCTGCGTTCCGTCGGGCGTCACCGGCGTCGAGAAGCGGGCGGTGCAGGAGGCGGCCGAGTACGCCGGCGCCCGCAAGATGCCGTACATCATCGAGGAGCCGATGGCCGCGGCCATCGGCGCCGGGCTGCCGGTGCACGAGCCGACCGGCAACATGGTCGTCGACATCGGCGGCGGCACCACCGAGGTCGCGGTCATCTCGCTCGGCGGCATCGTCACCAGCCAGTCGATCCGCATCGGCGGCGACGAGCTCGACGAGGCGATCATCCAGTACATCAAGAAGGAATACAGCCTGGCACTCGGCGAGCGGACATCCGAGGAGATCAAGATCGCGCTGGGGTCGGCCTGTGAGCTGGAGGAGGAGCTGCACGCCGAGATTCGCGGTCGCGACCTCATCACCGGGCTGCCGAAGACGATCGTCACGTCCACGCAGGAGATCCGCGACGCCATCGAGGAGCCGGTGTCCGCGATCGTGGACGCGGTGAAGGTCACCCTCGACAAGACGCCGCCTGAGCTCGCCGCGGACATCATGGAGCAGGGCATCGTGCTCACCGGCGGTGGTGCGCTGCTGCACGGGCTCGACGCGCGACTGTCGGCCGAGACCGGCATGCCGATCGTCATCGCCCGCAACCCGTTGCATTCGGTGGTGATCGGGTCAGGGCAGTGCCTCGAGGAGTTCGCAGTGCTGCGGCAGGTGCTGTTCACCTCCCACGATCGGTAACAGGGGCCTCCCCGCGTCGTGGCCGTGTACCGGCGCTCCAACCGTCGCCGCTTCGTCTTCGTCCTGCTGCTCCTCACCTCGATCACGCTGATCACACTCGACATGCGCGGCTCGAGCTCCGGTGCCATCGGGTCGCTGCGGCGCGGAGCCCACGACGTGTTCGCGCCGATCCAGTCGGCCGCCGACAAGGTCATCGCGCCGGTCGGTGACTTCTTCGGTGGCCTGAGCCGCTACGGGCACGTGAAGGCCGAGAACCGCCGGCTCCGGGACGAGCTTGCCCGGGTCCGGGCCAGCGGCCTCCAGGAGACCGACGCCCAGCGCCAGCTCCGGGAGCTGACCGCGATCGAGCACCTGACCTTCGCCGGCGACCTGCGGTCGATCGTAGCCCGGGTCGTCTCGACCAGCCCGTCCAACTTCCAGGTCACCGTGGAGCTCGACAAGGGAACGGCGGCCGGGATCCAGAACGGAATGCCCGTGGTCGGTGGTGCCGGGTTGGTCGGGCGGGTCGTGGAGGTCTCCAAGGAGCGCTCGACGGTCCTGCTGATCACCGACGGGGAGTCCCACATCGGGGTGCGCTTCAGCCAGTCGGGCGACACCGGTGTGGCCAACGGGGCCGGGGCCCGGACGCCGATGCAGGTCAGCTTCGTCAACATCGGCACCAAGGTGACCCAGGACGAGGTTGTGACGACGAGTGGTCTCCAGGACGCGATCTTCCCGCCCGGCGTCCCGGTGGGGAAGGTGCGGTCGGTGAAGACCGCGGCCGACAAGCTGGCCTTGGATGTCACGATCGACCCTGTCGTGGACCTCTCCCACCTCGAGTTCCTGAAGGTGCTCGTGTGGCTGCCGCCACCCGGACCGTGATCGCGTGCACGCGGTGACGTCGTGAACCAGCCCCGGCTCAAGGTGCCGCTGGTGCTTCTCGTCGCGCTGCTCCTGCACACCGCGGTGATGGGCCACATGCGCGTGGCGGGTGTCGCGCCCGACCTCATGGTGCTGATCCCGATCGTCGGCGGCCTCACCGCCGGGCCCGAGCGCGGCGCCGCGTTCGGCTTCTTCACCGGCCTGGCCGTCGACCTCGTCGTGCAGACGACGCCGCTCGGACTGTCGGCGCTGTCGTTCTCGACCGTCGGCTACACCGTCGGCGTGCTCGAAGCGGGCATCCTCCGCTCGTCGTGGTGGATCCCGCCCGCGACCGCGCTCGTCGGCAGCGCCGCCGGCGAGGCGCTCTACGCGGTTTCCGGCGCGTTGGTCGGGCAGACCCAGCTGGTGACGAACCGGCTCGGGCTGATCGTGCTCGTCGTCGGCGCGTTCAACGCCGCCTTCGCGCTTCCGGTCCTCCGCATCGTGCGATGGTCGATGCAGGGCGGGACGCCGACCCCGGCGCGGTTCATGTGATGCGACCGCGCTCCGGCAGATCGGCGGCCACCCGGCGAGCCGCCGAGCGGACCTACGGGGCCGCCGGTCCGCCGTCGCGACGCCAGGAGCAGGCGGACAGCGAGCGACCGTCAGCGAGCGAGCCATGAGCTTGGACTCGCCGCGCCTGCGGCTCGGCGTGTTGGCCGTCATCATCGCGTCGTTGTTCGCGGCGCTGCTCGCTCGCGCCTGGTACCTCCAGGTCGTGCAGGCGCCGACGGCGCGGCTCGAGGCGAACGGCAACCGCGTGCGTACCGTCACCATCCCCGCGCCACGCGGCCGCATCCTCGACCGCCAGGGTCGTCCGCTGGTCGTCAACCAGGAGATCAACGCGGTCACGGTGAGCCGGGCCCAGCTCTCGAAGAACAGCGACGTGCTCGACAAGCTGTCGCGTGCCCTCGGTGTACCCGTCGCCGATCTGCAGCACAAGGTCGACGACAAGCGGTACTCACCGTACAAGCCGGTGCCGATCGCCGAGAACGTGCCGAAGGAGAAGCTGATCTACATCGGTGAGCACGAGGCCGACTTCCCCGGCGTCGAAGGGGTGCGGCTGACGCAGCGGGCCTACCCGCAGGGCACGCTCGCCGCCCACCTGCTGGGCTTCGTCGGCGAGATCAACGACCGCGAGCTCGCGGTCCGCAAGAACAAGGGCTACAAGGCGGGCGACGAGATCGGGAAGTCGGGGATCGAAGCCGCGTACGAGGACGACCTGCGAGGCTCGCCGGGGATCGAGCAGCTCGAGGTCGACGCCCGCGGCCGAGTCCTCCGGACGATCGACAGCCGGCCGCCGGTCACCGGGCACGACGTGAAGCTGACGATCGACCTCGACGTGCAGAAGCTGGCCGAGGACTCGCTCGACCAGGGCCTGAAGTCGGCCCGGGTCGCCAACGCCCGCGAGCGCAAGAAGCACTTCCTCGCGCCGGCCGGCTCCGTCGTGATCCTCGACCCGCGCGACGGATCGGTGCTGGCCCTGGCGTCGAACCCGACCTACGACCCGGCCAAGTTCATCGGCGGGATCACCCTCGCCGACTTCGCCGCACTGCAGGATCCGGCGCGCGGATCGCCGCTCACCAATCGCGCCACCCAGGGCCAGTACGCGCCGGGCTCGACGTTCAAGCTCGTGACCTCGACCGCGGCGCTGCGCGACGGCCTCATCACGGCCGGCTCGACCTACAACGACACCGGCTCGTACCTGATCGGCGGCAGCAAGCAACGCGTGTTCAACGCGTTGCGCGAGTCGCACGGTGTCGTGAACGTCCAACGGGCGCTCACGGTGTCGAGCGACGTCTTCTACTACCACCTGGGTGACCTGTTCTGGCAGGGCCGGCGGTCGTTTGGCGAGACCGGGATCCAGGACGTGGCGCGCGAGTACGGGTTCGGTCGGGCGAGCGGCATCCCCATCGGTGACGAGTCGACCGGACTGGTGTCGACGCCCGACACGCGGCGCAAGCTCCACGACAAGTACCCGAAGGCGTATCCCAACGGCCAGTGGTTCGCGGGCGACAACGTCAACCTGGCCATCGGCCAGGGCGAGCTGACGGTGACGCCGCTCCAGCTTGCCAACGCGTACGCCACGTTCGCGAACGGGGGCACCGTCTACGAGCCGCGTGTGGCCGACTCGATCGTCGATGCGGACGACAAGCCGGTGCGCACCGTCGCGCCGAAGTCGATCGGACACGTCGACCTGCCTCCCAACGTGCGCGATCCCATCCTGCGCGGGCTGCTCGGTGTCACCTCCGACCCGCACGGCACCGCGGCCGGCGCGTTCGCGGGCTTCTCACAGGTCGGGTTCCAGGTCGCGGGCAAGACCGGCACAGCGCAGGTCCTCAACAAACAGGACACCGCGCTGTTCACGTGCTTCGGCCCCATGCCGGACCCGAGCTACGAGGTGACGGTGGTGATGGAGGAGGCCGGCTTCGGTGCCGACGCGGCTGCGCCCGTGGCCCGTCGCATCCTCGACGTCCTCGCCGGACACACCCCGAAGGAGATCACCGTGACCGGGAACCCGGCCGATTAGATGAACCATTTCGTCCTCACTCGTTCGCTCCGCTCACTCCGTTCGGGCGAGCTCGATGGTCGCCGGCCTTCGGCCGGCGCGCTTCTCTCGGTCGACCGACCGGCGGAGCCGGCTCGGCCGACTGCCGAGGGGGGATCGCGGAGCGCCCCCCTCGGGCTCCCCCCACTCGGATCGGCGAGATGCCTCAACTCATCGATCGGTCAGACGTGGGGACACCGTTGACCTACGCCGAGTTCGGCGCCGCGTTCGTGCCGATGGCGGTGAGCGACGAGCGGGTGCGGGCCGCGGGCGCCGAGGTGGCGGGCGATGTCATCGAGGTCGGCCCGCTGCCGGCCGGCCCCGGCGGCGTCGCGGGGGCACGGGCCAAGGGTCGCGTCCGCGACGTCGTCGTAGCGGCTGACCGCTCGGCCGAGCCGCTGCGATTCTCGGTCACGCTGGCCGTCGACCTCACGTTGCAGGTCGACGTGGCCGGCGCCGGGCACCGGTACGCGGCCGACGTATCGGTCCGAATCGCCCTGACGGTGTGGGCCCGTCAGCCGCTCGGCCTCTTCATCGACGCCGAGCCGATCGACGCCGGTGACGTGACGTGCCGCGTCCGGGCCGACGGCGTGCGGGCCAAGGTCCTGCAGCGGCTCGGGCGGCTCGACGACGAGCTCCGCGCCCAGGTGGCGCGGGTCGTGAACGAGCGGTTGGCATCCGACGCCGGCCGAGCCGCGCGCGAGATCGACCTGGTACCGCTGATCGAGCGGGCGTGGCCCGGCTGATGGCGACGACGACCACGACCGCGCTCCGGGTCCCGCGCAATGCCGCCGCGCCGTGGCGGCACCTCGACGTCTCCATCCTCGCTGCGACCGCGGGCCTCGCCGGTCTCGGACTGGTGATGATCTACTCGGCGACGAGGGGCAAGCTCGGCCAGGCCGGCCTCGACCCGTACTTCTACGTCAAGAAGCAGGCGCTGTGGGTCGTGCTCGGCGTCATTGCGATGACGTTGGTGGCGAGCATCGACTACCGCCGCGCGCGCGAGTTCGCACCGGTGCTCTACGGCGGTGCGCTCGTCGTGCTGCTCGCCGTCATCAGCCCACTCGGCTCGCAGACCAAGGGCGCGCAGGCGTGGTTCCAGATGGGCCCGTTCAAGTTCGAGCCGTCGGAGTGGGCCAAGGTCGTGCTCATCGTGTGCGTCGCGTCGTACGGCGCGAGCCATCGCGGAGAGCTCACCGGGAGACAGGTGCTCGGCGTGCTCGCCCTCGCCGCGTTTCCGATGGCGCTGATCGAGGCGCAGCCCGACCTCGGCACGAACCTCGTGTTCATGGCGATCCTCATGGCGGTGCTGCTTGTCGCTGGCGCCCGGCCGCGCCACATCGCCACGCTCACGGTGATCGGGATCGTGGGGTCGGTCGCGGTCCTGCAACTGGGCTTCCTGAAGCACTACCAGGTCGACCGGCTCACCGCGTTCCTGCACCCGACCGGCGACGTCACCGGCTCCACCTACAACCTCCACCAGTCCGTGAACGCGATCGCGGCCGGCAGCTTCACCGGCAAGGGCCTGTTCAAGGGCACGCAGACCAACCTCGGCTTCGTGCCCGAGCAGCACACCGACTTCATCTTCACCGTCGTGGGCGAGGAGCTCGGCTTCGTCGGCGCCGTGACGCTGCTGGGGCTGTTCGCCATCGTGGTGTGGCGGACCTGGCGAACGGCGAGCCTGGCCCGGGATCTGTTCGGCACCCTGCTCTGCGTGGGTGTGCTGGCCATGCTCGTGTTCCAGATCTTCGAGAACATCGGGATGACGATGGGCATCATGCCGATCACCGGCATCCCGTTGCCCTTCATGTCCTACGGCGGCTCGGCCACGATCGCGAGCTTCGTCGCCGTCGGTCTCGTCCTGAACGTCCACATGCGACGACTTTCCTAGCCGCCGCCCCGTTTTCGGTGCGTTTTCGTCCGGAAGGCGGACGCGAACGCACCGAGAAGCGGGGGGTGGGGCCTCGCGTACACTGGCCGGACTCATGACGCTCCGGCTGCGGATCGAGCCGCTCCTGGCCAAGGTGCAGAAGCCGGCCCGC